>Ga0307508_10001227_pt1 | contig 29288 bp, 18 predicted proteins | sample 9_EM_MG_FD_203089 | JGI IMG/M metagenome (GOLD analysis project Ga0307508, IMG submission 203089) | Populus trichocarpa ectomycorrhiza microbial communities from riparian zone in the Pacific Northwest, United States - 9_EM | ecosystem: Host-associated > Plants > Roots > Unclassified | place...
AGCACCTAAGGTATAGCCGGCCCAGGATTATGTTTAAACCGGTATAGCTATTTTAGGACCAGACATACCTGTCTTACGACGAGACAAACCGGACAAATCGGCCATTTTTTACCTAAACGGCCATAACCGGCCATGATCGGCCATCGGCATTTGGAAACGATGTTTGCATGGCAGTATATTCGCTGTATGAAAATTATCATCATTACCGTGCTTGGTCTGCTTGCGTTCACTGCACAGGCGCAAATGCCGGCCGCTGCCATCGATGCCTGGAAGCACCTGCCCGTTGTTCAGCAGCCGGTGTTTAAAAAAGATACTTTCAATATTACCCGCTACGGCGCTGTTGCCGATGGTGTAACCCTCAATACCAAAAACATCAACGATGCCATCGCCGACTGCAGCAAAAAAGGCGGCGGCGTAGTGCTGGTGCCGGAAGGGCTTTGGATGACGGGGCCACTGGTATTGAAAAGCAATGTGAACCTCCACCTGCAAGGGCAGGCCATCATACAAATGACCGCCGATTTTGATCAATACCCCCTGGTGGAAGGCAATTTCGAGGGCAAACGTTCCGCACGAAATCAATCACCGGTATCGGGAGATAACCTGGAAAACATAGCTATCACCGGCAATGGCGTCATCGACGGCAATGGCGAGGCCTGGCGCATGATGGGTAAAGACCGGGTCACCGAATCACAATGGAAAAGATTGGTAGCCTCGGGCGGCATCGTAAGCGATGACGGCCGCCGGTGGTATCCCTCTGCCAAAAACAAGAAAGGCAATGAAACAAAGGCGAACAGCGCGCTGGAAAACGGAAAGACCCTGAAGGATTTTGAAGACATCAAAGACTTCCTGCGTCCCAATCTTATCGTGCTCACCAATTGCAAAAAAGTATTGCTCGAGGGCGTTACCTTCCGGCAATCGCCCGCCTGGTGCCTGCATCCCCTGCTGTGCGAAGACCTCACCCTGCGCAATGTAAAGGTGAAAAACCCCGAGTATGCGCAGAACGGCGATGGGCTAGACATAGAATCGTGCAGGAATGTACTGATAGAAGGCAGCATCTTCGACTGCGGCGACGATGGCATCTGCATCAAATCGGGCCGCGACGAAGAAGGCCGCCGCAGGGGCAAGCCTACCGAAAACGTGATCATACGAAATAACATCGTATACCATGCGCACGGCGGTTTCGTGGTAGGCAGCGAGATGAGCGGCGGCGCACGCAACATATTCGTGTATGACTGTTCCTTTATCGGTACCGACAAAGGGCTGCGGTTTAAAACCACCCGCGGCAGGGGAGGAGTGGTAGAGAAAATATACGTAAGGAATATCGCCATGAAAGACATCGTGGACGAAGCCATCTTTTTCGATATGTACTATTTTACCAAACCGCCGGCGCCGGGGCAGAAGCCCGAAATACCCGCCGTAACCGAAGCTACGCCGCAGTTCCGCGATATTTATATCAGCGATGTGGTATGCAACGGGGCGGAGAAAGGGATTTTCATGCGCGGACTGCCCGAAATGCGGGTGCAGCGTATTTACCTGGACAATATGGTGCTGAAAGCCAAAAAAGGCGCGGAGCTGATAGAAGCCTCGGCCGTTTCACTCACCCGGGTAAAGCTCATCCCGGCGGCAGGCCCTTCGGTGATGATGGAAAATTGTGCGGATATCTCCATCGATGCAGCAAAACACAATGCCGGGGAAGGGACGAACCGCATTGAATTGAAATAAGAAATAACTTTACGCACTATGTCATCAACATCCCCCATCAAAACAGCGCTTTGTTCCTATGGTATGAGCGGCTGGGTATTCCATGCACCCTTTGTGCACCTGCACAAGGGCTTTGAGCTATACGCCGTTTGGGAAAGAAGCAAGAACCTCGCGGCGCAGAAGTATCCCTCCATTAAAACCTTTCGTACACTGGAAGAAATGCTGGCCGATGCCGCCGTGGAGCTGGTGGTGGTGAACACACCCAATTATACCCACTTCGATTATGCAAAGAAAGCGCTGCTGGCGGGCAAGCACGTAATAGTAGAGAAGCCATTTACCGTAACCGTTGCTGAAGGAGAGGAACTGATAGCCCTGGCAAAGCAGGCGGGCAAAAAGATATCGGTATACCAGAACCGCCGCTACGACAGCGATTATAAAACGGTGAAGAAGATACTGGACGAACAATGGCTGGGCAAGCTGGTGGAAGCCGAAATACATTATGACCGCTATACCCCGGTGCTTAGCCCCAAAGTGCATAAGGAAACGCCCGGCCCCGGTACCGGCCTGCTGTATGATTTGGGTTCGCATTTAATCGACCAGGCCCTGCAGCTGTTTGGTATGCCCGAAGCCGTGTTTACCGATATGATGATCATACGCCCCACTTCCCAGGTCGACGATTATATGGAGCTGCTGCTGTACTACCCCGGCCTGCGGGTGCGCATCAAATCCAGCTACCTCGTGCGGGAGCCGCTGCCCTCGTACAATATTCATGGCGCCAAAGGCTCTTTTATCAAGGCGCGCACCGACGTGCAGGAAAAAATGCTGCTGGCAGGAATAGCGCCCGATGCACCGGGCTGGGGCGTAGAGCCCGACAATGAAAAAGGATTGCTGCATACCGAAAAGGACGGGAAAGTGATACGCGAATACATTCCCTCGCTAACGGGCAACTATATGGAATATTACGACGGCATGTATGCCGCGCTGCGCGAAGGCAAACCGGTGCCGGTAGCGGCGGAAGACGGGTTGAATATTATACGCATTATCGGGGCGGCGTATAAAAGCCGGGAGGAAAAAAGGGTCGTGAAAATTTAACGGCTGTATCCCTATTTACACTTTTACTTTCTTGCTTTGTTTTTTTGCCGATGACTCGCGGGTGACCAGTTCGGGCGGCAGCATCCTCGTTTCAAACTCCGTTACCGGTCGTTTGCTTTCAATCATATTAATGAGCAGCTCGGCGGCGATCTTGCCCATTTCGAAGGCGGGCTGCCGCACCACGGAGAGGGGAGGAGAGAGCAGTTCGGTCAGGTCAAGGTTGCTAAAGCCTATCACGGCCATATCGCCGGGTATCTGTAGCTTGCGGGCCTTGCAATAGCGCATAAAGTTGGTGGTAAGCTTATCGGCCGCCGCGAAGATGGCATCGGGTTTTTGCTTCAGGGCCACCAGCTCGTTCATCGCTTCTTCCACTTCCTTATATATCATGCCGCCATGGGGGCAATGCTTCACATATTGTTCGTCGAAAGGCAGCCCGGCATCTGCCAGCGCCTGCGTATAGCCGGCCAGCCGTTCGCGGGTGATGGACAGGTATTCCGAATTGCCCAGGATGGCAATGCGGCGGTAACCGTTTTGGGCGAGGTGGGTGGTAGCGTCGTAGCCGCCTTTGAAATTGTCGACAATGACCTTATGGGTATTGATGGCATCCACCACGCGGTCGAAACACACGATGGGCAGGCCGCGATCATGCAGTTCGGTGATATGCGAGAAATCGCTGGTTTCGGTCGACACGGAGATCAGGAACCCGTCCACCGAGCGGCTCGATAAAAAGTCCATATTGATCACTTCCCGCTCATAGCTTTCGCGACTTTGCGAGATAATGGCATTGTAGCCCCTGCTGTAGGCGATGGACTCGATGCCATTGATGGTTTGCGAAAAAAAGCTGTTGGCTATCTCGCTCACGATAACGCCGATGGAGCGGCTTCTTTTTTCCTTGAGGCTGAGGGCAATAGGATTGGGGCGGTAATTGATTTGCCGTGCGTAATCGAGCACCACCTGCTTGGTTTCGGGACTGATTTCGTAGCTGTCACGCAACGCCCGGCTGACCGTGGAAGTAGAGAGGCCAAGCGCTTTGGCAATGTCTTTGATGGTTACTGCTTCAAACTTCATGACGCTAATTTACGCGAAAGGAAAAGAACGCTAATTTACGCTAATTAGCCTCTGGTTACGCTATTATCACATATTCGCGCACATTCATTCACATTCACGCACATTTGCGTCATGGCAACGATTGCGTAAATAATCCTGCTGCCCGTCCAGCGAAATCTCCCTGTTTTTTGCCTATTTTTAAAGTTGTATTGATTGTTTGCCAAATGGAAAAATGCATGACTGACAGCTTATGGCAGATACAGTTGGCCATCGGGGCAGGGAGCGAGCAAGCCCTTGCCAGCCTGTATAGCCTTTACAACAGGCGCCTGCACCATTTTGCCCGGGCCATTACCCGCTCGCCCGAAATAGCCGAAGAAATCGTGGAAGACGTATTTGTGAAGCTGTGGAGCAACCGGCATACCATTCATGACATCAGCAACCTTACGGTCTATTTATACGTCGCGGTCAAAAACAGGTCGCTCAATGCGGTCGCACAGCGCGCCAAAGAACTGCTGCAGGCCCCGTTTGACGATCTTGCCATAGAAACCGGCCCCCTGGCCGCCGATCCTTACAGCCTGCTGGTGACTGCCGAAATGATGCAGAAAATGCAGGCGGCCGTAGAAGCCCTCCCGCCGCGCTGCAAAATGATCTTCAAGCTGGTGCGCGAAGACGGTCTCCGCCATAAGGAAGTGGCCGACATCCTCAATATTGCCGTCAATACGGTCGACGTGCAGATGGCCATCGCCATCAAAAAGATATGTACTGCGCTGCAGGTAGACCGTGTAAATAAACATTGGAGCGATAAGGTATCTTCCCGTGAATAGCTTTTACTGCCATTTTATCAGCCACTTATGATGGAGCCGGGACGGAGCCAGGACGGAGCCACCACGGAGCCAGGACGGCCCTCGGACAAAACCCCTTCATACACCCATTTTCCCTGTCATTCTGGCGGGTCAAAAAAACTTTCATTTCTTTTAATGGCAAACAGCAAAATGGCTGTCCTTATAGAGAGAAGCTAAAAGCTACAAAATGGAATTACCCGAGAAGATATGGTTCCTGGTGTCGCGTAGCCTGAGTGGCGAAGCCACGCCGGAAGAGCAGGCAGCGCTCATGCAGCAATTGCAGGAGCGGCCCCTGCTGATGCAGCAATATGAGCTGATGAAAAGGATGTGGGACGGGTATGCGGGCTGGAAGGAAGAAGCCCCCGAAGATAAGGCGCGCGTGAGCCGTATACTGCAGCTGTCGGCGGCGGAAGACGCGCTGCGCAACAGCGACCGGGAGGAGGCAGGTACGCACGAAATGCAAACAAGTGAACGGGAAATAACAACAACGCCGGCACGGATTGTCCGCTGGCGTGCGTGGACGAAAGTTTACGGGCGGGTGGCCATCGCCGCAGGCCTGGTAACGGGCCTGTGGGCCTTGGCCCATTGGTACAATGGCCGTCGCCATAGCGGCAGCGGCAGCGAAATCATCGCCGAGCGCGGAAGCAAAACAAGAACGCTCCTGCCCGACGGGTCAACGGTATGGCTCAATGCAGGCTCCCGTATCCGTTATGAGCCCGGGTTCAACGGACCGCTGCGGGAGGTGACACTGGAGGGAGAGGCTTTTTTTGATGTGGTGAGCCAGCCGTCGCGGCCTTTTATCGTGCATGCCGGCGATCTGTCTATCAAAGTGCTGGGCACGGCATTCAATGTAAAATCATACGACGAAGATTCGGCCGTGGAAACCACCCTTATCCGCGGGCTGGTACAGATTATCCCCCCCGGCAGCCGGCAGGCGCCCATCTTACTGCATCCCCACGAAAAAATTATATTACCCCGAAAAGACAATGAAGAAGCCGTACTGGCCAAATCCGTGGGCGTACAGCCCTTTGGGAGGCAGCCGCGTATTGTGGCGATAGACAGCAGCATGAAGGAAGACGAGCGCGTGGAAACCTCCTGGGTATATAACCGCCTGGAGTTTCGCGGCGATAGCTTTGGCGAGCTGGCGCGCAAGCTGGAGCGCTGGTACAATATCGATATTCACTTCGGGGACGAGGCCGCGCGGGCGCTCACCTTCAACGGGTCGTTGGAGAATGAAACCGTGGAGCAGGCCTTCCTGGCGCTGGAAGCCGCGGTGCCCTTCCGTTTTACAATCAATAACAATGAAGTATATATTAAATCGGTTGAAAGACCTGCTTCCGGATTAGACCATTGACATGTTATACAGCAAACGGGGAATGTTGCCGCATCCCCCGCTTTGTTACAGGTCAAATTTCTGGTATATCATCACGCCCACAGGTGTAATGATCTTTATTAACCTATAATCATACTAATGTATGAAAAGTTTTTTAACGGTTGTTAAAAACCCTTTGCTATCCAGGGGACTGCTTATTATGAAAGTGACTTCCTTTTTTCTGTTGATTTTTGTCATGCATGTGTCGGGCAAGGGGCTCGGGCAGGATAAAATCGCGCTTACCTTCAAACAGACGGAAATAAGGACCATCCTCCGGTCGATCGAAAAACAATCCCATTTCCGTTTTCTTTACAACGATCAGCTCAAAAGCATCAAGCAAAAAGTGAGCCTCTCCGTGCAGGACGCTGCCATCGCCCTGGTGCTCGACCGCCTGTTCGACAAAACGACGCTGGTATGGCAGCTGATGGACAATAACCTGATAGTGGTGCGGGAAGACCCCGCCCGCGTGCCGCCGTTGAAGACCATTACCGGCCGTGTAACCGATGAAAACGGGCGCCCCCTGGCCAATGTGTCTATTAATATCAAAGGCGCCGCAGGCGGCGCCGTTACCAACGACCAGGGGCTGTTTACCATCAGCGCATCAGACAACGACGTGCTGGTATTCTCCTATGTGGGCTTTGAGCCGCAGGAGATGAAAGTAGGCGGCGCCACCGATCTGAAGATTGCCCTGGTATCGGCCAAAAGGGATTTGGAAAACGTAGTGGTGATAGGCTATGGCACCGTACGCAAAAGAGACCTGACGGGCAGCGTAGTATCGGTGAAAGGAGAGGAGATAAAAAAAGTGGCAGCTGCCAACCTGATGGAAAGCGTGCAGGGTAAGATTGCCGGTGTAGATATTGTAAGGACCAGCGGCGGGGCAGGCGCCAATGTAGCCGTTACCGTAAGGGGCAACCGCTCCATCATTGCAGGCAACGGGCCTTTATATATTGTAGACGGGATACAATACGATAGCTACCAGGATATCAATACCAACGATATCCAGTCCATGGAAGTATTGAAAGACGCCTCATCTACGGCCATTTATGGTTCGAGGGGCGCCAACGGCGTTATATTAATTACCACCCGCAAAGGCGTGTCGGGCAAAGTGAATGTATTTGCCAATGCCTATTACGGGGTATCGGAAGTGGCCGGTTACCCGGTGCCGATGAACGCGGCGCAGTTTGCCAATTTAAAACGGCAGGCCAACCGGCCCGCGCTCTGGAATTCGCCTGCCGACGATTCGAAAATATTCAGCGTCTCCGACCTGGCTTCCATCAACAGTGGCGTATCTACCTACTGGCCGGGATTACTGCTCAAAAAAGGCGCTCAGCAGGATTATGGGGTAGGCGTGGCCGGTGGCAGCGAAAAAACAAAAGTGTATTTTTCGTTCGATTATTTTAAGGAAGAAGGCGTTATGCACAACGATTATTCCGGTCGCTATACCCTGCGGCTGAATATAGACCAAACCATCGCCGCCTCATTTAAGGTAGGGCTGCAAAGCCAGCTCACCTATTACGATCAAAACCTTCGTGCCGATAATCCGCTCACAGTGGCCAATAAAGTATTCCCTTACTATTCGGCCTACAACGCCGATGGCACGCTGGCCAAAAACCCCGGCGGCAGCACCCAGTTCAGTCCCCTGCTCGATGAGGCAGACGGGGTTTATATCAACAGGAATAAAATTACCCGTATCCTGTCTACCGCCTATGCCGAATGGAAGCCGGTCAGCGGGCTTACGCTTCGCTCCAACCTCGGTATTACCAATGCCAATGCCAATAATGGCTATTTTGAAGATGCCAGTACATTAAACCGGTCGTTGTCTTCAGGCTCCCTGTCGAGGATAACAAACGGAAACGACCTGAATATTACCTGGGAAAATATCGTGACCTGGCAAAAGAAAATAAATGATCATGCCATCGAGCTTACGGCCGTAACCAGCTACCTGTCGAAGCACACCGAAAATTCTTCCGCTTCGGCTACGGGACAATTGCTGCCGGGACAAAACTATAGCGCGTTACAAAACAATCCCGCCAACCTGCAAATGTCGAGCAACTATTCAGCCAGTAATTTGCTGTCGGGCGCATTGCGGCTTAACTACAACTACCGCGGTAAATACCTGGTCACGCTCACCGCGCGCGAGGACGGCGCTTCGCAGCTGGCCAAACAAAACCGCTGGTCGCTGTTTCCTTCCGCCGCTGTGGCCTGGCGTATCATAGATGAAAATTTCATGAAGACCCAGCGGCTCTTCAGCGATCTGAAGCTGCGCGTAAGCTATGGTGTGGCCGGTAATGCGGCGGTAGATCCTTATCGCACGCAAAGCGGCCTGATGCTGATACCCTTTGCATGGAACGACCAGACCGCATTGGCCTATGCGCTGGACCCGCAAACCGGGAACCCCAACTTAAAATGGGAGCTCACGGCTACGGCGAATGCCGGTATCGATTTCACTATACTGAAAAGCAGGATTACGGGTAGCGTGGATTATTACGATTCAAAGACCAGCGATTTGTTATTGACCCGGCAGCTGCCTGCTACGTCGGGCGTTAGCAAAATATTGGAGAACATTGGCAAAACGAGGAATAGCGGGATAGAAGTTTCGCTACGGACCGTGAATATCCAAACCGCCCATTTTACCTGGAGCACTGGCCTTACCTATACCCGCAACAAAGAACGCATCGTAGAGCTGGTAGGCAATCAAAGCGATATAGGCAATAAATGGATCATCGGCTCGCCGGTGAAATCGTTTTATGATTATGAAAAGATAGGGATCTGGCAAACCCCCGATTCCGCGCTGGCCAAAAGCTATCTGGCTATTTTGAAACCCGGCGATATCCGCGTAAGGGATTTGAACGGTCCGGGCGGTAAACCCGACGGAACGCTGGATGCCAATAACGACAGGAAGGTGCTGGGATCTGCCGTTCCCAGGTACAGCATCGGGTTCAGCAACGATGTCAGGTATAAGAGCTTTGATCTAAACATATACGTATTTGCAAGGGTAGGGCAGATGTTTGTATCCGACTATGCCAATAAGTTTGAACCGAATGCCATTGAAAACGGCGCCAATGTCGATTTCTGGACGCCCGAAAATCCCACCAACGATTACCCGAGGGCCACGATCGGTTATTCGAGGTCTTCAATGCCTTTTGCCACTACGCTGGGATATAAAGACGGTACATTCGTAAAAATCAGGAATATAACGGTTGGTTATACATTCCCGGAAGCGATTTCGCGCAAGCTGCATACCGGCAACATGCGCCTGTATGCAAGCCTGAAAAACTATATTACTTTCTCAAAAGTGAAAGATTATGATCCCGAAGGCGGCGGCTCGTTCGACCGGCCGCTCACCAAATTGTTTGTTGCCGGGTTAACCATCGATTTGTAAAATTCATTTTATTCATTCAATGAACAGGTATATCATGAAAAAGACTTTATATATACGGTTGCTTTTTATCATCGCCGGCACAGCGCTGCTGGCTTCCTGCCAGAAAAAACTGGACGAGTACAACCCCAGCGGGCTCACGGCAAGCACCGTATTCACGACCGCCATCGGTTTTGAAACGCTGGTCAATGCCGCTTATTCCTTTGACCGTTTCTGGTATGGCAAAGAGGAAGGGTATAATGTTATGGAAATGGGAACGGATATATGGTGCAGCGGGTCGGGAGATGTATTTCCGCAATTGACCAACTACAGCAACCTCCAGGGCAATAATACGACGGCGCTGGATTCGCTCTGGAAAAATACCTATGCCGCCATCAACCTCTGTAATACGGGCATTGCCGGCATCGGCAATGTGACCAATTACACGGCCCAGCAAAAAACCACCCGCGAAGCCGAGCTGCGTTTTCTGCGGGCCTTTTATTACTGGCATGTTGTAGAAACCTGGGGCGGCGTTCATTTTACCACGGAACCTGTTGCAGGCGCTGTCACCACCGCCAACAAAACACCGGTCGACACATTTTACAAGCAGATATTTACCGATTTACAATTTGCCGTGGCCAATCTGCCCGTTACCACCACCGATTACGGCAGGGCTACCGTGCCGGTGGCCAAGGCCTTCCTGGCGAGGATGTACCTCACCCGCGGTATGAATACACAAGCCATCGCCATGGCCAACGACGTGATTAAAAACTATGGCTATGTGCTGCAGCCAAAGTATGCCGATCTCTGGAATATGGGCAACCTCAAAAATAAGGAAGTAATATGGGCGGTGGATTACTCCACCAATCTTGCCAATAACGATCTGTTCAGCGCCACCTACCCTTACGGGCACACGCGGGGCTCTAACAGCGGGCATATGCTTTTTCTGATGGTGTATGACCAGGTATATACGGGCTCCACCGCCATCCTGTTCAGAGATATCAATAACGATCGCCCGTTTAACCGTTATATGCCTACGCTGTCGCTGCTCAACCTGTTTGACGATGCCAACGATTCCCGTTATGCCGCTTCATTTCAGACGGTATGGTATGCCAACAGAGCCGGTACCGGCGCCATCAACGGCACCACCACCACCAGGACCTTCAGTATAGGGGATACTGCTATTTATTGTCCCAGGACAGCTATCCCTGCCGGTTCGCTCAGCAATAAATACACGACCTACGATCTTTCCAAAGTATATGGGTCCAATGGTATTCCTATCCAGACGAAGTTTTACGCATCCCTCAAAAAGTTCAAAGACTCTACCAGGGCCAGCATTCCCGAAGCCCAGAGCGCCAGGGACGTATTTGTGATGCGCCTGGCCGAAATGTACCTGATTGCCGCCGAAGCGGAGTTCAATAACAGTAAATCCGATTCAGCCGCCTATTACCTCAATGAAATCCGTAAACGCGCCGCCATCCCTGGTCATGAGGCTGCCATGCAGATTACCGGCGCCCAGGTAAACATCGATTTTATCCTCGACGAGCGCGCCCGCGAGCTGGCCGGCGAACAGCTGCGCTGGTTCGATCTGAAACGCACCAATAAGCTCGTTAGCCGCATACAGGTCATGAACCCCGATGCGGCGCGCTATGTACAGCCTTACCATATGGTCCGGCCCATACCGCAAAGCCAGCTGGATGCGGTAACGAATAAGACCACGTTTACGCAGAACCCGAGCTACCAGTAAAAAGTTGACAGATGACAGTTGACTGTTGACAGCGAAGCCCCTTGCGCCGATGGCCGGTTTGGAGCGGTCAGCGGGCAAGCAACAACAGCCAACACCTGTCAACAGTCAACTGCCATCTGTCATCTATATTCATATCGAATTGGTTTTTACGCTGTTAGATATCGTTGCCGGGAACGTTTGCGTAGAAAAAAAGCCCTCCGGAACGTTGTGTTACTGAAATACTATGTAGCATTGTTATCTCATGAACCGATTGTTAAAGATACAGGCCGCTGTATTGGCGGTCCTCCTATATGGAGAAGCCTCCGCCCAATTACCTAAAGCAATGCTGCCGGTGTTCAGGAAGGACACCGTATCCATTGTGGCTTACGGCGCCCGTCCCGATGGCATTACATTAAATACCCTGTCTATCAGTAGCGCTATCGAAGCGGCCGCCAAAAAAGGCGGCGGAGTAGTGCTGGTGCCTGCCGGGCTATGGCTGACCGGTCCCCTGGTACTCAAAAGTAACATCAACCTCCACCTGGCCAGGAACGCCGTGCTCCGGTTTACCACCGATTACAGCCAGTACCCGCTGGTGGTGGGCAATTGGGAAGGCGTTCCCGCGGCCCGGAATCAAAGCCCTGTCTCGGCTACCGGCGCAATCAATATCGCCATTACCGGCTATGGTATCATCGACGGCGGCGGCGATGCCTGGCGCATGGTCAAAAAAGACAAGCTCACCGAATCGCAGTGGAAACGGCTGGTGGAATCGGGCGGTATCGTGGGCGAGGATAAAAAGACCTGGTATCCTTCGGAGCAATCGCTCAAAGGCTCGCAGACAAAAGACGCCGGCATATTAAAAAACGGGAAGACCGTAAAGGACTTTGACGACATCAAAAACTTTCTCCGCCCCAACCTGCTGGTGCTGACCAGCTGCAAAAAAGTGTTGCTGGAAGGCGTTACCTTTCAGAACTCGCCGGCCTGGTGCCTGCACCCGCTGATGTGCGAAGACCTTACCATCAGGAATATATACGTCAAAAATCCCTGGTATGCCCAGAACGGCGACGGCATAGACCTGGAATCCTGCAAAAACGTGCTTCTCGAAAACAGCACGTTTGATGTGGGCGACGATGGTATCTGCATCAAATCGGGCCGTGACGAAGAAGGACGCAAACGCGGCAAGCCGACAGAAAACGTGCTGGTGCGCCACTGTACCGTATACCATGCCCATGGCGGTTTTGTTATTGGCAGCGAAATGAGCGGCGGCGCGCGCAACCTGTATGTGTACGACTGCACGTTTATCGGTACCGATATCGGGCTGCGTTTTAAAACCACCCGCGGCCGCGGTGGCATCGTGGAAAAGGTGTATATCCGTAATATCAATATGAAAGACATCGCGGGCGAAGCCATCCTGTTTGACATGTATTATATGGCCAAAGACCCCGTGCCGCTGGCCGGCGAAAAAAGGGAGCCGCCAAAGGTGGAGACAATGCCGGTCACAGAAGCCACGCCGCAGTTCAGGGATTTTCATGTAAGCAACGTGGTGTGCAGTGGGGCGCAGAAAGCTATTTTTATCCGCGGCCTGCCCGAAATGAATATCAAAAACATCTGGCTCGATAACATGGTGCTGCAGGCCACCGAAGGCATCGATTGTAACGAGGCCACGGGCATACACCTCGATAATATTACCCTTTTTACCAAAGAAACGGAACCGCATATCTATAATAGTAAGGAGGTGAAGCTGAACAATGTATCTTTCAAAAAATAGCAGCATAAAAACGATTGCATGAAACCGGGTACGATACCGTGCACACCGCGCACCCGCGCGGAAACGGGCCTCATTTAAATAATTAAATACAGCAGATGAAAAAGCTAGCCTATATATTATTTCTTTTTACCGGCGCCCAATCGATGGCCCAAACCCCCTCCTGGTCCGAAAAGATGGCGCAAACCGTCATGACCAACTGGAAGGACGGCAGCGGCGCCGACGATAAAAAGCCACAGCACTGGAACTACGACCAGGGCGTGTTTCTGAAAGGCATCGAGGGGCTGTGGTACCGTACCGGCGATGCCCGTTATTTTACCTATATCCAGCATTCGATGGATGTGTTTGTAGGCAAGGACGGCACCATCAATACCTATAAGCTGGAAGATTATAATATCGACAATATCTGCAGCGGCCGCCTGCTGTTGTTATTGTACCGGGTAACGGGGGAAGAAAAATATTATAAGGCAGCGTCTACCCTGCGGGAGCAGATCAAGGGCCAGCCCCGTACTAACGAGGGCGGCTTCTGGCATAAGAAAAGATATCCCTACCAGATGTGGCTGGACGGTCTTTATATGGGAGAGCCTTTTTATACCGAATACGCCGCGGTATTCCACCAGCCCGAAGCATTCGACGATATCGCCCGCCAGTTTATATGGATGGAGCAGCATGCCCGCGATGCTAAAACAGGCCTGCTCTACCACGGCTGGGATGAATCCAAACAGGAAAAATGGGCCAATAAAACCACTGGTCTCTCCCCTAATTTCTGGGCAAGGGCCATGGGCTGGTATGGTATGGCGCTGGTGGATGTGCTGGATAATTTTCCGGCCAGTCATCCCCAAAGAAAGGCGCTGGAGCAGATACTGGCGCGGTTTGCCAAAGCCGTACAGCAGGTGCAGGACCCCAAAACCGGTTTGTGGTGGGACGTCCTTAACATGCCCGGCAAAAAAGGCAATTACCTGGAGGCGTCGGCCAGCAGCATGTTTGTATATGCCCTGGCAAAAGGCGCGCGTAGGCACTGGCTGCCCGACAGCTACCGCATGGTCGCCAAAAAAGGATTCGACGGCATCACTAAAACGTTTATGAAGGCCGATGCAGCCGGGTTGTGGAACCTGGAAGGCACGGTAGCCGTAAGCGGCCTCGGCGGCAATCCTTACCGCGATGGCAGCTATGACTATTATATCAACGAGAAAGTGGTGGTCAACGACCCCAAAGGCATAGGCGCCTTCCTGCTGGCGGCGAACGAAATAGACTTGCAGCCCGGCCAGGCGGTGGGAAAGGGTAAGAAAGTGGTGCTGGACTATTATTTCAATAACGAATACAAAAAAGACATCACCGGGCAGTCCGTCCGTTTTCACTATACCTGGGATGATAAGGCCAACAGCGGATTTTCGCTTTTTGGCAACGTATTCCAGCAATACGGCGCTTCGCTGGATACGCTGGCCGGCGTTCCCACAGCGGCTGCGTTGAAAAAGGCCGATGTATATATTATTACCGACCCCGATACCGAAAAGGAAACCGCGCAGCCTCATTATGTAAGCGATGCCGACGCAAAGGCGGTATACAATTGGGTAAAGGGCGGCGGGGTATTGCTGCTGCTCATGAATGATTCCGGCAATTGCGAATTCAGCCGTTTCAATCACCTGCCCGAACAGTTCGGTATCCATTTTAACGAGGACAGCCGCAACAAGGTTATCGGCCATGAATATGCCACCGGCGCGTTTAACATAACAGTACAGGATGCTATATTCAAAACAACGAAGAAAATTTACATAAAAGAAATCAGTACCCTGAACATAACCAGTCCTGCAAAAGCGCATTTCTCCGATGGCCGCGATGTTATCATAGCCGTTTCCAAAGTAGGAAAAGGAACCGTGTTTGCCGTAGGGGATCCCTGGTTTTACAATGAATATCTGGATGGAAGGAAGCTACCGGCGGAATATGAAAACTTCGCTGCGGCCCGGGACCTGGTAAAATGGCTGTTGCAGCAGGTGCCCGCCAAAATAAAATGAGATACTTGCCAATGACATTACTACGCCCTATATCACGAACCCTTACCGTGCTGCTCCTGCTGGCCGGCCCTGCGCTGGCCTGCGCGCAGGTGGGACGGGGCGACAGGACCACGCTGATTATAACCGTCGACCCATCGGGCAAAGGCGATTTCACCACCATACAGGCGGCCATCAACCACATCGATGGCCGTATCGATCAATGGACCGTCATCCACATTAAAAAAGGCGTGTACACCGAAAAGGTATACATCGATAAAAATAATGTCACGCTTGAAGGCGAGAGCCGCGACAGCACCATTCTTACCCAGGCCATCGCCCGCGATGCCTGGCGCTGCGACCATACCGACGACTGGGGCGTGGCCACGCTCAACCTGCGCGGCAGCGATATCACGCTGCGCAACCTTACCATACAGAACAGCTACGGCTTCGATAATAAAAGCAATACCGAGGTAGCCTGCGTGGCCGATACGCTCACGCACCGCAAAACCATCCGGCCGGACGGCCACCAGATGGCCTTGCGCAGCTTTGCCACCACGCGGCTAAAGGTGATCAATTGTGTGCTGCGCGCTTTTGGCGGCGATACCGTAAGCCCCTGGAATGTAGACGAGGGCCTGTTTTATTTTAAAGACTGCCTGATGGAGGGCGGGGTGGATTTTTATTGCCCCCGCGGCTGGGCCTGGGCCGAAAACTGTTCGTTTGTCGCCCATACGGGGCCTGCCAGCATATGGCACGACGGTTCCCGCTACCCGGATTCAAAAACCGTGTTGAAAAACTGTACCTTTACCGGGTATAATGGGTTCAAACTCGGTCGTTATCACCGCGATGCGCAGTTTTATCTCATTGGCTGCTCTTTTGCAGAAAATATGGCCGATTCTGCCATTTACGCTGTACCAACTGCCAATCCCATTCAATGGGGCCAGCGTGTATATTACTATAATTGCCATCGCAAAGGAAAAGAAGATTATAAATGGTATGCCGATAACCTGGCTTCTGCGCCGGGCTCGCCGGCTGCCGCATCCATTACAGCAGCCTGGGTATTTGGGACCCGATGGAACCCGGCTGAATAAAAGAAAAAGAGAAACATGCAATTGTCGAACAAAGTCCTACCGTCCCTGCGCGCCAGCGGAAAACAGGGTGTGCCGCCTGAGGAGCTCTTCTCCCTGCCAGAAAAAGTATTGCAATTCGGAACCGGCGTGTTGCTGCGCGGGCTGCCCGATTATTTTATTGACAAAGCCAATAAGCAAGGGCTTTTCAATGGCCGCATCGTAGTGGTGAAATCCACTTCGCAGGGTGGCACCGATGCTTTTGCCCGGCAGGATAACCTGTATACGCTTTGTATAAAAGGCATCGATAAGGGGCATAAAGTAGATGAAACCGTTGTGAACAGCGCTATCAGCCGGGTGCTCTCGGCCACCGACGACTGGCAGGCGATCCTGGCCTGCGCCGCCAATCCGCAGCTGCAGGTAATCGTGTCCAACACCACCGAAGTGGGCATCGCCCTGGTAAAGGACGATAAAGTAACGTCCGCGCCACCCTCCTCTTTCCCGGGTAAGCTGCTGGCCTTCCTGCTGGAGCGCTACCGGAAATTTAATGGCATCAAGGAAAGCGGGCTGGTCATCATACCTACCGAGCTGATACCGGGCAACGGCACGAAGCTAAAAGGCATTGTGCTGGAGCTGGCACGGTTAAACAATCTCCCCGAAGCCTTTATAGAATGGATAACGGCCGCCAACGATTTCTGCAATTCGCTGGTAGACCGTATCGTGCCCGGCAAACTGTCGGCCGCCGACGCGGCTGCCATGCAGGAGCGCCAGGGATATACAGACGACCTGATGATTATGTCGGAAGTATACCGGCTATGGGCCATCGAAACATCTGACGAGCGCACCCGCGCTATCCTCTCGTTCAGGGAAGCCGATGACGGCGTCGTGCTGTCGCCGCAGATTGATAAGTTCAGGGAGCTGAAATTACGCCTGCTCAACGGATCGCATACCTTTACCTGCGGGCTGGCCGTACTGGCCGGGTTTACCACGGTAAAGGAGGCGATGGACAATCCCTCTTTCTCGGCTTTTATAACGCAGCTGATGCTGGATGAAATAGTACCGGCCATCAGCGGTGATATCGTACCGGTGGAAGAAGCCCGCCAGTTTGCGGCAGCCGTGCTCGACAGGTACCGCAATCCCTTTATAGAACATCATTGGCTGAGCATCTCCCTGCAGTATACCTCCAAGATGAAAATGCGCAATGTACCGGTGCTGCAATGGTATTATGAGAAAAAAGGTCATGTGCCCCAGCATATGGCGCTGGGCCTTGCCGCCTGGCTGCTGTTTATGAGGTCGGCCAAAAAAGACGCCGCCACCTATGCAGGCAAAACCGCGGAAAAAGAATATGTGATTAATGACGATTATGCCGCCCACTTATACGAATTTTGGACCATTGCCCAACCGCCCGTACAGCAGGTGCTGCAGGACGAAACCCTCTGGGGTGTTAACCTGGATGCGCTGCCGGGACTGACCGAAGCGGTAACGCTGCAGCTGGGCCTGCTGGAAAAACAGGGGGCCGCTGCCGTCTTAAAAAATTTTGAATCACAAAAAATAGTGTCGTGAGTATCTCAGGAAGTGTTATAAAAGTTCACCCCGGTGATAATGTATTGGTTGCCCTGAAAGACCTGTCGCGCGGTGAAACAATCCAATGGAACGGAAGCAGCTATACCTTGCAGGATTCCGTTCCTGCCAAGCATAAGTTTTTTGTAAGCGATATGAAAACGGGTGATACCGTTATCATGTACGGTGTGCTGGTGGGCAAGGCGCAGCATGATATCCCCCAGGGAGGGCTGATGACCACCGAAAACGTAAAGCATGCGGCCGAACCGTATGCGTACCGTGATGCGCATTATACCTGGCAGCCGCCCGACGTATCGAAATTCAAAAACCGCACCTTCAACGGTTACCATCGCAGCAACGGGCTGGTGGGCACGGCCAACTACTGGCTGTTTATCCCCACTGTATTTTGCGAAAACCGGAACCTTGATGTCATTCGCGAAGCCCTGCACAATGAGCTGGGATACGCGGTAACGGATAAGTACAAACAAAAAGCGCACCTGCTGGTGGAGCTGTATAAAAGCGGGAAAGACGTATCGTCGGCCGAGCTGGAGCTGGCGTCTTCCACGGTGGCCACCAGCCGCATATTTAAGAATGTAGACGGTATCAAGTTCCTCAACCATACAGGCGGCTGCGGCGGCACCCGGCAGGATGCGGCCATATTAAGCAAGCTGCTGGCCTCCTATGCCGACCATCCCAATGTGGGCGGCATTACGGTGATGAGCCTTGGCTGCCAGAACCTGCAGGTAAAGGATTTCCTGGCCGATCTGAAACAGCGCAACCCGGCTTTCGACAAGCCCCTGTATATTTTCGAGCAGCAGCAATCGCAAAGCGAAGAGCAGCTGATTACCGAAGCCATCCGCAAGACCTTTACCGGTCTTATCGAAATCAATAAGCTGGAAAGAAAACCAGCCCCGCTTACACAGCTGTGCATCGGCGTTAAATGCGGCGGCAGCGACGGCTTCAGCGGTATCTCGGCCAATCCCGCGGTAGGCTATACTTCTGACCTGGTGGCAGCGCTGGGCGGCAAAGTATTGCTGGCCGAGTTTCCCGAGCTCTGCGGCGTAGAGCAGGAGCTGATTGACCGGTCGGTAGACGAGCCCACGGCCAAAAAGTTCATCCACCTGATGAAGAGCTATGACGAGATTGCCCACCGCGTAGGGTCAGGATTTCATATGAACCCGTCGCCGGGCAATATAAAGGATGGTCTTATCACCGATGCCATCAAATCGGCCGGTGCAGCCCGCAAAGGCGGTACCTCGCCCGTGGTGGATGTGCTCGATTATACCGAGCCGGCTACCAAACCGGGCCTCAGCCTGGTATGTACGCCGGGCAATGACGTGGAAGCCACCACCGGCAAAGCCGCTTCGGGCGCTACCCTTATCCTGTTTACCACCGGCCTGGGCACGCCTACCGGCAACCCCGTGAGCCCTACCATTAAAATTGCCACCAATTCTGCCCTCACTAAAAGAATGGGCGATATCATCGACATAGATACAGGCCCTATCATCCGCGGCGAAAAAACCATTGCACAAATGGGAGAGGAGATACTGGAATACTGTATCAAAGCCGCCAGCGGGGAAGTGATCCCCAAAGCAGTACTGCTGAACCAGGATGACTTTATACCGTGGAAGCGCGGCGTGAGCTTATAAGTTGACAGTTGGGAGATGACAGTTGACAGCCGTTTAAGTACGATGTCCGTAACTGTCAACTGTCAACCGTCATCTGTCAACCAATACCAGATTACAAGATAAAAGCAGATAGCATGAAAAAATTCCTCGACGAAAATTTTTTGCTGCAGACTAAAACGGCAGAAAAATTATACCATGAGTATGCCAAAGGCATGCCCATCATCGATTATCACTGCCATTTACCGCAGCAACAGATTGCGGAGGACAGGCAATTCGAGAACCTGACGCAGATATGGCTGTATGGCGACCATTACAAATGGAGGGCCATGCGCACCAATGGCGTGGAAGAAGCCTACTGTACCGGTAATAAAAAGGATTTCGAGAAGTTTAAGAAATGGGCCGAAACGGTGCCCTATACCCTCCGCAATCCCCTGTATCACTGGACGCACCTGGAGCTGCAGCGCTATTTCGACGTGCACGAAATCCTGAACGGCGATTCGGCCAAAAGGATTTATGATGAATGCTCCGCCAAGCTGCAAACGCCGGAATATTCGGTGCGCAACCTGCTGCGCAAAATGAATGTGGCTACTATCTGCACCACCGATGACCCGGTGGATACGCTGGCAGACCATGTCCGGCTGAAGCAAATGGGTTTTGAAATACCCGTGCTGCCGGCTTTCCGCCCGGATAACGCCATGAACGTAGACAACCCCGAAAATTTCAACGCTTATATCAAACGGCTGGAAGCTGCCACCAATGTTTCCATTTCCAACTTCAACGATTTCCTGTTTGCGCTCGAAAACCGCCACGACTTCTTTGCGGCCAACGGTTGCAGCGTATCCGATCATGGACTGGAAGAAATATATGCGGAAGAATTTACCGGCTCCGAAGTAGAGTCTATTTTCAGCAAAGTGCACGGAGGCAAGGTGCTGAACGATTTGGAGCGCCGCAAGTTTAAATCGGCTATGCTGGTGCATTTTGCCGAATGGGACTGGGAAAAGGGCTGGGTACAGCAATTCCACCTCGGCGCCCTGCGCAACAACAATTCGCGCATGATGCAGCGGCTGGGTGCGGATACCGGCTGGGATTCCATCGGCGATTTTTCGCAAGGGCGTGCGCTGGCCAGGTTCCTGAACCGCCTCGATACCGAAGACAAGCTCACCAAGACCATTTTATACAACCTCAACCCGGCCGACAACGAGCTGATGTCGACCATGATAGGCAATTTCAACGACGGGTCGGTAGCCGGTAAGATCCAGTTTGGCTCCGCCTGGTGGTTCCTCGATCAGAAAGACGGTATGGTAAAGCAGATGAACGCCCTTTCGAATATGGGCCTGCTCAGCCGCTTTGTGGGAATGCTGACCGACTCGCGCAGCTTTCTTTCTTACCCCCGCCACGAATATTTCAGGCGCATCCTCTGCAACCTCTTCGGCGAAGAGATGGAAAACGGGGAGTTGCCCAACGATATCGAATGGGTGGGAAAAGTGGTAAAGGATATTTGTTACAACAATGCAAAGGAATATTTTAACTTTCAGCCCGCTGCGTCAATGGCGGCGGTAAGTTAAAAAACACACATAGTATGGATCTATTTAATCTTTCGGGAAAGACGGCATTGGTGACAGGATGTAACAGGGGTATCGGTAAAGCCATGGCTGTTGGCCTGGCGGAAGCCGGCGCCGATATCATCGGCGTATCGGGTTCGCTGGCCCTGCAGGGCAGCGAAGTGGAAAAGGCGGTGCAGGCCACCGGCCGCTCGTTTAAAGCCTACCAGGCCGATCTGTCGGACCGCGACGCACTATATGTATTTATTAAGAAAGTGCTGTCGGAAAACAAGCACATCGACATTCTTATTAATAACGCCGGTACCATCATGCGCAAGCCGGCTGCGGAGCACCCCGATGAATACTGGGACAAGGTGCTGGCCATTAACCTCAACGCGCCGTTTATCCTGGCCCGCGAAATAGGTAAGCATATGCTGGAGCGCGGCAGCGGTAAGATTATCTTTACCTGCTCGCTGCTTAGCTTCCAGGGCGGTATTACCGTACCCGGCTATGCCGCCAGCAAGGGCGCGCTTAGCAGCGTGGTAAAAGCGCTGGCCAATGAATGGGCTTCCAAAGGCGTGAATGTAAACGGTATCGCACCGGGATACATCGCCACCGATAATACCGAAGCCCTGCGCGCCGACGAAGAAAGAAGCAAGTCGATCATGGGCCGTATACCGGCAGGTCGCTGGGGCGAACCCGAAGACTTCAAAGGCGCCACCGTATTCCTCGCTTCCAAGGCAGCCGATTATGTGCACGGCACCATCCTGCTGGTAGACGGCGGATGGATGGGGAGATAATCATTAATTTCAAAACCAGCCCCGTAGGGGCGACATGTTAGATACATCATGGAAATACGTTTTCAGAACAGTCCGAAAGAAATCAGCCAGATGAGCACAAAGGAATTGCGTAGTAATTTCCTGGTAGAACAGCTGGTGGAGAATGATAAAGTGAACTATGTCTATTCTCATTACGAGCGCATGATTATCGGCGGGGCCAAACCCGTTAATAAAACGCTTACGCTCGACAACCATCCCGAGCTGCGCGCCGATTATTTTCTCGAAAGAAGAGAGCTGGGTATTATCAATGTGGGCGGCGACGGCACCGTTATGGCCGACGGCACCACCTTTTCACTGGCCAGGCTGAGCTGCGTATACCTGGGCAAAGGCACAAAAGAAGTGAGCTTCCAGAGCCATGATAAAAAAAATCCTGCTATCTTCTTTTTATTATCCGCGCCCGCGCACCAGTCGTATCCCAATAGAAAGATGAGCAAGGAAGAAGCTTCTCCCGTAGCGCTGGGCGAAGTGGCCACGGCCAACCAGCGCACCATTTATAAATACATTCACCTCGACGGCATCAAAAGCTGCCAGCTGGTCATGGGCCTTACCGTGCTCAATACCGGCAGCGTATGGAATACGATGCCATCGCACACGCATACACGCAGAAGCGAAGTCTATTTTTATTTCGATGTGCCCGAACAGCACCGCGTATTCCATTTCATGGGCGAGCCCACCGAAACCAGGCACCTGGTGGTGGCCAGCCACGAAGCGATTATATCACCTCCCTGGGGCATTCATTCCGGCAGCGGTACCGCCAACTACTCATTTATCTGGGCCATGGCGGGCGAAAACCTCGTATTTACGGATATGGACGCGGTACCTATCAGCGGACTGAAATAAGCTGATAAAATAAATGTCCAATAACAGGTAATTTCTTTCTACGCTCATTCACAGTCCGTTACGGGCTGTTTTTCTGTTCTATACATAAGAAACCCTTGCCTGGCGCGGAATTAAGCGCCAGGCCCGGTAATTTATCGCCTGTATTTGCGTTTATATTAGGATTGGCTGGAATGTGATATCCGGCCACCCAACGCATACGTCGCCGAAGACGTAAACATGATCCTAAAATCCAGGCTATGAAAACCGTCATCCAATGGCATAGCTGTAAATTCCTTCTGCTGGGCAGTCTGCTCTTTCCTGGCGCTTATGGCGCAAAGGGGCAGCTCAATTATACATTCAATACCTTTTACGGTACTTATACCTCCACCAGCGCCGGCACGATCATTATGCCGGACAGTACCGACGAAGCACTGTCTCCCGCACTCAACATCGGTTTTACGTTTACCTATGATTGTAACGACTATACGCAGTTCAAGGTAAGCTCCAACGGCTGGATGAGCCTGGGCGGGTCGGCTACGGGTGCGCTGCCGGCAAACGGGCTTACCACCACGGGCCAGGGACCGCTACTGGCCCCGCTCTGGGATGATTTGGCGGTATCATCCGCCACGCCGGGCAATATCAATTACGAGCTGTCGGGCGCCGCACCCAACCGCGTGCTGACAGTAGAATGGTGGCTTATGAAATGGATTGCCACATCGCCGGGCCCGGTCATGTCGTTTGAAGTAAAGCTATACGAGTCTTCCAATATCATCGAATTCGTTTACCAGCGGGAAGCGAATACCATTTGGTTCGGCTCGGCTTCCGTGGGTATCAGCGGGGGAACGATACCCGGCGACTTTTACTCGGTATCGGGCCCGTCTTCGGCTCCCGTAGCCACCTATAGCATAGAAAACGATACGGTCAGGACAAGGCCCCGCGGCGGGCGCGTATACCGCTGGATACCGGTTAAAGCCTGCTCGCCCTCGCCGGGCGGCATCAACGGCATGGCTTTCTGGGTGGAAGGCAACGCAGGCACATCGTCTGTGGTAAACAGTACGGCGTTGTCGGGCTGGAACGACCAGTCGGGCAATAACCGCCACGCGGTTTCGCCCGGTGCCGCCAACAGCCCCACATATTACGACAACAGCGCCGATAATATCAACTTTAACCCGGTCGTGCATTTTAATGATGCCGCGCAAAATCCTGCGGCCGCCAGCTATATGGATATACCCGTCAACGGTATCCTTCCTGTAGGAAATAATTCTTACGCCGTATATGCCGTGATAAAGCCGGGAACGGCCAACCTGGTCACGCCGGGCAAATTTCTTTTTGCCGGCGATGCGGGTACGAACAATGCCAATGCCTTCGATGTGCGGGCCGGTTATTCGTTTGCAGATACCTGGATAGCCAACGACCATGTCGTCAATAATACCTGGACCAGCAACTATCCCGGTCTTGCCAGCTTTGATTTCGACGGTGCGCAGCGGCAGTTGTTTGTGTCGGGCGCGCTGGCGGGTACGCTGGCCGGCGGCGGGCGCAGCGCTGTCAATACCAATAATGCGCTGGGCTGCCTGCGGGCCGGCCTTACTGATTTTTATGAGGGCGGCATTGCGGAAATCATTACCTATCCCAATACCTCGCATACGGTGGCCCTGCGCAACAAGGTGGAAAGCTACCTGGGCATTAAATACGGCGCTACGCTGCAGCACGACTACTGGTCGTCGGTAGGCGCCGTGGTATGGAGCCGCACACAGGACCCTGCTTTCAATACCAATATTGCCGGTATTGCACGCGATGACAGCAGCGCACTGTTGCAGCGGCAGTCGAAAAGCAGCTCCGTAGCGGCGGATGTCCTGACGCTGTATATAGGCCCTTCCAAAACGACGAATAACCGCGATAACCTGGGCGTGTTTACCGGGGGCGACCAATCGTTTTTTATGGCCGCCAATAACAACGATCCTTTCCTGTTTCCCTTCGGCACATCGGCCGAAATACCACCGGGTATCTGCTGCCGCATGCGCCGCGAATGGCTGTCGCAGCAAACGAATTTCAGCAATACCGATTTGGTGCTTGAGTTTGATTTTAATATTATCACACCCGGCTATGCGCCGCTTAATACCGCCGATTTGCGGTTGCTGGTGGACGATGACGGCGATTTTACCAATGCCCTGGTGCTGGGCCCGCCCGCCATCAGCATCAATGTGGTGGCCAGCATCGTCACCATAAGACTGGCCGCCGGCAATTTTGCCGCCACGCCTTATTTTACGCTGGCGTCGGTATCGGTGTCCACCGCGCTGCCGGTACAGGTAAGCGATTTTACCGCCGCCTGTACAGGCGATGCAGTGGAATTGCAATGGATAAAACGCAGCGGGCCGCCCAACAGTTTTATTATCGAGCGCAGTGCCGACGGCGCCCGCTTTTCGGCGCTGGGCAGCGTTCAGAGCCCGGTAACGGGCCTGCAGGCTTTTAGCTGGGCAGATGCGTCACCGTTGAACGGAACGGCTTATTACCGCTTAAAAATCGTGGACCAGCAATCGGTGGTTACTTATTCCTCCACTGTTACCGGCGGCAGCTGCGGGCCCGGCCAATTGCGCCTGGCCACCGACCCCGCAGGGAGACAGGCGGCTTTACTGCTGCAGTTGCAACAGGCCACCACGGTAAATATTGCCTTTTTTGATATCGCCGGCCGGCGGATGGATATCGTTGGGCTTACCGGGCGGCGTGTATTACAGGAAGGTTATTACCGGCTGCCTGTAGAGAATAGCCGGCTGGCGGCAGGTATTTATTTATTATCTGTTATGATCAATGGCAATAATCATGTTTTCCGTGTATTGAAGCATTGATCGCCCCAGGCCGCCCAGGCCTTTTTATCCCCACTATTTATAGTAAAACACCCGTGTAAAATAACGGCATCCATCCTCTCCCCGGGGTAGTATGTATTTATCTATTTATTATGTATTGTAGTTTAAAATCCAAAGCGAAGTAGATAATAATTTATTTTTTTAGCTGATCCTGATACTTTTAAACAATCGAATCCGTTCTAGTTTGTAGTTTTATAACGACGAACGCTCTAAATCCTATTAATAAACCAAATCTGTGATCGCCTGCGGTCCGCCCCTAAACCATTCCATATGGAAGCTACCATAAAATGGAGCAGCTATAAATCATTGTTGCTGCTACTGCTGTTGTTCCCTTCCTTTTTTTCTGTAGATGCGCAATTGAATTATACGTTTTCGCTTCCTACTGCTGCTTCAACGCCGGCTGCCAATACCCTGGCGTACAATGCGGGCGCCAGTATCATTGGCGCCAGTGTGGATGATGCAACTTCTGCAGCGCAGAATATTGGTTTTACGTTTACCTATGATTGCGTTGACTATACGCAGTTCATGGCAAGTTCCAATGGCTGGATGGTGCTGGGAACGGGCATGACGGGCTCCGGGGTGTCAAACGCCCTCGCTACTACCGGCCAGGGGCCTATACTGGCGCCGCTCTGGGACGATATGAAAACTTCTTCTTCGGGTAATGTGAACTATAAGCTTACCGGCTCCGCGCCCAACCGCATACTAACGATAGAATGGCTGAAAATACTGTGGAATTATAATGCTTCGGGACCGGTGATGACCTACCAGGTGAAGCTGTATGAAACCTCCAATATTATTGACTTTGTTTATTTCAGGGAGTCTACCACCATTAATTCCGGTTCGGCCTCTATAGGTATCAACGGCGGTACTTCTGCCACCGATTTTTATTCGGTGGATGCCACGCCTGCGGTTGCCTATGGCACAGAAACGTCTATTACCACCCAGCGGCCTACCAATCGTACCTATCGCTGGACACCGAACAGCATGTCGTATGTTTCAAGCAATACCACGCAAACAAATACCAGCGTGGTGTCTAAATGTAACGCCACCGACCAGCTGATTGTTGGCGTAGAGGTGGTCGTCAGCGGAAACTGCAGCCCGTTTTCGGTGACCCAGTTCCAGCTGAACATGACCGGGTCTACTTTGCCCGGGGTAACGACTGATGCGACGAAAATCCATATCTATTACACCGGCGCGAATTCGGGCTTTGCACCGCTGAATGAATTCTTAGCCGGTGGTACCGTCCCCGCAGCGGGTAACTTTACGGTAAGCGGTTCGCAACAGCTTGTTGCGGGCACCAACTATTTCTGGATTACCTACGATATCAATACCGCTACGGCCATTAATGCCGATGTGCTGGATGCCCAATGCTTGTCTGTAACCATGAGCGGGGGAGTAGGCGCCAAAACGCCCACTACCACCAGCCCTGCCGGCACCCGTGCCATTGCCGCCTGCCCGGTGGCGCCCGGCGGTATCAGCGGTATGTCGTTTTGGGTAAAAGGCAATGCCGGCACTTCCACGACCACAGACAATACGGCCCTGTCCACCTGGAGCGACCAGTCTGGCAATACCCGCCATGCGACACAGGGTACCGCTGCCAACCAGCCGAAGTTCTATGACAATGCTACCAACAACACGAACTTTAATCCCGTAGTCGATTTTGACGATGCCTCACAGGTGGCCGCCAATGGCGATTACATGGATATTACCGCCAACGGTATTCTTTCCACCGGCGCCAATCCTTATACAGTGTATGCCGTTATCAAGCCGGGTGGCAATAACCTCTCCACGCCCGGTAAATACCTGTTTGCAGGTTCGGCGGGCGCCAATAATTTCAATTCCTTTGATGTACGCAGCGGTAATTCACTGAACGATTCGTGGGACCTGAATGATCTTATCGTTGGCAGTCAATGGGCCACCAATTATCCCAGTCTTGCTACCTACGATTATAATACGGCCCAACGCGAAATGTTTGTCTCCGGTGCGTCGGTGGGTACCAAAAACACCATCAACCGCACTTCGCCCAATTCCAATAATGCCCTGGGCTGCCAGCGCTCCATCTCGCCCATGATTGAATTTTACGATGGAAGCATTGCCGAGATCGTTACCTATGCCAATTATTCGCACAATGCTACCCAGCACTACCAGGTAGAAAGTTATCTCGCCATCAAGTACGGCATTACCCTGCAGCACGATTACCTGTCGTCGGCCGGCGCTACGGTATGGAACCGTTCGCTGAATGCCGCCTATAATACCAATGTCATCGGCATCGCCCGCGATGATAACAGCGCCCTTAGCCAGAAACAATCAAAAAGCACGTCAACCGTACAGGACATGCTCACGATGTATATCGGCGCCGCTAAAACAACCAACCAGGCCAGCAATACCGGCAGCTTTACGGCCGGCAACCAGTCGTTCTTTATGGCAGGTAATAACAGTGCGGCCTATATGTACACATTCCCCACCATTCCTACCGAAAAACCTGCCGGCATCTGCTGCCGCCTGCAGCGGGAATGGATGGTGCAGAAAACAAATTTTACCAATACCGATATAAAGCTGGAATTCGATTTCAATGTAATAACGCCTGGCTATTCGCCGCTTAATACGGCCGATTTGCGCCTGCTGGTGGACAACGATGGCGATTTTACAAATGCAACGATTCTTACGCCCACCATCAGTGTATCGGGCAGCAGGGTAACGGTCACCGTACCGGCTTCCAGCTTCTCCGCGACGTCTTATTTTACGCTGGCCTCTGTTTCTACGGCAACGGCATTGCCGGTCATCATCAGTGGCTTCACCGGTATATGCAAAAACAATACGGTACAGCTGGGATGGGCAAAAGAGTCCGGCCCCGATAACAGCTTTGTTGTGGAGCGCAGCAGCGACGGCAATAACTTTACCGCCATAGGTACACTGCAAAGCGCAGCTTCCGCTTCGCAAAGCTATACATGGTCGGACGTCACGCCGCTGCCGGGTATTTCCTATTATCGCCTGAAGATGGTGGGAGCAGACGGTACAATTAATTATTCGGCCGCCAGCAGCATCAACGGCTGTACACACACTGACCTGCAGCTCATCACCGATGGCGCAAACGGTCAATCGACTTTGCTTATGCAGCTGCCGCAAAACGCCGTGACAGACATCAGCTTCTGTGATATGCTGGGCCGCCGGTATGATATCATCAACCTGACCGGTCATCGCTCCCTGCAGCAGGGCTACTATCGCCTGCCCGTGGCAGACAGTCATCTTCCAAGAGGAGTATATGTGCTGACGGTGGGAATTAATGGCAACAGGAGTGTGTTCAGGATCGTGAAGCGGTAGAATAAACTATTTAGCTGCGAGCCATGAGCTGCGAGCTGCGAGTACTTTGCTCGTGGCTCGCAGCTCATGGCTCGCAGCTTTTTTTTATAACTTTACTTTCACTACCAGTTTCTTAATCGGTCCTTCGCCAATCATCGGGGCATGTACGTCTTCGGGATAGAAGATAACGAACTGTCCCGGCCGGAGGCTGAAATAAGTATCGGGTGCATCCGTGTAGAAGATGACATCTTTGGCCGCATCGAATTCGGCTTTGGGATTTTTGCAGTCGCTGCGGGGTTTCCAGCCCATCTGCTCACCGGCGGAAATACAAACCTGTATATCGATATAATTATTGTGCGCCTCAAATTTGGCATCTGCCGCCTTCAGCCCGTCTTTATGGGATATGGATGCATGGATATCCGTTCCCTCTACGGGGTATTTGCCGGGTTCGATGGTGTCCATTTGCAGGCTTTTGATGTAATCAAAGGCTTTGGCAAACAACGGGTGGACGCTTCTGTACCTGTCGGCATTGGCCAGTGTATCGATGATCATGATAAGGAGAATTTGTGTGGTTAAAAAGAGCGACAAGCTATAAGCTGCAAGCTGCAAGTCCTTTGCGGGACAAACGGCTTGCAGCTTGTGGCTTGCGGCTTGTCGCTTTTATCGTTGTACGCGGCCCGAACCATCGCCTTTCATCAGGTCGGTCACTTCTGCTACGGTGACATGGTTCAAATCGCCGGGGATGGTATGCTTCATAGCGGAAGCGGCTACACCGAATTCGGCGG
>Ga0307508_10001228_pt1 | contig 29284 bp, 26 predicted proteins | sample 9_EM_MG_FD_203089 | JGI IMG/M metagenome (GOLD analysis project Ga0307508, IMG submission 203089) | Populus trichocarpa ectomycorrhiza microbial communities from riparian zone in the Pacific Northwest, United States - 9_EM | ecosystem: Host-associated > Plants > Roots > Unclassified | place...
TCAGCTTGAGCCGCCCCTTGCCGGTGACGTCCACCAGCTCGTCCAGGGTCTGCTTCATCCCGCCGGGGGCGGCCAGGTCGTGCCCGGCGGCGAAGACGTGACAGGTGTCGAGGCAGACGCCGAGCTTTGGATGCCGGTCCAGCGCCTCGAAGTACGGGCCGAGGTCCTCGACCAGCGCGCAGAGCGATGTGCCCTGGCCTGCCGTCGGCTCCAGGAGGAGGGGCGGGTCGTCGTCGTGCGTCAGCTCGTCCAGCAGCGGCAGCACCCGCTCCCGGACCTGCGCCATCGCCGTCTCCCGCGCCCGGCCGCCGGTCGCCGAACCGGTGTGCACGACGACTCCGAGCGCGCCGATGTCCCGGCCACGGCGTAGGGAGTGGCGCAGCGAATCGACGGAGCGGTCGGCGGTGGCCTCGGTGTGCGAGCCGAAGTTGATCAGGTACGGGGCGTGGATGTACACCGGCGTGTTCTGCTCGGCGCATGCGGCGCGGAATGCCTCGTCCTGGGCGGGGGTGCCGGGGGGTGTGGCCCAGCCGCGCGGGTTGGCGACGAAGACCTGTACGGCTTCGGCGCCGATGTTCTGGGCGTGCGGGAGGCCGGTGGTGGCGAGGCCACCGGCGACGCGGATGTGGCCGCCGATGGGGTTGCGGCTGCGGTTCGTACTCACCCCTCCAGCATCCCAGCCGACGGCCACCGGTCCGGCCCCGGCCTCAGATCAAGGGGGTCAGGAGGAGCGGCCGGGATCGCGGAAACATCGGGAGTACACGGCGAACGAGATGATCGGTTCGTGGCCGTCGAGCCCTTTCATCCACGTGGCTTCCATCTGGGTGTGTGTTTTGGTGTGAACGGCCAGAATCTCTCGGTTTCGATTCTTGCTCGAGTCCGGGCCGTCCTCCACGACTTTCCAGCCCTGCTGCGGCAATCGGGCCGCAAGGTTGTTCATGCCCTTCTCGAGGGTCTTGTTGTCCACGTCGTAAATGGACCAGGGATGCCGAACGACGCGATATTTTTTCGTGTTGCCGTCGCTCACGTCGCAGGAGCTGGCCATCGGGGCGATGTCGGTCACCTTCCCCTTGATTTTCAGCGCCTCAAGCAGCCTGCTGGACAGTGTGCCGACTTCCTCTTCTACTGCTCCACTTTTGCGAACTTGTGGCTCGTAATCCAGTCCGCTCGACTTTTCGTCCATCGAGGAACACCCCACCGTCAGCATCAGGGCGCTCAGCAGCGCCAGACTTGCGTAGACCTTCCTTCCGTCAGGCAGCATTACTCGGGAGCCTCCTGCTTTAGTTTGACGTCGTCATACCTGCCCACAATCACGTTGGCTTGATTCTTCAGGCTATTTGAGGCCCCATTTTCTTTGTAATCCCAATAGCCGCCATGGCCCTCGGTGTCCGTCGTCATGATATTGCCGCCGAACTCCGCATCCGTGGGAACGATTCCGTCCGCGCCAAGCCCGGCCCTTCCGCCCCAGCTCGGTACGGTGTCGTCCGGGGAGGCCATCGCCCAGAAGTGCTCGGGGCTGAGGCCCATGTCACCGGGTGACCGTGCCTGCACGCCAGGGCTGGCTACCGTCATGACGTCATCCACCGGCAGGGGGTCGTGGGTCCGGCCTTCGTGGTAAGGAGGATCGACCTTGGCGGCGTCACCTATGACCGTAGTGCCGTAACTGTGGCCTATCAGCGTGCTGTGGCCCTTTTCTCCCGTGGCCGTCTCGTGTGCCGCCGCATTGCCGTCGAGGAACTGTCGGAGGCGGGGAGCGCCTTCAGCCGCTTGGTCATCGGACATGGCTTCGGGTGCCCAGTCGTGTTGGAATACGGGTTCCGCTGAGCGCGGCGAGTTGTAGTCAAACCACGTGATCGTTGACACGGAATCATTGGGTGACTGACGGCTGCTCTCCCGCCACATTTTCTCGCTCTTGTCCAGCTCGTCTTCGATATTGGTCTGGTCCGTCAATGAGCCCGGTACATATGTTGCGGTGTGGTCAGCTGAGTCCGGATTGCCGTTGGCGATGATGACTTTTCCGTCGGTATTCGCGAAGGGATCGAAGCCGAGGAGATACGCCTCGGGGAGGTGGTTTGTCCCCGTCCTCTCGAAGCGCCTCTCGATGTTGTCCATACCGGCCAACGCTTTGTCTAGACCCTTGGCGCGAGATTCGTACTTGTGATGCCAGGCGAGCCATTCATCGGTATATACTGACTCGGCCTTGGGGCCGATAGTCTTGTATTTCGCTGGCTCGGGAGGGATCGCATTCCGCTCCGTCTGGTACTGAGCACGGGCCTCGCTCAGTACGGTGCGGTTCGCCTCGTCACGCACTTCGGCGGGAAGTCCGTCCGTCTTACCCAAGCCGGCTGGTTCCAGAGCGATCAGGGCTTCCTGCTGATCTTTGGACAGGCCCTTCCACCACTTGGCGGTCAGCTTGGGATCGCCGTTCTTGGGCCGGTCCTTGATGGCGTCCAGATAGTCCTTCGCGCCCGTGCGAACGCCCCTGGTGTCCTTCTTGGCGTCAATCCAGTCGTCGGCGGAGACGGTCAGATCGTCATCGGCCTTGAGCGAGCGCAGTTTCGGAGCCCATAGCTCGTCGGCCTCCGTCGCCTCCTGGATCGCCTGGGCGATGCGATTGGCGCACTCCAAGGCCTGGGCATGGTTCGGGTTGGGGTCGAAGTTGGCGGCCTGCTGGGCGACGGACTTGGCCGTATCCGACGAATCACCGGCGTCTGTGAGCGGACCCTTCGAGGAAGCGTTTGCGATTCCGGAGACCTTGCCGCCCTCCGGAGTCTTGCCGTCCTCGCTCTTCTCGCCTCCCGCCGGATAGCTCACCGAGCCATCCGCGTTCACCGTGAGCTTCTGCTCATGTGCATCCGCCACAGCGGAGTCGAGGTGGGTCTTCGCTGCCCGGAAGTCACTCGCCATGGCGTTCAGCGCCGTACTGGCGAGACCACACTCAACCTGGACGTAATGGAAGTTCTGCCCTAATGCCCGCAGCTGAGTGAGGGCTGCCGAAGCGGCCTCGCCCTCCAGGGCCGCCTGCATCTTGCCCGCGATCTGCCGCTCGACGCTCTCCCTGGCGTGGTCGGCCATGTTGCTGACGTCCTGATAGCCGTTCGCGGCGTCCTCGAACTCCGAAGGCTTGAGGGACTTGAGAGTCTCGTAATCCACTGCTCCGCGTCACCTGCCCCGGCTCTCGCCGCCGACCGGCTTTGTGTCCTTGTACCGGCCGTCCAGCTGATCGAAGGTGTGCTTGGTGGCCTCGTCATTCTTGTAGTGACCGTCCCCGGCCTTCTCAAGCCGGTCCTGGAGGGTGCCGCATTTGCCGCTCACGCCCTTCAGGTAGCGCGTCCAGGAGTGGTACAGCTCCCGCTGGGCCGCGCCACTCTTGGTGCTGCCGCCGGTCTTGCCGCCCGTGCCGAGGCCCTTCTGTTCCTCCTCCAGCTTCGTGAGGGCGGTCCTGATGTTCCCCCGAAGCTTGCCGACATCCCTGGCCGCTGTCGTCCACGCGCTCCTGCCGGACTTCAGTTTCCCGAGCCGCCTTGTCCCCAGTTGGGCTTGACGTCAGCGCTCGCGAGGTTCATCCCGGAATCACCGGATGCCTCGCCTTTCATTCGTGCCCACTCGGCGTCGAACGTCGACATGTGCGCTCTCTCCCCTGCCCCATCACACGACTCACAGTGATCGAGTGATCATCCTAGGGAAGCGGGCGGGGCACCATCATGAGTACGCGTACTCACTCGCCCCCGCCCCCGCCCTCGCCCCGCGTGCAGCGGGCGGCGGGGCTAGAAGACGCCGCCCTTTACTGTGATGGTGATCTCGCTTCCCTTGGGCGCCTTGTCGCCGCCCGACACCGACTGGTCCTTCACCTCGTCGCGCGGGAACAGCAGCGGCTTGTCGACCTTCACCGTGAAGCCCAGGTCTTCCAGCTTCTGCTTCGCGTCGTCCGTGCCCAGGCCCGTGACGTCCGGGACCTCGATCATCTGCTGGCCCTTGGAGAGGGTGAGGGTCACCGTGTCGCCCTTGGCGCCCTGGGTGCCCTCCCCGGGGGACTGCGTGGCGATCGTGCCCTTGTCCTCGTCCGAGAAGGCGCGGCGCTCGGCGATCTTGACCTTGAAGCCCGCATCGCGCAGCTCGGACCGGGCGTCGGCCGGGTCGTCGCCGACGAGGTCGGGGATGTCGATGCGCTCGCCCTTGCTGACCACGATGTTCACGGGTGTGTCGGGGCGCCGGACGGAATCCGGGCCGGGGGTGGTGGAGAGGACCGCGTTCTGCGGGGTCTCGGAGCTGAAGCTTCGCGTCACCGTGCCGACCCTCAGCCCCGCGTCGGCGATCTTCTGCCTGGCCTCGGTGAGCGGCCGTCCGACCACATTGGGCACCTCGGCCCGCGGCGGCCCCTGGGAGACGTGGATGGTGACGGTGCCGGTGGAGCGGATGCGTTCGCCGACGCCGGGCTTGGAGCTGATGACCTTGTTCTTGTCGACGACATCGCTGTAATCCTGGACGACCTTCACATCCAGACCGGCGCGTTCGAGCTTCTTCTCCGCGTCCGGGCGGGACATCTTCAGCACGGACGGCACGTTGGTGAACTGCCCGGCGCTGATGTACCAGACTCCGGCGCCGATGCCGAGCGCCAGCAGCACGGCCGCGACGATCGTCACCACGCCGCGCCGCGGCAGACGGCGGCGCGGCGCAGGGGGGAGGTCCAGGCGGCTGGTGTGCTCCGGGGCGGCCCCGGCAGCCCCGGCGGGGCGCGGGATCACCGTCGTACGGGCCTCGGGGCCCTCGCCGAGGCCCGGGAGCGCCTCCTCGTGGGCCTGCGGCGGCACGGCGTCCAGCTGGGCGTCGGTGAGGGCGGCCCGCGCCGTCCGGACCTGGCCGAGGAGGTCGACGGCGTCGGCGGGGCGCAGGGCCACCTCGCGCGCGGTGGCGGAGGCGACCAGCCCGTCCAGCTCCGGCGCGACCTCGGGCGCGGCGGCGGACGGGGGCGGGACGTCCTCGTGCAGATGCTGGTAGAGCACCTGCGCCGGGGTGCTGCCGCCGTGCGGCTTGGACCCGGTGAGCATCTCGTAGAGGACCACGCCGCACGCGTAGACGTCGGCGCGGGTGTCGGCCGTACCGTGCTCTATCTGCTCGGGCGCCAGGTAGGACACGGTGCCCAGGACGGAGCCGGTGGACGCGCTGGTGTTGGTGTCGACCGCCCTGACCAGGCCGAAGTCGGCGACCTTGACCCGGCCGTCGTCGCCGATCAGAACGTTCTCCGGCTTCATGTCGCGGTGGACGAAGCCCGCGCGGTGGGCGGCGCCGAGCGCGGCGAGCACCGGTTCCAGGATGTCCAGCGCGGCCCGCGGCTGGAGGGCGCCGCGCTCGCGCAGCACGTCACGCAGGGTGCACCCGGCGACGTACTCCATGGCCAGATAGACGTGCACGCCGTCCGTGCCCTGGTCGTAGACGCCGACCACATTGGCGTGCGCGAGTCTGGCGACGGACTTGGCCTCACGGATGAAGCGGTCCACGAAGGCCGCGTCCGAGGCAAGGCTCTGGTGCATCACCTTCAGCGCGAGAACGCGGTCGAGCCGCGTGTCGACGGCCCGGTAGACCGTAGCCATCCCGCCGACGGCGATGCGCGCCTCAACGCGATAGCGGCCGTCGAGCACCTGCCCGACAAGGGGGTCCTGGAGCGTCGTATCCACGAGAACGCAGTCTACGAGCCGTCACGGACTCGTACGGCCGCCCGCCCCATGTCCGGTACGTACTGCGACACAACGGTGACCTGTGCCTCAGTTGTGCGAGGCGGCGGCCAGGGCGGCCAGCTCCTCAAGGGCGGAGGTCCAGGCCAGGGCGGCGCACTCGGCGTGCTCGGCCCTGGCGTCCTCCGGGACGTCGAGCGCGCGGATGCCGGTCTCGGCCAGGCGGAGGCGGGTGCCCGCCCCCTCCGGGGAGAGCGTGAATTCGACCACGGTGGCCTGGCCGGGGCCGGTCGGGGCGCGGTCGGGCGCGTGGGCCAGCCGGAAGCGGAACAGGGCGTCCGGCACCGCCCGCTCGACCCGGCCGTGGAACTCCCCGCGCTCGTCCCAGCGGAAGCGGACCGTGCCGCCGGGGTGCGGATCGATCTCGCAGCCGCCGGGGGCGTACCAGGTGCGGATGTGCTCCGGCGTGGTCAGCACCCGCCAGACACGGTCGACGGGCGCGGGGACGTACGTCTCGCGCTCGATCCGGTCGGCCACGGGCGCGGCTGTCGGCTCCCTCACGGCAACCACCTCCGCATTCCACGGTATGCCGCGCCCCAGCGCTTCGTTACGCCGTTACGCGAACGCGGGCCGCTCCGGGTCGAGCGCGGCCAGGCCCTCGACCGGGGACGACGCCTCGGCGAAGTGGCGGCGGGGGATACGGCCCGCCCGCTGCGCGAGCCGCCCCGCGGCCACCGCGTGCCGCATCGCCGAGGCCATCAGCACCGGCTCCTGGGCGCGGGTGACGGCCGAGGCCAGCATGACCGCCGCGCACCCCAGCTCCATGGCCAGCGCGGCGTCGGACGCCGTGCCCGCCCCCGCGTCGAGGATCACCGGGACCCCGGCGCGCTCGGTGATCAGCTGGAAGTTGTGCGGGTTGCGGATGCCGAGGCCGGAGCCGATCGGCGAGCCCAGCGGCATGATCGCGGCGCAGCCGACGTCCTCCAGCTTCCGGGCCAGCACCGGATCGTCGTTGGTGTACGGCAGGACGGTGAAGCCGTCGTCGACGAGGGTCTCGGCGGCGTCCAGCGTCTCGATGGGGTCGGGGAGCAGGGTGCGCTCGTCGGCGACGACCTCCAGCTTCACCCAGTCGGTGCCCAGCGCCTCGCGGGCGAGCCGGGCGGTCAGCACGGCCTCCCCGGCGGTGAAACAGCCCGCGGTGTTGGGCAGGGGGCGGATGCCGTGCCGGTTCAGTACGGAGAGCACCGAGCCCTGCACCGTGGGGTCCAGGCGGCGCATCGCGACCGTGGTCAGCTCGGTGCCGGAGGCGATCAGCGAGCGTTCCAGGATGTCCAGGCTGGGCGCACCGCCGGTCCCCATGATCAGGCGGGAGCCGAAGGACGTACCGGCGATGGTGAGCGGATCGGCGTCGGGGAGGACCTGATCCAGGGCGGTGGGGTGCGACGTGGCGTGAGACATGGGTTCAGCCTCCTTGGACCGCGGTGAGGACCTCGACGCGATCGCCGTCGCCGAGCGGGGTCGCGGGCCACTGGCCGCGCGGGACGACCGTCTCGTTGACGGCCGCGGCGACGCCCGAGGGCGCCTGGGTGAAGGTCGCGACGACCCCGTCGAGGGTGATGCCGTCGGGCAGCTCGCGGGGCTCACCGTTCACGGTGACGGTCAGGGTGCCGGTCATGCGGTGTGCTCCTGTACTGCTGCTGTGGTGATAGGCGGGCTCGCCGCGAAGCGCCGCGGGGAGAAGGGCCGCGCCTCGGGCGGGAGTTCGCCTACGGTCAGCGCCTCGGCCATGGCATCGCCGGTGGCCGGGGTGAGCAGGACACCGTTGCGGTAGTGGCCGGTGGCCAGCTGGAGGCCCGGCAGCGCGGTCGGGCCGAGTAGGGGCGCGTTGTCGGGGGAGCCGGGGCGCAGCCCGGCGAGGGTCTCGACGAGCGGCAGTTCGGTGATGCCGGGCACCAGCTCGTGCGCGTCGCGCAGCAGCTCGTACACCCCGCCCGCGGTGACCGTGGTGTCCCAGCCCAGCTCCTCCGTGGTCGCGCCGACGACCAGCTCGCCGTTCTCGCGCGGGACGAGGTAGACGTGCCCGCCGCGCACCACGGCCCGCACGGTCCGGGACAGGAAGGGCGCGTACGGGCCGGGCACCGACAGCCGCAGTACCTGGCCCTTGACGGGACGTATGGGCGGCAGGACCTCCTCGGGGACGCCCGGAAGCCGTCCGCTGAGGCTGCCCGCGGCCAGCACGGTCTGCCCGGCGGCCAGCCGGGTGCCCGTACCGTCGGCCAGCTCGGCCCCGGTGGCCCGGTCGCCGCCGCCGTTCAGCAGCAGCCGCTCCGCGCGGACGCGGTGGAGGACCACCCCGGCGCGCTCGCACGCCGCCAGCAGCCCGGCCGCCAGCCGCCGCGGGTCGACCTGGTGGTCGCCGTCGACGCGCAGGCCCCCGCGCACGCCCGGCGCGAGCATCGGCTCCAGGCGCCTGCATTCGCGCCCGGTCAGCCACTGCGCGTCCAGACCGAGCCGCTGCTGGAAGGCGTGCAGCTCGCGCAGATGGGCGCGGTCGTCCGCGTCGAGGGCCACCGAGAGCGTGCCGCAAGTACGGAAGGCCAGGTCATGGCCGCTCGCCTGCTCCAGCTCCGCCACGAACGACGGATAGCGGCGCGCCGAGGCCAGATTCAGCCCGAGCAGGGTCTGCTCGCCGTAGTGCAGCTCGGTTACGGCCGCCAGCATCCCGGCCGCGACCTGCGCGGCCCCGCCGCCGGGCGCCGGGTCGACGACGGCGGTGCGCAGGCCCCGCTGGGCCGCCCGCCAGGCCGTGACCAGGCCGATGATGCCGCCGCCGATGACGAGGACGTCGTACGGTGCGGGGCTGCTCCGGGATGATTCGTCTTGCGTGTGCATGGGCTGGTCGCCCCCTCCCTTCGCCGGCATGACCCGGATCAGGTTCGTACGGTCGGAGGCCGCGCCAGCCTCCCTCTCAGCCCGGTGCGCCCGGGCTCCCGCGAGTGCTTTGTCCCGCCACCCTAGTACGCGTCCCGAATCGGCCGGAAGGGAGCGCCCCGGGCGGGGCCGCGCGGCACCCCTGCCACGGGCCGTTGCCACGGGCCGTTGCCACGGGCCGTTCGGCCCGCCGGGCTGTGCCCGAGATCTCGTCGTGCGCTCTCCGGTCCGCCCCACCTGCCGCAATACAGTGATCGTGTGAGCGATGAGACGACGAAGACGATGGCGTCCTCGGCGGGTGGCGGCGGACAGCGGGTAGTGATCGTCGGCGCGGGCATGGCGGGGGTACAGACCGCCGTCGCGCTGCGCGAGCAGGGCTGGACCGGGGAGGTCCTGCTGCTGGGCGCCGAGCCCCATCAGCCGTACGACCGGCCGCCGCTGTCCAAGGCCGTGCTGCTCGGCAAGGCCGAAGGGTCCGCGTTCGACGTGGACTTCGACGCGCTCGGCATCGAGCTGCGGCTCGGCGTCGCCGTGACCGGACTGGACCCGGCCGGGCGGACGGTCGGCACCGGGTCCGGCCCGATCCCGTACGACGTCCTGGTGATCGCCACCGGCGCCGAGCCGATCGCCCTGCCCGGCAGCGAGGGCGTCCCCGGCGTCCACCTCCTGCGCACCCTGGACGACGCCGAACGGCTGCGCCCGGTGCTCGCCCGGCAGCACGAGATCGTGGTGGTCGGGGCGGGCTGGATCGGCGCGGAGTTCGCGACCGCGGCCCGCGAGGCGGGCTGCGCGGTGACGGTCGTCGAGGCCGCGGACCGGCCGCTGGCGGGCGCCCTCCCGGCGGAGGTCGCCGCCCATATGAGCGGCTGGTACGAGGATTGCGGCGCCACCCTGGTCACCGGCGCCCGGGTGACCGCCGTGGACCGGACCGGGCTGCAGCTCGGCGACGGCACCCGGCTGCGGGCCGGTGCGGTGGTCGTCGGCATCGGCGCCCGGCCCGCGACCGGCTGGCTGGCCGGTTCCGGCGTCGAACTCGCCGAGGACCGGTCCGTCGCCGCCGACGAGGAGCTGCGCACCTCGGCGCCCGACGTGTACGCCGTCGGCGACTGCGCGTCCTTCCCCTCCGCCCGCTACGGGGCGCGGCTGCTGGTGCACCACTGGGACAACGCGCTCCAGGGGCCGCGGACGGTCGCCGCCAATGTGGTCGGCAGCCGGACCGCGCACTTCCCCGGCCAGGTCTACGACCCGGTGCCCTACTTCTGGTCCGAGCAGTTCGGGCGGTTCGTGCAGTACGCCGGACACCACTCGGACGCCGACGAACTGGTCTGGCGGGGCGACCCGGACGGCGCCGCCTGGTCGGTTTGCTGGCTGCGGGACGGGGCCCTGGTCGCCCTGCTGGCCGTCGGCCGTCCGCGCGATCTGGCCCAGGGCCGCAAACTGATCGAACGCGGCGCCCGGCTGGACCGGACCCGGGCGACCGATCCGTCGGTGCCGCTGAAGTCGGCCGTTCTGTGACGCCCGGAACCCCTCGCCGACCAGGGGCGGGGGGTTCCGGCGGGACCGGCGGCCCCCGCACCCGGCGGCCCGCACGGCGGCCTGCACGGCGGACGCCCGGCTACCCACTGTCAGTCCCAGATGGCAGGCTTGTTCCGTGACCGAGATTGACGCAAAGATCGATGCTCTCGTCCCCGCCTGGCTCACTGTCCCCGACATCGCCGACAGGCTCGGCGTCGAGGTGACGCGCGTGAGGCAGCTGGTCAAGGAGGGCCAGCTGATCGCGGTGCGCCGTGGCGAGAACCGGGCGCTGCACGTGCCCGAGGACTTCATCGGAGAGGGAAAGGTCGTCAAGGGCCTCGCGGGGACCTTGACGCTGCTCCGGGACGACGGCTTCAGCGACGAGGAGATGCTGGAGTGGCTCTTCACCCCTGATCCGAGCCTGCCGGGCACCCCGGCCCAGGCGCTGCGCGAGAACCGCGGCACGGAGGTGAAGCGGCGCGCGCAGGCGCTCGCCGTCTGACCCTGCCGCCCGACGTTTCCCGAACCACCACCTGGCGTACGGGCCGGGTCGGCCGCCGTCCCCGACGGCGGCCCCCGGTCCGTACGCCGCACTACCCGGGGGGATACTCACCCGATGACCGCACGCGAGCAGCTGGCCGACGCCCGTCTCTACCTGTGCACCGACGCGCGTAAGCGCCAGGGCGACCTGCCGGAGTTCCTGGACGCCGTGCTGGCGGCCGGGGTGGACATCGTCCAGCTGCGGGAGAAGGGCATGGAGGCCGCCGAGGAGCTGGACCACCTCGCCGTCTTCGCCGACGCCTGCCGCCGCCACGGCAAGCTGCTCGCCGTCAACGACCGGGCGGACGTCGCCCACGCCGCCGGTGCCGGTGTGCTCCACCTGGGCCAGGGCGACCTGCCGGTCCCGGCGGCGCGCGCCATCATCGGCGACGGCCCGCTGATCGGGCGCTCCACGCACGCGGAGGCCGAGGTGGACGCGGCGCTCGCCGAGCCCGGCGTGGACTACTTCTGCACCGGTCCCTGCTGGCCCACCCCCACCAAGCCGGGCCGCCACGCCCCCGGCCTCTCCCTGGTCCGTCACGCGGCCGCCCGGCACCCGGCCCGGCCCTGGTTCGCGATCGGTGGCATCGACGCGTCGAACCTGGACGAGGTCCTGGCGGCGGGAGCGCGCCGGGTCGTCGTGGTGCGGGCCATCACCGAGGCCGCGGACCCGGCGGCGGCCACGGAGGCCCTGGCGAAGCGCGTCCGGGCAGCGGTCCAGGGGTGACCGGGCCGAGCCCGGGGTGATCATCCTGTCCGTATTGCGGACAGGAGCCCGGCAAAACACCCATAACCACGTTGCCGGGTGGGCGCCGACCACCCGGCTGGCTAACCTTCCCGTATGGCCCTAGGCACCGCTTCCACCAGGACCGATCGAGCCCTTACTGTGCGTGATCTGCTCGCTTCGGGCGAGCAGTCGTATTCCTTTGAATTCTTCGCCCCCAAAACGGACAAGGGCGAGCACACACTGTGGAACGCCATCCGACGGCTGGAGGCCGTCTCACCGACCTTCGTCTCCGTGACGTACGGCGCCGGCGGCTCCTCCCGCGAGGGCACCGTCCGTGCCACCGAGCGCATCGCGACCGACACCACGCTCACCCCCGTCGCCCACCTGACCGCGGTCAACCACTCCCACGCCGACCTGCGCAACATCATCGGCCAGTACGCCGACGCCGGGATTCGGAACATGCTCGCCCTGCGCGGCGACCCGCCCGGTGACCCGATGGGGGACTGGCACAAGTGCCCCGACGGCATCACCTACGCCGCCGAGCTGGTCCGCCTGATCAAGGAATCGGGAGACTTCTGCGTCGGCGTCGCCGCGTTCCCCGAAATGCATCCGCGCTCGACGGACTGGGACACCGACATCCGTCACTTCGTCGACAAGTGCCGCGCGGGTGCCGACTTCGCGATCACGCAGATGTTCTTCTATCCGGAGGACTATTTGCGGCTGCGCGACCGGGTCGCGGCCTCGGGCTGTACGACGCCGATCATCCCTGAAATCATGCCGGTCACGAACGTCAGGCAGATCGAGCGGTTCGCGCAGCTCAGCAACGCCGCCTTCCCGCCGGAGCTGGCCGAACGCATCCTGGCGGTCAAGGACGACGCGGCGGCTGTACGCTCGATCGGGATCGACTACGCCACAGAGCTGTGCGCGCGGTTGATGGCCGAGGAGATCCCCGGGCTTCACTTCATCACCCTGAACCACTCCACGGCGACGCTGGAAATCTACAAGAATCTGGGACTGCACCAGCGGTCCTGATACGGCGGCCGAGGGGCAGCCGCACTGAGAGGGGCGGGCATGGGCTGGACGGTCCTCTACATCGCTTTCGGCGTCGTGGCGCTGTGGCTGTTGGGAGAGGTACTGCTGCAGTACAAGGCGCGGCTGCGCTGGCGGCTGCTGGCCTTCGTCGGCTTCCTGGGCGTGGTCGTCGGGGTGCTGATCCCCGCCGTGGTGGTGATCGCGATCGGCGCGATCGCCTTCGCGGTCGGCCAGACCTATGTCACGCTCTCCTTCCGCCAGGGCTTCGAGAAGGGCTGGGCCCTGGAAGGCCTTCCCGGGCTGCCGGGGCTGGGCCGCGGCCGCGAGCGCGGCCCGGAACCGGACGGTCCGGAGCCCGAGCCGATGCTCCAGGTCTCGGATCTGGAGGACGTCCCGGTCTCCCGGCCCGAGCCGCCCACCTACCGGCCGGAGCCGCTGCCGGACGACACGAGCGAGTACGGCGTCTACGAGGAGCCGTCCCCGTTCGCCCCCGCCTCCGGCGGCTACGCGGACCCGAACGCGGACTTCAGCGCGTACGAGACGTACGCCGGGTACGGCACGCAGGACGGTCAGGGCATGCCGGGCGGTCAGGGCATGCCGGGCTACGGTGACGTGGGCTACGGCCAGGGCCAGGACGTGTACGCGGACGCCGGGCAGTACGGCTACCAGGACTCGGCGTACCCGGGATACCAGCAGGACCCGTACGCCGGGGCCTACGACCAGCAGGCCTACGCGCAGCAGGACCCCTACGCGCAGCAGGACCCCTACGCGCAGCAGCAGTACGCCGACCCGTACGCGGGCTACCAGCAGGACCCGTACGCCGCCGGGGCGTACGGCGGCGACCACTACGCGGCGGACGCCTCGTACGGCTCCCCGCAGCAGCAGTACGCCCCGGGCGCCGACGCGATGGAGCCGGGCGGGCCCTGGGTCCCGCAGCAGCGCGAGGGCGACAACCAGGCCAACCAGCAGGACCAGCCCCCGTACCCCTACCAGCAGCAGGGCTTCGAGCAGGGATACGACGAGCAGTACCGCTTCTGACGCTTTCCGACGCGCTTTTGACGAGGGCCGGGACCGGCGCGGTTTATTGTGAGCCGCGCCAGTCCCGGCCCTCGACGATCAGGCCCGCCACCAGCGCACCCGACATTCCGGCGTGGGCCAGTCCGCCGCCCGGGTGGGACCAGCCGCCCGCCAGATGGAGGCCCGGGAGCCGGGTGAGGTTGGCGGGGTGCAGATACCGGCCCTCGGCACCGGCCAGCGCCGGGCCCGGCACGGAGCCGCCCGCGACCCCGGTGTCCGCGGCGATGTCGCGGGGGGTGCGGACCTCGCTCCAGATGATCCGGTCCCGCAGCCCCGGTATGGCCGCCCCGGCGGCCGTGATCAGCCGCTCCGCGGCCTCCTCGGCGGTCTCCCGGTCGGCCCAGTCGACCGGTCCGTGCGGGGCGACGACCGCGCTGAGGGTGACGGCCTCGTGGCCGTCGCCGGGGCGGGTCGCGGGGTCGTCCGGGCGCAGGACGGTCACCGTGGGGCGGGGGGTGAGCGCGCTGAGGCCGCCGCCGTCGCCCACTTCGCCGAAGACGGCGGTCAGCTCGGCCTCGCGGTCCGGGGTGTGCACCACGGTCCGGTGCACGGCGCCGTCGGGGCGGCCGCCCCGCAGCGCCAGGAAGACCGTGAGACGGCTGGGTGGACCGCTGCCGGGCCCCGGCCCGGGCGTGACGTCCTCGCCCTCCCGCCACGGCTCCTGGCCGCCGAGCAGGGCGGGCAGCAGCGCCGGGGCGATGCCCGCGACCACCGCGTCCGCCTCGGCGACCGTACCGTCGGCCAGCTCGACCCCTGCGGCTCGGCCGTCCTTCTCGACGATGCCGGTGACCTCCGCCTCGAAGCGGAATTCAACCTTCCGCTTGCCGCAGCGCTCGTACAGCGCGTCGGCGAGCGCCCGCATCCCGCCGCCGACGTACCAGGTGCCGAAGGTCTGCTCCAGATAGGGCAGCACCGTGGCGCTCGCGGGGGCGGCGCGCGGGTCCAGGCCGTGCGCGAGGGCATGGCTCTCCAGCAGGGCGGCGGCCCGAGGATCGGCCAGCTCACGCCGCGCCACCCCGGCCAGGGTGGGCGCCTGAGGACGGCCACCGCCGCGCGTGAAGAGCCCGCCGAACCAGCCGCGCCGCTCGGGCGCGGCGGCCGGATACGGATCGCTGCCCAGCACCCGCCAGTCGGTGCGCAGCGGCTCCTCCAGCAGCGGCCTGCGGGTGGCGTCCCACGCCTCGCGCGCCCGGTTGACCAGATCGCTCCAGCGCTCGCCCGCGCCCGCGCCGAAGGCGCCGTCCAGCGCCTGGAGCACCCCGGCGCGCGAGGCGTTGGGCAGCAGGACCTCCGTGCCGTCGGCGAAGAGGTGCCGCCCCGCCGGGTCGACCTGGGTGAGCCGGACCGTCTGCTCCAGGCTCTCCTTGCCGGTCTTCACGAACAGGTCCCGGTAGACGGCGGGCAGCCCCAGCAGCCCCGGGCCCGTATCGAAACGGAAGCCGTCCCGCTCGAAGAGCCCGACCCCGCCGCCATGGGTCCGCCCGCGCTCGTACACCACCACCCGGTGGCCCGCGACGGCCAGCCGGGCGGCCGCCGCCATGGCGCCCATCCCGGCGCCGATCACCGCAATCCGTGCCATGACAGTGACCTTATCCGGCCCCACCGACAGTCCCGCGCTCGTCCCCAGGCGGAGGCTGGGCAGATGCGCGCGGACTGAGTACCCGTACCTAGTCGGCGAGATGAGTAGGCGCGCGGATGGGCGGCGGCCCCCGCAGAGGAGAGAGTGGTGCACACGGAAGGACGCGGACCGGACCGCCGACACGGGGCGGCGGAACGGCACGGTGGTCTTCCGGACGGGGGAGCCGCCGGGGAATACGCCCCGGGGGCTCTCACGGGGGAAGAACGGGGGAAAGTACGGGGGGAGGCGCTGTTCCGCGACGGGTCGATGGGGGTCGAACCGTTCCGGAACAGCGCCTTCGGTTGTTTGCGGGCGTCCGACCCGCGACAGCGGCCGTACGGTGGCGTCAGCCCGGAGCCGGAGCGCCCTTGGCCAGGGCTCCGGTCTCTTTGTCCAGGGCTCCGCCCACCCGGCCCTGCAACAGCCGGGACAACGCGGCGTGGACGTCTTCCAGCGACCGCTCCGGCTGGTAGGACTGCCAGTCCAGCGCGGCCACCAGCACCATCCCGAACAGCGCCGAGGCGGTCAGCGGGATGTCGATGTCGTCGCTCAGCTCCCGCGCCGTCACCCCGGCCCGCAGCTCGGTCTCGATCACCGCTATGGCCTGCTGCCGGACCATCATCAGAGTCGACTGCCAGGCCCGGTTGGTGCGCCACAGCTCGGCCACGTACAGCTGGGTCAGGGCCGGGTAGCGGGAGATGAAGTCCAGCCCGGCTCGGACCATGGCGTCCAGCGCGTCCACATGGCTGCCGCCGCGCTCGGCGTTCTCGTCGGCGGCGTTCTGGAGCGAGGCGGTCAGCAGCTCGACGCCGTGCCGCAGCAGCTCCTCGAAGAGCACGGTCTTCGACGCGAAGTTGTAGTAGACCGTGCCCTTGGCCACCCCCGCCCGCTCGGCGATCTCGTCCACGGTGGTGGAGGAGAAGCCCTGTTCGGCGATGAGGGTGACCGCTGCTTCGAAGAGTTTCTGCCGGGTGCCCTGGCGGCGCGTGCTGCTGCTGTCCATGGCGCCGATTCTGCCCGCTGCCGGAGTGGTTCCGCTCACAGGGACAGCTCGGGGTGCAGCCGGGCGACCGACCACACCTGCCGACGCCGCGCCGACCACGCGGTGAGCGCGAGCGCCGCCGCGCCGAAGCCGAGCAGCACCCCGCAGCCGACCCACACCGGGCCGAGCCCGCCGCCCGTGATGAGCCGCCGCAGCCCGTCCACGACGTAGCTCATCGGCAGGAAGGGATGGATGGCGTTGAAGAACCGGGGGCTGGTCTGCACCGGATAGGTGCCGCCCGCCGAGGTCAGCTGGAGCATCAGCAGCGCCAGGACGAGGATGCGCCCGGCCGGTCCGAAGCGGGCGTTCAGCCACTGCACGATCGCCGCGAAACAGGCGGCCACCAGCACCAGGAAGCCGACCGTGCCCGCGGCCCGCACCATCTGGAGCCCCACCGCCCAGTGCAGCACGGCCATCAGTGCCGCCGTCTGCAGCGCGCCGATCGCGGCGACCGGCAGCCATCCGGCGAGCGCGACGCGCCAGGAGGAGGCACCGGCGGCGACCGCCCGGGCGTTGAGCGGCGGGATGAGCATGTAGGCCACCATCGCGCCGACCCACAGGGACAGCGGGATGAAGTACGGGGCGAAACCGGTGCCGTAGTTGGGTGCCTTGTGCAGCGCCTGGTTGACGAGCTGGACGGGGTCCGCCATCACCCCGGTACGGGCGTCCCGGTCGTGCTTGTCGTACGCGGGGATCTTCGCGGCGCCGTCGTGCAGCCCGCCGGAGAGCGTGCCGGAGCCGTCCGCCAGCTTGACCAGACCGCCCTTCAGGGAGGTCGCCCCGGTGTGCAGCTTGCCGACCCCGCTGTCGAGGGTGGACGCCGCGGTACCGGCCGTGGTCAGCCCGGTGTGCAGCGTGCCCGCGCCCTTGGCGACCTTGTGCGCCCCGGAGTTGAGGGCGTTGACCTTCTTGACCGCGGAGTCGAGGTCGGTGCCCAGGTGCGGGGCGGTGTCGGTGAGCAGCCGCGCCTTGTCGTGCAGATCGTTCAAGTCGGCCGCGAGGGTGTCGAGTCGTCCGGTGTTGTCCTTGACGAGCTTGTTGACGTCCTCGGCCACATCGGCGGCGCGGTCGGCCGCCCCCACCGCCTTCTTCAGCGCCGGGCAGTCGGGGGCGGTGGGGACCGCCCCCTCGCAGCGGGTCCGGTAGTCGGCGGCGAGTTCGTCGGACGCCTCACGGGCATCGGTGGCGGCGGTGGAGGCCTCGTCGGGGAGGTCGTACAGGTGGCCGGAGGCCCGCTGGGAGGCGTCCGCGACCAGCCCCGCGACGTCGCCGATCTCCTTGCCGTGCTTCTTGAGGAACGGACCGGCCTTCTTCGACACGCCGTTCACCGTGTCGGACAGGGTCTGAGTGCCGTCGGCGACACCGCCCGCGCCCGTATCCAGCGTCCCGGCGCCCTTGTTGAGCTTGACCAGCCCGGACTTCAGGCCGTGGCTGCCCTTCTTCGCCGTGCCCAGGCCCTTGGCGAGCTCACCCGCGGCCGACTTGGCCTTGCTGATGCCGCGCCCGAGGTCGTCGGCGCCCTTGGCGGCCTTCTCGGTCCGGCCGTGGATGTCCGCGAAGGAGACGAAGATGTTGTCGTAGAAGCCCCGGGACGCCTTGGTGGAGGCCGCCGCGCGCACTTCGGAGAAGACGCTGCGGGAGATCTGGCCGACGATGTAGTTGTTCGCGTCGTTGGTGCGCACCCTGAGGGCGCCGGTCTCCGGGCTCTTGCCGGAGCTGGAGGCGATCCGCTCGCTGAAGTCCTCGGGCACGGTCAGCGACAGGTAGTACCTGCCGCTCTCGACGCCCTCCCGCGCCTCGGCGGCGCTGGTGCGGTGCCAGTCGAAGGTCTTGCTGCCGAGCAGCTTCCCGGTGAGGTCGTCGCCCGCGGTGAGGTGCTTGCCCTTCGTGGTGGCGCCGCCGTCGGAGTTGACGAGCGCCACCGGGATCTTGTCGAGCTTGCCGTACGGGTCCCAGAAGGACCACAGGTAGAGCGCGCCGTACAACAGGGGCAGCAGAAGCAGGGCGGCGAGCGCCGCCCGGGGGAGCTTTCCCCTGCCGAACCGCTTCAGCTCAAGCGCGGCCAGTTTCGGCGAGCGCATCCGCCGCCCCCTCCTCGTTGTGGTCGTCTTCGTGGCCGTCCTGGCGGTCGCCGTCCTGCGTGTCTCCGGTGGTCGAGACCACCACGGCGCCCTCCGGGGCCTGGCTGCACACCGCGAGGACCGTGATGCCGTCCTCCGCGATCCCCCGCAGCAGCGCCCAGGCCCGCTCGCGCTCGGCGTCCGAGAGCTTCAGGTCGGTGTCGTCCACGGCCAGCAGCCGCGGCCGGGAGATCAGCGCGAGCGCCACCGAAAGCCGCAGCGCCTCGAGCCGCTCCAGGTCCCGTACGGCCGTACGCGGCCCCTTGGGCAGCGCCGCCAGGTCGAGCCCCGCCGCCGTGAGGGCCGCCTCGATCGCGGCCCGGGAGGCGGCGGCGCGCTCCCGGCGCGGCCGCAGCAGCCCGCGCGGCGAGTCCCCGAACCGGCGCTGGAGCAGGGCCCGCTCGCGCAGATGCTCGGCGACCGTCAGCGCCGGGTCGAGTTCATGGACGCCGGGCACATGGGCGAGCGCGCTGATCCGGCGTATCAGGCGCATCTGCCGGGGTACCCGGAAGCCGCCGACGGCCGCCTCCCCTTCGGCGGGGCGCATCCGGCCGGTGAGGGTGAGCAGCAGACAGGTGCGGCCGGAGCCCGAGGGCCCCTCGACCGCGATCAGCGCCCCGGGGTCCGCGGCGACGCCGACGCCGCGATACGCCCAGCCGTGTGAGCCCTTGACGCCGAGTCCGCCGGCCGTCACCGCCACTCCGGCGGCCCCGTCGGGGGTGTCCGTCACGAGAACCACTCCCTCTTTTGAACTGACCAGTCAGTACAAATTCAGTATGGGGGGTCGCGGAACGGGCATCCGCACGGGGGCGGGCCCGGAGGTGAAAGGCGCAGGTCAGAGCCGATTGTCAGTGGGGGGCTCCACGATGGGCCCATACGGCGGTCGCTGTGTCACACGGCCCGGCCGCCACGCGACGACAGGAGGTTCGTCATGGCCAGTACCGCCGCGGAGCGCCGGCACCGTGCCGCCGCCCCTGCCCCTGCCCCAGCACCTGCGCCAGCCCCTTCGTTTTCGTTGAACGGCCCCGCGAGCGACGTCCACCCCGTTCTGCGCCGCTCCGCGGCCCCACCCGCTGCACTCGACCTGCTCACCCAGGCCCACCAGGGGCTGGCGGAGGCCGCAGCGCTGGAGACCGCGAACGAGCGATTTGCCACCGCACATCTGGCGGCCCTGCGCACGGCGGCCGCCGTGCTCGCCGTGCGGGGCCGCCCCGAGACCTCGGCCCGGCTCCGCGCCCGCATCCGCAGCACCTGGGAGGTGCTCCCGGAGATCGCCCCCGAACTGGCGGAGTGGAGCGCACTGTTCGCCGCCGGAGCCGAGCGTCGGGCCCGCGCCGAGGCCGGGATAGCGGGCGCGGCCACCTGCCGTGACGCGGACGATCTGCTGCGCGCCGCGGCCATGTTCCTGCGGCTGGTCGAGCGGATGCTGGTGCTCCAGCCGCCGCTGCCCCGGCAGACCCCGCCGGCGGACGGCGAGCCGGGCCGCTGAAACCACCACGCGACCGGCTCGGGCCCCGGAGGCAATAGGCTGGGAGCGACGTCAGTAACCCGTCGTCGCCGCCCCTGGCGGTGACGGCACCGCGCCGAGGAGCCACCCGCCGTGTCAGACCCGCAGCGCCCCCGTGCGTCCCTCCGTACCGCCGTGGTGTGGGAGGTCCTCAAAGACGCCCTGGAACGGCGGGCCAAGGCGGCGGGCCGGGAGGCGGCGGCAGCCGAGGGGGCCGGGACCGCGCACGGGACGCTGGACGTGCTCGACACCGGGGGCGGCAGCGGCAACTTCGCCGTGCCGGTCGCCCGGCTGGGCCACCGCGTCACGGTCGTCGACCCCAGCCCCAACGCGCTGTTCGCGCTGGAGCGGCGGGCCGCCGAGGCCGGGGTCGCCGACCGGGTGCGCGGCGTCCAGGGTGATGTCCACGGCCTGTTCGACGTGGCCGAGCGCGGTGGCTACGACGTCGTCCTGTGTCATGGCGTACTGGAGTACGTGGACGATCCCGCCGAGGGGCTGCGGAACGTGGCGGACGCGCTGCGCCCGGCCGGTACCCTCAGCGTGCTCGCCGCGGGACTGGGCGGCGCCGTGCTCGCTCGCGCCCTGGCCGGACACTTCACCGAGGCCCGGCAAGCGCTTACCGGCCCGGAAGGCCGCTGGGGGGACGGCGACCCCGTGCCCCGCCGCTTCACCGCCGACCAGCTGTCCGGGCTGGTGGCCGCGGCTGGGCTGGAGATCGCCTCGGTGCACGGCGTGCGGGTCTTCGCCGACCTGGTGCCCGGAGTGCTGGTCGACACCGAGCCCGGCGCCCTCGACGCGCTGCTGCGGCTGGAGGAGGCCGCCGCCGAGCTGCCCGCCTTCCACTCGGTCGCCACCCAGCTGCACGTCCTCGCCGAGCGGGACTGACGGTCCCCGCCGATCCCGCCTCGTTCCGGTCCCGTTCCTGCCCTCATCCGTGACGGACGGCGCAGGTGGAGTAGGCCACAGCGCACCCGCACGGCCGTCCGGCCCCGTATGATCGGGGTACACCGTCCGGCATGGCGAATCGGCGGGTGGGGAATGGACGTCTCAGCGTCAACTTTCGTTACACACGTAACGGTGGGCGAATTGGCGCTGAGGGGCGGGTTTCACGGGGGCGATTCCCTGCCTATCCTGAAAGGGTCGCACCCGGTCGCCCCCCGCGACCGACGAGTAGGAGGACTCCGTGCCGCTCTCGGAGCACGAGCAGCGCATGCTCGAGCAAATGGAGCGAGCGTTGTACGCCGAAGATCCCAAGTTCGCGACAACGCTTGAGGGAAGCGGCCTGCGTACGTACACCCGGCGACGGGTCTACCAGGCGGTCGCGGGTTTTCTGGTCGGCATCGCGCTCCTGATGGTCGGAGTGATCGTTCCGCAGATCTGGATCAGCGTGGTGGGCTTCCTCATCATGCTGGGATGTGCGGTGCTCGCCGTGACGGGCTGGCGCAAGGCGCCCAAACCAGGTGAGGCACAGCAGGCGGGCGGGGCCGGACCGCCCCGCCGTCAAGGCCGCCAGCGCCGGTCGATGATGGACCGGATCGAGGAGCGGTGGCAGCGCCGCCGCGACGAGCAGGGCCACTGACGCCGCCGGGTACCACCGGCTGAGAACTGACGGGTGAGGGGCGGTCGCCACCGGTGACCGCCCCTCACCCATGTCCGTTCCGCCCCCGCCCATCCGAGGCCGGACGCTCACGAGACAGCCACTGCCCGCCGCCGGCCCGCCAGGGGGCAAGCCTCTCCGCACCGGGCTGCCCTGGTGCGGGCGCTGTTCGGCGGCGGGCCGTCTCTGGTGCGGGCATCCTTGCGCCGGGCCGTCTCGGGTCGGGCTTGCCTGCACCGGGCCGTCTTGGTGCGGGCGCTGTCCGCCGCCGGGTCGTCAGCGGTCGGGCTTCCCGGCGCCGTGTGTCTGTGCGGGCCTCCCCCTACCGGGGCGCCTCTTTCCGCCACAGCCCATCCGGGGGCGGGTGGCGGTCGTGGGGCTGTTCAGGTCGCTGCTCCCACGGGTGTCGAGCTGGTCGCCGTGGGGTTGCGGGTAGGGACTGCCGTCGATGTGCCGCTCGGGCGCTTGGGAGCCCTCCGGGGCCGGGAAGTCCCGGCTTCGGAGGGCTCCGGTTCAGCTCCGCTCGCCTCGGGGGGTGCGTAGCTGGGCTGCCCAGCGTGACCAGCGTGGCGCTCCCCATCGCTCGACCAGGGCGGCCCAGCGGCGGGAGGCCGCCCACACCACCTGGGCCGCCGAGCGCGGGGCCAGCAGCGCCCGCAGCCGCTCCCGGCGACCGGCCCCGGCCCGGAGCGCGGCCAGGACCGTCCGTACGTCGTCGGCGACCCCGGCGACGGGCCGGGGGCGCGGCGCGTACAGCACCTGCTCGACCGCCGCGGCCACCCGCCGTGCCGCCTGGCTCGCCTCGTCGTCCAGCTCGGCGAGCCGCACGATCCGCTCCGCCGCCTTGCGCGAGGTCTGCGAATCGTCCGGCAGGACGCCGAAGTCCCAGGCCGAATCGATCAGTTCGTGCCAGGCCGCCAGAATCCGGTCGGCGGCGTCCTGTTCGGTGCGCCCGCCGGAGCCGTCCAGTCTGCGGGTCCGTATCCGCCGACGCCACAGCATGGGCAGCAGCGGCACCAGGACCAGCAGCACCGCCAGCGAACTCCAGCTGGTGACCGTGGTCACCGACAGCCCGCTGCCCGAGGAGCCGTCACCGGGCTGCGGGACCGCCGCGGCCTCGCAGCCGCCCTGCTTCCGCAGCTCCGGCGCGCAGCTGTCCGAGGCGGACGGCGCGGCCGACGGTTCGGAGCTGGTGCTCGGCTGGGACGTCGGCTCGTCGGGGACCTCGCCCGACGGCGTCTGCTCCATCGTGTAGTCGGGCTGGGTGCCCCGGCTCGGGGTGGGCTCGAAGCGGGTCCAGCCGACGCCCTCGAAGTACAGCTCGGGCCAGGCGTGCGCGTCCTTGAGCCCGACCGACACCGAACCGTCCGGCTGCGAGGTGCCGGGGGTGAACCCGACGGCCACCCGCGCCGGTATGCCCAGCGTCCGGGCCATCGCCGCCATGGAGAACGAGAAGTGGACGCAGAAGCCCGCCTTCTGCTTCAGGAACTTCGCGATGGCGGTCGAACCGCTGCCGGACTGCACCTGGGTGTCGTACCGGAAGCCCCCGTTCACCGCGAACCAGTCCTGGAGCTTGACCGCCTTCTGGTACGCGTTGGACGCGCCCGCGGTCACCTCGCGCGCGGTCCGGGAGACGACGGACGGCAGCGAGTCCGGCACCTCGGTGTACTCGCGCAGCAGCCGCGGGTTCGGCGGCGGGGCGGCGGCCAGCTGGTCGGCGGTCGGCTCCACCAGCAGGCTGGTGACCCGGTAGCGGGCGCCCCGGGTGGTCTGGCCGCGGTCGCCGACCAGGGTGCGGCCCTCGGGCTCGTACCGCCAGCTCCCGTCGATCTGCACCTTGTCGGCCGGGTAGGGGAGCGGCAGCCAGTTCTGCGCGTACCACTCGGCGGCCGAGATGGACGTGTCGACGGAGGTGGTCCGGACCGCGGGGCCGAGGCCCGTCGGCGCGGGCAGTCGGCCCGGCACATCGGTGACGTGCCGCTCCGACGACTTCCACGAGGCGCCGTCGAACTTGTCGAGCGCCACGATCCGCAGGTACATGTCCTGGGTGGTCTGCGAGGAGGTGCGGTACCGCAGCACCTCCCGGTTCTCCGGCTGGTTCAGGCTGTCCTGCAGCGACACCAGCGGATTCACCGCCGAGATGGTGCCGCCGCCGCTGCCCGGCCCGCCGTTGCCGCCCTGCCGGTCCAGCAGCCCGCCGTCCAGGGACGGCAGCACCGCGGGCACCGCGACCGCGATGCCCAGCGCCAGCACACCGATCCGGTGCCCGGCCCGGACCGGGGCTGCCGCCGGGGCGTCACCGGCTGCGGCGAGCCCCGAGGGCGGCATGCCCGGCGCGCGCGGGGCGCCGCCGCTGAAGACGCGGCCCCACGCCGAGAGCCGGTCCCTGCCCTCGGCCAGGAGCAGCAGCAGATAGCCCGCCGCGGCCACCAGGAACCACACCCAGTCGCTGCCGTCGTCCGACAGGCCCGCCGCGACCGAGTACAGCGCCAGCAGCGGCAGCCCGGCGGGGGCCGCGCTGCGGTACGTCACCGCGAGCGCGTCGACCACCAGCCCTATCAGCAGCACCCCGCCGACCAGCAGCAGCCGGATGCCGTCGGTGACCGGCGCCGGGGTCGCGTACTGTCCGACGTCGCTGGTGCCCTCGCGCAGCAGCAGCGCGAACTCATGGAGGGCCTCCGGGCTCGGCAGCACCCCCGCGAACGCCTGCCCGGAGGTGAAGACGACCGTGAGCAGCAGCATCATCACCACGACCTGCGCCGCCACTGTCAGCGGGCGGGCCAGCGGCACCCGGCGGGCGGCCACGCCCGCCGTGCTCTGGACCGCCAGCAGCAGGACGGCCTGCAGTAGCCAGCCCGCCGGATCGACCAGCGGCAGCAGCGCGCACGCGGCCGCGGCCGTGGCGGCCGCCGCGCAGATGGCCAGCCGAACGCTCCCACTCATCCCCAGCTCCCTGTCATGCCGCCGACGACACCCGGACGCCCGGCGTCGGCCCGGGTGGCGCCCTGTCCGTCGGCCTGCCGCCACAGCTCCGCCAGCGAGGCGCCCGGGGCGACCGGCAGTGCCGTCCACCCCGCTTCGCGCAACCGGCGCAGCCCGTCCTCCAGCTGCCGCGGGTCGGCGGGCTCCATCCCCCGCGACCAGGCCGGGCCGTCCATGACGAACGCCACCGCCGCCGTGGCGCGGTGGCGCATGCGCCCGGCCAACGCCGCCTGCTCCTCGTCCAGATCGCCCAGGAAGGCCACCAGCAGGCCCTCGCCCCCGCCGCCCAGCACGTCGTACGCGAGGGAGAGCCCGTCCTCGTCGGAGTGGTCCACCACCGCGAGGGTGTCCAGCATCAGCCCGGCCGTCTCCGCGGAGTCATGCGTGGAACCAGCGAATCCGCCTCCGCCGTCCGGGCCGGGCACCGAGGTTCCGGTGTCGGTCAGCAGCCGGACCGCATAGCCCCGCTCCAGCAGGTGCACCGCGGCCGAGGCCGCGCCGCACACCGCCCACTCGAAGGGGGAGTCGGGTCCGGCGCCCTCGTAGGCGTAGCCCCGGGTGTCCAGCAGCACCGTGCAGTGGGCGCGCTGCGGGGTCTCCTCCCGGCGCACCATCAGTTCCCCGTAGCGCGCGGTGGACCGCCAGTGCACCCGGCGCAGGTCGTCGCCGTGGCGGTAGCCGCGCGGGATCACATCGTCCTCACCGGCCAGGGCCAGCGAGCGGTGCCGCCCGTCCCCGTACCCCGCGGCCTCGCCGGTCAGCCGCACCGCGGGCAGCGGCTCGACCCGGGGCACCACGGTGAGCGTGTCGTACGCGCTGAAGGAGCGGGTCAGCTCGCACATCCCGAACGGGTCGTTGAGCCGCAGCTGCAGCGGACCCAGGGGATAGCGGCCGCGCAGATCGGAGCGGACCCGGTAGGACACCTCGCGGCGGCCGCCCGGCTCCACCCGGTCCAGGACGAAGCGGGGGCGCGGCCCCAGCACATACGGCACCCGGTCCTGGAGCATGAGCAGCCCGGTGGGCAGCCGCGAGACGTTGTCCATCCGCAGATGCACCCGGGCCTCCGAGCCCGACGGGACCCGCGCGGGCGCGAGCCGGCGGCTGCCCGCCACCCGGTACCGGGTGCGGTAGACCACGGCCACGCACACCAGGGGCAGCGCCGCCAGCAGCAGCCCCACCCGCAGCAGATCGGCCTGGCCCAGCACATAGCTGCACACCGCGGCGGCGACCCCGGCCGCCAGGAAGGAGCGGCCACGGGTGGTCAGCCCGGCGAGCGCCGCCCGGACCGTGCCCCGGTCCTCCCCACTCCCGGCGCCGCCGGGGCCCGCGCCCGTCCCCCCTGTGGTCATCACAGCCTCCGTGAGCCCGGCTGCTGCCCGTAGTCGACCGGGGGCATGGAGGGCACCGGGGGCACCGGCCCGCCGGAACGCTGCGACGAGGTGGGCAGCGGGGTGCGCTGCAGGATGTCCGTGATGACCTGCTCGGAGGTGCGCCGGTTCAGCTGGGCCTGGGCGGTGGGCAGCAGCCGGTGGGCCAGCACGGGGACGGCGAGCGACTGCACGTCGTCCGGGAGGGCGAAGTCCCGCCCGGCCAGCGCGGCCGACGCCTTGGCGGCCCGCAGCAGATGCAGGGTGGCCCGGGGCGAGGCGCCGAGCCGCAGATCGGGGTGGTTGCGGGTGGCGGACACCAGGTCCACCGCATACCGCCGGATGGCCTCGGCGACGTGTACCGAGCGCACCGCCTCGACCAGCTTGACGATCTCGTGGGCGTGCGCGACCGGCCGCATGTCGTCCAGCGGGGAGACCCCGCCGTGCACGTCCAGCATCTCCAGCTCCGCCTGCGGGCTGGGGTAGCCGATGGAGACGCGCGCCATGAAGCGGTCGCGCTGCGCCTCGGGCAGCGGATAGGTGCCCTCCATCTCGACCGGGTTCTGGGTGGCCACCACCATGAAGGGGCCCGGCAGTTCGTAGCTCTTGCCGTCGATGGTGACCTGACGCTCTTCCATCGATTCAAGGAGCGCCGACTGGGTCTTGGGCGAGGCGCGGTTGATCTCGTCGCCGATGACGATCTGGGCGAAGATCGCACCCGGTTTGAACTCGAATTCCTTGCGCTGCTGGTCGTAGATGCTCACCCCGGTGATGTCCGACGGCAGCAGGTCGGGGGTGAACTGGATACGGCGCACCGAGCAGTCGATGGACCGCGCGAGCGCCTTGGCGAGCATGGTCTTGCCCACGCCGGGGACATCCTCGATCAGCAGATGCCCCTCGGCGAGCAGTACGGTCAGCGAAAGCCGTACGACCTCGGGCTTGCCCTCGATCACACCCTCCACCGACCGGCGGATCCGCTCCGCTGTGGTGGTCAGATCGCTGAGGCTCGCTCGTTCGTCATAGGTCGTCACCCGGCCCTCCTCGGCCCGTTCTCAGGGCCGTTGTCCACCAAGGACGGAAGCGGCCCACCGCAAACGCTGCCATCGGTCCCCCGCGGGGTTGCGGGGGACGATGCCATCTACGCATTCTTGCGGTCTTCGCCGTCTCGCGTCACTCGGCTGTGGATAACCCGGGGTTATTTGTCATGCTTGTACGAGTTCGAGGCGGAAATCTCCTCAGCTGCGCGGCTCGACCTCACGCAGCAGACCCGTCGTCACATCGAAGATGAAGCCTCGCACGTCGTCCCGGTGCAGCAGGAACGGCGAGGTGCGCACCCGCTCCATCGACTGGCGCACATCGGCGTCCAGGTCCTTGAACGCCTCGACGGCCCAGGACGGCCGCTGTCCCACTTCCTCCTCCAGCTCGTGACGGAAGTCCTCGGTGAGGCTCAGCAGGCCGCAGCCGGTGTGGTGGATCAGCACGACACTGCGGGTGCCCAGCGCGCGCTGGCTGATGGTCAGGGATCGGATGATGTCGTCGGTGACCACACCGCCCGCGTTGCGGATGGTGTGGCAGTCGCCCAGTTCCAGACCGAGCGCCTCGTGCAGATCGAGACGTGCGTCCATGCAGGCGACGATGGCGACCTGCTGTACGGGGCGCGCGTCCATCCCGGGGTCGGTGAACTTGTCGGCGTACTCGCGGTTGGCCTCGACCAGACGGTCGGTGACAGATATCGACATGGCTATGACCCTAATCCCACCAGGGGATTTTGTCTTTTCTTTAGGTTACGCAAACGAGGGCATCGGGTGCTCCGAAGGGGTGATTGTGAGCCACTCCACACCCCCTGTGCGCCCTTCCGGGGCACGCGCGAACGAGCCTTCCACTCCGCGGCGGGACGCGCTGGCCGGTTGGTTGACCGAAGGGACGAGTGGACTAAAGTGGCGCGAAGCGGGAGGCGTGACGCTCCCCAGAGATCCCGGAAATTTTCGCGTGAGCGCGGTGCGTACGTACCCCTCGGCCTCCTCCCGCTCCGGCCGCCTGACGTCACTTCCCCGGCGCCAGTCGGCCGCTTCCCCTTCAGAGCGGGCGGGGACCCGGCGGTGCGTACCCGCCACGCCGACCCTCAGAAGGGCGCACGAGCAGCGCAATGAGCAGCAACGCTCTCCACGTTCCCGTCATGCTTCAGCGCTGCCTGGACATGCTGGCCCCCGCCCTCGCCGAACCCGGCGCGGTGGTGGTCGACTGCACGCTCGGCCTCGGGGGGCACAGCGAGGCGCTGCTGCGCAGCTTCCCCGCGGCCCGGCTCATCGGCCTCGACCGCGACACGGACGCGCTCCGGCTGGCCGGTGAGCGGCTGGCCCCCTACGGCGACCGGGCGACCCTGGTGCACGCCGTCTACGACGAGCTGCCCGAGGTCCTGGAGCGGCTCGGGGTGCCGCGAGCCCAGGGCGTCCTGTTCGACCTCGGCGTCTCCTCCATGCAGCTGGACGAGGCCGACCGCGGCTTCGCCTACGCGCAGGACGCCCCGCTGGACATGCGGATGGACCAGACGGCGGGCATCAGCGCCGCCGAGGTGCTGAACACCTACCCGCCGGGCGACCTGGTGCGCATCCTGCGGACGTACGGCGAGGAGAAGTTCGCCAAGAAGATCGTGGACGCGGTGGTCAAGGAGCGCGCCAAGGAGCCGTTCAGCAACAGCGCCCGGCTCGTCGAGCTGATCCGCGAGGCCCTGCCGCAGGCCGCCAAGCGCACCGGCGGCAACCCCGCCAAGCGCACCTTCCAGGCGCTGCGCATCGAGGTCAACGGCGAGCTGTCGGTCCTGGAGCGGGCCGTCCCGGCGGCCGTGGCGGCGCTCGCGGTGGGCGGGCGGATCGCCGTGCTCTCGTACCACTCGCTGGAGGACCGGCTGGTCAAGCGGGTGTTGACGGCCGGCGCGACCAACACCGCGCCGCCCGGCCTGCCGGTCGTCCCCGAGCGCTATCAGCCCCGGCTCAAGCTGCTCACCCGCGGCGCTGAGCTGCCCACGGAAGCGGAGATCGCCGAGAACCGCCGCGCCGCCCCGGCCCGTTTCCGGGGAGCGGAGCGCATCCGTGAGGACGCCCTATGAGCGCGGCCGGGGGAAGGCTGGCCGGGGCGAAGGGCGCGGCGGCGGGGGCGGCCACCGCCAGGCGTACGCCGTTCGTGCTGCTCGTCGTCGTCCTGCTCGGCTCCGGCCTGATCGTGCTGCTGCTGCTGAACTCCTCGCTCAACCAGGGGTCGTTCGAGCTGAGCAAGCTGGAGAAGCAGACCGACGAGCTCAGCGACGAACGCCAGTCGCTCCAGCAGGAGGTCGACCAGCTCTCCGCCCCCGGTGCGCTGGAGCAGCGCGCCCGGGAGCTGGGCATGGTGCCCGGCGGCAGCCCGGCCTTCCTCAACCCGGACGGCACGGTGGCCGGGGTGCCCGCGCCCGCCACCGGGCAGCCCTCGGTGGCGAAGGCCCCCGGCCCGCTGCCCCCGCTGGTGCTCGACCCCACCCCGGCGCCCGCCCCGTCGGCCCCCGCCGCGGCCCCGGCCGCACG
>Ga0307508_10001229_pt1 | contig 29282 bp, 33 predicted proteins | sample 9_EM_MG_FD_203089 | JGI IMG/M metagenome (GOLD analysis project Ga0307508, IMG submission 203089) | Populus trichocarpa ectomycorrhiza microbial communities from riparian zone in the Pacific Northwest, United States - 9_EM | ecosystem: Host-associated > Plants > Roots > Unclassified | place...
GAGCCGGTGGAAGATCCGGGACCTACTTGCCGACAAAAGGTGCGGAAAGGCAGTGCTGGACTTCCTCACCGCAACGGATGTGGGAAGGCTGGTGCCACCTGTGGAAGAAGACGGCGCCGGGAGCCAGGCGTCAGAATGGGAGCTTCGAGAGCGCCAGGAGCGGGAAGAGGAACAGGAGGCGGAGGCGGAGGCGGAGGAGCTGGGTGCTGCGGAAGGCTCGGGCACCGGAGAGGAACTACCGCTGTTCTTACCCACGCCCTCCTTTATGGCATCGGCAGGCGAGGAGTAGGGTGACGGGGTGCGCATTCCTTTATTTTTTTCCCTTAGTCAAGTTCCTTGGGCGCGTTTATTTCTTTTCTTGGGACAGGCCTGGGCGGAGGGCAAAGGGGAGCTTGCAACGAGCCGCCACTGCGCGGACTGCGGACAGGAAAACCGGGCAAAATGTACGCCGCCATGATCTATATAGGTCGAACGCGAGTATGATTAAACAAAAAAAAAAACCGCCAGCAGCAGCACCACAGCAGCGCCATCATCCTCTATGGGAAAAAGAGACCAATTTGTCACAGTACTTGCCACCGACGACCACTAATCGGAGGGCCGCAACCACTGTGGGAACCTCCACGGGAGACTGGTTCACGGCAAAGACGACAAAAAGTGGCACCCCTTCATCCCATGTGGCAACGATCGCGGCTTCAGTATTCGTCGCCAATGATCGAATCGGAAGGACGGAGACCGGAGCCTAATCTTTCGGGAGCCCGCAAAGGCGACAAAAAAAAGTACCCTTTAGGTACGATACAACCGGCAGATGAAAGTCGGAGACGTTCGGGCACAGTCGACACGGCAAATCGAATTTTAAAACCTACCAGCAATTCCAAGAACTTCAAAGACGGTAGAACGAAAGAAGAAAAAAACACTGAACGTGAGCCGACACGACCGGACAACCATGGCGACGCCGATAGGTACCGATCGGATGGTGGACTGGAAGTGTTGGTAGTCGAGGCACCTTGAAAAGAGTAGTGACAGTGGATTTTGATGGCTCTTGGTTGGAGGGTGTGTGGACTGCAAAGACTGCAACTGAGATCAATTGAATGAAACTATTCATTTACCTACGAGACCTTGTACTTCTCCCGATCAGCCGTGACATTTCAAATGCGTGGGGTACTATGCTACACCCGGCCGCTACGCCCGCCGCTTAGCCGACGAGTGATTCTTCGTAGATAATACTCGATAGATTCGACTTCTCTTTCTCTCCACTTCTACCTTCCTTCGCTACACTCGCCACCTTCTTTCATTGTCGCCCACCACCACCTCCACCTCCACCATCTTCCTCAATCTTGACCTTTCTTACTTTACCATACGCAACCTCCTCAACACGTCCTTCCTTACAACCGCCCCCACCACCTTCTTTACACCACTTCCACTACGTTAATACATAGTTTCTAATTGAAGGTATCTCCACCGCTCACCCTGCTTCTCCCATCACTTTGCGTTGATCTAATCCAAACTGAACAGATGTCGACCGCTGTCCCCAAGGGAAGTTCAATCGCTTCCCGCGACGAGCAGGTTTCTACTGGTCACGGGATGGCATCTGACATTCCTGTCTACGGTCCCCAAGGGGAACCTCGTTGGTACAGGCAGAGGAAGCTGGCGGGACTGCCTGTCTCTGTTTTCGGCAGCCTCTGGCACGCCGCTCGCCCCAGCGAGAATCTGGTTGCTGGTGGTGACGACCATAACGTCTACATCAAAACCAACGAGAAGCTCAGTGTCACGCGCAATGACAAGACCAGTTTGACCAGCACCGAGGCCCACGAGAAGCGTAGTGCCAAGGCCGGCGAAAAGTGCAGCGTCAAGACTGATGACAAGATCTACATCAAGCCCAATGCGGTCGGGGGATACAAATCGAAGTCCGCCTCCAATTCCTCCATTTTCCAGTGTTCGGGAATTAGCTCTGGACACGAACGCCGCGTCACCCGCGGCAACACCAACCTTGCCGTCGATCAGTGGCTTGCAGCACAGGCCTGCTACAAGATGGCCCACGGAGCCCCTCGTGACTAGCTTCACTGGCCAGTCGGCGGCAGCCTTGCTCGAAAGCACCGTTTCCCTTTCTTGCACTGCTTGCAGTTCTACCTTCCTTTCGTGGCAGGTTGACTGGGAGGGCATCATTTTTTTTTCCTGCCCCAGGTTCTCTGGTTGGCTTCTTTTTCTTTCTGGACGTTTCTTGATTTTTTTCCCGCCAAGTTTTCTGCTTTCTTCCGGGTGCGATGGATGGATGATCTGATGTGATTAGCTGCTTTGAATCGCTTTTTTTTTGCTTTCAGCTGTTCACCTCATCTCTAAGCGTTGCCAAGTAGCATGTTTAGAATGCAATGAACGAGACTCGGCGATCACGAATCAGTAACTTTCAGCCAAGTGAACGTGCTCGTGGTAATTTAGCGCTGTACTCAACACGGAGTAGACACTGCTGCCGGGCAAGTGCCCCGCCGGGAGCGCAGGATATACACGCCGGGGAGAGCCCGAGTGACGATTGATAAACGTCTACAGTCATGCCCTGCCTCATATAATCTACCCGCCGCCGCATCCGCCTCCACCGCCACCTCCATCTCCACCTCCACACCCTCCATTGCCGCCAGCACCATGACCGTCGGCGCCCCAAAACGTCGAATCACGCACATTCTCCATGGCGGAGGCCCATGTTTCGGCCTTGACGCCGTTCTTGTCCTTCCTGAGGAGCTCGAGCGTGCTCCACCGCTGGATCGTCGTCGGGTCGATGGCGAAGTTCGCGACGTGGACCGCATCGGCGCAGCTGCGGGTCGCACTGGCGAGATCCGTCGGGTCTCCGCCGACCTCGACGGCCCGCGGCGTGCGGAACTTCTTGCGGACCTGCGCCGCGACCCTGTGGTGGAGCAGTAGCCCCTTGAACTGCTGCTCCGAGACAGCGCAGCTGGTGCCGCCCAAGGACACCGCGTTGTGGGCAGAGACGTGCGTCGCGGGATCCAGGAGCGGTGGGATGAGTGTGTGCAGCGCCGACCGCCGCGCGACTAGCGTGCTGAAGCTCGGAAGGAACGTGGCACGTATGCACTCGCAGTACCAGCACCCGCCTGCAGTCCGGTCAGTACGAGGAGACGGAAGGGAGATGAGGGACGGGGGTACATACAGCGGGTGAATGGCTCCTTGAACTCGCGGTTATACGCCCGGCACGTCCAGACGAACATCCGCTTCAGCTCCCATTCGCACCGCCGCGAGCCGTGGTCGACGAACTGCTTCGCCGTGCCCATGGTGTACCGCCAGTAATCCTGCGGCCGGAGCAGGTGCGTGCTCCACACGAGGTCCACATCCAGCGTCGGCGCGAGCGGGCTCCAGGTGTGCCTGCGCCACATCGTAAAGAAGCGCTGGTATTTCCTCAAGGCGGTCCCCAAGCGCTGCGGGTTGGCGGTGTTGGTAACGGACCAGTCGAGAGATACGACTTGCCGATTGAAGACTCCTTGGCATGTCACGGCGGATACCAGGTCGACGCGGAAGGGCGACGGGTTGAGGTGGAAGTGCGTCATCATCTGTTCTAGAGAGAACCGGCGCTCGGGCTTGGGCTTGCCGACGTCGGTCTTCCGAGCGTTGAAGACGGTGAATTTCCAGATGTCTTCCATACCGACGAACGGCTGGGTATTCATGGCTTCCTCGAGCCTGGGAAGGAGTTGCGAGAAGAGTTCGTGGGGCCAGAGTTTGGGTGATGAACCGTAGTCATGGACGTGAGTCTCGAAGATTCCCCTCTTGTTGAAGAACGAGACGGGGAGCAATATGCCCGTGGCTTTGGCATGACGGAGCGCGGAGAGGAATCGGCCGCTGGAGAGCGATTCGTAGGTCAAGATATTTTGACATTCCTTCTTGGAGCAGCGCAGCTCGAAGCCGTAATCAGCCCAGCCCGTGCTTTTCGATGGAGGTGGAAATAGAGCTGCTGGCTCGGTGGTTTTCTGGACTACCGTCCAAGGCGTAGCTGTAGCTGTTCCACAGACGGGACAAATGACGTCCTTCCGGTCAGGCATGTCCAGATTGTCAACCGGAAGCCCAGTCGCCTCGGACCATACCACTCCCGCCACCGGATCCATCTTGAATCCGGACTCGTCGTCTACGTGACTGCACTGGGGGAGGGGTTAGTCCAAGCAGAGACTCACAGGGCAGTCCAGCACTTACTATGGCGCCCAGCGGCAAACCGGTAAGCCACAGATCCATCCTTCCAGCCTGGAGGCAGTCCTCGAGGAAATACTGAGCGTTCAAGACATAGGCATGCCAGATCATGATCACATCTGCACCGATCAGTTTACACGCACCGAGTCGCTGGCCGTGGGGTGGATACCTAGCGGCGGTAAATGCTCGACTCCAAACCCGGCTGCTTCCCACGGAGAACGGCCGCTCTGGAACTCCCGCCACATTTGCGCCCGCGACTCCAGATTCTGCTTCGAGAGGTCGTCCATTGGCACACCGCCGGCCGTTTTCGGGAGCACCTTCTCCCACCAAACCGTGAACCTCTCCACCGCACGGGTGATGTAGACCTGCCAGCGCTTCCCAGCGACGCGGTCGACCTCGCGCGGGTCAGTGCCGGGCACTGGGTCGTTGAGACCGAAGAGCCCGGGGGTGCTGCTGACTTGGCGACGGAGCTTCTCGAACGCGGCGAGGAGCCTGTAGTGTAGCAGAACTTCGTCTTCACTAGGAATGCCGTAGCCTGCCGGCACCGGCTTAGTGTCCGTCTTGGATGCTGTCGAGACGTGCGACGGTGCAGAGCTGGCACTGTTGGAGCGTGAGCGCCCGGCGGGGTGCGCCGGAGGCGGCTTCAGGAACTCGGGACCGACAGAACTGGGCGCCATGGCTGCGTCTTGCGATCTGATCTGGGGGGGGGACACTCCGACGAGCCGGAGAGATACTGCGATTCTTATGCCTGCGACAGACACGCAGTGCGCCCACCTGCCCACGCCTCACATTCACGATAGCAGCCTTCGCTCTGCCTCGCACGATTCTGCACACCCGCCGGCATTACCCACCCAAGGCTGACAGTTCGTCGCATGTAGATCCAGCGAGTGGTCCGGGGCCGGCGCCGCGTGGCTGTGCAGTTCGTTGCAACAGTTGGGGCGGTCTCCCGTCAGCTTACGTACTACGTCGCACTAAGTCACCCAAACACGTTGTGCGCGGAGCGACGTCCGGGGATAGTCTACAGGAGCGAAGCTGCAGCAAAGGTTGATTTCGTATGGAGAAACCAAGCTTTGGTATACATAGCTAACTCCAGCTTTCAGGTTCGTATCCACGCCACCTTCCCCTTCGGCGGACTATCGTGGTCTGTATCCCGGGGTCGGGGTACGATGCACGACAATCAAGGCGAGCAATACGCCTCTCGTTCTTGGCGCCGATGGGCTGTCGATACCCTGGAAGACAACACGATATCACTCCCCCACACTTGGCCACGGGGAACGAGGTGTGGGGCTATCTCCAATGGCTGGTTATTATCGCGACGCCGGCAACGGCGACGACAAACGATAACTGGTTGATAACTGATCGATACCGACATTCGGCGGCCGGACGAGCAACCTGCACGGGGTGACTGCCCGAGCGAGAACATTTAGGGGACATCAAGGCTGCCCAACCGCTGCAACCCGTAGTGAATGTTGGCTGGAGTGGCCGGCCATGTTGCATGCTATGTGAGAGCTAAACACAAGTTTAAGCCATTGGTCGATGCTGAAATTAAACAGCATCGTTGGATTGAGGCTTAAGACTCCACGATATACAGTTTGTCTACGGCGGCAGAGTGGCCACTTACACTCTTCTTTGTTTGCGCGGATAACCGGAACAAGGGGATCGTGGCAAGTCCGGACGGTGTTGAGCGGTATGTCTGCTGTTTGGTGTTGCGGAGAGAAAGCGACGACGCCAATGACAAGATACATAGCATTGCACCGTCTAGAAAACCCGGCAACATCAATTCACCGGCTGTTATGCCTGTTCCCTGCTATCCAGAATGCACGGAAGCACCCTTGACCCTCGTCGGCTCACCACTGCCACGGAAGCAGTTCCATATGGCCGTTGGCAGTTGAGTTTGATCGCCGTGATGCGACCCAAAGAAGGCGCCCAATGCTTGCCGAACGATCCAGAAGTCAAGCTTACGCAAGCTGATAGTTCTACACTCTAACGTGCAGCGTTGGAGCCAGCAGTCTCGTTTCAGAACAGCGGATGAATCCGGAGATGAGACAACTATTGGAACCGCTGTCGATAGCAGCCCATCCCTCGTACTCTCGTCGCTGTGACCCAAGAGTGAATATACTACCAATTCCAAAGGCCCCAACTTGAATCTAACCACACGAGTAAGGACCTTTTCTGTTGCCTAAGGATAAACACCCTGCTCACATCATTGGCCCTTTCAGTGACCGTTGGCTTCGAACTCGTGATTCTCCCCAGTCCTCTTGAAGATGACTCGAACTAAATATTAACGCGTAGCTCCACTTATTCTTTGTGTGTAGGTAAGTAGTCAGGAGGCCGACCCGCATTCAAAACCGTAGGTATTTAGTTAATCGTCGCAAGTCTCCAAATTCCGTTCCCACCACAACGTTGATCCGATTGGAAATTAGACATTATAAGGAAATCCCACTTCTATCGCTCCTCCTACCCCTCCGTACCAGACATGATCTCTCTCGCCCTTCCCCCCGTCCTTTACCTCGGCTTGTCCTTGTTTCTCCCTTCAGCGTGAGGTATAGTGCCGACATCGGCGCTGCTTTCGAGGTTCGGCAGGTCCATTCGCCGAGGGCAGTCCCTGGAGACGAACATAAGCGAACAGACCAGACCAAACCCCGAGCAAAAGCCAATGCCGGTAGGGCCGCCGGATCTTAGAGATGTTCGAGCAGGGGGGCCTCGTCGCCGTCTACACGAATCAGTCTACTTCCCCGAATCGGAAGTTGCCTTCTACTCACTGGCCTCGTCCTCACGCTCGGTGTCGTCCTCACGCTCGTCCTCGTCGGCAAGCTCAGCCACAAAGTCACCATGATCCAACCAAAAATCGTCGGGGTGAACTGGGGGTCGTTTCTTGTACCAGACGCCCTTCCACGTTGTGCCCTTGCGCCACCTGCGCAGCCGCTCCCACGCGCCCAACCGCTTCGGCCGCCAGCCGCGGCAGGCGGCGCACATCTCGGAGGACTCGTGGTGCGTGGTCTCCCTGATGTCGTCGCCGCGGACGGTCTCGGAGTGCCGGCACGCGAAGATGACGAGAGTTACATGCGGCGCCTGCTTGTCCTCCTCATCGTCACTGCTGGCGACGGATGGCACGGCCGACGCCACGGGCGTCGGATGCCACGGGTCTATGCCCAGCAGCTGCGCCCTGATGTCCAGAACCTCGTAGAGCGTGAGGGGTGGAGGTTGGCTGGTCCAATACTCCAACGGCTCTGCGTCCTCGTGTCGCCATCTCAGACTCCGCACGGTTATGTTGCTCATCTTGACCAGCGAGGAGCGCTTGGTTTTGGCCGTGCCGTTGTGTCGAGTCTGTGTTGAGCGTGTATGTCGAGCAGAATGTGCGTAGGGAGAGGGGCGGAGTGGATTGCGAGAAGAAAGATGTTTGGCCCGGTTCCTCACAGGTCTCCGCTAACCCCCAAAAAAAACCAGCACAAACGTCACACTTGCGCACTCGAAGACGACGGACAGGACGCTAGAGCCACCCGTCCCCCTCCACAGCTCCCAGATGCGGAACAGCTACAGGTATGGATCTCTCCCCCTCGTCTCCGCCCGTCTCCTCCGGTACTCCACGGCTGCCGCCTCCCAAAATTGCCACGCACGGCAAAGTAGCTTCCGCCACCATTCGCGCGACGCGAAGGACGGATCGGCCGTCTTGCAGTCCGGACACCGCTGGTGCGTGTAGTAGCGCTGGCTGAGCGGGAGGAAATGGAACAGAGCCGTGCAGTGGTCACATTCGTACAGTATCCCGACGGCGAAACCATCGATGTAGTATTGGTTCCTGAACATGTGGAGCGTTCGGCGGTGAACCCTGGAGAGAGAAGAGTAGTGTGCCGGGAGACAGGGGCGTGGTTATGTTCCGACGGACGCGAGGTCAAGATGAAGCAGCTGTGGATCCCGCTGGACGAGGCGAAACTGCGGGAATGGCGTAGGAACATCCGGAATGGTCTGTAAGGTTAGCGTGATTGCAGTGCTGCGATCTCTAGACTTCGGTCGGGGCTTCACGGAGTCACACCAACTCAGCATCCTCGACGATCAACGGCCAGCCACACTCAATGCCACTACAGCCCCAAGTACTCCAAGCAATCGTCCAAGATACATAGGCATCTTCACATACCATCACTCGTTTCGAGTGATGACTCGAGCAAAGAGATCCCGACTCCCACCGCGGGCGATAGGGCGAAGGAGCACTCACCGCAATCCCGTAAGCCTACTGCTGAGAGCTCTGGATGCACAGCCGTCGCTGGGCAAGATAAGGTTAAGCTTCGAGTTGGGGTCGCTTCCTTCAAGAACAAGGGGCAAAGCGTAAGTTCCGAACCCGCGTTAGGATCCAGCGACGTGGCCACTATGCAAAGCATTCTCGAGGAAGCCGCATTGCCATCCTATCCGTGTATCCCCCCGCAGTGCACACTACCCTCAACATAACATCCATCTGGCCAGCGCATTCAGAGCACGAAATAAAGAAAGGGCGATTTAGATCAAAAGACAAAAAAAACATAAAAAAAAAAACAGAAGAGATCCGCAGCTCAGAGCCACCCCGAGACGCCGTCCCGTGCCTGCTCGCTCGCCGGCCGCATGAGCAGGCGGTACTGGACGCTGTCGCGGCCACGGATCCTGTTGTACTTCTTCCACGTCCACGTCCGCAGCCGCACCCGCCACGAGCACGGGCTGGCGATGAAGCAGTTGACGCACGCGTGGTCGATGCGGTTGCGGACATCGTCGGCGGCACCGTCGGCGTTGCGTGCGCAGCCGCAGCTGTACTCCACCTCTGCAAGATCCTTTAGCGACTATCCGCGAGCGGTGGGGCTGCGGAGGGGCTATCACGGGGCAGGAAAAGAGAGTATCTGGTCGCCGGAGGAGTGCAGACTGCGCTGCGTTCGGGGCCGGACGCCATCTCGAATACCGATGCGGTGTGTGCGAGTCGGAGCAGTTGGTGTTTGGGGCTGGCGTCGTTCGCCATCTATCAGCGGTGGTGGTGGTGTGAACAGAGTGTCGCGGTGTCGAGGTGCGTCTTGGAAGCGCGAGAGGATAAAGACTGAGTTCGAGATGACCGATATCCTTTGAATGCTGCCATTCAACCGTACCGACCACCCAACCATCGAAGCTTGTGGAGCCATTCAACGGCCACATACGTGCTTTCCGTTATTCGAGTCAGATCTCGGCCGGCGCAGCAAGTCTCAAACGTCTTCCTCCGGTGCCCGCAGTCGCTGAGGTCGCCGCCGAGTGAGTGGGAATGATCGTACACTGCAAAATTTGGAAAAAAGTGCAACGGCACATCATCAATGGAGACCACATTGATTGGATGAACTACCTGGTGGGCCTTCCCGGAGATGAAACTATGTATTTCCCGGGGCCTATTTAAAGCCACCATAGATACTTACATACAAAGCGAGAGAGCATCGCTCAGGGGATGAACTTGGTAGTTATCATTGAGTAAATCGAGGGGCTGTTAAGCTCCGAGCTATCCTACGAAAAACTAGAACCGAGCCACAAGAAAAAAACAATTCACACGGCAGTCTGTTCTCGCGTAGGAGCCACTGTTTCTTGTTTGTTGTTTTCCGACTGTACATACCTTTGGTGGTGGTGGCTTTGCAATGGCGAGTCAATCCATTTCAACGACAGTCAATATGAACGTGACAGCGGGTATCTAGGGTGACTACTAAGTGCAGTATAATATGATCGAAATACATTGGATGGCAAACAGTTTGTTGAGAAGTCTACATACACGGGCGCTGCAATTCAGACTCAAACCAACCACCTTTCGCTCTCCCCCGCCAGTCAATATTTGACAGAGAGGGATCCATTTGCTACCACGACAAAAAAAAGCAATGATCTCAGCGAGTGATACTGCATGAAGCCCGGGATGGGGGGGGGGGGGCAACCAAACCAAACCGAATCCATCCTGTTGCGTCTCCCATCCACCACTCCTACTGATGCATAGATGTGATCCGCAGCATCTGCTCGGAGCGTCTCTGCAGCCCCACAGCAGCCAGGAACAGCAGCAGCACCTGCCCGGCGACCGCTCGGATGAGCTCGACATAAAAACCCCCGGATCTGCCGGAACTGCCTTCGCGGGGCAGTCGCCGCGACCAAGCTCGGAGATCCGAGTGACGTGATGGCCGTGGGGGAGTGCCTACCGGAGCGACGCAAGTCCTCAAACCATACAAACGGGGTATGTATGAGCCGGACCACGGCAGTCGGCCGGCATCTGCGGATCCTATACATACCCACCGACGGCCCCGACCCAGCCACACAACCATAATAAAAGCAGCGCAACAGCCACTCCCCGCCCGCGACTGGTACGGGACGGCAGCAGCAGCAGCCTCCGGACACTGGGGCGGCCGCCGTGCTGCGTCGGCACGGAGGTATGAGTGCGCACTGCGCTGGCCGGCCCGCGCTCTTCGCGGCAGTGTTGGGCGTGCAGCAGCTGGCGGCGGTACGGCGGGCTGCTGCGGTGGATAGGATGCGCGGATCGGCGGGAGACGGAGCCAGCGGATCCGGCTCGATTCCGGACACAAGTTGTGCTCGCCGGCGACAGCTCTGGTTATGATTGTCGAAACTCGGACCAAAACAACGACAAAGCGGAAGCGGAAGCAGACAACGAATCGACGCCCCCGCAAGACCACAAAAATAATAGAAAAATCCCCGTGTATGTATCGTCCTTCGGCTCCCTAATCCGATCCAATCCAAACTTCGAACACCCAATTAAAAATATATAAAAAAAGATACGAATACCACCACCCCCCCCCCCACCCCCCCGATCCCGATCGAATCAAGCACCCCCGCGCGCCGGTGGCAGCCTTCCAGCCCGGTGTAGTATAGTAGCTCCGTAGGTTTGCGACATCTGCGGCGCGCCCGGCTTCGGTTGTTCCGGCGACGGCGCCGACGAGGAGGAAGGCTGCAGGGGGAGTCATGACGATGGCGATTTCCTGCCGCGGCCGGTGAGCTTCATCACCAGCAGGTCCTTTCCGCGGTCGGCCCAGCCGCTGCGCCCCGTTCGCCCAGTGTCAGCAGCCCGCGGAGAAAAAGACGGATGGAGGGGATGGATGGTGTACCGGTAGTCGCGCTTGACCTCGCCGTCCGACAGCCGGGCCTTCTCGTCTTCGGAGCCGGGCGGGAATGGGGCTTCTTCGACCATGGTGTTGGCGTCGGACTCGTTGTCGTCGAGGTAGACGACGTTGCCGGCTCCCTACGACACACGCCCATCAGCACATCTTCCCGTCCATCGCCGTGCCACCCAGTCTCACCACCACCACCGCCGCCGCCGCCGGTGAGACACCGAAAAACAAAAGAGGGAAGGAGGGGGGGAGGGGGCGGATGGAAGAACGTACGCCGCGGCCGCCGTGAAAGTCGCTGGCAACGGCCGGGGGAACGGCCTCGACGTCCTGGGCGATGCGCGCGTTCTCGGGGTGGCTTGGGTCGTTGATGGCCATGTTTCCGGTGCCGCCTCGTCCAGTGGTGTAGACGGCGCTCTTGAGGGTGGGAACTCTGAGATCCTCCTCCGACCCCTTATACGCATCGGGAGTCTCGCGGATGTTGCCTACACCTCCGCGGCCTTTTGCCGAAATCAGCAAGCCATTCGATCGCTACGTATCTCTCTGCTGGGCACTCCTCTCTCGGTCTGGCCACGACCACCACCACCACCACCACCACCACCACCACCACCATTCCCCGTTCAGCTGGGTCCGGAAAAGCCAGAATTTGCTTTCGGGGGATCTCATTGGGCGCTAACCGCCAGCTGGAGAAAGAGAGTCCGCATCAATCGAGGCAATCAAGATGCGCGTGGCAGATCGCTGCAGTGCTCGCACGAACGCACGCACGCACGCACGGGAGTGGTGTGTATCTAGCAGTTGTGATGGCGGCGGGGGCAGTTGGGGGCTGAAACAGAAGGCCGGATCCACCCCTGGACACACACACACACACATATCTATGTACACGACTTACCGTGAGACACCTGCGGGATTTCCATCCGGGCATTAGCAATGCGTCCACGTTTTCTCTTCCATTTGATCCCCGAGATATGTGCAGGTGCATATATAGTACATATGTACTCTATGGCCGGGGAATACATAGATATACATAGTGGCAATGAACGCCGACTTCAGCGGGAGTGACAGCTGGGGTATGTAATGTAGGTATGCAAGCACGGACGGGCCGAGAGGGGGGGGGGACGGTGGCCAACTGGGCTGGGTAGGACTGTTCTGCGTGCAGATAGGGTGCGTGCACAGAGAGAGGGCCAGCGGGACAGATGGGTGGGTACTCACGACACGGATGAGAGCGTTATCTTCGGCCATCTCCCTTAGTTGGAGCGAGTTCGTAGGGAGTTTGCGCAGGATTGTTGGGGGGGGGAACAGCGGCAGCGGCGGTAGTGGGAGGGATTGTTTTTCTTTTCTTCGTCTTTCTTTCCTTTTTTCGTGATGAGGAGGACGAGGAGCAGGTTGGATCGGATTCCGAATATATAAAGAAGCCCTTGATGGCCGCTGCGGCTGCTGCGAGACGAAGCGCAGGAGACTGTTATGGACGAGCGACGGACGGACGGACGGACAGACGGACGGACAGACAGGACGACTCCTCGATCGACCAGTGCCGGGCTCTCCTCCGGATAAACAAACAGAGCGACTTCGGCCGCCTCTCGCCTGCGCCGCGACTAGGGATCGTGGAAACGGAACGGAAGGAGAGGAGAGGGGAGGGGGATAGGACGTGCCTCCGAGCTACTTTCAGAAGGAAAAACAGACACGATCCAGATCCCGAGCGTGTCGGAGCAACCAAGCAAAGTCAAGTGGAGGAGGAGTAGCTATCCACCACACATAGACACAGCCCGCGCCCAAAAGCTATATACGACGACCGCCCTCCCGCCCTCCCTCCCTCCTGTTTTTCTTTTCTTTTCTTTTTTTTTTAACTCGCGCGCAGGTATACACGCAAACGGTGGTGCCAACAGCACATGTCCCCAATCCCCACGTCCGTCTCCGGAGGACCGTCCGTCGGTCTCGTCGTCAACGTTCGTCGATGTCGCTCTTTGGTGCGCAATGGCGGCGGTCGCGATCGATGCATCGGCCGTCGGTTCCGGAGACGTCGTTAGGTAATGCGCAACTCGCGACTTCCCCATGCGTCGCCGTGCTCTGTCGCGGTGGTTCCAGTCAGAGGAGCGAGACGGGGGGCCCGTGGAGAGAAATGTCCGTGTGTGGGGCATGTACTCCAGAGCAGGGCCATCGACGAGGAGCGGCCGGCATGCAAATGCAGCGTGCGACTCCGCGCCGGCTGCGGTTGTCGTTGTCCGGTCGCTGTCGTTGTAGCCGTTGTTGTTGTTGTTGCTGCTGTTGCTGAGATTCCAGTACGTAAGTTGGCTGATTGCGTCCGAGGTTTGAAGTCGCCGACCATCGAGTCGTGCCGGGGGCAAGGAAAACAATGCGGGGGACCGGTCTGGGATCGGACGACAGCGCTGCGGCTAAAAGCGACCAATCGCGAGAGGGCAGCCGAAGACAGGGGCCACTCCAGCTGGCAAGGTGTATCTAGTCTACATAGTTCAATGTGTGTATTGGATGTATGTATCTCTGTGGATAGATTCTAGACGTCTCTATGGTCGAGTGTCTATCTTGATCGTACACAGTTAGATTCTAGACGTATGATAGAGTACCTATCTCGGTCGTAGATTCTAGACGTACGATAGAGTACCTATCTCGGTCATAGATTCTAGACGTACGATAGAGCATCTATCTCGATCATAGATTCTAGACGCACATGCCCAGAATACATATTCTCCGAAAGCCGCCAGCTCGCATTCCAGCTCCTGCGTGTGCATGCGGGCAGAGATCACGTATGTATACACTCTATACAGGGCAGGGGCCTCGTGCGACGGACCGCGACGGCCATTCGTGCGCTCTCGTAAGCTGAGCTTCGGCGTTGCGCTTTTGGACGCTCGCTGTCTTTTCTTTGCTGTTGTCCTCCTCCAGCCACGTATAGACAGATAACTACATAACCTATCTAACTATACACGGGGGGTGGGCTCTGGGACGAGTAGGTAGCCGGGGGAGATGATGTTGCGACGGTCGCCGATCTGGATGTGCGTTTGGCAAATGCCCGTGACGCCACTGCGCATTCCCGGGCTGCATCCTCTGGTCTAGGTGAGAATGCAGTCATCTATGTACTATACATATCTAGTGCGCTGCACGGCGGGCGGCGGGTCCCCCGCGAGGAAGCCTCGGCACGAACGCGAGAGCTGCGACCGGCGGCGGCGGCGGGCGGACGGACGGACGGACGGACGGAAAGGACGGCCGTCTGTCCCGTCCCCCCAGAGCGCAGTCGCCGTCGGACGCCTCGATGGCCGTCGAGAAGTCGGGCGCGGGTATCTATGTGGTTGTCCAGCAAGCGATGCAAGTTGGCTGTAGGCAGAGGTCTTGGCGGCGCGGAGGAGCAGATACTTAGTAAGCAGTCGTCCGTGCAGGCGGAAGCGTTGCACTGCGCATCACTCGCACACCGGTACTCTGACAGATAGACTGACAGACAACTGCCGGCCAGCCGCCTGCAGTCCGTTCTACAATACTTCGAGCAACAACGGGATCTAAAACGCTACGCTGCGCCACGATTGGGCAAGATCCAACCAGCTTGCCGCACAGAAAACGCAAAGAAAGACAGGAACCAAATTCAACCCGCCACCACCTCCCCCTCCTCCTCCTCCTCCTCCTCCTCCTCCTCCTCCACGGTGGCCATCAGCCACTCCTTGACGCGGGCCCTGGCGCCTTTGGTGAGCCTGCAGTCCTCGCAGCGCTTCTCGACGAGCGCCTGTCCGTCGTACGCCTCGGCAGCGTAGTGGCCGCACTTCCACGCGACGACTGCGGAGCGGACGATCTTGCGGCCCTGCTCCTCGAGCTCCTCTTCGAGCGCGGCAGCCCTGGAGGTTTCCCAGGCGGCGCCCAGGAACAGCTTCGGGCGCGCGGGCGAGGGCGGTCCTCCCACTGCCACCGCAGCTCCCGTCGGCTGGTCCGCCTGCTGCTGCAGCGTCCGTTCCTTCTCCTCGTCCTCGAGCGCGAGACACACGCCGCACGCGCCGCGGGCCTGGCAGCGGCTGCGCTCGAGCTCGAGCCGCGACTGCGGCGCCGGGTGGCAGATGCGGCAGACGTCGGCCGCCGTCGCGCCCGGCGGGCCAAAGTGGCCGCACGCGAGAACGACCACGACCGCGGTGGAGGCGCAGAAGAGCACGTCGCGCGTGCGCTGCTCCGCCACCCGCGCCCAGAATAACGGCTGCTCCGGCGACCGCTCGACACACACGTTGCACGGCCGCGGTATCCGCCGCGTGCTCGTCACGCCCGGACCCGTGTGCGGGTGTCCGCAGAGGTAGACGGCCGTGTGCCGGTGGCGGCGGTACGTTATCGACATGGCTGGTATCGCGGTTTGGTGCTGGTGGCTGGTGGGGTGAAAGTAGAGAAGGAGGGTGGTTTTGTTGCTCTCCGTGCTGTGCAGATATATCGACGATGCGTGGCGTCTGCGGGTCGAGAAGATGCTATGCTGTTCTATACGGTACACCCGGCAGGAAGAGGAGCGGCTTTTTCTTTATGCTCGCCCCCTCCGGGGGGGGAGAATAGAATGCGCCCGCGCCGTCGTGGAAGCTCGGTCGTGTCGAGGACCGTTCAAGTCGATTCACGCACCGGTGACCCAAGATGAAGGGAGGTCGTCGCATCATGGGACGGAACGGCCATTGAAATGGGCGGCCACCGCTCGGCTACGGCATTGGCGCTCACTCACTCGGGCGCCTGCACTTGACCCCCCATCCGAGCCCTCGAAGCGCGGCATACACCGCCGTAGTCCATCCCCCGCTCGCGGAACGGGCCGCGACAGCCTCTGCGGCGGAGGGGCATGGCCATCGGCGAATCGCTGTGGTGGGGGAGATATATGTAGCCCCGTAGGGTATAGCCGGCGGGCTGGCGGTGGCTACGAGGCCACGACTCCGAAGCCGGGCAGAAGGATGGCGTTGGATATGGAGGACGCACTCTGGGGAGTAGAGATGTGCTCGGCTTTTGTGACACCCGACAACCTCACGATATGGTCCCTACGTAAATGTTTAGCCCCATCGAGGAGGCGACGCCGCAGCCGTAATGCGGTCGGCTTTTGGACTCCCCCAAAACCGTTAACATTTTCACGAACCTACATACGAGCTGTAAATCCATCTATGTAGCCGGGAAACAACACTCAAGCCTCAACGGCAGCCTCGAACGCCCTGACCAGCTTCTCGAAGCCCACGCCTTCGCAGCACCCCCACGCAGCGTCCTTCGACAACCTCAGCTTGGTGCTTCTCGGACTGGACACGCCCCACGCGACGCGGGCGAGGAATCGCGGATCGTCCCAGTTGTCCGCGCCAACAGCCATCAGCACCGCGCGGATCTTGGCCTTGTCGATCTCGACGGCCTCCTCCTCCCTTCCGGGCCACTCGAATTCGACGGGAGCGCCGGTAACGCAGAAGCCACAGGTGCCGCACGCCCTCTGGAGCTCGTCGCCAAAGTGATCGGCCAACGCGACGGCGTAGCATTTGTATCCAGCGAGGAGCTCGACTACGGATTTGACGCGCTCGATGTTCTCCTTCTCCTTGACCTCCATCTGCTGGTGGGTTTTCTCGGCAAGGTATCGGATCTCTTCACTGGTAGGGGTCGCCTTGAGCATACGGAAGCGGTTGACCACACCCGCAGGCTTGAGCTCGATGGCGCTGAGTTCGGACCATCTCTGGAGTCTGCGGACGATCTGCTCGCGTGGGGTCCCGCACAGCGCCGCGGCCGCATCAACGTCGACGTGACTACGCGTTCTGGCCTTCCGAGTGGTGTTGAGGATCGCCTCGGATATCGAGTCGGATTTGTCGAGTGAAGAGAAACTGGGATTGATGGTGTAGGTGTAGGTGGAGTATTTCGGAGTGATGGCGCGGAGGAGGCCGAAACGGAGCTCCAGCTGTGCGAAGAGCAAGGTGAGAGTGGTGGAGCGGATATCCCAATTTCTTGTGAGGTCGTTCAAATTCGCTTCCACGACGTGGTCCTGTTCTGCGTGCGGGAACTCTCCGAAGAAGGCATTGAGGCACCCAGCAACGCTTGCGACGGAGGGGACGTCGGCACGGGAGAACGACTCATGCTGCCTGATGTCGGAGACGGTGAGATGCAGCATGCAGTTGGCGCGAAGGCCATCTCTTCCGGCACGCCCTATCTCCTGGCTGTAGCCTTCCAGGGATTTGGGGATCGTGAAGTGGACAACGTTGCGGATGTCAGCTTTGTCAACGCCCATGCCGAAAGCAATCGTTGCCGCAATGACCATGTCGCTCGATGCCATGAAGCGGTCCTGGATCGTAGTGCGCAAGTCGGTAGCAAGTCCTGCATGGTATGCGACTGCGTTGAATTTTTCCTTGACGAGATAGGCGGCCACCATCTGCGCTTCCTAGGGAATGTCAGTCATGGCGTTAGGCCGTGGAGGGATGAGGCTTACAGCATGAGTCGTGACATAGACGATCGAAGGCCCCGGGTTGGCCTTGAGAAATGCGGAGAGGAGGGTCTTCTTCTCGGCCCGAGATTCCACAGCAGCCGCGTGGAGATGGAGACTGACCGTTAGCTGTGACCTCGAAGTGCCCGACACTCGGAGGTAGAAGCTAACTTGGGACGAAAGCTGGGAGTCTTGAAAAGACCCTCATTCTCGATTTTGAACGCCGTGAGAATATCGTCAGCGACCTTCGGCGTCGCCTATAAGTCGATCAGCAACAGCTCGGAAAATGGAAATCGTCGCATCGTACCGTCGCTGTCAGGCAGAGCACGCGTTCGGCATTGATTTCATCCACGAACCGCGCAACCTTCAGGTAATCGGGACGAAACGAGTGCCCCCATTCGGAAACGCAATGGGCCTCGTCCACGGCCACCATGCGGATCTTGACTCCCTTGATCGTCTGCACGAACGTCTCGTTATTGAGCCGTTCCGGCGCAACGTAGCTAGCATTCCATCAGCCCTCCGACCACCAGCATCGAGCTCAGCCCGGGACTAACAGTAGCTTCAAGTCTCCAGAGCGCAGCATATCGTAGGTCTCCATCACGCTGCTCTTGTCCTGAGAACTATCCAACGCAGCCGCCTTGACTCCGCGCTTCTTCAACGCCTCGGTTTGGTCCTACGCGCGGTCAGCACCCATCCCTCTCCCCGTTCGTCAGCGGCAACCCAGTCCGTACTTTCATCAACGCGATCAGCGGGCTCACGACGAGCGTCACCCCCTTGCCCGGCTCCTTCCCGGAGACCTCATCGAACAGATCAAACGCCAATGCCGGGATCTGGTAGACCAAGCTCTTTCCCCCTCCGGTAGGGAACACGACCGCAGCATTGCCGCCGCAGATGAGCCTCGTGATGGCGGCCTCCTGCTCGAGTATGAACGTAGGATACTCCCAAACATCGCCGAGGATCTTTCGGGCGATGTCCGTCGCACGGGGGTCGATCACGACCGGACCCTTCGACCCGGCGGGCGTGATCTCCAGCGGCGGCAGCTTCTCGAGCGGGACCAGTCGGCGAGGCGCAGTGGAGAAGGCCTCAGTTTTCGCTCTCTTCTGATTATCGGCCGCAGGTTTGGCCATGCTGCGCTTGTTATTGGAGTGCATCCTCGCGGTCGGGAGGCGGATAAGGTGAGGAGCTGGGTAGATTTGACAGGACGTGTGACGGCCGTGCGGAACTCGTAGAGCGACGATGCGATAGGTAGGGAGGGTCACGTGCCGCCGCATGCTTGCTATGTACATGTTTCTGGTGGGGAAACATCCAGCAATCTTGGAGAAAGCGGAAGGAAAAAAAAGAGATATAGATATATATATCCTAACCCAACCAGATACCTAGCCGAGGGCAGGGATAACTAGTTACTACCCAGCAGTCACATCCAAAAGAGATGCAGCAGCCGGTTTCCACCATCCGCCAGTCGCGGCCGAATGCAATTGAGCAGGTATCTAGATATCAAATGGAAAGATACATATGCGTCTATGAGATGCGAAGAGTGAGTATCTCTCGAGGCTCTCGAAGCTTGTGACCACCCACATCCGATTGCCCTTTCCAAATACATACCCACTCGGCGATCCGTTCCCGCCCACCGTGGTGCCCGCACCCCAACCCTCTAACCCGTATGTCTGCCCACCGAATAAGTGATTTCCTCGGCCACGCAGACTCTCAAAGCCCACAGGAAGACCACACTCCCACGTCCGGCTACTTCCACCAGCCCAAATCCGCAGCACACACACACCCCCCTCCCCCCCCGAGCGCTACTTGGCGGGCTTACCCTTCGGATCCAAATTCCTGACGACTCCCACCCTCCTGTCGCGCCTGTACCTGCCGATCAGACACCGCACACACTCGGTGTCTACCTCCTCGACGTCGGCGTTTGCGGCCCCGTTGAGGGAGAGGAACACGGCGGCGGGGCCGTGTCGAGTGCCGACACGCTCGTGTTCCCTCTCGACGGCCAACGGAAGTTCTATGCAGCCGCATTTGAAGCGGCTGAGGACCATCGGCGGCGGCGGCGGCGGCGGCGGCGGCGGAGTGGATGACATTGTTGTGTTGATTAGCTTTGTTTGTGGCTGTGGCTGTGGCTGGCCGTGGAATGTAGATAGTGCTTTTAAGTTGTTGGGCGCGGGAGTGGGAGCGGTGGATCGGAGGGGCCAAGTGGGACCGACCGAGCGGACTGGTAAAATAGACGAGTACGGCCGTTCAAGTTGGGTTATGGTTAAGGTCTTCAATTGCGTGGTGGGCTTTGCGTTGCCACCTTCGCAGCAGCGGGGGCACTTGAATATAGTGATGCGTCGTGACTAGATTGCACGTATCCACCCAAATGACCGAAGAGTAGGTCGGGACGGATAACGATGCCGGACACACTCAAACGAGACAGCCTTTTTTTGTCCTCATGTTACTCCTCGGCCGGTGCCACCAATCACTCTTTCGCAGCTAGCCGTCAGTTATCCACCAGCTGACGGCCCACGAACGAGCAAAGTATCAGCCTTCACTCGAGCCTCCAAGGCGAGATACGGAACTCGGAGAGACCGGCCCCGGCAGGTAGAATCCCGCCCAGCACATCTTTCCTTTCTTGGATGCAACACGGTATAGCCTGGGAAGCGGAAGGATAGGTAAAGTATGGCGCGGAGTATCACATATGCCCAGTTATGTCCTTCCCGAACGCTCATTCCACGCAGGCGCACACATAGAAAGACAGAGCAAATACCTCCCGCTTCCACTCTTCACCCCACCGATCCTAATCATCCACCTGTCTAATGTATGTACCCCTTTTCCCGGATCCCCCCCCCATCCCCCATCCCACTCAATCGCTCTCGCTACCACTTCCTCCGTCGCCTCTGTCGTCATCGACCACGATATCATTGGCCGCGAGTAACATGTACTCCGCCTGTTGAAGGATCCGGCGAAGCTCAAAATCCGCCGCCCCATCGATAGGGCGCTGCTTCTGCCTATTGCGGATCCTGCAATATACCAGTCAGTTTCTGGCGCTCTCGCGAGATACCGGGGGAGGGGTGGAGGGGTTAGGGAGAAAGAACCTCGGATCGGCCCCCGCATCGATCAACATCGCCACCATCGCCGTTCCCAGCTTCTTATCGTCCTTGGCGTAGTTCACAGCTTTGTGGAGGGGTGTATCTCCCTCCATGCGATTCGGCGCGTCTATCTCGAGGCCCTCCTGGTCCAACAGCTCGTCCATGACGTCGTCTTCGAAAGTCCCCCCCTCAGCATCAGAGCCCATATCACTCGCATATAGGGGAGGATGGTGGGGGGAACGTACAAGCACCATATTGAGCAGCGACATGCAACGCCGAGTTGCCGAGCGCGTCGGTGGAATCGTTGAGGAACTCCGCGGAGCTGTTCTGTTCGAGAACGTCCTCGAGGAGATCGGTGTTGTTGCGACGCGCGGCTTCGAGGAGGAGTTCTTTGGGGGAGGCGCCCTAGTTTGCGAGCTTGTGTTAGCTGTAGCCGTACCGGATGAGAGCAGCGAGGGACCAGATACTTCTTCGTTGTTGTGGGTGGCCATGTTGGATCGATCGTGTGCGGGGAGGGATGTGGGAATATCTGGGGCTGTCGAAGTTGAAAGGATGGATGCGAAGATGGTGGAGTCGTATGTACTTAGTGGGAGCGGCTGACGACGTTGGGCGGGCCGGGGTAGAGCGGGGCAGCGGCCGTTTCAAATTCACGGCCGCGAAACGGAGAAACGAGGAGTATCTATGATCGAAATATGTAGGTACCTACGTAAGTACGGATAGCGTCTGAGATCTGCGACAGATTAGGCTTCCTCACGCTTGCTCGGCTCAAAATCGATATGTATGTAGGTAATGTGGGATATCTACTCTAAAGCACGAGGGTTGCCCCGCTACATGCATAGCACCAAAGAACGGAATGTCCCGCTACACTTGGCACATAGAATATCACTTGCTCTCACGATTCTAGTTTCTCTTTCCTGTCTATCGATCCGCACACTTTTCTTCCGACCTCTACAACTACCGGGGAGTCGGAAAAGGGCACTGGAACACACAAGTAGGCCGAGCAAAGCGAAGTGCCCCCGCACCCAAGGTAGCTACCATCGCATCGCGAGGACATGGAGAACCACCCGATGCCTGCTTGATTGGGTCACAGGTTCCTTTTGTTTGTCCGGCACAACTCCACTGATGCCTAGACGGGCACATCCGTTCCACAGTTGATTAGCACCGGCTCAAATCATGCCGATACTCTAGTGTGTTCACACTAGAAGTTAACGATACAAGCGTCCGACAATCACGTGCTAAATCATAAATCACACGAACTAGGTACCGTACTAGGGTATCAGAGCCTCGTAGAAAATTTGCACTCGCCAAAACATTCGCGGCCCAGACTGCGACCTACAACCCGATCACTTTGGGGTCATTTGGTAGAGAGCAATCGATCATCGGCTATAGCATTCATCGCAGCAAATGTCTAGTATCCGAACTTGGCCAACTCCTCAGAGTTGGTGGTGACCTCCCTCTTCGCAGCGTTCAGCTTCCTGACCAAGGCCTTCTTCCTCTGGTAGTAGGCCTCCGAGCGGGTCTTGCGCTTCTCCTCGAGCCTGCGGCAAAGAACCAACAAGTCAGTACACCACGGTTGGACCGGGATCAGATCACGGGGAAAATCTCACCTGCTGACGACCTCGCCGTAGCTCCAGCCGAACTCAGTCGACAGCCTTCCGACAGTACAGTACTTGCGGCCGGGCTTCAACCTCAAGATGCGGAGGGCCTGGGGCACGACCATCCTCTTCTTGACATCGTAAGGAGGGGGGACACCCTCAAAGACCTTCAGGCGGTCCATCGCAGCCTTACCACGGGCAGTCTTGTGGGCGACCATGCCACGGACGGCCTTGTAGAAGATGCGCGACGGAGCACGGAAATGGAAGAGTCCGTGGGTGTGGTTGAAACGGGTTGCCTTGCGGAGGTAGGCGTGGTACTTCACTGTGCGCGCGACCGATCGAGTAAGCATGCTGGGACGTGATTACAACAGCAGCCACGAGTGGAAGGAGCAGACGTACGCTTAGCGCGGAAGAACTCGCCGGAGATGTTGAGCTCCTCGCATCTCACGACAACGATCTTCTGTCCGTTGAGGAGCTGCTTGGCCACGGTAGAGGCCAAGCGACCAAGGAGATGACCCTTGCCATCGATGACAACCTATGAACGGAGAAGCGCTATTAGCACGTCTGATGCCGTCTCACGAGCTCTCCCATATCCCCGAGCCCCCCGCAAGCCCCTCCCGTAGACAGCGCGCGCGCGGCAACGCGATCTTCTCTGAACCGTCGCGTGGAGGGGGGGGTATCGGAAACCGCAGGAGCTGAGAGGTAGGACTTACCACAGCCTCGAATGTGGACATTCTTGCAGAAGTGTAGATGGCGTGATAACGAGAGGTTGCTGATTCCGGGGAGGCGGCGGTCGGCGTTGTCTGTCGGCGCTGGGCGTCTTGTTGTTGGTCGTCGTTCGTCGTGGTGCAGTTCAGCAGACTCGTTGAGGCTTTGCGGTGAAACTTAGTGCGATTCAGGGTGACTGGTGTTTTGGTTTGTGGGCCGCGAGTGCTTAGCGCGGCTCTGTAGGGCAAGACCTAACTAACTAATCGATAAGGTTTTGGCAGGGAGCAGCGATGCCGAAGATGAGCTTAGTGCCCGCAGTTTGCAGCAGCCCCACCGAACGAAACCGCTCAAGACCCCCTGGGTGAATACTTACATACATACCTCCAGAAGGAGTGGAACACTTCCCCGCAATCCTGCATTTCGCGGAGGAAGAGAAACGAACGAACCCGAGTGCTTCCTTCCGGGTCGAGCAGGTACGATCCAGGTGTACGTATATATGACCTGCAGTGAGTAGATAGCTGTAGGGAAGTTGTCCCCATGGGCAGAAATTGCTGGTTTTTCGTCCGGCTAGAGGGTCGTCCACTCTATGCGGATCTTCACTGCCTCGTCTGTCTGTCCGGTCGAATTGAGTGCGTCTGGCCGCAAGGCTGAGAGGGCAACTAACAGTGAAGAATCTTCATCTGAGTCACGCCTGTCCCCGACCCACCCCCCCAAGGATATGTAGGTACTAGATGTCCTTTCCACACCTCATGTTACATTGGTAGATACCGTACGGGTGAGAAGTCTTCCCAGAGTGACAATCCGTGCACCTGCCCGCACAAATTCACTTCCTCGCATCTACGACCGCTGCAAGGGCAAGACACATCGCGGATAATTAGCTAGATACCCACTTCGTGCTGTCGGCCGGATGGTGATGTCTCGGTTTTTCTCAAAGGATCTTCGCTTCATTTAGGGACCATCTAGGCAAGGCAGTCCGCGTTCGGTCCAAGTCACCTGACCCTTGCGTCACAGCCCCGTGCTACACTAGATACGCCTCGCGCATACCTTAGATATTCCACTCGCAGCAGCGGCCGTCGGTATATCTAGTGTGAACGAAAGCCTCGCAACGACATCCGCCGCGCTGCACCCTTCCGCCGTCCATCGCGATGTCGTCCCCGAGCGCCGCCCTCGCCGCCACGGCCGTCCCGTGCATCCCCGCGACGATCAGCTACATCCCGTCGTTCATCAGCGTCCGCGAAGAATCCTCGCTGCTGTCGAGCATCCTCTCTCAGCCGAAGCCGAAATGGACTGTCCTGACACACCGCCGTCTGCAAACACATCCCAGCGCGCTCAGCTCCAGCAATACACTTCTCTCGGCGCCGCTCCCGCCGTTCCTCGAAGCCCTCGTCCCGCGGATGCAGGCGCTCGGCGTGTGGGACGACGCGCCGCACAACAGACCCAACCACGTCCTCATCAACGAATACGGCCCCGGCGAGGGAATCATGCCCCACGAAGACGGTACCGCGTATCACCCGGTGGTGGCGACCGTGAGTCTGGGCGCGCCCATCGTTTTGGATATATACGAGAAGGGCGAGAGGGTTCCCAAGTTCAGAATTCTGCAGGAGCCAAGAAGGCGAGTGCTGTCGAATTCGCGGTGGGCGCGGCGGCGAGGGGCTGACCGAGGGCAGCTTGCTGGTTACGACGGGTGGGGCGTACACCACTCACCTCCATGGGATCGAAGCGCGGACGAGCGACGACGACCTACGGCCAGAGACGATTGCGAACTGGGGCCTGCTGGGCGAGCCGCACGCGTTCGAAGAGGGACGGTACGAACGACAGACGAGGACGAGTTTGACGTATAGGGACGTGTTGAAGGTTGCAGATGTGGGGAGGAAGCTGTTTGGAAGGAGGTGATGGGACTGCAATTGCGAGCTGCCGTAGACCAAGCCCAATCGTGCCGACTCTGCATAGATAGTACACATTCGCACCACTCAGTAGACTCCGGGGAGGATACACCACTTCCCCTTCACGGCCTCGTCCCCAAACTTCTCCCTATACCATTCCCTATTCCTCCCCGCGGAAACGCTGAGTATGGCGGCCACGAACACCGCGCCCGAAAAGACCGTAGGGTTCACCAGCGCCCCTCGCGGCGCCGCGATGAGCGCGATCGCGAGGTATATCGCCAGCTCGGCGGTGTAGTGCGGACAGACGACACCACGGAAGAACGCGTGCGTTGGCAGCGAGTACTTCTCCAGACTCGCCAGGTAGACGTGGCAGTCGTGCTGCGCGCCGCTGGCGACGAAGAGCACCGTCAGCCCGACGAACGACTTGAGCGAGGGCGCATCGACCAGGCCGGACAGGGCCTTCGGCGTGAACCCAAACGCATCGATCGCGCCTACGCCGCAGTCCGTCAGCACCGCGCCGTCGCCCGCCGCAGCCACCGCCGGGGACTACGCACCGGTCCCCTCGACCCAGACGGCCACGGCCATGGCGGCGTAGAACAGCAGCCCGACGAGGTAGTGCGCGACCCACATGCGACTGGCACGGCCGCCGCCGCCGCCGCTCCTCTGCACGTAGAGACACTCGTACAACCGGCGCGCGACCTGCGCGAGGAAGCACGCCCACGCGAGGACGACCTGCTCTATCGCCATCGCCCCTTGCTGCCCCGCGCCTCCGCCTCCGCCTCCGCTGGCCAGTCCGGCAACGCACCGGTACCACGGTCCGCGAGTGACCATCTGCGCCATCCAGAACAGACTGAGCGCGACGCCGCAGACGTAGAAGTGCGAGAAGAGCGCGTGCGGGACGGTTAGTGCTGCGAGGCGATCCAGCAGCCCGCTGGCGCCGGTGGTGGTGGTGGGAGAGGTCTTGCCGTAGCCCACGAACCGCCGCTGCAGCGCTGGTATCGAGTTCGCGAGGACTATCGAAGCGGCTGCGAGGCCGTACAGCGACTGCAACAGTACTGGGAGCGTCGGGATTGGCGTCGACATCGGGCGTGCGTGGTGTGTTGCGGCGGGTGTGTAGGAGATGGGAAACTTGCAGACTTGACGTGACGTGTGCGGACGATGCGCGGCGAATGTGGCTCGGCAGTTGCCGCGCGCTCGTGGCTGGGTGCTGTCTCCGCCACACGTGCCCGGTTCCAGACACGAGTGGCTCAATCGTCCGCTGTCGCCGGTACATAACTGGCAGAGTACATACCCGTTCCGACGAAGGGGAGCAGGTTTTTTTTTCTTTTTTTTTCTCCTTTTTTATTCCTTTTTGGTCCGACAAGCACTCACATACATAAGTACATATTAGGTACTTAAGTACGCTACGATTCCGCTTCTTGGACGCTGGGGAACGCCAAACACAGCAACGAGAAGCCCCATCCGCTTCCCCAGCAATATATACATCCTCCTCGATGCGAACGCAGCTTGCCTGCAAGCCGGAGTCTAAAAGGGGCGCCAGCAAGCACGAGTGATCCCACGTGAGTACCTCTCCGCAAGGGATGCCGCAGAGGCAGACACTGCTTCCGCGCCCACTAGCAACCGGAGCCAGTCGGGTAGACTAGATATCTACCTACTCTACTTATGTATCTAAATATGTACTATATCTACATACGTTGCAGACGCGGGAACAGGGAACACTTCTGTCTTGCCAGACAACGGCCCTAACGCAGCCGCACGGATCGTGGTCGTTACATACGGCGGACTCTGACCATGATGCAGAAGCATCGATACGTAGGTATCTACGCGCCGCGCTTAACGATTGGCTTGCCGAACGACAAAGGTGCGAGTTTGGTCCCGCGGTGGACGCAAAGAGCGGCGAGGTTCGAATATCATGTATCTACATAGATGCCATATTCCGGAGCACTCGCTGCGTGGGACGAGGAACAAGTCCTCGTGACTAGACTACCACTGCAATGGATATGGGCTGTGGCGTCACATCGTCACCAGACAGCCATCACATCTATCTACATAGAGCACACATCACTCCTACATATTGACATCTCGCCGTGACGTGATGAGCGGTGAGGATCGGTTTAGGCCGTATCTATCCGATCGATCACACTTCGGCCACACGGTCACGTGGTGCTCCGTTGGGGGGTGGGGGGGAGGAGGAGGGAGAGGAGCCGTTTCGATTGAACACGTCGACAAGTCCAGGTCGAAAATAAAACAAATAAAACAAATGAAAAAACAAATGAAAAACAATGAAAAACAAATAAAAAAACAAATAAAACAAATAAAAAAAACAGATAAAAAGCGGAATATTTACGGGGCTTCGAATCGAAGTTATTGCCAGTCTGGGAGATACTTACATCCTGTGTACTTATAGAGTAGAGTTACATACTCGGACCAGTGATCGATAGGTGAGCTGCCCACCCCCACCTTCCCTTCCTCCCCTCTCCTCTCCCCTCGGACCTCCTGTGTGCGGGCCAGGTGCCGGGCCCACAAGCGCCAACATTCCGCTTGGCTCGATGATCGCAGACATTCCGGACAGTACATGCATACATACATACGTACATACATATCTGGATATCTATCTAACGATCAATGCTCGCTGCGCAGGGCAAGCAGGTATGTAAGTACGGTATCCACCCTTTTCTCCCTTTCCTTTTTTTTTTTTCTTCGGATTCTTTTCTTCGGATTTACGGTTGTGTTTCTAACGAGTGACAAGTGACAAGTGACAAGTGACAAGTGACAACTGACAACTGACCGGAAGCAAACGTCATGACTGGGAAGGGAGGGGAGTTGAGTCTGACAGCGGCGGAATCCAGGCGGCCCCCCCCCCCCCCCAATTGGCACGCATTGAGACAACATCCGCATCGCACTTGTCGGCAATTGCTGTCGGTGCGACGAACCCAGCACTGCCCACGCATGGGGAATATTCCAGCACGGCGTCGCTGCCTGCGAGTGCTCGCTCGAGCGTCTGCTTCGAGTTCTGTCCGCGCGCACTCCGTCCGCCGCCGCCGCCGCCGCCGCGTCTCGACTGATCATATCTATCTAGATATATACGACGGAGAAGGCATGTCTGACAGACATGGGGCGGCTGTGCATGGATGCTTTCCATGGGAAGAAGAAAAGAGAAGAAACAGCAAAAACAAAAACAAAAAATGCGTCAAGGGCCTATGTATGCACAGTCAGCCACGCCCAGTGCGGGAAGGACGGAAGGCAAGGTCTGAGGAACCTACCCGAAGGGGCGAGGCGATTCCCGCGAACGTGCAAGCGTGCGCGTGCAGCATCCCGGCACAGCCGCCTGGCCGGTGGGGCCTGGATTGTGCGGCGTCGGATTGGCCACGGAGAGCGTCTCGGCCACTGGGGGGGGGGGGCTTTGTGTTCGCTGGGCTCCCTCGCAGTCCTGGCTCGTCGCGCTGCGTGCGGTGCTGCGTGCTGCGTGCTGCGGCTGCTGCTTCCTGCCGGGCCCGTCCGGGGGGGGGCCTCTGTCTCCAGGCCCTTCGGCGGGTGCCCCTGCTCGCCCGGCTGCGCGAGCGAACGAGAAGACGCGAGCAGCAGCGGGGCGCTGGATCCCAGTGCGAGATAGAGAGGCAGTCTGCAGCCAGCCAGCCAGCCAGCCCAGGCCAGTCGGCCCCCGTCCAGCCCCCAAGTTCCGCTCGCAGCGAATCTCCCTCGGGCGGCCGAATCGCAGTCAGCTTAGTCGCCTTGCTGCAACGCATCTGCTTGCCTGCCCCATCCAACTGTACGCACTCTATCTGTCTCCGTCGACCGGAATCCGACCGACTGTGCCCACGAGATCCGATCGCAGCAGCACGCACGGCGCCAGGACGGACACAACGGCGGGCGGCGGAACAAAGAGGAACGGCCAGCCAGCCAGCCAGCCAGCCAGCAGCACGCAGCGCAGCGCAGCGCCAGCAAACCCGCCGGCCGTCTGCCCGACGACGGTCCGTCCGTCCATCCAGACCAGGTGGCCCCGGCCGTCGCTGCTTGTCCGCCCGCCGCCGCCGGCCCCCCCCCCCCCCCCCCCCCAGGCTACGCTGCTTCTGGCCCTCGCTCACTCTGCGCGCTGGATATTTGCATCTGCCTGGCAAGGGCATCCTGCCATCCGTCCTCCACCGACTCCAGCGCCCACACACCCTCCCTCCTCCCACACACCCACCACCACCACCCATCCGCCTGTGCTGGCCTTTCCTCTAACCCCCACCGCCCAAATTCAATCCGCGCTCACCCATACAACCATTTCGAATTCCGCTTTCAACCAGACCGATCTCCGAGAGACCCTTCCCGCGAAGCCTATTTCCTCCCCCCCCCCCCCTACCCGCCCGTGCAGACTCCCTTCCTCTCTCCCCTTCCCCCTC
>Ga0307508_10001230_pt1 | contig 29272 bp, 23 predicted proteins | sample 9_EM_MG_FD_203089 | JGI IMG/M metagenome (GOLD analysis project Ga0307508, IMG submission 203089) | Populus trichocarpa ectomycorrhiza microbial communities from riparian zone in the Pacific Northwest, United States - 9_EM | ecosystem: Host-associated > Plants > Roots > Unclassified | place...
TTGCGGACCTGATCAAGCACGAGGAAGAGCACGGTTATTTTTCACCCGCCACCTACGCCCTGCTCACCGCGCGACTGGCCGCGACGCGGGCTGAATTACATGAAAAACTCGACGCGTGGCGCGCCGAGGGAAAAACTGTTGCAGGTTACGGAGCAGCCATCGGCACCACCACCATGCTCTATCATTTCGACCTCGGCTCGAAGCTGGCCTATCTCGTCGACGACAATCCGATCCGGCACAGCCTGCGGAGTCCGGGCTATGCAATTCCGGTGGAATCAGCCAGCCGCCTGGCCGGCGCATCGCGTCCGGACTACGTACTCATCCTCGCTTGGCGGTACGCCGACGCGATTATCCGGCGCAACCAAGCCTTCCTGGAAAACGGCGGGGCGTTCGTTCGGGTTTTGCCCCAAATCGCCGTCGTGACCCGTGACGCAACTATCCTGAGTACCGCTGCCGCAAGTTTAACTTAAAACCATTCTTCCCATGCCCGCCACCTCACCAGCGAACGCGTTCATCGATTATTACAATACGAACAACATCATTCCGGTTTCCCAGGATTTAACGGACCTCGATGCGTTCGTCTTCCGGCGCAATTACCTTTATCAGACTCTCGGTCTGCCACTGGCTCGAATCAAGAATCTGAACGTCATCGAATTTGGACCTGGCGGAGGCTACAACGCAGTCGCCACGAGCCGGTTTGGGCCGGAACGTTATGTATTCGTTGACGCCACCGCCGCGTCCATTGCGGAGTTGCACAAGAAACAGGCAGCCGGCCGTTTTGGAGCACGATCCGTGGAAATCGCGGAATCCAACATTTTCGACTATCAGGACACGCGCCGTTACGACCTCGTGATTTGCGAGGGTGTGATCCCCGGCCAGAATGATCCTCGCAAAATGATCAAGCACGTAGGCTCCTTCTGTGAGCCCGGCGGCCTATTTTTCACCACCACCACTTCCGCCTCGTCGGTGTTGTCGGAAATTTGCCGGAGAGTTCTGCGTCCCACGATTGTGGCTCATGGCCGGACATTCGCGGAGCAAACCCGCATTGGCGCGGACGTTTTTCGCAGCCATCTGCGCAACCTCTCGACCTCGACCCGGCCCGCGGAAGATTGGGTGCAGGATTCGATCCTGCATGATTGGCAACAAGGCGAGTATGTCTTCACGATGATCGACGCCATCAACGCACTGGGAGATGAATTTGAATTCTATTCCAGCTCACCACGATTCCTGTTTGATGATCGCTGGTATAAGCAGGTGAACCAGGGTTCGTTGAGCGTAAGTGGATTGCTTAGACAGCAGTATCCTCTCGTTAGCGCTTACTTTCTCGATTTTCGCATTCCGCTACGAACCGTCCTCCAGATTCGGGATACGGACCGAATGGCTGCTATTGAAAGCCTCAGCAAATCAGCCTGCGGCATCCACGATGTGATCATGAACGGAAACTCATATGATCGCCTGGATGATTTTCTCGCAACGCTAGCCGAACTCACAAAGGTGCTCCCCGACGAATTTGAAATCACGAAAGATGCCCTGCTCGATTTTTCAGGAGCGATCCGAAAGTACGCGGGCGGCGAGCTGAAAACCGATTTCGGCCGTTTTGAAAAATGGTGGGGCCGCGGGCAGCAATATCTTGGTCTGGTGAAAACCGTCGGAGGCAAAGCCTCGTAATCCCGGATGACCCGTAACTTCAAAATACACGTCTCTTCCCGCTCATGCCTTCTCCTCTCGTCAGCGTCCTCACACCCAACTACAACCACGCCCGGTATCTTGAAAAATGCCTGGCCGGCGTGTTCTACCAGACTTTTGCCGATTACGAATTCCTGATCACCGACGACGGCTCCACGGATCACAGCCGCTCGATCATCGAAGCTGCTGCGCGCAAGGATCCGCGGGTAAAACCTGTCTTCTTTGAAAAAAACCGGGGCGTAATCGCGGCGATGGAAGACCTCATGCAACGGGCTCAAGGCAAATACATCTACTGGGTCGCCGCCGATGATTTTGTAATCAACAAGGATTTCTTCCAAAAGGCCGTGACTGCATTGGAAAAGGATCCGCGGCCCGCCGGCTTCTACGGCATTACGGGAATTTACCTCGCAGAAAAAGAAAAGCTGACAGGCGGTTGCGGCACCGCCGAGGTTGAAGGCTACAACACACCTCGACAATGCGCCGAGGGGTTTTTGAAGTGCCGATCGGTGGCAAGCGGTCCGGGCTGCTTCTGGCGACGCGATCTCTATTTCAAACACGGCGGTCTCGAGGTAGCTAGTCTTTACCCTGCACTGGGCCCCCAGCTCGACTTTTACATCAACCACGCCCTGGCGTTTATTTACGGCCTGATCTACGAAAAAACGCCGTTTGCCTGCCAGCGCGTCTTCGAAGCGAAGACCAATATCAGCGCAAATATGCATCTCTGGAAAGTCGCCGGCCACTATGCAGAACTCGAAAAGGCCCTGCGCAAAATTGATATCAGCTACCCCGAGATGGAAGCCGATTGGATGCGTTGGCGCGCGTTTTGGATGATCGATACCATCAACAAGAGCGGCGTAAAAGTATAACCGCCCTCCACTGATTAACTCCAGTGCCCGAATATCCAGAAACTTTGCTGCACTCAGACCACCTTATTTCAGAACGAAAATTTCAGCAGCCGACGACTAACGAATTGTCTCGCCGCCATCCGAAACAAACCGCGCTCAAATGAAATCCCGCCCCGAAGACCTGGCCGCTATCACCAATTTTGTATTTCCGGCTCTCTTGGGAGCGAAACGGTTCGGTCAATTATCCGAAAATAGCGTTCACATGGCGTACAGCGAATGCGCCGTGTTCCAAGCCCTGCTATCCTCATTGAAGCCAAAGCTCTCAATCGAGGTAGGGACCGAAACGGGCGCCAGCCTGGCCATGATATCCCGCCATTCCGCGCATACGATTTCGATCGATATTGATCCAAATGTTAAAGCACGGCTTGAACCCCAGTTTGGCAATGTGGAGTTCATCACAGGCAGTTCCCATGACGTGCTGCCCGTCGTGCTCAACCGCCTTCAAGCCGAAGGCACCACGCCTAACTTTATTTTTGTCGACGGCGACCACACCGCCGTCGGTGTCAATAAAGACCTGGAGTTCATTCTCAATTTTCGGCCGACCGACCAGATGGTCGTGTTGATGCACGACACCTTTAATCCAGGCTGCCGCCAGGGAATCTTCGCAGCCAGTTGGGCACGCAATCCCTATTGCCACTACGTCGATTTGGACTTCTGCCCGGGGGTCCTGCATCCCGACGATTCCTGTCTTCGGCAAATGTGGGGTGGACTGGGCTTCGCTTTGTTTCGCCCCGAGCCGAGGCAGCATACGCTGGATGTGAAACGAACGCATCAACTAACCTACGAAGCCGCTTTTCAGAGTTCCGTTTATAATCGAAACCTGAAGCCGCGATAATTCCGTTTCATTGTGAGCACGCTCGAACTCAAAGGAGAAATTGCGCCATCCGTCATGGTCAATGGCGGCAGCGCACAAGGTGAGAACAAAACTATTCTCACCACTTTGTTGGCGAGCGCAGAAGGAAGCGGCGAAATTTTCTGTCATTTCCTGCAGGATGGCCAAGAGCTCCCAGTCACTTGGGAGGATATGCGCCAGGGATCCCGTCGCTATGCCACATTCCTCCAGAAACACGGGGTACGGACCGGAGAAGTGGTGCTGATCATCCTGCGTCACTCACCCGAACTTTTTTACGCTTTTCTCGGTGCGATGCGCCTGGGCGCAATTCCCTCGTTCATGCCCTGCGCCACGAGCAAGCAGGATCCGGAACACTATTGGGCTTCCCACCGGAAGCTTTTCGAGCGGATCGGCGGTGGCACGCTGCTCACCTACCCGGAAAATATTTCTCAGGCCAAAGCCCAAACCACCGGACTTCCGTGGCGGGTTATTGATTCGGTTTCCGCGAGTGAAATTATTCCGGATGATTTCTCGGATCCGGTAATTTCTCCCGATCAAATCGCCTTTCTGCAGCACAGTTCGGGCACCACGGGACTGAAAAAAGGCGTGGCGCTTTCCCATCGTGCTGTGCTCAGGCAAGTCGAGAGTTATGCGGCGGCCTTGGAACTCAACGATAACGATCGCGTGGTATCGTGGCTGCCACTCTACCACGACATGGGACTCATCGCCTGCTTTCTGTTGCCGCTGATCACCCGCACACCCGTGGCAATGATCGATCCGTTCGAGTGGGTCGTGAATCCCGGACTGCTCTTTGCCGCGATCAACCGGCACAAAGCAACGCTTTGCTGGCAGCCCAACTTCGCCTTTCATCATCTATGTCGGACCGTACGTCCCGCTGGCACGCCGGACTTGTCGTCGATGCGTGCCTGGATCGACTGCTCGGAGCCCTGTCGCGCAGAAACCTTTCAATTGTTTGGGAAGAAATTCGGCGCGGCCGGTGTTCGTCGCGAGTCGCTACATGTCTGCTACGCGATGGCGGAAACGGTTTTCGCGATCAGCCAGACACCGATCCGCGAATCCAATCCGACCCTTGCCGTCGACCCGGTCGCGTTAAGAGAAAATCGTGTGGTGTCCGCATCATCCAGTGATCCGCATCAAGTGCTCCTCTCCGCCGGAAAGCCAATCACCGGCTTTGAAGTCCGAATACTCAACGAACAAGGCCAACCGGTCGCAGAAGATCAGGTGGGCGAAATTTCAGTCACGAGTGATTGCCTCTTCGACGGCTATTTCAACCTGCCCATCGAAACCCGGAATAAAATTCGCGAGGGTTGGTATCAAACCGGCGATCTCGGTTTTTTGCATTGCGGTGAGCTCTATATCACCGGTCGAAAAAACGATCTCATCATCGTTCACGGGAAAAATTTCTACGCCCACGAATTGGAATATCTCATCAACCAGTTGCCCGGCGTTCATCCTGGACGGAATGTCGCCACAGGCTGGTTCCGTCCGGAAGTAGGCAGCGAAGAAATCATCGTACTTGCCGAGACCGGACTGACGGATGAGACCGCCCGGGCCGAACTCTCCACCCAAATCAAGCAGGCGCTCCTGGATCAGACCGGACTGCTGGTGTTTGATGTGCATCTGGTCACCTCGGGCTGGCTGATCAAAACCACCAGCGGAAAATTAAGCCGCGCGGACAATCTCGCCAAGTACCTCGCGGCGCGCAATGCCGCCTGAATTCACTTTCATGAGTCCCGACGATATTCTCCAGCAAAGCGCCGTCATCATTCGCGACACGATTCAGTGCGGTCCGGTGCCGATCAGCCGCACAACGCGCGCCATGGACGTTCGCGGTTGGGATTCACTTTCACACACGATGATTTTGATGAATCTCGAAGACGGTTTCGGCGTGCAGTTGCCCATGGACCGCGTGCTGCGACTCGGAACGGTTGGCGACTTGGTGGACCTGATTGCCGAGCTCAAGACGGCGACCTCCGCATGAGCACGAACACCAAACGTCGCGTACTGATTTACGGCAACTGCCAGGGCGGCTGGCTGGCGGGTGCGCTCAGCCAGAAGCCGGAAATTGCCGCGCAGTTCGACATCACGTACCTCTCCGATTTCCATGGTGGGCCGCCGCCCGACCATCCCATTCACCAACCGGATTTTCTCGCGACGTTGTCGATTGTGATCTGGCAAACCGCTTCCGCCTGCCAGCCGCCGAAATTTCTCGCGGCGCTGCCCGCCACCTGCCGCCAGATTCGCTACCCTACTCTTTGGCTCAAACTGCTCTGGCCCACATACGCGGTCGATCCCCGCAATCAGCCCGAGAAGGAATTCCCTTGGGGACGATATCCCTACGGCGACCGCCTCGTAATGAAGCTGCTCGAGCAAAATGTCCCGAAAGAAGACTTGGTGAAACGTTACGTCGACACCGACCTGAACACGATCGTCAATCTCGACCGCTTCAGCAAAATGTCGCTCGCGGAGCTGAAGTTCAACGACCAGCAATCGGACATCGCAATAACGCCATTCATCGAGGCTAATTTCCGGCAGCGAAAACTTTTCGGCACGGTGAACCACCCGACTTATCTCGTGCTGAACCAGATTTACTATGGGGTTGAAAGCATGTTGCTCGAGCGGTCAATCCCGACCAATCCGCCTCGGCCTGCTAATACGACGGCACTGCTCGGGGCACAGGAAACGCCGCTGCATCCCCAGATTATCCAGCATTTCAAACTGGAATGGGCGCAACCCGGCATGAAGTGGCTGTATCATTCGCAGTTCCTCACGTTGGACGAGTATCTTCCCGCCTACGCGTCGTTCGCCGCGATTCCACTCGGATCGACGCCGCAACTCTGGCTCGCCCGCACCCAGCAGACCCTGGCTCAAAAGAATTTTGAAGAAGCGGAAATCCTCTTACTGGAAGGCGCGGCGCAATTCCCCGCGGTGCCTGAATTTTTGCAGTACCTCGGCGTGTTGAAAGCCCAGCAAGGAAAGCTGATCGAAGCGGAAAAAGTGTTTCGTTACGCGCTCATGCAGTTCCCAAAGTCCGCTTCAATTTACAGCGAACTCGGAATGGTGATGTCACGCCAGGAAATGCCCGGTGAGGCCGTGGCGATGTTCAAGGAAGCGCTGAAAATTGAGCCCAATCACGCGGGGGCACGTCACAATCTCCCAATCGCCACTCGAGCTGCCCGCAATGCGGAAACGCATCAGCCCGTTCGAGCATCCTGAGCATACGTCCGTTGATTGGATAAGTGGTCAAATCTCGCCACCCATTAGCCTACGGAATCCAGAAGCGAAGCATTTAAACCACTGGATTTTTTAACCACTAATCCACACTAATATTCCACTAAGTTGAACCTTGGACAAATTGCTCCGAACGTCTGACATTAGTGAGCGATTAGTGTGGATTAGTGGTTAACCCATCTGAATCATTTTCGGTCTTTGATCAGTGGTTCAAGTTCCGAAGTATTCCGGATTGTTGTCTCGCAAAGGATGCTAAGGAAACGAAGGTCAGCTGGTCGGGATTTTTCCGTGTCTTCCGTGTTTTCTGTGGTCAATATTCAGATTCTAAACCACAGAAAACACGGAACACACAGAAAATGGATTACGGCCGGCGTGGTCAGTTGAATGCCGAATGAATCTGCTGATCAGACTTAGTGACCCATTAGTGTGGCTTAGTGGTTAAAAAATCGGGGGATTCCAGACTGGTGTCTCGCTAAGGATTCTAAGGATCCGAAGGACGGAAGCGTCGGTGCGGAGACCGACGCCCACCTTGGCGGACATTAGCGACTACTTTGTTTCAGCAGCCGGCACCAAATGCGACGACAGCAGGGAAAGGGTTTTATCAATCATCATCGACTCGCGGAACATGAGCTCGGCGCGCTCGCGGCCGAGGCGGCCTTGTTCAGCGCGGAGAGATGGATTCTTCGCCCACAATTCGATCGTCTGCGCGAGCTCGCGGATCACGCCTTGCGAATCTTTGGCGGGATTGGGCAAAAGCTTGCCGGTGTCACCTAATTCCTCGGGCGTTCCGCTGACCGCGGTGGCAATGACAGGCACTCCCTTGGCCATGGCTTCCATGACGGAGAGCGGCATGCCTTCGAGTTCGGACGGTAAAATAAAGATGTCGGCTGCGTCGTACCAGTCCGCGATATCCCAACGGTGGCCGAGGATCCGGACATTATCAGTGACCTGTAGTTCAGCAATCTGCTTGGTAATCGCAATGCGTTGGTCGCCGTCGCCAGCCCACACGAAGTAAAGGTTCTTCAGGCCCATTTTCTTTTTCAGAATCTTGATGGCCTCAAGTTGATAGGCGAAGCCTTTGATCCCTGTGAGTCGGGCGGCCGTAAAACAAACCACCGCATCCGCGGGAATTTTCTGCTCGGCGCGCAGCCGTTGACGCACTGCGGCGTCGACCGGCTGGAAGAAACGAGGCGGACGGCCATTGTGAATCACCATGCCCCGGTTTGCCGGCGTACCAAAATGGCGCTGCAAAAGGTCAAGGTTTTCACCCGACACCGCCACGACTGCGCGAGCAGCGGCGTGTTGCCGGGCCAGAGTCGGGAGATGAGCAGCAAAGTTTTTCGCCAGGTATTCGCCGACAAAATGCACCACCGTGATATACGGTATCTGCAGGTCCATCGCCGTCTGGCGCGCCGCGAGATTTGAAACCGGGCAGCAATCGGCAAAGATCACGAGGTCGGGACGGTCCGCGCGGAATATGGCCTCGGCATGCGACCGATCAGTCAGTGTCCGGGCGAATTCCTTGCCGGTGTCGTAGTCCAACCACTGGTGGGCGATGCCAACGGCATGGCGTTCCTTGACGAGAGGACTGTCGCAGCGTGTCTGCACACAGGTGACCCGATAACCGCGCGCTGCGAGAGCGAGGAGAATATTATGATTCCATTGCGCCACGCCGCCAAACTCGGGATCATCGGAGTAAAGCAAGAGATGCTTCGCCTTCACTGATGACACAGAAGTTGCGGGAAGATTATTGGCGGGCGCTCCACTCAATCCTGCACGACGGTTTTTCCAGTCAACCACGCGCTGGTCTTCGGGCGCGACCTGCGAGGCCATCGCGAGCGCATCGTCGAGCAGGGAAAGATTATTTGCTTCCGAAGAAAGTTCGATCAGCAGCAACCAGCCATCCAAACATTTCGGATCGACGCGCAAGCACGCTTCGATCGCCTGCACGGTTTGATCAAGTTGGTTATTCTGCCGCAAACCACGGGCAATGTCGTACCACAGCATCGCGTCGTTGTCATCGTTCTGCAGTGCGGCCAGCAAATAGGCCAGCGCCCGCTCGGTGCGGTTTTGCGCGAGCAATGCACGGCCCATGAGTTTTCGTGCTTCGGTCGAGGTGGGCTGCGAGCCAAGAATCCGCACCGCACAGGCCTTGGCTTCCGCGATGCGTCCGGTCGCAAGATGGCTCGCGCCTTCAGCCAGCACCAGAGAGGAATCAACCTTCGGGACTTGGATGGCATTCCGATCCCGACGGAAGGTGTCGCGTCCTTTCGCGACGAGTTCATCAAACGAAGTTTCCAATAACGAGCCCAGCATTTCGCTCGAGGCCAGCGAATCCAGGAAAACCGGCATGCGTTCCATCTTGCTGCGGATGCGTGCGCCGAGTTCCTGATGGTAGGATGTGTCGGTCGCCAGCTTGACCGCGATGCGATGGTAGTCGGCTCCCGTGCCGGCGATCATCTCGTTGAGGTCCATCGCACGAAGGAGCGAACCACCCATGCGAGCCCGCATCGTGTCGCCTTCCCACGTGACAACCGGCATGCCCAGCTCCAGCGGATCGACGAGTGAGTTCACCCCACCAAAAGGAAACGAATCGAGATAAACATTTCCGAGACCGAGCAGCGTTTTCACATCGGTGCGCGAGGGAAACGATACCGTTGAGACGGAAAGGCGCGATGGGGCGACACCATGGCTGGCCAACACGCGTTCGAATTCTGCGCGGAAACGTTTGATCGGATAACTGGAGGACCAGTTCGGATTAAACGGATGCACGAGCAGGTGGGACCCGGGCACGGCTGCGAGCAATTTTGCCCACGCGTGCTGCATTTCGGGAATGACTTTGAAATAGTTTGCCGCTGAAACGAAAACGAATGCGTTTTCGGGCAGCCCAAAATCGCTGCGTTTGCAGGCTGCCTGCGGCTCCTGCCGGTCAGCCTCGTAATTGAAGGCATGCGTCGGTCCGGGAATCAGACCAAGCCGTTCGCTGAAATGTCCTGGCGCCTCAGCCAGTTCCGTCAGGGCACCGGAAATATACATATCCGACTCCGGCAAACCCGACGTGATACACGACGAATTATTGATCACCTGCAACGGCGCGATCCGGTGAAGCGCGAGGCGCAACACCTCGTTGCACACCGCAGCGACGTTGGTGCCAAAGACCACCACATCGAGAGCGGCAGACCGCAAAACAGAAAGTTGTCCGTCAAAATCCTCCGGCAGTACGACAAAACCTGACGACCGCTGACGGCAGTGCGATTCAAGGGCACTGCCGCTGGTTTTATGACAATAGAGGATTACTTCGAAACGTTCCGGATCGAGCTGCTCGAACGTAGGCAGCGTGCAGTACGTTTCCGTTTGTGAACTGAAATGGCGATTCACCACTCCGACCCGCAACCGGCGTCCGGCTCGCGGCGCGAGCGGCGCATCGTAATTGTCGTCAGGCTGACGGAACGCGCGGAGAAATAACCGTCCGCGAAGTTCCGCGTGACGTCGTAACGAGCCCGAGGAAAAAAAGAGCGGAATGGCCGAAGATACCGTGACAAAGATAGTCAACACTTCGGCTTCAGCGGCAGCACCCGGGCAACGGTCCACCCAGCGTACCAATTCCTCCAAACGTTTAAGCGTAAAAGCAGCATAGGCCTCGGCCTGGCCGGATTCGCTAAATCCCTGCGGCGCGGTAAACAGCCATGTCACGTAGTCGGCGCGCAACCATTCAGGTACAGAAATAAGCAGCGGAGCATCGGTCCATTGCCAGGCAGGTGTAAGCAACATCGCGGCCAGCAAACCCTGCCAGCCCTTTTTCATCGCTGCGTCCGCCAGCGCCCGATCTTCTGCCGTGACCGGGCGGTCGTGCATGCCGGAACCGGAAAGATCCTTCACCAACTGACGCGCGTCATCGACGAGTGTCGTTTGCGTTTCTTTGCGCGGCAGTTTGAGAATGATGTCACTTGCTTTGCGCCGAACGTCGAGCAACACCTGCCAGCGTTCCAAATCGTGTGGGTTATCCAGATAGTCGGAAAGCACCATGCGCAGCCGGTCGAAAACCTGGGCGCCGTCGTCGCTCCCGCCCGGGGTCTCAGTGAAGTTGGGAGCCATGAGCGAGGAGGGAAACAACTCGGGTAACGGAGAAGAGGCAGAGGACATACCCGATCAAATGCAAGTTTCAGGCCCACTCGGCGCACCGCTCCGCAACTCCCTAATAACTAAAATTATAAAAAAGAAGATAAGCGCTTAGGATGCGTTTCACGGCAACGAGATGTGAATCAAAAGTGCGCCGAAGGAAAAAATTACCCACTGAAGATTGAGTTCGGAAAGTGCCCGCGAATCACGCGAATTTTCGCGGATATGAAAAACGGTTTGCCCGCGAAAGGCGCGGAATGACGCGAAAGAAAAATGCCCAATTGGGAGGGCGGATTTGGAAAGTAGTGACGGGATTCGCGTAGCAGCCGTCGTCAGACGGCTGGCCAGCGGTGTTACCACCGCTGCTACATTCAATCGGAGACGAAAGCAGCACGCTGCGTTCATTCCGCCGCGCGCGCCGGGCCGTTGAGGGCAACGGCCCCTACCCACTCCGTGAACCGGAGTGCGGCGAATTACCGTGGATTTTCCCGTTGCACCCGGACCCGGCGGCCCCTCGACTGGCGCCGTGGTTGCCGAAGCCGATTATCGCATCAAATTACCCGTGTTCGAAGGTCCCTTGGACCTCCTTCTTTTCCTCTTGCGGAAAAACGAACTCGATATCTACGACATTCCCATCGCCCAGGTCACGCGGCAATATCTGGACGTCCTCTACGCGATGAAAGAGCTGTCGCTGGAGGTCGCCGGCGAATTTTTCGTAATGGCGGCGACGCTCATGGAAATTAAGAGCCGGATGTTGCTGCCCAAGCATCAGCAGGCGATCGACCCCAACGCCGACGAAGACGATCTCGATCCGCGCTGGGAGCTTGTGCACCAGTTGCTGCAGTACAAAAAATTCAAGGAAGCCGCTGGCAATCTGGGGCAAATGGCAATGGATGCCCAGAACCGCTTTACCCGCTCAGAAAGCGCCTTCGCGCCAGCGTCGGAGCGGCCCTTGCAACACGTCGATCGCATCGATCTCTGGAACTCTTTTAATCTGGTTCTCAGACGCCTCGCCGAAAAACTGGTCGTAGGTGAAATTCATGCCGAGCAAGTGACCGTCGCCGATCGCATGGAGTTTGTGCTGGATCGCATCAAGACGACCACGGGGTTTGTATTTACGGACCTGTTCGAAGGTGAAAAAATAACCCTCCGCAAACTCGTCGCCACGTTTTTAGCGGTGTTGGAATTGACGCGTTTGGGAAAATTGCGGCTCCGTCAGAATGAAACTTTTTCCGACATCCTTTGCGACGTCGTGGAGCAAAACGCACTTGAAACACCGCCAGTCGCGAGCACGGTTGAACTAACCAATGAAGAAAGCAACCCGCCGTCGCAAACCTAAGTCCGCCCATCTGCTTGGTGTTGGCCTCGATAACGAAGATGGCCACAAACGTCTTACTTCCGCCGAACAATTCACGATTGTCGGCGGTTCCGACGAGACCCACGGACGCATGACCGAAACTGTCATCAAAACGTTCGAAGAGCTGAAATCCCGGGGGAAAAAGCTCGAAGTGGTCGAACCTCAAGAGCTTGCTGAAATCATCCATCGCGCCACGCCCAACTGAGGTCCACTTGCCTTTCCACCACCACTCAATTCCCTAATTCCATGTCCGAAAAAATCGCTCATCTCGATAACGATTCCTTCAAAACCGCCATCGCTGGCACAACGCCCGTCCTTGTGGACTTTTGGGCTCCTTGGTGCGGCCCGTGCAAAGCGATCGCGCCGATCCTGGACGAACTCGCCACCGAACTGGAAGGCAAGCTGAAGATCACGAAGGTCAACGTCGATGACAACGGCGACCTCGCCGCTCAATACGGCGTCCGCGCCATTCCGACGATGTTGCTTTTTAAGGGTGGTCAGCTCGCCGAGCAGTTCGTCGGCATGATGGATAAAGCCTCGCTCAAAGCGAAGCTCGCCGGAAAGATCTGATCCGCGCGAACACCCACTCCATTTTATCCCAAGCCGGAGCCAAAACGCCCCGGCTTTTTTGTGTCTGCGAACTTCATCACAAGTGCGGCGCCATGCCGTGGAAACTCCCCAAGCATTCAAACCCAGAGTTTTTTAACCACTAATCACACTAATATCTCACTAATTCAGAATTTCAGAACTCCGGACATTAGTGAGATATTAGTGTGGATTAGTGGTTAACCTCTCTGAGCTTTTCGGTTTTTTCGTTCCCCATCAGTGCCCATAAGTGGGGATCAGTGGTTAAAAGTCCGGGGAATTCCAGATAGGTGTCTCGCGAAGGATACAAAGGGCGCGAAGGGCGCAGATCACCATTTTTTCTGTGTGTTCCGTGTATTCTGTGGTGAGTACACGGCCGTTTTTGAACCACAGAATACACGGAATACACAGAAATCCCCAAGCTGTGTTAGGCACTGCTGCGGTTTGACTCAAATGAGCCGTTAGACCCTTCCTGCAACGATTCCTGCGCTGAGCAGCACGCCGTACACCGCGAGAAATTTTGCGGTGTCACCGAGCAACGCGATTTGCTCGGCGGGGTCGCGCGATTGCGCAAGGCGGCGCGTGAGTTTCGCCGCCAACGGACTCAGCACCACTGGCAGCAGCACGGGCCAGCGATAACCATAGAGGCCAAGCGCCAGCGGACACGCCAACGCGAAAATCACCGAGAGCGCATATTGCCAGACTGCGAATTTGCGACCGAACCGAACCACCAGCGTTTTCTTACCGGCGACCGCGTCGGTTTCCATGTCCCGATAATTATTGGCGACGAGAATATTTGCCGCCAGCAGGCCAACCGCCGCCGCGCAGGAAGTTACGTCGGGAGAGACATAGCCAGCCTGAACGAAAAATGTGGTTTCCACCGCGACCAGCCCGAAAAAGATAAACACAAACAAATCGCCAAGTCCGTTATACCCGAGCGGGAACGGCCCGCCGGTATACGCGATCGCGCAAACAATGCTAATGATGCCGATCGGCAGTAGTACCCAGCCGCCTTCCCTCACGAGCAAAAGGCCGACGAAAAAAGCCGCGATCAATACGAGCGACGTAGCGATCAACATCGTTCGGGGAGAGATCAATCCGGCGGCCACCGCGCGGCGCGGCCCCACTCGCGCCGCCGTGTCGGCGCCCTTCACAAAGTCGAAATAGTCGTTCGCAAAATTTGTCCCGATCTGGACGAGCAACGCGAAGCCAAGGCAGATGGCCGCCCGTCCATAGTGTCCGTGACCGTGTGCAACCGCCAGCGCGGTCCCGACCATTACCGGAATGATCGCCGCCGGCAGCGTTTTCGGACGCGCCGCTTCGATCCAGATTTTCCAAAATGAATTTGCTGTGGGGTTCGTAGCCAAAACGCCCGCAGTGCTAGTGTTTCGAACAACCGTGTCAAAAGTCATTCCACGCGAACTCCAAAACCGCCGAAACCACGTGTCTGTCAGAGTCCCGATTTTTTAACCGCTAATCCACGCTAATCATCACTAATGACAGACAGGGTCCTTTCGTTCGTTAACCCGGCTCCGACCGAATCATTGAATGTGGTTCGTTTAGACATTCCAAATCGTCGATATGGAAATCGACGATCACCGTGGAATGCGTTTTAGCGGATCGTACGGTACCCCCTTCGTTTCCTTTCCACCCTTCGCGAGACACCAATCCGGACTCTCCGGAATTTTCACCACTGATCTGCACTTATTGCCACGGATCAGGAGGGAAAGACCAGAGAAACCTAGAGAGGTTAACCACTAATCCACGCTAATATCTCACTAATTCAGAACATCCGGGTTAGTGAAGTATTAGCATGGATTAGTGGTTAAAAATCCGGAGTTTTTGTCGCCATCAACTGCTGCTCCAGCGATTTGATTCGATCAATCACCACATCGCGCGCGGCGAGCGGATCGTTTTCGGGCAGTTTCTCCAAGAGGTCTTTCAGCCACGCCAGCGCTTCGGTCGGGCGATGGAGCTCACGCAAGAGTTCGCCATAAATTCTTGCCGCATAGTACGGCGCGTCTGGCTGTTCGGCGGCGAGTTTGTAATATTTCGCGGCCGTCCCGGCGTCGCCGCGACGACGCAAATGGATGTTGGCGATTTCCACATAAAACGCGGGGTCGGGTCCGCGCCACCGGATGCCTTTTTCAAGAAACTTCAGCGCCAGCTGCGCCTGCTCTTCGTTCACGATGGCACGATAGGCTCGCGGCACGGGTCCCGTCATCCGCCATTCCGGCATGTCGTTCGCCAGGATTCGCGCACCGTTCAGCCAAAAATAGAGCGAACGCTCATCGGCCGCGACAGTCAGATTAATTAGCGCGGTGGTTTCGGCGATATCCTGGCGCTCCCACGCCAGATTAGTCCGCAACCAGAAACCACTCGCGACCATCGATCGCATACCACCCAACAATGCGAGCGCGCCTCCGTGACCAGCCGACGCCAGCAATTGCTCGGAATTTAGCGCGACCGCACGATTACTTTTCAGCAGTGTGTGCTCGATCGGTTTGAGCAGTTTTTGCATCACAATCAAAAGCGCGACGCCCAAAAGCACTCGGCCGATTTTAAAATTCTCGCTGCTTAAATGCATAAGACGCGAGAACGCCGAAAATCAAAACGTAGGTCGCCCAGTAACCCAAAATCCCCCACAGAGCCATTGCGGCGGGCGGCTGCAACCCCGCCAGCAACGCCTCGGCATCAAACAACGCGAGATTCGGCCACGCCCGCAGCCAGCCCAGTGACCCGACTCCACTCACAAAGGGACGAACATGGGCGATCACCGCCATGAGCAGGCCGGCACAACTCGCAAACAACGCCGACCCTGAATAACTGCACACGAGCAGGGTCATGGCGGAAATCAGTGTCAGTTTCAGCCACGTCACGGCGCACGCAGACAAAAACACCGCTGGCAAAATCGCCGGCGCCCCGAGCTGCCGCCCGCGCCAGATCAAGATTGCGGCAACCATGATGCCAAGAATCGCGACGAATAAAGCCAGCAGCGCCGCCATTCCCGCGAATTTCCCCCACACGTATTCCCAACGCCGAACCGGTCGTGTCAGCAAGCAGTACGCCGCTCGGCCTTGGATTTCGCTGAAGAACAATTGCCCCGTAGCCAATGCCGCGAGCAACGTCCCAAATCCGCCGATCGCCCCCAATCCGAAATCACCGATAAATTTCAGTTCTTCGCTGCCAAAATTAAATTCGCGCAGTCCGATCGCTCCCACCACGAGTCCGGCACCGATGGTACCGAGCAAAATCGTCAATCGCATGCGCAGCGCTTCACCAAGAGAATTCATCGCGATCAACCAGACCCGGCGCAGACTCGCCCCCACTCCCGAATGCGTCGCATCAAACATAAGTCTCCTCGAGTTTCTCCAGATAAAGTTTTTCCAGTCGCGAAGTTTGCGGCATTTCCCGGGTCATCGTACCGAGCAGTTCCGCCGGCGTGCCTTCCGCGAGAATTCGCCCGCGACCCAGAATCGCCAGCTGGTCGCAGAGTTGTTCCGTATGCGCGAGCAGATGAGAACTGAACACAACGGTCTTGCCCCGCGCCGCAAGATCGCGAATTAACCGGTTCAACGCCAGCCGGCCCTCGGGATCGAGACCACTCGCGGGTTCATCCAATAAAATCAGCGGCGGATCGTGCAAAATCGCCTGCGCCAAACCGAGACGCTGCTGCATGCCCTTCGAATAATGACCCAGCCGGCGATTGCCCACCGGCGCCAGCCCGCTCCACTCGAGAATTTCGTCAACGCGCTTTCCAAGGATCGCGCGCGGCATCGAACTCAGCCCACCGCAGTAGTGCAAAAATTCCCGGCCCGTGAGATGCGCGGGAAAGTGCGGGAGCTCGGGAAGGTAGCCCACAAGTGGCCGTGCAGCATCGCTGCCCGCGTGCTCGCCGAAAATCAGACACGTACCGCGGCTCGGCCGGAGCAAACCGCCCAGCGCTTTTAGGGTGGTGCTTTTTCCTGAGCCGTTCGGCCCGAGCAAACCCAGCACGTGGCCGGGCGCGAGTTTCATATTGAGACAAACAACTGCGTGTGAGCGCGAACCAGTCCATCCGGCAAAATAACTTTTACCGAAATCGACCAGCTCCACGGCCCAGACCGGGCCTGAAGGGGGAATCATTGAATAGCGAAGCCTTGGAATTTTGCATTTCGCTTTCCCTCACTCTGCTCAGTTTTCCGAATATATCCTGTCATACGTTCCTGCACGGCGGCCACGAAATCGCGGACTTCGGCAGGCTGTCCTTCCGCTTCCAAATGGACGCGGCCATCGGGCAGATTCTTCACAAAACCCGACACCTCAAACTCCTTGGCGACCTGCAAAGTCTGGTAACGAAACCCGACTCCTTGGACGCGTCCGGTGAAAAAGGCCGTAACATGATGCACTTCTGGCATAGCGATAAGAAAGTGGCCCGCTGCGTTTCCACGCAACACGAACTTGTGACAGTTACGAGCAGAATTTTATTTGCCAGAATCACCCACTTGAGCAGTGTTTTCACCGACGCCACTCGGCGCCTTCATTACATGACCAATTCTGATTCCGACGGGTTGTTCGATAACGATTGGGAAGAGCGCGGCGAACTTTCTTGGACCGAGAAAGACTGGCAAAAATATCTCGCTGAACAGGAAGATGCGGTTCGCGATTATATTAAACACTACGACCAACTGGGCAATGCCCCGGACCGTATCGATGAAGTCGCACGCCGCATGGGCTGGGAAATGACTGACCTTTCGGGCGCAAACGACGAGATCGAAGAAGACGAGGAAGAGACGGATGAAAGCGATGAGGAATCATTCGAAAGCGAATGGGATCCTTACACCCTTCATCGCAATCCCGTCTACATTGCCACGCGTTCACTTTATTTGAGCCTCATCGCGCATTGGGAGCGGATCGCAGTCCAACCCGGACGCGTACCTTCCGCATTGGGCATCACCCTGCTCTCATCACTCTACAAGGGCAACGAACAGGTGATGCAAGCGGTACAGGCGCTGGAAATGGGCGACTACACTCTCGCGGTTTGCCTTTTCAAACTCGCGCTGCGCGAGCTCAACCAGACTCTCGCCCGCCTCAGTCAACCTGATGTGGCCGCTACGCCGCTGGCGATGCGTTACCGTGAATACGCTCTGCCCCGCCTATTCGACCTGCGCGAAATCTGGCTCAGGGTAATGAGCGAATGCCGCCAAGGTCGCGGCGACGATTCCGCCTCGGAGTAACTCCGGGGCAGTAAGGTAGGGCGGATTATCCCTAATCCGCCGCTCAGGACTATCGCGGCTCAAGAAATTTCGTGAACGCTGACGGCGCGTTAGAGTGTTTTCATAAAAACTGTGGCCGAATTATCCTGTTGTAGCTGGGGGCGCTGACCCCGGCCGGGACACAACCGCAGACTCCGGGGTCAGCGCCCCCGGCTACAATTTGTCCACTCGCCTACGCGTCAGGCAAGGGATAACCCGCCCTCCCCTCCAACGCCACCGATCAAACCCGGCGGCGTTTTTTATTGGAGGAATATCCCGTATTCGTCCGGGTTTTCGCTTTGAAATCACCTGACTTGAGGGAATTGATCTGGTCGCGCAGCAACGCTGCCTTTTCGAATTCCAAGCGGTTCGCGGCATCCTGCATCTCGATTTCCAACTCCGCGATCACCGCCGCGACATCGTCCGTCGACTCGGCTGCTGCCAAATCCTCGTCTTTCTCGGTACCATCATAAACGCGCAAACTGGCTTGGACACCGCGCTTCACACTGCGCGGAGTAATGCCATGTTCCAAATTGTACGCCGTTTGCTTTTCACGGCGCTTGGTGACCGCGTCCATCGTGACACGGATCGATGCAGTCACGACGTCGGCATAAAAAATCACGCGTCCTTTCTCGTGCCGCGCCGCCCGGCCGGCCGTCTGCAGCAGACTGGTCGCGCTACGGAGGAAACCTTCCTTATCCGCATCGAGGATCGCGACCAACGCCACTTCCGGCAGATCCAGTCCCTCGCGTAGCAGGTTAATCCCGATAAGCACGTCAAAGTTTCCCTGACGAAGATTGCGCAAAATTTCCACACGCTCCAGCGCATCAATGTCTGAATGCAGATACTCGACGCGGATTTTCGCATCGCGCATGTAAGTCGTCAGGTCTTCGGAAAGCCGCTTGGTCAGCGTCGTCACCAGCACACGCTCGCCCTGCTCCACTGCTTTGCGAATTTCGCCGATCAGATCCTCGACCTGTCCCTTGGTGGAGCGAAGCGTGATCACCGGATCGAGCAGCCCGGTCGGACGGATCAATTGCTCCGCGACGACCGTGGAATGCTCCAGTTCAAACTGGGCGGGCGTCGCTGACACATAAAGGGTCTGCCCGGTGATTTGCTGGAATTCCGAGAAATTCTGCGGCCGGTTGTCGAGTGCCGATGGCAAACGAAAACCAAAATCCACGAGCGTCCGTTTGCGCGCAATGTCGCCATTGTACATGCCGCCGATCTGGGAAACCGTCACGTGACTCTCGTCGATCATCGTGAGGAAATCGCGCGGAAAGAAATCGATCAGGCAAAAGGGCCGGTCGCCTGTTTTGCGTCCCGTCAAATGAAGCGAATAGTTTTCGATGCCGTTGCAAAAACCCATTTCCTGCAGCATTTCCAAATCGTAATTGGTCCGCATGCGTACACGCTGCGCTTCGAGGTATTGCTGGTTTTTCTCGAAGAAGGCCACCCGCTCTTCCAGCTCTGCCTTGATCCGCGAGATGCCCGTTTCCACCCGGCTACGCGTCGTGACGTACTGGTTGGCGGGATAAAGATCAAATTGATCGGTCTTGCGAATAATCGCACCACTCACCGGTTCAAACTCGGTCAGCGATTCAATCTCATCGCCAAAAAATTCCACGCGTAAACCATGCTCGAGATAAGCGGGCATCACGTCGACGACGTCGCCGCGGACCCGGAAAGCCCCGCGCTTCAGGTCGTAGTCATTTCGCTCGTACAAGTTCTCCACCAGCCGCTCCAGAAACTTATTGCGATTGATCGTCCCGCCTTTCCGTAAACTGATGCGCATGGCGGAAAAATCCTCGGGAGAGCCCAAGCCATAGATGCAGGAAACACTTGCGACGACGATGACGTCACGCCGGCTCACCAGGGAGCTGGTGGTGGCCATGCGCAAGCGCTCGATCTCCTCGTTGATCGACGAATCTTTCTCAATGAAGGTGTCGCTCGAAGGCACGTAAGCCTCGGGCTGGTAATAGTCGTAATAGCTGACGAAATATTCGACGGCGTTCTCCGGGAAAAAACTTTTGAATTCCGAGTAGAGCTGCGCCGCCAGCGTCTTGTTGTGCGAGATGATCAGCGTCGGTCGATCCAGCTCCGCGATGACGTTGGCCATGGTGAACGTCTTACCGGAACCCGTGACCCCGAGGAGCGTTTGATGCCGGTTTCCCGAGCGAAAGGATTTGAGCAGGCTCTCGATTGCCTGGGGCTGGTCACCGGTGGGTTTGTATTCGGCGTTTAACTTAAAAAGCACGCTACACCCGTAGTCATCCGCCCGCGTTCGGCAACTCCCGTCGACAACTTCGACCACACTTTAGCCGCAGGAGAGATTCACCCCGCCAGACCTTTTGACCACTAATAGTTTCGCCAAAACAAGGCGGCGAAACTTACGAAGTCCCCTCCGACTGATCGTCTCCGGTTTTAGGACTGAGGAGTCTGCTAATCGCAGCCTGTTCTCTGTTTTCTCCGTTACCTCCTGTAAAATGTGTTTTCGTTGCCTTGTTTCGGCGAAACTATTCGTGGATAAACCCGGAGTGCTGAATTTAGCTCCGGGAGAAACGCCAGAGTTTCCACAGGGATGGCAACAGCATCACAATCACGACGCCGGCCAACACTGCCTTTCCGTATTCCTCCCACGCGCGGCGAAAGTAGTACTCCCAAACGGAACCTTCCGCCACCACCGCGGCGAGTTGGGTTTGGTTTTTCTCCAGCGCGATTTCGATTCCATCCTTCTCCCATTGAATACGGACCAGAGCTTGCTCCAAGTCCCCGGCCCGTTTTCTGGAGTCGGCTTCCATTTGCTTCATTCGCACCAGACGTTCGTCGTTCTCTTTAAGTTGCGCAGAGTCCGTGGTGATGCGGCTCATTCCGCTACTCAACTCGTCGAGCTCGTGGGCGACTTTAGCCGCTTGGTCGGCGCGTAAACGGCGCGAAGCAATTTCAGTGCGGGTCGACGCCATGCGCCGGTCTGCGTCGGCGACCGCGGCTTTGAGCGTGGCGTTTTCCGCCTCGGTTTTCCCGACAGCCACACGATGGGATGTCTCAAAATCATTCCCTTCGTGATTAAAAATCCACAAGGCCACGCCCGCCAGCCCAAGGCCGGCCAGGAGCGCCGCAAACGCCAGTTTGCGGATGGGCCAGAACAAAAAACTTCGAAGGGAACTCATGCGTGGAATCAGGCAGGACGTGAGCGGCCAGTGGAGTTGCGCGCCTGCGCAATGCCAATTGAAAAAGTGCCGGCAAGGCCCATTCTAACAGGAGCAAGGCAATCCGGTCGAACCCTTCCCTCTCATGGCCCTGACAAACACGATTTATAATTCACCCGTATTTCAGCAGGCCTGCCATCAGTTCGACGCGGCCGCCGATATTCTCGGCCTCGACCCGGGCGTGCGCGAACGCACCAAGCGTCCGCGGCGTTGCGTGGTCGTATCGATGCCCGTACGCATGGACAACGGACAGATTGAAATCTTCGAGGGCTATCGCGTGCAGCACAATCTTTCCACCGGTCCGGCGAAGGGTGGCATTCGTTTTCACCAGGACGTGACGCTAGGCGAAGTCGCCGCACTCGCCATGTGGATGAGCTGGAAATGTTCCCTCGTGGGACTGCCGTACGGCGGAGCGAAAGGCGGTGTGATCGTGAACACGCGCGATCTTTCGCAAAACGAACTCGAACGACTGTCGCGCCGCTACATGCAGGAAATAATTCCGTTTATCGGGCCCAACGTCGACATCCCGGCGCCCGACGTCGGCACTAACGAGCAAGTCATGGCGTGGATGATGGACACGTATTCCAATCACCAGGGCCACTACGATCCGGGCGTGATCACCGGGAAGCCGATTGCGTTGGGCGGCTCTCTTGGACGGCGTGAAGCCACCGGTGAAGGCGTCGCCTGGTTCGTCAAAGCCTATTTGCAGGACCTCGGTATCACACCCGAGAAAACCACCGTGGTGATTCAAGGCTTCGGCAATGTTGGCAGCGAAGCCGCTCTCGCGCTCTATGAATGGGGCGCGGAGATCGTCGGAATTTCAGATTTCACCTGCGGAATTCACAATGAGAAAGGCATCGACCTGAAAGCCGCTTTGGCGCATGTCGCGCAGAATAAATCCCTGCAAGGCTTCACGGGTGGCGACGTGATTACCAATGAGCAATTGCTGGAACTGCCTTGCACCGTGCTAATCCCTGCAGCGCTCGAACGCGTGATCACCGGCGACAATGCAGCCAAACTAAAATGTCGGGTGCTCGCGGAGGGCGCGAATGGTCCGACGACCAATGAAGCTGACAAAATTCTGAACGAGCGCACCGACATCGAGCTGATACCGGACGTGCTATGTAATTCCGGTGGCGTGATTGTTTCCTACTTCGAGTGGCTGCAAAACCTGCAGAACTATTATTGGACCAAGGGTGAGGTATTCGACAAGTTGCATCGGATGCTCGCCAAGGCGAAGGCGTCGGTCGACGAGACGAAGAAAAAATACGGCTGCAGCCGTCGCACTGCGGCTCTTGTGCTTGGCATCGCGAGAGTAGCGGAGGCAAAGGCGAAGCGCGGATTGTTTCCGTAAACCATCAGAAAACGGATGGCCACAAAAGGCTCAAAAAGCACAAAGGTGCCGGTGGGTGTCTCGTGAAGGATGGGAAGGAAACGAAGGTAGTGAATCAGGATCTTTTGTCATTCTGAACGCAGTGAAGAATCCATGGGATCGATGATCGCATCAGCAGCGAACGCGTGGATTCTTCGCTGCGCTGCTGATGAACGTTTGAGGTAGGTGGTCGTCGATTTCCACATCGACGATCAGCGTCGGTGCGGAGACCGACGCCCACCGCGCTTTACTCTTACAATGGCAGTTGCAGCTATGTTCATTCCCGTCCCCACGCAAATCGCGTAGCGAATTACTGGGAGTCTCAGAATGACTGTGAGCGGGGATTACAGGGTTTGAAAACACACCCTAGTGGTTAAAAATCCGGGTCCGCGTCTTGCTAGAGAATCATGAACGACGCGGCGACGATCAGCGTTGGGACCAATGCACCGAGCAACAGACCGAGCGGTGATACTCCTTCCGGAAAGTAACGCTGCAAAATGGACTGGCCTGCTGGATTTGGCGCATTGGCGATAACCGTCAATCCGCCCCCGGTGACCGCGCCTGAGACCACCGCAAATTTTAAATGCTCGGTGAAGTCCGGCACCAGCGTCGCCAGATACGTGATGAGCGCGTTGTCGTTGAACGCAGTGAGAATCGTCGCACCAGCGAAAAGCGGGACTTCACCCAGGCTGCCGAGCACAGGTTCAATCCACCACCCTTGCAGGCCGCCATGAACGACCAGACCGGCCAGGAAAAATCCCACGAGCAAAGGACTGCGTAACTCAATTCGACTTTGGTGCGGTGCCGTTGCCTGGGCGAAGGCCAGGAAAAACAAAAAGCCTCCAACAAAGAGCACCGGGTGATGCGCCATCCATACCGTAAATCCCAGAAAAAGCACGTGCACCAGCGTCACCCACGTCGGCACGGCACGATCAGCCGTTTTCTTTTCGTGAGTCGAGTCGTACCGCTGAAGTGCCATCAACTCTTTTCTGAAAACAATAAAGTAAACCACCGTGGCGATCGCGATCCCGGTAATCGCGTGCCAGCCAAAATGCGTGAACATATATTTCATGTCCCAGCCCCAGGTGGAGGCGACCATCAGCACCGGCGGCGCGGCGAAGTGCGTAAGCGTTCCGCCAATGGAAATGTTTACAAAAAGCAATCCGAGCGTGGCATACTTGAGCCTCGTACCCGGTTTCAATTCGTAAAACTGGCCAGCTAGCAACAGCGCCGCGATGGTCATGGCCGCGGGTTCAGTGATAAACGAGCCCAACAATGGCGCTACCGTGAGAATCGAAAACCACCACGCCACCGGCCGCCCTTTCCCGAGTGACGCCACGCCCCGCATGCAATTTTCCGCCAAGCGCAGAATGGGCCGGGTCGAGGCCAGCGCCATGATCACGACGACAAACATCGGCTCGGTGAAATTCACCTTGTCATCGAGATAATGTATCGCCGTCGAAAGTCCTTTGAACCACACGATCGCTCCCGCGAGCACCACGGCCCAAATTCCAAACACTGCCTCGACTTCCCCGAGGAAATGCAGGATCTGCGCGGGAAAACTGACGTCTTCTTTCAAATGAGGATTCGCCCGATGCCGGGCCTGAACGGCATGCGACCAGTGCAACAATTTCGGTGCAAAGAAAGTATGAATCACCGCGAGCAGAAAGATCAACGTCGCCACCACGTTGAAAGGCTCGGCGATTGCGCGCGCGTGAATCACATTCCAAATCCCAGCGGAAGCGGCGTCGCCGTAATCAGACAATGCGCGGGGAAAGTCCTCTGTCCGACTCCCCTCCGGACCGCCCTCCGCCGCGCGCAAGAGAGACACGAGGGCCAAGCCCAACGCACCCCGGCACGCGTAACGAAAAGATCGGGTCATCGGAGCAACGGGGAGAGATCCGACAGACTGTAAATAAAGGCCTTCGCCGCGGCTTTCACTTTTGCCCGTTCGGTGTAGCGACCGAAGCCGACAAAGAGATCGACGTTGTCGATCGTTTCCAAATCGCTGACGCCATCGCCGACCATCACGACGCTGCTGGGCGAAAGCTCGCGCTTCAAGTCCGCGATGCAGATCGGCTTTCCGCCGGAACGCGTCGTGGGAAAAGTTGCATCAAACCCGGTGTAATTTCCGGCTGCGTCAAAAAACAAATCGACCGCTTCAATTCGCGCGATGCCCAGATGCTTCGCGAGCGGCGCAATCACCTGCCGGAATCCACCGCTGACAATCACAATCGTCCATCCTGCGGCCTTGAGCTCATTAACTGTGGTCAACGCAGTTGGCTCAATGTGTTCGAGGTAAAGATTCCCGACTGCCTCCACATCCACACGCCGTGGCTGGATGATTTCCAAGCGGCGCGAGAACACATCCTCGACGGCGATTTTGCCCTCCATAGCGTCGCGCGTCATCGCCTCCACTTTGGCAAAAACCTCCGGTCCTCGCACCCGGGCAAGTTCATCGATGCCTTCAATGGCACTGAGGGTGGAATCGCAATCGAAGACGACAAGTTTGGCGGATGACACCCCGACACGGAACACCGAGAAGCGGCGGGAGGAAAGATTTTTTGCGCACGGGCTATGAAAGCGTTTCGCTCCGGACAAATTCTGAGTGGCATGCGACTCAAATCGACATCTGCCTTCGCGTAGCAGTCGTCGTCAGACGGCTGGCCAGCGGTGTTACCACCGCTGCTACACCCAAGCCGAGCAATAACGGGTCCGGCACGCCAAGTCCCCGTCCAATAAAAAAGCCCTCCGCAGTGGGAGGGCTTCGAAAGCGAATAAAATATTGCCGGTGGTCTTACTTGACCTTCGTGGCGCGCTTGAACTTCGTGGTGAATTTCTCGACGCGGCCCGCGGTATCAACCATGCGCTTCTCGCCGGTGTAGGCGGGATGCGAATCCATGGTGACGTCACGCACGATCACGAAATAATCCTGGCCGTCGATCTTCTCGGTGCGGGCAGACTTCATCGTGGACTTGGTCAGGAATTTCTTGCCTGTTCCGATGTCGAGGAAACAAACATTATTGAGAGCGGGATGGCCTTCGTTCTTCACGGTAAAAGTTGGGTTGAATCAGCCTTGGCGTGCTTTGTAGCGCGGCTCGACTTTATTGATGACGTAGATACGGCCCTTGCGACGAACTACCTGGCAAGCGGGGTGACGTACCTTGGCGGATTTAATGGAGGAAACGACTTTCATAAAAGTGAAGAAAAAAGATGCCGCTTCCCCCCCTGTCAACGGAAATGATCCAGATTACTCAAGCTTCTTAAACCCGGGCAAGTCCCTCTGATAAGCAGGCTTATTGGGGCGTCGTTCTTCAGCCACGATACGCCTTCCCAACAGTCCGACGAAATCGACCCGGATAACTGCGTTTTTGAGAATGTCCTGACCGTGAAATCCTATCCTTTCGTGCTCGAGCGGGAGATCATGGGCTGCGGCCGGGTAAACCCTTTCTCCAAGGCATAGCGAATCAGCTCTGGTGAGGTCCGAATTCCGAGTTTTGCCATCAACCGGCAACGATGGTTGCGCACCGTGAGTTCGCTCAATCCGACCTTCGCCGCCACTTCTTCATTGGTCAGACCGCGTCCAAAAAGCGCGAGAAGGCTTTGTTCGCGCTCGGACAGGATTTTATCGAACGACACCGGGTCATTGCGCAGGGAAAGATGCGTATCATATACCGCCGGTGAAAGGTAGCGTTCCCCCTTGAGCACCGTACGGATCGCGTCGGCCAGCGCCTCGACCGTCTGCTCATTCTTATCCACGAATCCGTGCAACTTGGAATGCATCGCCCGATGAAGAGTAAACTCATCCGAATAGCCTGAAATGCCGATAATCTTGCATTGGGGTGAACCCGCAAAAAGTTCCTCCAACAAATCGAGGCCATCCGCATCCGGCAGCGCCAAATCCAGGATTACGACGTCAGGCCGGACGCTGGCACAAAGCGCAACGCCGGATTCAGCATCCCGTGATCCTGAAACCTCCGACCCTTGGATCGCCTCACGACAGGCCTTCAGGAGCAGATCGCGCATAAGTGCATGATCTTCAATGACGACGATTTTCAAGGCGAGCAGAGTAGCACATGAGTTATGTTCTTCGCAAGCGCGGAGCCCGCAAGGAAGACCGCACAGGGGCCAAGTCCCGACAATTTGCTTAAACCGGATTGGTGTTTAAACACCAATCCGCGCCTTTGACCTGTTCTTGCACACGCCGTGAAATAATGCCGTCCCCCACTTCCGCATTAAATGAACGCAGCTCCCCACCAAACGATCGTTGTGCGCTCGCGACGTTGCGCATCGCTGTTCCTCGCGCTCGCGTCGCTTGGCTGCACGGCATTATTCGGCCAAACGCCGCCGGAGTACGAGGTGAAGGCGGGGTTTCTCTTCAATTTCATCACGTTTACCGAATGGCCGGCGAAAGCCTTCAGTACGACGGGGAGTCCGTATGTGATCGGCGTTCTGGGCGAGGATCCATTCGGTCTCGCGCTCGATCACGTCCTAAAAGGCGCGCACATCAAATCGCGCCCACTGGTCGTGCGACGCTTCACCCGTCTCGAGGATATGCATCGTGTGCACATTCTTTTCCTCTGTGGATCGGAAACACATCGCTTACCCGAAATCCTGCGCTCCTTGCAACGCCAGCCGGTCCTCACTGTTTCCGACATCCCGGGTTTTGCTGAAGCCGGGGGAGCGATTGAATTTATTTCCGGCACGCAGATAAAACTGCTCATCAACCCCGCCACGTTGAATGATGCGAAACTCGCCGTGAGTTCAAAACTATTGCAACTCGCCCAACTGGTCTCGAACGGGACACCACCATGAGTCTGTTTGCCGATCTCCCGGTTCAACGAAAACTCGGTCTCGCGATGCTGGCCACGAGCACCGTGGCCTTGGTGGTGGCGTGCGCGGTGTTTCTTACTGTGGAGTACTACGGCTACCGCCGCAGCATTGTTCATAATCTTGCCACGCTGGCGCAAATCTCGGCGAACAATAGCACGGCCGCAATCGCCTTCCACGATCAAGCGGGAGCCCAGCAAAATCTCTCGGCCCTGAGCGCCGAGCCACAGGTGATCGCAGCGACCTTGTACGACGCCAACGGCAAAGTTTTCGCGCGCTACGCGCCACGTCCAGACGAGGTCCTCCCCTTCGATCCACGGATGCAAACCGGGGTTCGACTGGAAAAAGGTCGCGTCATTGTGCTCCAGCCAGTGATCGAGGGCAAACGCCAGTTGGGCACTTTATATCTGCAGGGAACGATGGAGCAAATCTACGCACGCATGCGGACCTACGCGCTCATCGTGCTCGGCGTGCTCGCGGCATCGTTTGGGCTGGCGGGTTTGCTCGCTGCCATGTTTCGCCGAACGCTCGCATTACCGATTCTCGAACTGGCGAGGACTGCAGGTGCCATTTCCGCCAAACAGGATTATTCACTTCGTGCCCGGCAGTACGGACGGGATGAACTGGGCCAGCTCACGGCCACGTTCAACTCGATGCTGGAAAAAACGCAGTCCGCCCTCAACGACCTTCGTGAAAGCGAGTGGGCCCACCGGGAACTCGTGCGCGCCCTTCCGACCGCCGCGTATATGTGCGACGCGACCGGCCTCATTACGATTTATAATCAGGCGGCAGTCGATTTATGGGGACGCGTGCCGGAAATTGGCTGTGAATCTTGGTGCGGCTCCCATAAAATCTACCGTCCCGACGGCACCCCACTTCCGCTCGACGAGTGCCCAATGGCCGTGGCCCTGCGCGAAGGCACATCAGTCCGGGGAGTGGAAATCGTAATCGAGCGCCCGGACGGCACCCGTCGAAATGTGCTCCCACATCCGGAGCCGATCCGCGACACCAGCGGCAAGCTCGTAGGCATCGTCAACATGCTCGTCGACATCACCGAGCAGAAAAAAGGTGACGCCGCGGTTCGCCAGCTGGCTGCCATCGTTGAATCCTCAGACGATGCGATCGTCGGAAAAGATCTCAATGGCATCGTCATCACCTGGAATCGTGGCGCCGAACGGGTTTTCGGTTACCCCGCTGCAGAAATCATCGGCCGGCCAATCCTGCTTTTGATTCCCGACGAATATCAAAACGAGGAGCCGGGAATTCTCTCGCGCATCCGGCGGGGGGAACGCATCGATCATTACGAAACGATCCGCCGCCGCAAAAACGGGACACTGATCAATGTCGCCCTCACGGTATCTCCGATCAGGGATGTATCCGGAAAAATCGTTGGCGCCTCCAAAATCGCGCGCGATATCACTGATCGCAAACACGCTGAACGGCAGGCGAACTTTATCAGCGCGCTGACCCAACAGCTGGGCGCGCTGACTGATCCGGACGAGATTGTCCGTCATGCCTCACGTGAAGTCGGCCTGCATTTGGACGTGGACCGCTGCTATTTTCCGGAGTTGAGCGAAGGCGGCACCACGATCACGATCAAAGATGATTGGTCTCGGCCAGGGTTCGCGAGCGTTGCCGGCGTGCATCGCACGACCGATTCCGGCACTCAAGAACTCTGGCAGCCGACGTCTTCCGGTTCCCTGGCGATAAACGACCAGGAATCCTATTCGCTGACCTCGAACCCAAGCCAGGGAACTGACGCCCGAAAAATCGGTGCCCGCGCCACCGTTCCCTTTCTGCGGGACAATTCCTGGGCCGCCTCAATCGTGGTTACTTCGGCGTCTCCACGCCAATGGCGGAAAGACGAAATGGATTTGCTCGAAAATGTCAT
>Ga0307508_10001231_pt1 | contig 29269 bp, 36 predicted proteins | sample 9_EM_MG_FD_203089 | JGI IMG/M metagenome (GOLD analysis project Ga0307508, IMG submission 203089) | Populus trichocarpa ectomycorrhiza microbial communities from riparian zone in the Pacific Northwest, United States - 9_EM | ecosystem: Host-associated > Plants > Roots > Unclassified | place...
TTCCTTGACAGGGTGCTCTGTGCTCACTGTCATTTGGAATAACACCAATACCGGGTCTTCGGTTGTGGCGCACTCTCTGACGGCAAACGAGTCCACCGAGGGGAGATTGCAGCGCTGGGGCTTGAAATAGCGGCCGATGATATCCGGATTGATGCGTTGGGATCTAGGCCTTTCTCGAAGCATGTCACCGACACCCGATACCTGGGAGAAATCACTGCAGGAGTCTATGTCGATAGTAATGGTAGTCGATCCACCATGCTTTGTTGCTACGAAATGCCCACCACGCTGGAAGATTTGGTGCATGCGGGTCTCGAAAACCCAACCGGCAGAGGTTTTGGTCACACCCTGACCCAAAAGAAAGTCGTACAACCTCTGGGCATCTTTCAGGGAAACGGCTATCGTTGCCTCTGCAATCCTACGGCCGATGTCCGCGGTTGCGAAGCCGTAAGCTGGACGATCAGACACGTACTTGTAGTCATCTATTTTCCATGGACGCATTGTATAAATAGTGTGACTGCAATTGACGCCATACTCTGTGGACAGCGCAATATTGGGGTCCAGTTTCACCGCCTCAACGATTTTTCCGTGCAGAAGATCGCCATACTCGTCCATTCGGCGCTTTAGGACCCCACTGACAGTTAGGCCGTCATATGCGAAAGGTGGGAGGAGAGTCTCGAAAAGCAAGCGCGGAATTGGACCGTAAAGGTCGAAGAGTGTGAACAGCGTATCCCACATCTTCTGCGCGACGCCCTTGAGAGCCCTAAGTTGAATGTTAATACATAGATTGAAACTGGCTTAACTGCCAACACAAAACTTGTGCGCAAACGGGAAGGCAAGACTTACGCGGCTGCCACAACTTCGTCCCAGTCCCAGGTAGGGAGGTAGAACCTCTGGGGCGAGTAATTTTTGACTATGTAAACACGACTCCGGAACGAATCACAATCTTCACAGATGCGCAAGCGGCCATCAGACGGATGGCATCGGATCAATCTGGCCCCGGACAGCAGTACGCCCTACAGGCACGGAAGCACGTCGCCACGCTGTGCAGAGCTAGGCCAGGCATTGTCATCGAAATCCGATGGAGTCCCGCCCACAAGGGAGTTGCCGGCAGTGAGAAGGCCGACGAGTGGGCAAAGATCACGGCAGAGGAGCCGGACAGCCGCGGAGTAGAATGACTGAACTGTTCGGACCGAACGGAAGTGCGGGCCTCTCCCGCGGTCCCTCGCCAACCTCAAGCGGGAGATCTAGGAGAAAAAGTGGGTGGAGGCGCGCCAGTGGGCTGGGGGCCGGACCTCCAAGAAGAAATACCGGTTGCCCAAGAGCCAGCGGTTCGATGGCACGGTAGCTGGGAGCACCAAGAGGCTTGCTGAGCGGTTCTACCAGCTCAAGACGGGGCACTGCCGGACCGGGCAGTATCTCAACTGGACGAAGAACCAACCCACCCCGAAATGCTGGTGGTGCCGTTACCGAACGCAGACCGGGGACCACCTCTTCAAGGAGTGCTCCGAGTGGAAGCCGCAGCAGAAGATCCTGTGGGGGGATGTGAAGAAGGAGACTGGGAAGTGGAAGGACCGGTGGAAGGTGCGGGACCTCCTGGCCGATGGGAGGTGCAGCCGGGCGGTGCTGGACTTCCTCTCTGCCACGGATGTGGGAAGACGGGTCCCGGCGGAGGCAGAGGAGGACGCGGTGAGCGCGGTGTCGGAGCAGGAAGTGTGGGAGTGGATGGAGGAGCACGGAGCGGGGACCGAGGAGCCGGGCGCTGGGGGGGAACCCCCGCTCTTCCTGCCCACGCCCGACTTCATGGCGTCCGCGGAAACGGGTTAGGCGGTGCTCTCCTATGTTCTTTCCTTGGTCCGCCACGCTCGCTTTTCTTTTCTTCCTTTCCTTGGTAATTCCCTTGGTGCGCATCACATCTTCGTGGGACAGGCCTGGGCGGAGGGCAAAGGGGTGCTTGCAACGAGCCGCCACTGCGCGGACAGCGGACAGGAAACGGACTGTATATATCCTCGCCATGATCTCCATAGGTCGCATGCGAGTAATGAATAAACAAAAAAAAAAAAGCCTGCCGATGCCATGAAGGAGGGCGTGGGCAAGAACAGCGGTAGTTCCTCCCCGGCGCCCGAGCCTTCCGCAGCACCCAGCTCCTCCGCCTCCGCTTCCTGTTCCTCTTCCCGCTCCTGGCGCTCCCGGAGCTCCCATTCTGACGTCTGGCTTCCGGCGCCGTCTTCTTCCACCGGTGGCACCAGCCTTCCCACATCCGTTGCGGTGAGGAAGTCCAGCACTGCCTTTCCGCACCTCTTGTCGGCAAGTAGGTCCCGGATCTTCCACCGGCTCTTCCACCTTCCCGTCTCCTTCTGTACCTCCGCCAAAAGCACCTTTTGCTGCACCTTCCATTCCGGGCACACCTTGAAGAGGCGGTCTCTCGTTTGCGAGGGGCACTTGCACCACCAGCACTGGGCATTAGGGTGGACCTTGGCCCAGTGAAGGTACTGTCTGATCCGGGCGTGGCCCGTCTTCAGCTGGTAGAACCTTGAGGCGAGCCTCTTGGTGGTGTCGGCTACCACGCTACCACGCTATCGGGCTTCTGGCTCTTCACCACGCGGTACTTTGCCTTGGAGATGCGCCCCCCGGCCTATGACCGCGCCTCCGCCCACTTCTTCTCTGAGATTTCCCGCTTGAGGCTTGCTAGGGATCGTGGGAGCGGCCCTGGGTTCTCCACCCCGCGGGTGCTGGGCTTCTCCGCTGCAATCTTCGCCCATTCGTCGGCCTTGTCGTTGCCGGCTATGCCCTTGTGAGCCGGGCACCACCGGATCTCAATGGAGACGCCCGGCCTGGCCCTGCGCAGCACGGCGATGTGTTTCCGCGCCCGGATTGCGTATTGCTGTCCAGGGCCAGGTTCCTCCGATGCCATGCGTCTGATGGCCGCTTGCGCATCCGTGAAGATTGTCACCCGGTCCGGGACATATCCTCCTGATACCGATTCCAGCGCGCGGGTAAGAGCGGCGCACTCCGCATCGTAGGCTCCCTGGTTGTGGCCCATGTGGCACTTGATGCCCTCCCAGGTCTGTCCGTTCTTCCACACCACCGCGTATCCGGTAGCCCCGTCCTCCATCCGCGACCCATCGGTAAACATTGTCAGTCCAGGCCGGGCCCTCTCTGCCTCGGCCGTTGCCTCGGCTTCCTCCTCTTGCAGCAGTTCCGCGTCAAAGGCCTCCTCCTCTAGCAACACCGCCCCCTCTGTTTGCAGCATTTGTGAGCCGGCGCCCGATTTGGGTTGGGGCTCCCACCACCTCCCGTGCCTGGTCTTCCTGCGGTAAGGGAAGAAGCAATGTGGGGCGCCGGGATTTGAAGAGCAACCGTCAGTTGATGGGGCGACGGATATCCTTATACCGTGCCGTCGCCTCTCTTCTCTTCTTCTCCACGCAACCACCAGTCGCTCAGTCGTTTGTCAGCTCGCCGCTCGCCATTCACTTGCTCATCGCTTGCCGCTCACGACTTCGTCAGTTCATCCGTTACACTTGGAGCCTGCCTGCCCTGTCACAATGACGGTGCAGAGGGTGACCGATTCCCTGTGACATTCGGTTTTTTTTTGTTTATTCATTACTCGCATGCGACCTAGGGAGATCATGGCGAGGCTACTTACAGTCCGTTTCCTCCTGTGACATTCGGCGCGGCCATGCGATTGCTGTCGTCCAAGGATTCCGCGTTGCTGCGAACGAAGGCCCTCAGAGCCCAGCTCGTGACCTTGTCTCCCATAACCTTACCGTCGCTACATATAGCGGAGCTGTCGTATAAATCAACTTGACCGAACACGCTTCGTTACCTAAACGCTATGTATCCTGTCCGTTGTATTGTACGTCTAACCAGAACTGGTGGCTTCGTTGTGAAGCACTAGCAGCTTTCGTAACCGCAGATACGTCATATTTGCGGGTGTGGCGAGATCCGTGGTCAAATACAGTAGATCCCGGTTTAGCCCACCAGACAAGCGCAGTGCGGAAGAGGTCCAGGACTGCACAGGTGAGGTCGAGGGCCACTACGAGACTGAATCTCAGAGTATGGCTGTGATCTGGGCGGGGAAATCCAGGCCGCTGATGGTGCCGCTCGCGCCGTTCCCCTCACACTCGCAGCCAAAGATCGAAATGGCCTCTTAGGGCTTGAGAGGTTTTGCTCTACGCTGGTCCGGCTTTGGAACAGCAACTGGCGAAGGCCTGCTTCCGATTCATCGAGTGCTTATCAGATCATATATCCTGTTGCATCCACGCCATACCGAACCCTTCAGTTCCCTCCCTTCGCCAGCATCCGAGTACTCGGAGAACATTGAACAGCGGACCTCCTAAGGGAGCTGTCGAGGTTCTCTCCCGCTCTGCCACCGAAGGGATGGATCGTCACCCAGATGGGGCTCGGCAGGTCATCAGGTTCTGTATCACCTGGCGAAAGGTCTTCCTCCTCGTGCGATACAGGTTCATCTCCCCCCAACCGAAGCGACTCCTGCATTCGCCTCGCAGTTCCTTGTGTTCTCCAGCACTCTCCAGATCCTCCTGCGATATGAGGACCTTCCGTAGGTCCAGCGGGAGAGAAACCAGGAGAGCAACTGGGCGTTGTAGTAGGACCTCCTCTTTGCTACGGCACCGGCTACATCAAACTTCCATTGAGCCCGCGCTACTATCACCACCTCCACCTCACGGTTGTGTGTCACGGCATCGGCATCGGCATCGTCACCCGGTTCCCCACTACGGCACCTACCTCATACTTCCTTGGCGGTCTCGCGCTCCAGCGCGAATTTTGCACCTCCACTTGACACCAACCTCCCTTCCTACGTTGAAATGGGTCCCCATGATACACGCTGCAGCCCAAGGGTGACCAGAAGGAGGGGGTCTACCCCCCTCCCAACACATGAGGTCTTCGGGCATGGGATTTGAGGCAGGTGAAAAACCAACCGACAGGCTCGCACTTGCACAGTGTTGGCTTCGGTCTCACTTCCTTGATGTCGTCTAGCAAGTTGACAGGACAGCTTTGGCCTTCAACATACCTTCGGGGCACAACAGGGCGGGTTGGTTTCTCCCACGTTAAAGGAAAAGAAGCAAGGCGCCGTCGGCTGAATGATGCCCAACCCCTGCTGGCGACGCGAAACAGGCAAGTTCAAACTTGCGAGGCATGATTGTATTTCCCCTGAAGAAGGCCACCCTCGGAGGGGCTTTACGGCCCCGAGAAGACAGAGATGGGTGTCGGTCCAGAAAGATCTGGTGATGACACGAGGATTGAGCTGAACCTTAACAGACTCTCGGGTGCTGGCCTGCAGAACTGCACCACCTGCCCCTCGGGACCGGGGTTTCCACAAGAATACGAAGCATATCCACCTGCGATACCACTACATCCGCCAACAAGTTGAGCTTGGGGAGCTGACAATTGAGTGGAGGAGCGGGTAAGCAAAAGAAATCCGATATGTTGACAAAGTCGTGCCCGCACCAGCTCTCACTCGAGCTGCCAGCGCAGTCATGAATGGGCCGTGAATGGGATTCCGCAGAAGATGGTGCAGGGCGAGCACCTCAGCAAGGGGAAGTGTTGAAGGTGTGCTGAGGCGCCGGGACGAAGGCTGGCGAAGCGGGGAAAAGCCGGCGAAGCAGAGGGGGAAGGTTAGAGAAGGGGAAGGAGGAAGTAACAGGGTGGAGAGAATTCAGGGTTCGTTGTTTTAGGGGGCAATGGGAGATCTATATGCGGCAGATAGCTGTAGCTAGAACGACAAAAATCTCAAGCGGCAGTTCACACTCGTGAAGTTCACAAATCATCGTCCGTGATCAACAAACACAAAACACGATCTTCAAATGAACTACAAAATACCGTCAGACATTATAGGCTCGCCGATCCTCTACTTCGTGCCACTCATGGCCACCTCATCGCCAATCCCACTATCAATATCGTCGCCATCAACGACTTCCATCCCCCCACGGTGTCGTCACGACCATTACCGCCTATGCCACTTCCACACGTACCTTCTCATCCAACTTCGTTGCAGTTTCCGGCATCAACCATTTCCTCCATTTCTTATCCAGTAAGCGTTTGGAGGACAGGTTGCTCGTAAGGATATTCGCTTTTGGTTGTGAGAGTGCGTTGAGATAGGCCTGGGCGGAGGGCAAAGGGGAGTTTGTAACGTGCGCCATCGTGCGGACAGCGGACGAGAACTGGTCAAAATGTACGCCGCAATAGTCTCTATTGGCTAAATGCGAGTATGAATAAACAAAAACAAAATTCCGTCTTAGCTTCCGTCCACACACTTCTTGATGGGCTCAATGGCATCGTCGACTCTCTCTCCCATACTTCTTCCAAGAAGGGTTTTCTGCGCATCATCAAGAAGGAGGCTGCAGAGCTGATGCAACATCGTCATTATTTCCTCCCGACTTCGGCCTTCATGATTGATATCCGGTTCTTTCTCGGGTTGGTTTCTTGTCCCTGTCCGATCGCAGGCCACGGCCCTTCTTCCGACGCTGATAGGTACCCCTAGTTTGAATAAGCCTCGTGACCAGAACGTAGCCAGCTGAATGTTCTTACCTCCTCTAATCAATTTGAATTGTCTCGCTGTAGCACGGTTGACAGGTAACTTCTCCAAGTTGGCAAGAATCTGCTTCAAGGAGAAGTTCGATCGTTGCTCCGGATAACGGGCGAAGGTTTTCGACGGGATATCCATGGCGGCTACCCGAGACATCTCTCTTACCGCCCTGGAGGAATCCGGTGGCCGATCCACAATAAGTAGCACTATTCGCATTTAGTATCCTGATACTGAATTGGAAATGAGGCAACGAACTCCAATAAGCCGCCATCTTTGCGCCTCGAAGGCCTAAAACGCCGCATCCCACGCCTTTATTAGGTTCTTGTCCTGACCGAGAAAAAACTACACTGAAGGGTCGCCAGTGAGGATGCCACAAGGATAGGGACACCGATAATGCTCGAATGACAGAAATCGGACGGGATTCAGAACTATGTAATGCCCGGATGGGACAAGTTTGTTTCACTCACACTGCAGCACTCCTGCCAGCTGTGCTCTTCCAGCTTCGCCATTGTAGTATTCATGGCGGATTTCCAAAAAAGCTTGGATGTATCGCGGTGGGGGGATAGAGTTGGATGCATCGCGGGTCATGGGTGATAGAGCCGTCTCTCAAGGAGGTTGTTGCTGAGGAGTGATAGTGAGAAATGGGCGAGAAGGAAAAACGACCTCTGGGGAGGAGCGGAATAGAGGGCTCGAGATAGAGATTCAGGTTTGTTCTCCTCCTCGTCAGGCACAGTGAAAGGTTGTCACAGATCGCTGCAAGGAAGTGTGTAAGGAAGGGGTTCGGGTGTAGGAGGAATGCGGAACGTAGAGTAGCAGGAATATTAATGCGGGCCGTCGAGAAAAACGTCGCTAGCGTGAAACAACGAGCACCTTTCTGAAGGAGCCATCGCACACACTTCTTCTATTTCTCTTCTCACTTTTCCTTCCTTAAGTACACAACAACTTATCTATTTCATCGAGACTTGTCTTGTCCAAGCCATAGAAGCGTCTCTTCTTTCCTGCCTTCTCCTGACTACTCCCGCAACCTCTCGTCCCTACTCTCTCTCTAGTTCCAGTCCGCCCGCCGTCCACTTCCCTGCTCACTACTTAGAGCCCAGCCGGCCCAGTTCCGTCACAGTTAGAAGATTCCGACGAGACCCCGCGTGAAAGCAGGTGAGGAACGGATGTTGGACAACGCGAATCAGCAGTATGTCGAGCGGAGTGTTTGGGAAGAGATAGGAGCGAGGAGGCTCTTGTGCTTCTTGGTTATAAATGGACAGTACTAGAGCGCTTAATCGCCATGGTTTCCCTCTTTTGTGACTCTCAAAATACAGTTAAACCAAACAGGTCCTTTCAATCGAACCGCGCGACCGAGCGAACCGATCCGTCGAGCAGAGCCGTCGACAAATGGATCGAAGCAATCCGACGGGCACGTCGACGGGCGATTCAACGAGCGACGCCGGCAACGGGCGAGGAGACGGGCACGTCAATGGGCAAGCCATCGGGCAAACTGCCGCCGAGCGTTCTGACGGGCAAGCCATCGGGCAAGCCACCCGGAGTTGTGATCGTGGAGCCGGGCAACTGCTGGGAAGTATCAGATGATGGTTTCGTTTACGGGGCTCTATCCTTTTTGTACGTATAGTCTCATGTCTGTTGTGAATTCTCGGGAGACCTGGCTGAGTCGATATCACCATTTTTTGGTTAATTCATTACTCGCATGCGACCTAGGTAGATCATGGCGAGGCGTATGTACAGTCCGTTCCACGTCCACCGCCCGCGCAAGGCGGCTCGTTGTGAACTTTCCCTTGCCCTCCGCTCATATATAGGCCTATGATATCCCAAGAAAGTGTGAGAGCGCACCAAGGGAATTACAAAGGAAAGGAACAAAAGAAAAGCGCAATCGTCCCCTATTCCCCGTCTGCCAATGCCATGAAGGGCGGGGTGGGTAAGAACAGTGGTGTTCCCTCCCTAGCACCCGGCTCCTCCTCAGCACCCAGCTCCTACCGTCACTCCGACGTTACATAGGCACCATGTTAACTCACATAAAGGGCACGTTATTTTTGGGCTAGGCGCGGTTTTGGCGCTGCGTAAGCGCGCACTAGTGCCGCTTCGCGCTAACTAGCGCAATATCGAAATCTGGCAGGTTCAATCTTTCGATTCTACTCTAGACGACGACCACGCATGCTTCCTCCCAACGAAAGTCAAATAGTATCTACAATACATCCGCTAACGAACACTTGGCCGCGCCATCACCGAGAAGAAATACCAGCCTACCTATTATCACCACCGTTTTCCTCACAACAGGCCTGGGCGCAGGGCAAAAGGGGAGCTTGCAACGAGCCGCCACTGCGCGGACTGCGGACAGGAAAACTGGGCAAGATGTACGCCGCCATGATCTATATAGATCGAATGCGAGTATGATTAAACAAAAAAAAACCCCGTATTCATCACAATGACGACAACACTAACTCCCGTTCCTGAGAAATGCTACCTTTGCGGTGCTCTTCTCAACAGGAGACGGCGGCGATGAGGTCGCGCTTCTCGGTGCGAGGCGTTGGTGAGGATGACGCACCGCGAAATGACGGACTTGTAGACATGACTGACTTCCCGACGGGAGACGACGATGCCCTTCCCGGCGCGACACGGCGGCACGGCGTGAGGAAGGTTCTGGATGTTCTGTGCGTAGCAGACGTGTGTGTGTTGCGCCCGGGCATAACATGGCGCCCTTCTTCCCGTCTTGCGTCTTTCTCCTTCACGCAACGACTTTGTTATCATGAGCCATATTCGGGCCTCGGCCATTAGCAATATTCAGCATCACCACATCTTGTTTCGCCATTCCTTGCCATTGCTATCTGGAGCCACGCCGTCACACCTCGTTACAGCGTCTACCAATTGATTGCTGCTCTGGGAAAACCTCTATTTGTTCTTTGGCTGGGGTACCTATTGCACTGTGATAGTGTTACATGTTACTGCGCAGAATTGGATTGTCCCGGATAACCGCCAGCATCATCTTACCGCATTCTAGGTAGTCGTAACAGCAACAAGCAATCAGTGTAGATAAAAACACAAGGCAAAAGGCGCAAGTTAAAAAGCACATTCCAGTATCTCCGCGGGAACGAGGAGCCCCCACCCCCCGTACATCCCTTACAATTAACCTTCCGGCCACCATCCCACCATGCTCCGGGCATCACCATCGAGATCCGGTGGTGCCCGGCGCACAAGGGAATCGCCGGCAACGAAAAGGCCGACGAGTGGGCAAAGATTGCGGCGGAGGAGCCTGACGCCTGCGGGGTGGAATGGCTGAGCTACTCGGACCGGAGTGGTTAGTCAGCTTGCAGGGACTCATTAGCTCGTCCTCGAGGGGGTTAGCTCGGAGTTCTCCTGTCCACGCCACCTTCTTTCATTTCGTATTTTTTTCCTACGTCTATATAATTGGAGTCTTCAGTACAAAGTCCGTTTCCTGTCCGCAGTCCGCGCAGAGGCGACATAATGTAAGGTCCCCTTTCCCCGCTGCCCAGTCCTATCCTATCCCAAGAAGAGAAATAATGCGCACCAAGGAAATCGTGACCTGCCCCACAGTCCTCTCTCCTGTGGACGCTTGGTGAGGAACAGAGGTTGTTCCTCACCCTCGGCACCCAGCTCCTCGGCATCCACCCTCCACTCCTCTTTCAGATCTCTCCCTCCGCTCCACTCCGACGCCTCACTTCCTGCGTCTTCCTCAGCCAGGACCAGCATTCCCACATCCGTGGAGGAGAGGTGGTCTGGTACCGCCTGCCTGTACCTCCCGTCGGCGAGGATGAACCGGCTTTTCCACCTTCCGGTCCCTCTTTTCTACACCTCTGCCCACTGAATATTCTGCTGGGCCTTCTGCTCGGGGCACCCCTTGAAGAGGTGGTCCTAGGTCAGCGCCCTACACGAGCACCTCTAGCACCGAGCGGTGGGTCGGCTCTTCGTCTGGTTCACGGTGAGGTAGTGACCTGTCTTCTACTGGTAGAACCTCGATGCGAGCCTCGTGGAGCTGACTGCCACCGTCCCGTTTGGCCGCTGCTTAGCCAGCAGCTCCTGGCCTCAGGGTAGCTGCATGGTGACTTCGCCGTTTCCTGATGACTAACTAACCCTTGTGTGTAGATAGACAGAGCAAGTACTGCGGACAGCCGGTCCGCACGCCCCGCCTGGGACGACCGTCCATCCTATCGACAAATCCGGCGCTCTATTTCGCCGCGTTGGCACAAACAGCGCTCGCTGCGGGGGTGGTGTTTGCTGGAGGAAAAAAACTGGGGGCAGTTGTACTTTTCAACAGAAAATTGCACACTTACACGGAGATTTTGGTCCCACCAAACAGTAACGTTAACGACAACAACCTCACCTCCCACCCGTCGCAACTGCAAACCTCGAGAACAAACCGCAATTCCTCCGCGAAGAATCCACACATCCGCAATGCAGCAGCGACTGCACCGAGAACACGCCAAACACGCGTGCCCGTCAAACCCACGCCAATCGCGTGTCGAGAAGATGCGCGGAACCGCGACGCGCCCGATGCGGCGTCCGAAGTCCACCGCCACTGCAGCGAGAGGAGCCATCCCCGAGCGCGGTGAAGCTCTCGCCGTCGCCGGGTCTACTCGGAGCGTTGGATCGGCCGAAGTGGCGGCACTCGACCCAATGAAAACGCTCGCCAAAGAGGATGCGCTTGATCGTATGGAAACGCTCGACGAAGTGGAAGCGTTCGATCGTATGGAAGCGCTCGACGAAGTGGCAGCGCTCGACCCAATGGAAGTGCTCGCTACAGAGGAAGTGCTCGCCGAAGAGGAAGTGCTCGATCCAATGGAAGTGCTCGCCGAGGAGGAGGAAGCGCTCGACCCAATGGAAGTCCTCACCGGGGAGGAATCGCGCGACCCAATGGGAGCCCTCGGCCCAATGGGAGCCCTTGCCGAAGAGGAAGCGCTGGAGCCGATGGAGGCGCCCGACTTGATGGAAATGCTCGCTGCAGAGGAAGTGCCCGCCGAAGTGTTCGTCGAAGCGCCCGCCGACGATCCGTTGGCCAGGGAGGGCGAGTACGTCCTTGCCTTGTTCGAGATGGCGTACCACGGGCCTCCGCCGCAGGGGATGCGCGAATATTAATGATGTGAAACTGCGGGGTGCGGATGCGGGGCGCGGGGTGCAGGATGCATCATGGATTTGACTGGGATGGGCTTGGACGCATCGGGGGTTTTTGTCTGCGATGGAGAATTGTTTTTTTGCCAAACTTGTGGGCGCGGGGAAATTGTAGTTACATTACTACTACTACTACTACACACACCTGTGGCTTCCTCGGGCTCTTCTTGCAGTGATGGCGGGCGGTGAGGCGGGTTTGTCTTCCAGCCAACTGGGCTTCGTTGGTGGCGCTTCACGTTGCGGTGATACATACCATCACCACTAGTTACCACGCCAGGCCAGGCGGACGCTTAACTCAACGACACAGAATTCCGCACGCGCCCGTCGACACGTCGCGCTCAGTTGTCCGATCTATCGCCGTCGTCACCGCATCGTTCGCGAACCCTCCGCCGCACCGCGCCCGGCGAGGCCGGCTCGACGTCCGCGACGCGTTGGTGCGGCTGTGTGGCCCGAGTGCGGTTTTGATGGCTCGCGGGGCGGCCACGCGTCGCCGCCGGATGGCCGACCGAACGCGGGCGACGGGCTGTGACAGCGAAGAGCGGATGCCCCTCATCTGCCCCGCGAACCTCAGCTTGTGACGCGATTCTCGTCACGCGGACGCCAGCTAGCCGAACGCGACGGGCCACGACGGAGTTTATTGTCTGTTACCGGAGATGATTTGCGATTGCTGGTGGGAGGTGGGTTTTCCGCGGACGAGGTTTGGCTGTGGCGTCGGTCTTCGCTGCGGCCTGTCGTTGTGCGATGGGGAGCGTGGTATGCGGGCGCAGCCGGCGCTGCCCGCCGGCGGGGCCGGAAGGAGGAGGTCTCCACCGTCTGCTGCCGTCGCCGCCCATTGCTGCGCCGGGCCTGCGTGCGGGGCGCAGTCTGGCGCTCGGACGGAGACGCCAGCCTTGGGGACACGACAGCAGACGGACGGACGCCCCTCTGCGCGGCTGGGCGTGGGCCGCCGCCAGCCAGCACCCGGACGTGCTCCTGATCTGTGCGATCCCCCGCCGGGTCGCATCTCTGCGGAGGCGACCCCGCACGTGGCCGTTGCGATCGCTCTCCCGCCACCGGCTGCCTGCGCGCGGATCGAGGAAAATCGCAGCACGCTGCGCCGCCGGTGCTGCTGCTGCGGAGAAAATATCGATCGTCTGCTCCCCACGCGCCCGTCCTGCATTCCGTCCGGCCGGCCGCCATTCCCCCCCCTTTGGCTTGTTCCGCTCGCAGTCGCGGCGTCGTTGCACGCAAGGGACCGCCTTATTTAACCCCCCTCCTCCGCTCGGCGCCTGCTCTCTGCTCTTTATCGTGACACCGCAGGTCTCCCCCGCCTCCCTCCCCCAGAGAAGAAATCGCACTTGCACCCGCTCCTTCAGCCACAGTGCCGTCTCCGCAGCGATGCCCGCTTCCCTCACGACGCTTCCTCCGGAGCTGTGGAGTCGCATCTTCGCGTCCGTCGACGGCCTCCAGACCTCGGCTCGCCTTGCCGCTACCTGCCACTTCGCCAACGCCGTTTGGATGCTCGTCCGTCGCCAGCTCTGCAAGGAGCTCGTCCACCACCATCCTCTGATCGAGGCGTCCGTCGCTACCGGCGGCGGAATGCAGCTGGTCACCCTTTGGGACCTCGCGATGCAACTGGAAGCCGCTCGTAAAGGTGGCCGTTCGTCTCCTCTCGTGTTGCAGACCCGCATTCCTAACCTGTCGACTCGCAACAGGCAAGAACGGAAACGAAGACATCCTCGCCGTTAGCCGCCGCGTCTTGAACAGCGCTCGTGCCGTCCGCCAGGCAGCCGTGGACAACAGCATCTACCTGACCAGCTACTTCCATACCTCCCCGCCGTTCGTCAGCCACTCCCGCGGCTACACCATGTGGCGCGACTGCGGCGTTCACGCCATCTCGCGGATCCTCTACGAGATGCTTATCACGCGTGAACGCGGCAAGACGATCGCCATCCGTGAGGACTACAGCATGGGCATCGTCTGCGTCTTCACGTCGGCCCATCGCCAGCCGGACTGGCTGTTCCCCGATGTCACGGGTCTGCTCAGCGATGTCAACACGGACCGGTTGGATCTGTTCGTCGTGGATGATTGGGTTCCTGTTGTGTGGGCTATTGAGGCGGAGTTTGAGACCATTGACGAGATGTATTACGTTGACGATTAAAAGATTGGTTGTTTTAACGAGCATACATAGCTACCTATGTAACTGCCTGCCTGCCTGCCCCGCTGGTATCTGTAGCGATCGGCTGACTGAGATCGTTACCTGCTTCTGAAAATTGTCCACATGCTGTAGCCAATGCCACCTCTAGCGTCTTCTCTCGGCCACGATCACGCTTCAGATACGACAACAGCGCGCACGCTCCTATCCCTGCACGAAAGAAGGCACAGTGATGCCTCGCAGCGGTGGCGGTCGCCGAGGAAAGTTAGCGGGAAAGCCGGACAATGCGGAGTTCGAGAATCGTCTTGAACGCCCCATGCCCGTCCTATTTCCCATGCTTACCGTGAGACAACAGGTATCGAGGTGGAGAATACGGGTGGTGCGTGGCGGTGAATACTGGGCGGGGGTGCTGGCGTGCACCCACAAACCCATCGTTTAAGATCGCCGAGGAGCCGAATACATCACGGCTTGGAAGAGATAGGAGGCAGTTCCCCCTCCGACGGGGAGTCTGTATCGCGCGAAGACACCGATGCTTGACGGAACTACCTACTGGTCGACCGTCTTCCACAGGACCGAGCCACAGCCGACATTGCCCACTTCGACGCCGGAAGTGGGAAGGCCGGCCAGTTCTCATACGACTTCCACTCCTAGCAGTACATCACTCGGACATCACCCCCCCCCAGCCCACCACATCCCCCCGGCAGAGACCACAACAGCAATGCGTTACGACAGCGGCAACCGGCATATACCATATTACGTGTACAAAGCACTCATCTCGGTCGTTCGCGAGTACCTTCCCAATACACTCGAAGGAGCCGGCCGGCAGCGGAAGAGTTCCCGTAGTTAACTTGCGGGAACGTGCACGTCAACCACTGTTCTCGACGGGAAGTTTGGACAAAGAAAGTATTGCCCACAGCAGCTACCCGTGGATGACTTCCCTCAGTCCGTGGATGGGGAATTTTTTTTTTTTTTCCTTCCCGTGGACGGGCCTGGATTTTTTTCTACCCGTGGAAGGCTCTGTTTCTGTCCCGGGACGACTTTTTTCTGCCCACGGATGGCTTTTTTTTAACTGCGCGTGGATGGCTTCCTTTTCGGTTAATCGTTAATTGCTTGCGACCTAGCTCATGGCAATATACACACTACACCAATTACCGTCCACTGCTGTCCAAACACGTCCTCGGTCAGTCCGCTGGCGTCGAGCGAAAGGATTCCACGGCGATAGCGGAGGCAGACAAGTATTGATTAATGGCCTCAGGTAAATACCCGGATGTGGGCTGGCCATTGAGCGAAACTGGCGACGAATTTTAACCCGTCGGAAGAGCAGCGGATTCAAGATCGGAGGAGCGCGTTACCGTATACCCCTCGACCTCGTGTGTCTCCAGCTAGGTGAGGCAACTGAGAAGCGGCATATCGACCCATCTCGACACCGTCGGCTATCGCCCATGGCCTATCGTGAGCGCGATTCGGTTCGAAAACTGGCATGAGTTATCACTGCGAGCTGGTGTTTCCGCGAAGGCCAGAAAACTTCAAGCAATCCGACATCAGTCGGCGCGAATAAGCGGCTCACCTCGATGCTCCGTCACTGAAGACGGGACGCCGTCTCGCCGGCCAGTACCTCGAACCTCCCTATCACCAAGCACCGGAAGCGTCGATACAAGATCCAGACGCGGGAGCACCTCTTCAAGAATTGTCCCCAATGGAAGCGCCAGCAGCAGATCCTGTAGGCAGAGAGGCGCCGGTAGAGATGGAGAGGGGCAAAATCGGTTTGAGATTCGTGCTTTCTTCGCAGACGAACATTGCAGCTAGGTGATCCTAGATTTCTTGGCTACCACCGATGTAGGCAGACTATCCCTGGCGGCTGTGAGGAGGAAAATGCAGCCCGTGGGACCTGTGCGAACGGCAGGAAAAGGAGGCGGCGAGGGCGCGGGAGGAGGAGAAGCTTGGGGCGAGGCGGGAGAGCAGGGAACTGCTTCTCTGTTCGTCCTCTGCCGCCCCCCCCCCCCCTTTCGGCAGCCCCGGAGGAGGAAGGTGAGGCCGTGTGAGGCAAGTATGTATGTATTCCCCCCGTCAAGAAACAATAGATGGTGTTCTACAGGTCCAAGAACCTCCGCCGAGTCGAGAAGCCGTACCCATCGAACAGCACTATTATCTCGTGGTCGCCAATTGCCGGTTACATGCGAGCGGTGAGTCGTCAGCCGTCGCCGTTTGTTGGCTTCAGCATCCCGATGCCATCCCCCGGTCAGCTTCACTCAGAAGCGTGATTGGAGTGGGTTACATCTCGCCGCAAGCTGACATCTTCCGTTTGCCAGCGCCGTACAGGTTTTCACCGTTCATTCCGCCGACAATGAATCATGGCCCTCACTCGACCGCATTTACACACAGCCGGAACCGCAGCAGAACGTCCTCGCCACTGCCCACCTCCATCCTGCTCATCGACACCGCACTCGCCGTGTCTTACACACCAACTCCCCACTGCTTCTGACACTCCGAGAACTGTGCTAACCACGTCACAAAGCTCGCCATCATTCTCGTCGCGCCGACCTTGCCTCCGTGCGTCTTACTTGCCATCGGACTCGCCGCTGTCCTCGTCGTCATCCGCCGCGTCCTCGCCATCGTACTCGTCGCGAACCGAGAATGTCCACAAGCTTCTCTGTACCTAGCCTCCAGGTATACGAAGATTGGGGTGTGTTGGGGGGACGTGGAACCCTGAGTCATAGGATGAGGGTTGTGTGATCTGAGCCGTTTTTCAATTACTATTCGGTTAGAGGACTAATTTATGATTGGTTTTATCGTTACTTGTGGAGTGAACAACAGTACAAGCATGAGGCGATGGCTTGGGATTGCAGCAGATCTATCTGCCGGCAGAGGGCGTGCTAGAAATGGAAATCCTCCAATCCGCACCAATCCTTCTTACCCAAGCATGCCACTTCCTGCCCCTGACACTAGATCTCGCTGCCCAATTGCTCGCAAACGTCGCCACGTTCTCTTCCCAGCACCATGGCAAATTACAACAAATCGTCGTACGTGACTAACAAACAAAAAAACCACGATCTTCACAAGGACTACAAATACCCCCAGCCGTTGAATATGCACCCCAATCCTCTACTCTGCGCCGCTCATGGGCACATCATCGCCAAACCCGCTATCAATATCGTCCCCATCATGGTCCTCCATCCCACCGCCCACGGTGTCGTCACGACGATTGCCGCCCATGCCACCTCCACATGTGCCTTCGCATCCAACTTCGTTGCAGTTTCCGGCATCATCCATTTCGTCCATGTCTAATCCAGTAAGGGTTTGGAGCACTGGTTGCTCGTAGGGAAATTCGCTTTTGGTTGTGAGAGTGCGCACCAGTTTTCCGCACTCTTCACCGAGATCGGGATACTTTGCTAGAAAGGGAAATGTTCTCTCATCGGCTCCGGAGACCTGCGTTCCAAACACGAATGGTCCCGATGCCTGGGCAGATTCGTCTCTCATCCGTTTGCGCAAGGGCCATTGCATGTGAGCTGAGGTGTTCCGCCAGCCAGCACCGAACTCCATTTGGATGCAAAAGACAAGCTGACCAGGGCGGAAGCAGTCGCGATATTCAATACCGAGAGTCAGCTTTGCAGACTTCTGTCGATCCTTGATCTGGATGAAGATCGCGGACAAATGATCTCTCTGAATGGGTTTGTTGATGTCTCCGGTATAAAGGGGCAAAAGTAGATCCCAATCGCTTTGGCAAGGGGCCAGATGCAGTGCCGCGTTCCTCCTGAGCAGCCAGCGGATGACATTCTGAAGCCTCTCCCGGTCACTCGGTAGTTTTCGCGTTGTGAAGGTGAAATGGTTGAAATTGCACCATCCCCGACGAAAGTCAAACTTCTTATCCCAGACTGGGAGCGTGCCCTGCGTGAATCCCCCACGAGGTCGGCGTTGTAGTTCCACGCCGGTAAGGCCGCTAACGGTGCCATTTCCAAGGAGTTCGTTGAGAAACAAGTCGACCTTGAACGGACGGGAATACCGGAAACCTTCTCCCGCAGAGAGACCGTCTGGCAGCTGGTCCCTTGCCAATATGCACAGAAGGCGACCGAATAATGTGCCCTTGATTCCTGAGTCGATAACGCCGCGTCCGAAAAGATGTCCGGAGAGGACGTGAATGCAAGTCGTCCACATCTCCATGTCCGACTTCGCCCCGTCATTGTGAACGAGCATGGTAGCGGCGACATCCGCAACCACAGGCTCCGAAGGCGTAGCGGTCTTCAACATGCCAGACTCTGGGTCCACGCCAACGAGCAGTCGGAGGTGGTAGTCAACGGCCTCCCGCGTAAACTGGAGGCCGTGAATATTGAGGCGTGGATCAAGGCACACGCGAGAGGCGACCGCCGTGAATGCGTGATGGACCTTGCTGGCCGAAAACCGGGCGTACCCACCCATCATCTTCATATAGACGAAGCCGTGGAATTTCTTGTATGGCCTCAAGGCGTAAAGCCGCCAGAGGGGACGACCGAGCATGGCCATATGGTCAACAGTTGCAAATTTGCAAATCTCCCTGTTGAGCTCCCTTTCGGACCACTGGTGAACTCTCTCCTTGCATTCGATATCTAGCTCAAATCTGGAAAACGGTTCGTCCCTCGGGTGACTCCTGTTAACGGTGCGTGCGGAGCTGTCGTGCTCCTGACTGGGCAGAAACATGTCAATTCTGGCATTCGTTGATATAAAAATGGTCCACAAAGGGTGCCGCCGCAGGCCACGCAACATCCGTCTGATGGATGTATACGGCAGTTCCTTCCCGGAACCTGTCTTGGAGTTGGTACCGTCCGTGTACAACTTAGCAGCCTCGTCGAAGGCGATTAAAAGAGTTGGTAATCCCTCGTCAGATGCCGGTATAAGCTCCAACAGCTCAAGCAGAGGATTCTCGACGATCTGTATGAACTCTTGCGACAGATCGTAGTCCTAAATGATAATGACGTCAGCAAAACGGAATGTGTCAGCTTCAGTACTGGCAGGCATACCGCTTCCAGATCATCCCAGTTCCATTTGCGCCCTGGCTCTGACCCGCTGCTCTCCACTTCTCTAGGTATGGTACCTTGGACCAACTCTTTAGATTCTCTTCGGCCTTTCGAAGGATGGAATTGTAGAGGCTCACTCTCCAGTCAGAGCGGCGATCGGTTGGGTCTGGGAAGAGCGGCGGGTTCAGCGGCGACATTGCATCGTTCCACTTCTCGAGAAGGGTGCCGCCGGAAGCTGATACCGATTTGCACCATTTCGCCACTGCCACATCAGCTTGGCACCGACTTCGCGGGATCAAGGAGAACTGACCTTCGAAGAATGCCCCACCGAGTAGACACATGGCCCTCATGTGTGTGTCTCTCAGACAGTACCTCCTTCCGGCTTTTTTTTTTTTTGTTTATTCATTACTCGTATGCGACCTATTTAGATCATGACGAGGGGCGTAGCCCATATGTACAGTCCGTTTCCTGTCCGCAGTCCGCGCAGTGGCGGCTCGCTGCAAGCGCCCCTTTTGCCCTCCGCCCAGGCCTGTCCCAGAAAGAAAAGTAGCCGCGCCCAAGGAAAGTGACAAAGGGGAAAACCAAAGGAGAAGCGCACCCCGTCCCTCCCCCCTAACCCTCGCCTGCCGTCGCCATGAAGTCGGGCGTGGGTAGGAACAACGGTAGTTCCCCCCCGGCGTCCTGCTCCTCGGCTCCCGCCCCCTGCTCCTCCAGCCACTCCCGCACCTCCAGCTCAGACACCGCGCTCACGGCGTCATCCTCCTCCACCCCCGGCACTCGCCTGCCCACGTCCGTGGTCGAGAGGAAGTCCAGCACCGCCTGGCTGCACCTGCCGTCGGCCAGAAGATCCCGCACCTTCCACCGGTGCTTCCCTTTCCCCGTCTCCTTCTTCACCTCCGCCCACAGGATCTTCTGCTGCGGCTTCCACTCGGGACACTCCTTGAAGAGGTGGTCCCGGGTCTGCGTTCGGTACCGGCACCACCAGCATTGCGGGGTGGGTCGGGTCTTCGTCCAGTTGAGGTACTGCCCCGTTAGGCAATGCCCCATCTTCAGCTGGTAGAACCTCGCGGCAAGCCGCTTAGTGCTCCCCGCGACCGTGCCGTCTGGCCTCTGGCTGTCCGGCATCTTGTACTTCTTCTTGGAGGTCCGGCCTCCCGCCCACTGTCGCGCCTCCGCCCACTTTTTCTCGGCGATCTCCCGCTTGATGTTCGCGAGCGATCTGGGAAGCGGCATCGAGCGCACCTCCGGCCGGTCCGAGTACCTCCTTCCGGCGAGGACGAAATCCAAAACTCCCTTGTCTCCAGGTGGGAAGCCGGTCTCTCTGGGCTTACGGAGAACAAAGGATATCGTCCAAACATTTTTGGCCATCTCGCTAACGAGCCTGCTCTTTCCCATGCCACTGCTGTGGACAATGTCGATGGTTTTCGCGTAGTGCCCGGCATATTGTCCATATCATCCTTCACTTTCTGCTCTGCTCGCTGAAAGATCTGCTCCGCCAGGATCAACCTGTTGCGAAGGGCGGTGAGTGCGCGACCCCCGAACTTATCAGCCCAATGCTCCATAATGTCCGTGATGTTAGCACTAGTCTCAAAAGACCCAGACCCAAGCATTTTGACGCCATTCCGCCACTGTCCCGCTTTCAGCATGTCCAACAGATTCTCGATGGTATCTCAATCGGCTGTTTCCATCCTCTTTCGGATCGTATCCTTATGGTTGGGTAGAAGTCTTGAGGAAGGATATTTAAGTGCCCACAAAAGACGTTGCATCAGGCAGGGCCACACTACCGCCTCCATCTCCGTATCGTCCGACACGTCAACCTCCCAACCTGTGAACCGCTTGCGCAGCACCGCCTCCCAGCCCTCGGTTGCCGTTTCCCAATATTTGTCTGTGTAGATCGGCGGGGTGTCATCTCTCGTGGCATTCTCCTCGTATGGTGCAGGAGAAAGTTGTTGCAACACGTCGTACCAATTCCCCGCCTGCAGCATACCGTACCATTGGTTGATGTCCATGTCCGTAGAGCCAAGGACAGCCTCGTCAATTTCACTTCTCAAGTCCTCTAACGTGGTCGGTGCCAGAGGATGGCCAAGTGCCGCTTCGATACGCTTCTGCACCACGGATCTCTTGCGCCCCTTTCTCTGATGGTTCCAGTCCGTGAACTTCCCTTGCAGGGCACTCTCCCGATCCCTGATAGCGTCTGACGATGCCGATTCGCGGGGGGAGATAGCCGTCATGATGGTGAGGTGAGCGGTGGCATCGGTGTCCTTAGAGTGCCTGCTGAAGGAGATGATGATGTAGTTGCGACAGGTGGAGTGAACCGTGGGCAATGGATGTGAGTGTGCCTTAGGTGGGGGGGGGGGGTCTGTGGGATGTACTGGTGAGTTGTGGGAGGGTAGATAATAGGGCGTTGTGGTGAAGAGAAGCGTGGGAAGGTTCCGATCTAATGTGGGTGTTGTAATCTGTAGGGAGTCCCGAGCCACAGTTTTGCTGTATCACTTGGCGCCAAGACTGCGATTTCACAAGGTGGGGTCTAGAGTGTTGTGACTTCATGTTTTCAACGCCCAGAACACCAGCTGTAGACGAGGCCAGGCCGTCGGCCCAATGCTGGTGGTGCCCGCACCCCAATCAGACGAGGGAACACCTCTTGAAGGGATGTCCGAGGTGGAGGACGCAGCAGAAAGTGCTGTGGAAGGAGGTTTTCTTTTTTTTTGTTTATTCATTACTCGCGTGCGACCTATGAGATCATGGCGAGGATATGTACAGTCCATGTCCTGTCCGCTGTCCGCGCAGTGACGGCTCATTGCAAGCGCCCCTTTTGCCCTCCGCCCAGGCCTGTCCCGAGAAGATGTGAAGCGTACCAAGGGAATGACAAAAGAAAGAAGAGCGAGCGTGAGAGACAAAGGAGAGAACAAAGGAAGGGAGACCCCCGCGCGCCGCCTACGCCATCCCTGCGGACGTTATGAAGTCCGGCGTGGGGAGGAACAGTGGTGTCCCTCCGGCGCCCGCCTCCTCGGCCCCCGCTCCCTGCTCCTCCAGCCACTCCCGCACCTCCAGCTGCGACACTGCGCTCACCGCATCGTCCTCCGCCTCGGCCAGCACCCGTCTTCCCACATCCGTGGAGGCTAGGAAGTCAAGTACCGCCCGGCTGCACCTCCCGTCCGCCATGAGGTCCCGCACCTTCCACCGGTCCTTCCACCTCCCAGTCTCCTTCTTCACCTCCGCCCACAGGATCTTCTGCTGCGGCTTCCACTCGGGGCACTCCTTGAAGAGGTGGTCCCGGGTCTGCATTTGGTACCGGCACAACCAGCATTGCGGGGTGGGTCGATTCTTCGTCCAGTTGAGGTATTGCCCAGTCAGGCAGGGCCCCGTCTTGAGCTGGTAGAACCGCGAGGCAAGCCTCTTGGTGCTTCCTGCTACCGTGCTGTCTGGCCTCTGGCTTTCCGGCATCTTACATTTCCTCTTGGAAGTCCGGCGCCCAGCCCACTGGCGCGCTTCCACCCACTGTGGAAGGAGGTGTGGAAGGAGGTGTGGAAGGAGACGGGGAAAGGGAGAAGGTGGTGGAAGGCTCACGAGCTCTTTGCCGACCAGAGGTGTAGTCGATTGGTGCTGGACTTCCTTCCCTCAACGGAGGTGGGGAAAACAGTGCTAGCTATGGAAGCAGAGAACGACGCAGGGAGCGTGGCGTTGGAATGGGAGCTCCGGGAGGGGCGGGAGCGGGAAGAGGAAAGGAGAGCAGCAGAAGCTGGCGCTGGGGAGGAACACCGGCTGTTTCTTCCCACGCCGCCCTTCATGGCGACGGCAGAAATGGGTTAGGGGGTTAGGGGGTGGGCAGGCTTTTCCTATGTTGTAATTTCCTTGGTGCGTTTCTATTTTTCTCTGGGGACAGGCCTGGGCGGAGGGCAAGGGGACGCTTGCACTGTGCCGCCTCGCGCGGTTAGCGGCTAGGAAACGGATTGTACCCTCGCCATGATCTAACTAGGTCACACGAGTAATGAATAATCTTAGGGCCTGTTCGGTTGCTAGCTGCATTTTGAATCTACCACACAAAATTTAGATGCAGCTTGAACCCTTGGGTTTCTGGGCGAGGGGTAACCGTTCGTCACACCACCTCGAGTTAGCGATTTGAGAAACTACATATGTCGACTGAGCCGCAATAGATACGAATAAACTCTACTAACTGCCAGTACTTACTTATGTACACTACCCCAGAGCGGCTCCGTCGGTCAACCCACCATCACACCTACGATGTCCAACTCCCACCCCACCGCTCCATAGCCCAGCAAGGCTCCTTGCCGTTGGTGCTCTGATCGCAATACCAAGGCACGCAGCATGGCAGAGCACGTAGACACCGAATATCAGAGCTGACTGGAAAAAATTGGCTATTAATTTAATTCTATGCCCGCGCTCCATAACAAAAGCGGTGAAATATTTTTGGCGCTGCGCGATAGGTGCCAGTGGATAGGAGGAGTCGCCCGCTGTTTTGCCAGCCGAGTCTGTGGATAGAATGAGTCGTCCGCTGAGTGACTGAATCTGCGGATCCACAGGAAGGGCCATGTCATCGCTGTAAGTAGCCAGTTATGGGTTCCTCAGAAACTAGCAAACCTTGATGATACAATGATGATACAAAAGTGTGGCGTGCGGTTGAATATCTGGGTTGCCGAACGGGTTGTCAAGGGAGATGAGAGTTTGCACCTGCAAGCAGATTTAGCAACCGTCAACTCGCCAGAAACCCGAGGTTTGAAAATGCAGCTGGCAACCGAACAGGTCCTAAGTTTTCAAATACGAGAAGATATACTAATTGATGGCATATTTTATCCACATATAATGCAGGAAAGAAGTATTACTTATTCACTCAAATGATTGAAGGTCAGCGTTGTGATGTAAGTAACTTATACGGTTTCTTTTCTTATTTCATACAAAGCTTGTGCAATTCTTACACAAAAGATGCATGTAAAATTTACAAATGTAATTGTGCCGGGAAAAAAAATTCGCAGAAATACAGATCCTTTTCATCGGCCCACCAGCCGACTGCTCTCCAGTAACCACTACCCAGAAGTGAATAGTACACAATAGATACAAATAATCTAGAATATCGTAAAATCAGAAACTGTTTACAGTTGTGAAATGGTTGCACTTACTAACAAATGCAAAATCATCTATATTTTAGTTGAGTAGAGTGAAAGTCTTGTCGGCGATGACCAGCAGCCCTACTTGCTGTAGTTAGGGCTGCAGTTAGCACCAGTTCTGCCTCAACCCGTCGATTATTCTCCACTTTGTCTGACCTCTTCCTCTTTCGGGTTGAACGTCTTGTCTTTAAAGCTTGGCCATTGGATTCCGCATTCTCCGCTTGAGCAAGATCCTCGGCTATCTCCCCTACTTGTGTTGCATCGACAGCCTTTCCACCGACAGTGTTGAGAATGGGGGAAATATCTTTTCTCGTTACACGTGTACGGCGTTTTTTGGTGGTAGCGGTAACAGCAATTGGTGCCTGAAAATTTATCAGTATCGGCCTGCATCAACTAGAATGTAATCTTACAATGGAGTCAGACTGCCTCTTACCACATACTGAACCAGTGGTGGTGTTCTCTGCCTCCATTGAGGTGGCGATAGCAATCGGTGCCTGAGATTATATCAGCACCAGTTACAGGGGGGCATCTGAATAAAGGTATCTTAGCAGGGCTGCATTGTCGTCAGAGATACCACCGAAGCGCCTGTGACCCACGCACCTTACGTAGAAGTGTCCTCGTCTGTGGAATTTCCTTGTGCTTCTGATTCTGAACAAGTGGCAATTCGGTACGAGAGGTTTTGGCGGCCCTCCGGAGGTTTGACCGGGTATTCCGAGAAGTATCTGAACAAATGCTCATGACCTCTTTGCATGTATCCCTTGTCCATGCATAACGCTGTCTGAACTCTTGATAAACCGCATCAACCAACTGGCACCATGTAATAGACGACTATTGAGTGTAGGGGGTATCAAGCGTAAATCCATAGTGTGTTTGACAGTACATGGAGACTTCCTCCTGGCGGGCGTGAACTAAACACCTGTCTGTAGGATCGATACCCATTGCTCGGTTCAAGTTGACTCGGGGATTTGCATCTTTCTGGCCGTTCTCGGTGGCAGGATTTTTCAAGGGTGGTACCCAGTGGCTGGTCGGGAGATCAAAGTTTGAATCTGTAGCTTCTATAGTCGTGGATTCGTGGGCGCTCAGAGGATTGATGGCTTGAGAGTGCAGCGGTAGCGTTTTGGATGGCCGAACCTACACGTACAGAAGCGAGTTCCGGATCGATATTCGACATCTCGACAGATCTCTGTGTGGAGATGGGAGGAGTGGTGCCAGCACCTAGCTCAGACGCCAAAAGTTAGCGAAAATCACAAAAACTGGAGACAGGGAGATGGTAATGGGTATTGTTCTGATACCAGATTCAGTCTGCGGCTCCCAGGCAGCAAACCAGGCAAGAAATTCATCCAAGAGATGAGGTGGCACATTTTGCCGTAATTGTTGAGACTCAGATATAGTGTAGAGCTTATTGGCTGTGGTGTAGAGCTGTCTGGAGATTGATAGGGTAATTTTGAGTAAAGAGTTGTGAGGAGGCAAGGTGGGAAGTGGTTCAGGTAGCTAATCGGCAGGCGTCGCGATGAGATATGAGAGGAAACAAGTGTGAGGGGAAGAGTGCGTGAATGTGCTACGTAATTGCGGTGGTGATGTGTGAACTGACGGCCAAAAGGGATAACAGAAGCGATACCTGTCGGCACGTGAAACCTTGGTGGCAGAGGAAAAAGGCAATTCCATATGGATAAGACATTAAGGTTGGAGGTTTCTTTTCACTTAGAATCCTATGATATTCATAGCGTCCTTGGAACATTGTCAGTGGCCACCGTACCAGGCAGCCATCGAACATACTGAAAAAGCGCAGAGTGAGACGAGCAGACAGCGCTCACGGACAGAGAAGGGTGAGCTGACAGCGTTCACGGACTGAGAACGGAGGAGCAAAAGGCACTCACCGAGTGAAACGGAGGAGCAAATGGTGCTCACGGAGTGAGAGGGACGAGCAGACGGCGCTCACGAGGTGAGAAGGACGAACAGACGGCGCTCACGGAGTGAGACAAAAGAGCAGACAGCGCTCACGAACAGAGAGTGGACGACCGGACGGCGCTCACGCAGAGAAAACGGGTGAGCTAATGGTGCTCACGGACAGAGAACGAAGGAGCAGACGGCGCTCACGGAGTGAGACAAACGAGCAGATGGCGTTGACGGAATGAGACGGAGGAGCCGACGGCGCTTATGGACAGAGAACGGACGACCGGACGGTGCTCATGGAGAGAAAACAGGTAAGCGGATGGCGGTCTCGGACGGAGAACGGACGAGCAAACGGCGCTCACGGTGATGAGCGGAGATAAGAGAGAACATAGGACGAGGAAGGAAAACAGACTCCTCTCCAGAGGAAGAAAAGACAAAGAAAAGAGAGAGAAAGGTGGACAACAGCTCCTTATAAGGATATCCGTTGCACCCTGTCAATGACATCTATAAGCTTCCCGCATTCATGCCCTTCATCCCACATTGCTTCCTCCCGCATTCCGGACAGCGCTGACGCCTCCCTTCCGAATAATTCCCCTCCGTACCAAGCTGGCCCGCCTAGGGTGGAGTTGGTTGTTTATGCCCCCCTGTGTTGTACAAGGTTTCAATCCAGCCTTTTTGCCACATATTTTGTGTCATGTTGTGTCGGATCTTGTCTTGCCTTGTCTACCGATAAAAGCGTCTGTTATCTCCTGTCTTCTCTTGTCCTCGCTCATGACCAGCGGCCTAGTATGGTATTAACTACCCCCACCCCCTATGGCCTATCCCGTTCAAATATAATCGCCCCACAGTAGCACTATAGAGTTGAATCAAAAGAAACCGGTAAAAGTGATAGCAACAGAAAATGTATGCTGTTCTGCCACTCCCTCCTCCACATTCTATCTCTCTGTCGTCGGCGGGGGGTAGAGGGCTCCAATGGTAACTCCAGGCGTTCATTAATCTCTGTCTTTATCTCCCCTTCCCTTTCCTATCTCTCCTAATAATGTTTTGAAGGAAACGCCCCATGAACACTCATACAAATACATAGGTATATACTCTACTAAGTGAGGCCTATAAGCAATCTTACGTATAAGTTGAATCGATATGCGGTATACACCCTGGATGTTTTGCAATACCCGTATAATCGATGAAAATCGGCTATATCGTCCCGGACTTATACCAAGATGGTGTAAACTTTTGGTGGGGCCATGTATTTTCAGATAACGGGCGTCCGGAGATGACGGACGGGAGCCGACACATCCAGAGATGACAGCTGCCCGAGTCTCCCGAGCACCGGCTCGGGGGACAGTCTTCCGTATTTACCCCCTGGCGAGTCCCTCAGGCCCGTTGTATATAGAGAGAGTGTTCCTCCTTCGAAGTTGTATCAATTAATTCACCATCTTCATCTCTATCTATCCCTATATTCCAACAGGTTATGAGCGGATTGAACGCTTTGCCAATCCGATACCCACCGATAGTCGCACCTTACCAACAGCCTTGCGCCTCGCTTCTTCATCCCATCTCTTCACTCTCGCCTCAATCCCTTTGAGCCTCATTGTCAAACTTCAGTTATCCGACAAGATCCGAACCTCGCAACATGGAATCCACGAAATTCACCTACAAACACGGCTCAACGGAGATGTTCAACGATCGCAACTACCACTCCTGGAAGCGCTCGCTCAAGGCCTTTCTGATCGCAGATGACGCATTCGGAATCGTAACCGGAACGGAAGCACCCCCGAACGCAGGCGCAACTGCTCAGCTCCGTGACTTTCGCCGCCACTCCGGACGGGCCTATTCGCTGATATACGCGTCATCGGACGAAACCACGCGGTCCCTTATCGACAACCTTCCAAACGAAGAACCCAACCACGTATGGACTGCTCTGCGCGTGGCATTTGATACCTCAGCTTCCCTGTCCGGCCGACTTACGACCGTTCGCCGCTTCCACAAGACTACAATGAAGCAAGGCACCTCAGTCTCAGCGTATATCTCCACACTAAAGGACATCCGACAACCGCTCGCTGGTTCTCAAGAAAGTATCTCAGACAACGTCGGCCACCTCCTCTCTATGCTTCCGGAGACGTTCGCCACCATCGCCAGCATCATTGAGAACAAGCCTGCCGCCGAACTTACTCTGGATGCCGTTGCCACAACGTTAATTGACGCCGAAGCCTCGATGGCACTCCGTAACGACCAAGTTGGTACGAACCTGAACATCGCTGGCACCACTAGTCAAGCGCTTGCAGCAACGACTCATCACCATGGCAAGCGACGGGGAGTCAGTGGTCGCAGAGGTCGGAAGCCTTACGAAAGGCCAGGCGATTCAGGAATACGATGCTTTTACTGCACACGAGAAGGACATAAGGAAGCGGACTGCCGGTTGAAGCAAGACGCAGAAAGACTCAGAAAGGAAAGATGGTCTCAAAGAGCCTCTGCACAGACTGCGCGGGCGAACCTCGGGGGCTACTCGGATGAGGTCGTGGTTCACGGCTTATAGCTGATTACTGGTATGCCTTCTTCTTTTTCTTTCCTTCTTTTCCGAAGCGTTCGGTGACGCGGTTCTGCTGTGTGCGCCTGTTGTTGTGGCCGTCGTACGCACTCAGTGGCTGCTGTGCGCGCCTATTGTGGCCGTCGTACGCGCTCGGTGGAGCTGCTGTGCGCGCCTGTTGTTGTGGCCGTCGTACGTGCTCGGTGGAGCTGCTGTGCGCGCCTGTTGTTGTGGCCATCGTATGCACTCGGTGGAGCTGCTGTACGCACCTGTTGTTGTGGCCGTCGCACGCACTCGGTGGAGCTGCTGTGCGCGCCTGTTGTTGTGGCCGTCGCACGCGCTCGGTCGAGCTGCTGTGCGCGCCTGATGTTGATTTGGCCGTCGTGCGCGCTCGGTAATGCCGGAGCTGCTGTGCGCGCCCATTGCTGACGATTGACAGACCACCCCAAGGACCGGCCTGAGAATCGGCCGGTATCCAGGGGAAGCTCCTGGCGAAGCATGCGGCAGTTGGTTAAACAGGTTTTCTTTCCCCTTACTTTCTTTGGTGGATGCACTCTTTCTCCTATGTCCGTGGTTTTCCCATGAGGTTTTTTACACGGTTATGAGTTTTAACGAGGCATCCGAGGTACCGGGTTTCACTGTATTTCTCTCCTCTGCTGCTGTTTGTTGCTATACTGGCCGTTTCGTTTTCTCCCTCTCTCCTGCGTTCCTTTGCATCTTCCGTACGAGGGGAAGTGTCAGAATAACGGGCGTCCGGAGATGACAGCTGCCCGAGTCTCCCGAGCACCGACTCGGGGGACAGTTACGGAGGCCCATAGCGTCCAATTGGTCACGTTATTGAAATTTGAGAACCTTGCACCCTGAAACCCAAAAACTCGAAAACTCCAAAACGCAAAACACAACAATCAGACAACCCTGCACCCTGAAACC
>Ga0307508_10001232_pt1 | contig 29236 bp, 44 predicted proteins | sample 9_EM_MG_FD_203089 | JGI IMG/M metagenome (GOLD analysis project Ga0307508, IMG submission 203089) | Populus trichocarpa ectomycorrhiza microbial communities from riparian zone in the Pacific Northwest, United States - 9_EM | ecosystem: Host-associated > Plants > Roots > Unclassified | place...
TTTTTTTCTACCCCCAAAAAAAAAACAAACCCCCCCCCCCCCCCCCCCCCCCCCTTTGCGTGAAGATTGATGCGGGCTCACGAACTCAACTTCCTCCAGAAGGCATTGGAATCCGTGTGAGAGCACGCTGTCAGCAGGGCGAGCATGAAAGAAGTGAAAGTGAGCCCGAGAAGAACTAGGCATGAGAAGGGAGCGAGACTGTCGTTGGCGAACGAGAAGGGAGCGAGCTCGACGGACGACATGGTCGACTGTAGAAAGAGTGGGATTGTATGATGCTAGGCTTGGTATGGAATGAGGTTGAGGGAATAGGCTTGAAATGAACGGTGTCCGCGATGCAATGTCTCGTAGCGAGTGATACAAAGTTCATGCAGTACATGCCTGCAATGTATGTAGAGTATGTACTCCTGGAACGTAGGGTCTGGTCTTTCATCCTGTTTCTTCCCTCTGTGTCTGGCCGTGTTTGGCTATTGCAGCTAACTATACTTAGGCGCAAGGAATGGCTTGACTTTTTTTTTCTTTCACATGCAGCGTTTCTGGAGGTTCATGATGGACTCTTGGAGGAGTTTATTCATTATTCACATGCGACCCAATCAGATCGTAGCAATAGAAGAGTTGGGTGCGCACATATCATACCACGAAATGCGAGTCCCAATTTAGTTATTTAGAATTCCTGTCACGTGATTCCATTTCATCATAAGTGGTTATGTAAGTCCCAAACTTGTCGCGAGTAGGCGCCAGACAGCACCAACATCACATCACATTCATCACCGTCAGAATGTCGACGGATTCCACCCCTGCGCCGACGGCACCCCCCTCCGGCACGGCCACGCCTAATCGCTTTACCAACCACACCGACACGCTCGAAGATGCACTCAAGAACCAGACGGTTGGCCTAGTGCACCTTGCCGACTTCAAGAAGCGACGAACCGAGCTCGCCGAGCAGCGCGATCGCCAGGCGGCAGAGAAGTTTCAGTCCACGCGAGGTGGGTCCGGAAACACGTCGAGAGAGGGTTCCGCCGGTCCTGATCAAACTGTCAGGAAGAAACGAAAACCAGCGGCCGCCAAGGGGAAGCTGTCGTTCGGCCTCGACGATGAGGAAGAAGGTGCGGAGTCAAGGGGGAGTAGCGTCGAGAAGGACCGCTCACGATCCGTTTCGGGAGGGCCGGCGGACGGTAGTGATGATGGCGATGTGACGAAAGAGGCGCCTGAGAAGAAGAGGAAGTTCAATCCGAAGCTGAAGGCGCCACCGCCGAAGGCTCTGACAAAAAGCACATTGTTGCGGGAGGCACAGGAGAGGGAGATGCTGCGGAGGGAATTCCTGCAACTGCAGGATAAGATCAAGAACGAAGAGATCACGATACCATTTGTCTTCTACGACGGTAAGGTTCTTCTTTTCGCCCTCGGCCGTGAACCTCGAAGCTGATTGGATCCCTTCAGGCACGAATGTGGCACCACCAAACGGTGAAGGTGTTACGGTCAAGAAGGGCGAGGCGGTCTGGCTCTTTCTGGAGCGCGCTAGACGCATGTCCGGTCGACGGGAATGGCTCCGCGTATCCGTCGACGACCTTCTGCTCGTCCGGGGCGAGGTGATAATACCGCACCACTACGAATTCTACTACTTCATCGCCAATCGTACGATCGGACCTCACGGGCTGCTCTTCGATTACCCGTCGGAGCTAGATACCGCGAACCCAAACCCGAAGCCGGAATCATCGCCGAATCCCGTCGAGACCGCACAGGGCGGCAAGGAGGATCCCACCATGACGAAGGTGGTTGACAGACGGTGGTACGAGAGGAATAAACACATTTTCCCTGCCAGCATTTGGACGGACTTCGATCCAAATGTGGATTATAAGGGGATGGTCAGGCGGGATCTGGGCGGGAATGCCTTCTTCTTTGGATGATGGTATCAGGGCGGAGATACTTTCTTTTTCCTCTCATATGCCGGGGTTTGCGTTACGGTGTATGATACGAAGCATGTAATGTTGAGAGCTAGATGATGCTTCACATGATTTGCTATTTCCCTCCGTTATCACAGAGTCCCATAGCAATTTGCATCCCTAATCACTTCCCCGGGACTCGATGATTTCTTTCTTTCTTTTGTTTCTCCATCAATCGCATACAGTCTGTTCAGACTGCGGCGGTATACGCTGAGCACACTTCCACCTCCTGCCTACGGTACCGACACTGGCCTACCCTAGATCTAGCTCAACATTCCGTGCTCGCTACCTGGGCCGTCGCAGGTAGAAAGGTAGGGTTCGAGGGAGTGACTGCTGCTGCCGCCCACAGAGACTGTCCGTCGGTACTCTAGGTAGGTTGCTAGTTGCGTCATCTCACACGTCCTAACTCCCATCCTTCTCCACAATCTATCTCTGCTGCTCCCTCTCCCCATCTCAAACCACCTTGACCGCACACAACTCCACGCACAACTTCACTACATACAACCTCCGTCGAGAGCCGCAACAATGGACAATATCTCATTCACATGCAATAGCTGCCACAACTACCTGGGTCCAGAGGTGGCCATAACAAGTTGCGGGTGATTAAATCCTTCCTCCTGGTCTTCAAGAAGTCTCTCACACTCTGAAAAGCCACCTTTTCTGTGGAGGGTGTAACGTCAGCGATGTGTTGTTTCACGATAGACAGTGCCCTATCTGCTCTGAACGCCTGCCATCGGAGAACGACATTGTTCGAAGAGCGTTGATATCGCCCGTAGATGATATGAGCACAATGCTCTACGGACAACCGCCACACGCCATCATGCTTATCTGTGCGCGGAGCATCGAGTTTTGGTGTCACCAGCAGCGACAGTTGCAGTAAGTGTTTCCACCTTCGACGGCGGCGTTTACTGAAGGATCGTGGATAGGCTATTTGAACTGGCAGCGTTGAGGCATGCGGAAGATAGATACAGGAGTCTATTGAAAGCCCACAAGGAAACCATTGAATTGGCGAACCGTAGGATGGCCCAGTTAAAGGAGGAGTGCCAAGAATCACGTAAGAATGCACAGGCATTACTACAAGAAAGGGACAAGGCAAGAGAGGATCTAAGAAGGATGGAGTCCAGGCTGCGTCAAATACAGGTCTATTTCGCAGATATATGCTTTTGTGGCCCGGGGGGCTAATGTGTTGCTTTAGGCGGCGAGTGAGAGGGCGAAACACTCCTATCATTTGTCTAACCTGGCGGAGAGCCTTACGACTATCGACCTCACCGGGGACCAGGCAACCCAGCCTCCGCATCGCCAACACCATGGCCATTTTACCAACACGAGGGCCGGCGTTTCAGTGTCCGGCTATCCCTCCTCTGATAGAGGCACGCCTGGACCACCTTATAAGCGTTACAGAGCGGAAGCAGGATTTCAAAGTACGTTCGAGTCCGCGCAGACGCTGGTCCTAGACTGACAATGAGTCTGAAGCTCGCGAGAATCCAGCGTTTAGTTCCGCTACGGGATTTTCTCATCCGCCTGGAGGACAAGGATTCGGGCGTGGTGCGGGTAGCAGCACTGCCTTTAAAACGCCACTAGGATTGCCTAGGCAGAGACCCTCAGGCAGTCCAATCACCTTCAATAGGCCGATGCAGCGGCCCCACGCGCCGTTCGGTGGAAAATATGTTGGCGGAGAACATGTTGGCGGCGAGGGAGTCAGTGGTACGGCGGGCGATGCTTTCGGGCTGGGTGATACGCCTCGAGAAGACGGGCTCCAATATGCGATTTGAGGCAGCGGCAAGGAGGGATATGTTGTTGCGAATTGCGGCAAAGGTGAAGAGGAATGCGTTATTGGGGGCTACCACTAGCTATGATTCATGGCAGTTCGTATGTGCTTGTTTTTTTTAATGGCTCCGGCTATGTATCACGATACCCCCTTTTATTTCGTGAGTTTAACTTAATACCTCCCTTTTATTGTATTCAACCCGATACCCTTCGGGCGAATGATATTTCATGATCCACCTGGGACTTGCTCGTGCGGGCCGTATGTAATTAGGACTGGGACGGTGATAGGGCACAATTCAATGATCTGGGGCGGCGCAAGAACTATACCCGCGCTTCGTGGTAGATCGAAGAGAAAAGATTGAAGTTCACAAAGCCTAGTCATTCACTACGTCACTCTAACTAAGCCTAACAGTGAGCTTTATGACAGTTTGGCGTGTAGTGCCCAGTCTCCCTGTAAACGAAATATTTAGGTGGTAAGATGGTTGGTTGCGGCTGCGGTTGCTGGGGTGGGCGCGGTGGTGATCTTGCCGGTGAGCCTGGTGTGATACTGTGGGGGATTTTTATGCGTGCTCTCACGCGCGCCAGACTCGGGTGGATCATGCGATATTGTTCGCCTGGAATGGGGGGTACATTTGTGGTTAATTCAAGACAATGGGGGGTGTAGTTACAGTCACAGAAAAAGGTATCGTGTTAAAGCCGTATTTTTTCTTTGCGTTACGTGGGACGGTAATAGGTATTGCACTGTTGTATGTCAATTTGTTGGTGGTTAAGACGCATTATCTAGCCTGGGAACCCATATGCACGTCATCCCCATATTACCCAGGTGCCTGACATTAACGGCATCCGACCCCTCTTCTCTACCACTTTCTCACTCCTCCCTCCTGAAGACATAGCTGCCTCGGCCCACTGACAATAACTATCCAGGATCGAAAACATGGGCACCGGCCTTTACGAATACGGCGAAAGGCCCTGGGTGGTATATTCTGAAACGGTAGCCTCATGGATCTCTGTTCTCGGCGTCGCTGTCGCCCTCTGGGCCATCGTACAAGAACGCATCCGGCGAGTACGCAACCGTGATGACGCCCGCATTGCCACGAATCCGGTGAAGATGGGCTACTTCTACGTCAATCGTGCTTCGTGGCTGGCCACGTTTTTGGGAGACAGCACAGATCCGCCCCAGCTGACTACTAATCGTGGGCTCGTCGAAGTGGGGGACAAAGGGCTTTGGACATCTGGACCGTAGATCAGGCAGGGAGGAGCTGGCATGATGAGATCTGCTGGGTCCCGCTTTACAAGTCCATCTTCAAGATGGTGGCCGAAGTGGAGGTGCTACCGGGAGGGGGGGGGGGGGGGGGGGTGGAATTCACACCAGCCGTGAGGGTGTACATCGACAGGGCGCGAAAGCATGTTTGCAATGAGGTGCTAGCCCATGCTCAAGAGAGGGCGGAATGGGAGCAGTTGGAGTTGCAGGTTAATTCGGAGGTTGGACCAGGACGGTCTCCCGGTGGTGCTGGAGCAGTTGAAGCAGGATGTGCAGGAGCTCGGCGACCGATACGTTCCTCCTCTGAGAGCTCAACTAAACGAGGGCATGACGGACTGCTTAACCATCGCTGCACCAGGGATCCCCAGGCTCCCGAATTTTCCGGCGCTGGATACGTTGCTACAATCTGGTCTCAGATCCGTTCGTGGAGACTGCGACGCGGAGAAGACCCCCGAAGCCAGTGATGTTTGCCCGCAGAAGCAAAGCCGCAACAACCGCTGTTAGTCCGCTACACCAGAAGCCTCGAGCCGCGCCGAAGACAGTATGCTCAGGATATTCTCCGCCGGCGGTGCGACCACGTGCTCGTAGGGGCCCGAAGTACGGGCATGGTTCCAAGCCGTGAGGGCTTCACTCGCTCTCGTTCAGCTACGGCCGTCTCCTCCGTTTCCTCATCGATTTCCCCAAGGGTTCAGATGAATGAAATTGGCCGACAGTTCAATAAGTGGCTCGGATCTAACTAGTGCGCTATCACTCGACCACATCGTAAACGGGAGGAAAGCGCCGCCTTCGGAAAGTCTCCTGCGCGAACAAGAGATGTTTCGACAGTTGAACAGCGGACTCAACGATGCCAGATCCGCCTAGTTATTGGATGGGAAGGCGTGTGCTGAGGTTTCGCAGGAATCGCTGGCAGCCTTGGCGCTCATCCTCGGTATCAAGCTCACTATCAATGACTTCTCAGGTTCCACCTCGGGGCTCAGCGCGTTCGGTGCATCGCTGTATGTCTCCCAGTCTGGTGGGTACTGGAAACTCACCTTGCAGTTGAGTAGTAGAACGCCAAACCACAAACATTCCCAGGGTAGTGGGTATGTTTTTTTTCCTGAGCCGTCCGTTCAATTGCGAACTTGCTTACATATCTAGTTATACCACACTGGTGGCGAAGCATATCGCATGCGGTAGCCTTCCACCTTCGGACCCGGTCGCCTTTCGTTCAATATACGTCACGTCTTCCGTGCTCACGGTTATCAGGGAAGGTCGTCACATTAAGGACAGCGCGCGAAACAAATTGACGCCGTCTACGGGACCAAAGGAGCCGGCGGATCTCTTTGGAACGAAGGCGAAGCGAGACATGCTACGGGCGAAAGAACCTGGTATGTTCATAATGGCCCCAGGAGACTGAAGTTAATGTACTCGAAGGTTCCCACTCTTTCCTATCTTTCAATCTCCCACGATCACCTGGCCAAAAGCTTCCACTAGGTGTAATTCTTGACGCCCGCGGCTCACCTGTCGGCAGCAACTGCACCTGACAACGCGATGTCGTTAGCATCGCTTTCGGCGGATTCGTCCCTCAAGCCGCGCCCAACCTCACCGAGCGGCTGTTTGCCTGCTGTGGCTTTCCTAACCCACTGGATGCCGTCTTCGAGGCGTGCTGCGAACTCCTCGAAAACACGTATCTCTCCACCATCCATCAAGACGAAAATACTAGACGATCTGGGTCTAACAGTCACGAACGTCACCGCAAACCTGCATCGAGGCGTGGGATTAAAGAGTGTGCGGTTATTATCAGATGTTTCCTGGCTGCGTGGGCGGAGTAGGTGCCGTTCATCGGGCTTGTAGAGGAGGGGCGGGACCCAGAGGATGTGGAGGGAGTACACTGGCGCCGCGCGCACCGACAGGTTACGTTGGAAGACCTGTCTCTGCGCTCGGCTGATCTTTATTGGACTGGTCCATAGTTAGACTGCCAAGATGTAGATTATTGGAAGGTTTGAGAAAGCGAAATGCTGGATCATTGGACAATTGACATTCACGGAGGATTCCTAAATTGCAAACGGTTTCATTGTGATGCCTATTTTGACTCATCTCTACCGTGCTTTGCTTATATAAGCCTCTATGGGAACTTGGTTGCTTTTCCCTCATACGTGCCTTTCTAGCTATGGGAGCTGCGCATGGACCGCTCCCCTGAACGATGGAATGACCGCGAGTGATATACGGTGATTATACCTTGGCACGGCTGCCGAGCTTTCCGAGCTCAACTTCAGGTAACCCGCCAATTTCCTCAGCTTGCATTGCTAGTCCATCGGCCATCATCACCGAGCGCATAACTGACGCCCGTCGACGTGCGACTCTACATGCGCGATTCTCAGTCCCGCCGTGCAGCAATATGACAGCAATCATCACTTACTAATTTTTCACCTTACATTACTTCGCTTTACGTTCTTCCCGGACCCCCGCACCGACCTACCCGATCCCTACTGCGACGTAGTTCTCCGTCACTCCTTGAAGTTTTTCTACCTTGACTTTAGTTATTCTCAGCTTTCCCTACCTTACTTATACCTTAAAACGTTTTTCTCACTTTGCGCGGGCCGATCTACCTTCTATCCTAGAACCACTACCATGAGCTCGTTTCATCCTATGCAGCAAACGGCGCTGACACGGAATTTCACGTCGTTCCCGGAATCCACGCCGATACCACTGCTCCCTTTCCCTTCTTCTCCTGGTCTCGCAGGGACAGCAAACGACACAACGCCATTACGATGGTTCGTGGTAGAGCTCCTACATGGCGAGGACTCGGAGGGCAATCTGAATCGGTGGTCGTCCTTCATAGGCATCATCATCGCCATCTCGGGCAACGTCCTCATCTCGCTGGCGCTGAACGTGCAGAAGTACGCACATACACGGTTGGAGCGGGAAGCGGAGGGAAGACGCGCGCGGAGATCGAAGTTACGAATAGCTGGGCGACATGATGCGAACTCGCCGGATGTCGAGGACGCGGAGGATGTGGGGGAGAATGCGCCGCTACTGGGTGGGGGGGGAAGTAACGGGACGCTACGAAACGTCAAGGCTGGGGTGGATTTGGACGAGGAAACCCCGGCCAGCTACGTCTCCTCGCCGTATTGGATCCTGGGCTTGGTCATGATGTTTTTTGGCGAGTGTGGGAATTTTCTCGCGTATGCGTTCTGTGCAGCAAGCATTGTCTCGCCGTTGGGCGTGGTGGCATTGATCTCCAACTGCATCATCGCACCGGTGCTGCTGAAGGAGCCATTCCGCGCGCGGGATGTCATGGGGGTTCTCGTCAGCGTCGCTGGGGCGGTGGTGATCGTCTGGAGTGCCGAAAAGGAGGAGACCAAGCTCGGCCCTGACGAGATCCTGGATGCGATCTCGCAGACTGCCTTCGAGGTCTACTTTGGCGTCACGTGCGCGCTGATCCTGGTGCTGATGCGACTGTCCTCGAAGTACGGACACAAGACGGTCATGATCGACTTGGGACTAGTGGCACTTTTCGGTGGATACACGGTCCTGTCAACGAAAGGAATCTCGTCGCTGATCTCCTCTTCGTTCTACCACATCTTCCAGTACCCTATCGCCTACCTCTTCACTTTCGTCCTGGCATCCACCGCAGTCCTGCAGGTCAAATACGTCAACCGCGCGCTGAAGCGTTTCGACTCCACCGAAGTGATCCCCACACAGTTTGTGCTCTTCACTATCTCGGTCATCGTCGGCTCTGCTATCCTCTACCGCGATTTTGAGACCGTCAGTAACAGGAAGATGACCCTCTTCGCCATCGGTTGCACGCTCACATTTACGGGGGTCTACCTCATCTCCTCTCGCCGCAAGCGTGGTTCCTCGCGCTCATCGAGCTTCATGGACTCTCCCGAAGGCGAAGACGGTGACGTCGCAATGCCGATCCCGATCCTTCCTTCATCCAGCTCTCGTCCCGGCACCTCCGTCTCCCCTTCTCCAGCCCATAGCACCCGCCCGTCCTTCTACCGCACCGGTTCCGCAGTCTCCTCCAACGAGATCTCTACCACGCCGACTCTCTCCGCCTCACCATCGGAAGCCGTAGGTTACGGACTTCAAATCGCGGCTGCAGATCCGCTGTTACCCGGCGTCCACCGGCGGCGCCCCTCCGAGAGCGAGCAGATGCAGCGTGCTCTCGGCCTCATGCCCGGCAGCAACCTCATGACCGGGTACCAGTTGCAGACGGTAATCGCTGAGCGGACCCTCGCGCGGCAGCGCAGCTACGAGGCGGCGGAGGGTTCGCCGAGAGCACGCCGGAGCAGTCTTTCGGTCGTGCTGGACTTCGTTAAGGGGAAGCGAAAAACGGATACCGACGTGGCGGAGGTGGAGGCGGAGGATTATGATGGTGGTGAGGGGAGGGCATAGCTACACATTAAGAGCTGTAATACATGCTTTTTTTCGGTTCGTCTAATATACCAGTCCTTTCATATGTATCTGATTTGTAGTTTGGGTTTTATTTTCGTTTTTTTCTGTTGGTTTGTTTTATACCGTCCATTCATTTTTTTATTTGTCTCTTTTTTTTTTTTTTTTTTTTTTTGTTTGGTGAGATTTATAGCTGCTGAATTTTCTTTTTCTTTGTAAGATGAGAGATTGGTGGAATTAGGTACATAAGTACGTACTTACATATACATGCCTGGTGTACACTGTATCTAGGATCTTTGGAATTTCGTCCGTGAATGATATCCAGACCGAACGGGCTCCGTCAGTAAGAATTCTGTCCGAGGAACTCCATACATGCAAACAATTATGAGATGTATGTAGACTCAATCCCTGACGGCACCGAATGCCACCCGGTACCGCATCCTCACCCTCGGTTCGTTACCCTGCAACCCTAACCTCCAAACCAAACCGAACCGAAGCAAATCGGAATCGATTCATGCGTTGGGCACGCTAGTCCGTTTTCAGAGCTCGCCGCCACATGTGCTATCAGATTGAATAATTAAATATAAAAAAATTGTGTAGATACTGAACTTATGCGGAATTTCATGACATGCATTAGCGCCACCTAGAGGGGTTAGCGTATCAAGTGGCCCAACGTCAAATTCGAGTGAGAGCAGAGTAGGTAGGTTCCGCGACGGCACAACGTCACAGCGTAGAGTAGAGAGGCTCAGACGCAGTGGGTAGAGCAGAGTAGAGTAGAGTGAACAGAGAACCCGAGCGCCATCAATTCTCCCACTCCTCGACATCACGTTCTCCCCTGGCGGCAAATCGATTTCAACCAAGCCACCATGCGACGATGTCAGCCAATCGGGCTCGGAAACCAACTGGAGCTGATGCCCCAGGCAAACGACAGAAGACGTCGGATGGCACCGCTTCCGATGACTTTCCCGGTCCCGCTTTCACCCCATTCGCTCATCGTGAGCCAGAGCATATGGCTGAGGCAAGGCTTCCTGGGGGCACTTCATTGTCACCTATTGGCATATTCTCGCTGTATAAGGATCGATGCCGGCAGTTCAAATGGTACCTTCATATGTATATCCTCACCATTAACGACCCCACTGGCGAAGAAGGACTGTTGGAAGAAGCTTGTGCCACTGTCGTCACATCTACAACAGCGTTGCCAAAGAGCTGTATCTGCCAGGAATCCATGTATCGATCGATGAAATGATGGCGAAGTCCAAGGGCCGCAGCGGACACACAGTTCGCATACCCAGTAAGCCGATCTCCGTTGGATTCAAAGTTCTTGCGCTATGCGATGCTAGCTACACATTCAGCTAGCTGTACACCTCACGACTAACATCAATAGCTAACGTGGTGAAGGAGACTGAACTCTCGATGACTGGACCAGCTATGCCGCTGCTGTGCGAAAGTCCCAACTCCATCGATTACCAATACACCGTCTACATGGGCAATGCCTTTGCGACAGTTCCGCTGCTTCGGATGCTCCGAGATCGGTCGATCGGTGGTTGTGGTACAACACGAGTCAATTCGGTGGAACTTCCAGCCCTGAACAAATCAGATGTCAAGGTGGGATGAAACCGTTTGATTGGAGGTGTGGTGAAGCCTCCCACAAGGAGCGATAGTAACACGATACACCACTGGGGCTCCGGCGTCTTATGCATACGCTGGAAAGACAATAATATTGTACACTTCGTAACGATAGTCCACCCTTGGAACGAGGTAACGCTTAAAGAACGGAAAAAGCCACAGTCTGCGAGTACGAACGCAGCTGCAATTCGGAGAGCCTATGGAACGAAGGAGAGAATGCCGATGTTCATCCCGACGGCGGTAGGCGAAAGCCGAAGCCAAGGCCGAGGCAGATAAGACACGGCTTGGGCTCACCATGTTCATGGACGCCGGACGGGTCGAGACTGGATGACGGAGCTCTCAGTTACGCGGTAATATGGAAGAACGGCCAGTCCTGGGTGGGCATCAAAACTCACATGGGATTCAACCAGGAGGCCTACGGTGCGGAGTGTGCTGCCCTCGCAAGGGCACTGGAATCGGCTTCGCAAAGGCAGACGATCCCGCAGCGGGTTACAATCTTCACGGACGCTCAAGCCGCCATCAGACGGATGACCTCGGAGGAGCCTGGCCCCTGCCAAAGTACGAGCTCCACGCAACGAAGCACATCGCAGTGCTACGGAAAGCTCGGCCGGACATCATCGTCGAGATCCGGTGGTGCCCAGCGCACAAGGGAGTCCCAGGGAACGAGAAGGCCGATGAATGGGCCAAGCTCGCAGTAGCGGAACCAGACGCCCGCGAGGTGGGATGGCTGAGCTACCTGGGCCGGGCCGAGGCATGCGCGATGCCCGTCCCAAGATCTCTTGCACACCTCAAGCGGGAGGTCTCCGGGGAGAAGTGGGCGGAGGCACGACAATGGGCGGAAGGCCGGACCTCCAGGAAGAAATACAAGATGCCGAAGAGCCAAAGGCCAGATGGCACGGTGGCCGGGAGCACCAAGAGGCTTGCCTCATGGTTCTACCAGGTGAAGACGGGGCACTGCCTCACCGGGCAGTACCTGCACTGGACGAAGAATCAGCGTACCGCTCAGTGCTGGACCGGACGTAGACCCGGGATCACTTATTCAAGGAGTGCCCCAAGTGGAAGCCCCAGCAGAAGATCCTGTGGGCAGAGGTGTTGAAGGAGACTGGGAGAGGGGAGAGCTGGTGGAAGATCCGGGACCTCCTTGCCGATGGGAGGCGCAGCCAGGCGGTGCTAGACTTCCTCTCTACTATGGATGTGGGGAGACTGGTTCCGGCTGAGGAAGATGCGGGGAGCGAGGTGTCGGGGTGGGAGCGGCGGGAGCGGGAAGAGGAGAGAAGGGCAGAGACGGGGGAGCTTGGTGCTGCGGGAGAATTGGGTGCCAAGAAGAAGCTACCGCTGTTCCTACCCACGCCCTCTTTCATGGCATCCGCAGATGAGGATTAGGGGGTGGGATACGATTTCCTTTGTTTTTCCTCTCCTTCGGACTCCTTTCCTTTGTGATTTCCTTGGTGCGCATCACATCTTCTCGAGACAGGTCTGGGCGGAGGGCAAAGGAGAACTTGCAACGTGCCGCCACTGCGCGACAGCGGACAGGAAACGGGCTGTACATATCCTCGCCATGAGCTACCTAGTTCGCATTCGAGTAATGATTTAAAAAAAAAGGTGGTGGACGATTACAACCACCATACGAATGTTGTGGACCTCGCTGACCAGCGTCATGCTACCTACACGACCCATCAACATACCCAGTGCAATTGGCTCTGTCTGTTCCACCTCCTGCTGGACGTCAGTGTTGTCAATTCCCATCTTTGCGGCCTCACACCCCACGAAGCGCTCCTCACGTCTATCGACATGAAACAACCCTTAGACTAAGCAATCAAGACCAATTGCTCTACCGCAGAGTGTTTCAGGAGCCTTTCGTTGTTGGACTTCTTAAGTCCAAGGCTGCTCGTTGTAAAGAAGTCTGCTGCACCACACCGTGAACGGATACGCCGGACTCATATCAAAAAGACCCACTGTATACTGTTTTCAAAGTATAGGAGGTACGAGTGGAAGTAGTCGTTCCGTTGGTAAAACTAACACCAGAGCAAATTGAGATAGAAATAAACAATGGGAACAGTTGTGGCAGTCCTTCTCTTTGCCGTGCGTCCTCCGTTGTGCCGAGTGCTTCTCGCCGAGCATTCTTAATCTCACCGAGGACGATTCGCAATTCGTTTCGTTGGGGCGCTATTCATCGCGCTATGTTTCGCCGAGGATGATACCGTACGTTTCGCGTCGAAGATGTTGGCTGAACTGTCGTGCCTCATTAGTCATTACGGTCTGGAAAATAGTATGGATGCAACTACCGACGAGTTCCCCAGGAGGCTAGTGCGTGCTAGTGTGCCCATCTAACACACGAATCGATCCTAAAAAAATCACTAGGCTTCCGAGAGCCGACGCACCGCCGTCGCCGCTGACGACTTGAAAACTTGCAGGGCTCAATCAACTCTATTCTGCCCTGCCTGCCCGCCCTGCTCCAAAGCTATATACCTCGACTTCCGCCCGTTCCCATCTGCGAATCGACCGAGCGAGCGCAGAGCTCAGCTTCCACTCGTTCCACCCACCCCCCCCCCCCGGCCCCGCCCCCGCCACAATGCCGCCAATCATGCACCCGAAGTCGTTCAGCACAGCGTCGCTCTTCACATCGACGGCGGTGCTGGCATTCCTGGTCGTCGGCGCCCCGCACCTGCTGCCCTGTCCGGCGCCGCGCCGTCGCATCGCTGCCGACGACGGCTCTTCCTCCTCTTCGTCCGCACATCGACCGCACGGTGGCGGTGACGGCGGCCGCCGCGAGAAGAATTCTTGTCCCATTCCCCGTCCTGGCGCTTCGGCTGCGGCGGGAGAGGAGCGAGGGCTAGAGGGGGGGAAGGAGGGGGGGAAGAAGGTTGTCATCATCGTTGAGCGATGATATGAAATGGGAGGGACGTGGGTGGGGGTAGACCTGGCTGGGCTTTGGACTGAGTGGGCTGAACCACGGCACGAAAAAAAAACAGCGATTGTCAACACCAATAATTCGGGCAGCAAACAATTGGATCATGGAATTTGCTACGTAACTAGTTGCCGTATCCTCACGGATAAGTCTCGCACCCCCTCCAGCCAGCGTTGATGTTCTCGCCCTCGCCGTCCTCGCCAACCCACCACCAAACCCACCTCCGCGCGCAGCCTCCGGCGGCGGCCAGATCGACGCGCTCGACAACGTCGGGCACGATGACACCGACCCTGAAGTTGTCCCGTGCAATCTTGGCGATGCCATGCTCGGCGAGCACCTCCCTATTCTCGACCGTGCCGCCCATGACCAGCCCGCCGACTTCGCAGCCCAACGGCGCGCCCGGCGGCGGGTTCGCAAAGCTGCCCCGCATCGCCGGCGTTAGATTCCCGAAATGCGCCTGCACCTCCCTGCGCCAGCTAAACTCGCCCATGCCCTGTCCGTGCTCCCGCCGGCGCAGCCGCTCGGTGACCGCCTTCGGCGGCTCGGGCAACGTTTCCGAGAGCAGGAAGCACCGCCCCCGGATGCGCCACTGGTTCTGCGTCCCGCCCGCAACCCAGAAGCACGCCTCGACCTCGGCGCCGTCCGTCGTCCCCGCGCCGACGACTTTCTCCATCCGCGCGTCCGTCGTGAACGTCGGCAGGTCACTGTCCCACGCCCATGCGTTGTGCAGCGGGTTGTGACAGTTCTCCGGCAGCCGGCACAGACTGCCCCGGTAGATCATCGTGCGGCACCGCGGTCCTGGAGGATTCCGCAGCGGCTGCGGAGACGGGATCGGGTACAGACCCGACGTCGGCGACGACGACGTGGTCTGCGTCGCCAGCGTGAAGGTGCACGGCTGTAGGTGCGCGATGTGCGCTTGTAACAGGGGCGCCCAGGGCGCTTGCGGTGGCATCGTAGTTGAGGTTCTCTGTAGACGCTGCTTCGGTGTGGTGGGTACGGCGAGTGTGGTGAGGGGGAGTGGCGATAGCGGAGATGGAGGGGATAGGGATGGAGATGGTGGGAGATGGTGGGAGGGGATAGAGTGATGGAGGGGATGACGACAGTATACGTACATACGTAGGTCGGAGCCCGCGCGTCATTTCGCGCGGAGGCATCGGGGGCCGACCGATGAGTGTTGCCACATGGTCATAGCAAAGGCGGGCACCGTAATCTGCTTCGCATCACAGCACACAAAAAATCTCTCCCATATCCGTGTATTTCTAATATTACACCAAACCACCTCCGCCATTCCTAGAACAGTCTGCTGATTGCATCTACATCCCGTGGGATATACATGAAAATCAAAGAGTAGAGAGTTATCATCTATCGTCGCTCAACCCACCTGAGCAGGATCAATCACAGTGAAGATGTAGAAAAGAGAGCAGAAACACCCACCAAACGCCCGCCCTGACCCATAAGTAAAGAAAAGGAGAATAACAAAACAAAGGAGATGCGGAAGAGGAAAGCAAACACCCCCCAAATTAGAGATATGTCAATACAAACCGCTATGCTTTCCCCAGAAGCCCGCTTTAATGCAGAATATAAAAATAAAAATCGGAACAGATTTCGACAGCACCCAAGAGTGAAACGGAAAAAGGAAAGAAAAAACAAAAAAACAAAAAATAGAATTTCAAACAAAACAAAACAAAACAAAAACAAAAAAAAGCCACCACCCAAACTTTCCTAATCCCAGTTTCCCGTTACCCTCTATCCAGCAATAGAAAAAGACCCCATAGGAAAAAAAAAAAATCAAATAAAAAAAAATCAATGCCGCTATCCCCTAGGAAAATGAGAAGCAGAAATAAAATAGTAAGGACGAGAAACATCGTACGTATGACGAAACCCGAAAAACAGTAAAAACGGATTGTCGGCCGATGCTCGTTATGCTCGATTTCGTCAGGCGTCGGCATTCTCGCTCATACGAACGAGGTCGAGGACTCTCGCGACGACGGCACTCGGGTAACCGCGCCCCATCATCTCGTCGACAACCTTCTTGGCGTTCTCCTTGTCTCCAACGGCGAGATAGGCGCGAGTCATGGCCTCGTAGGTGCTGGGTTCGCGACGGGCCTGACCCGCACGGGTCTCGAGGGATTCGTAGATCTGACGGGCCATGTCGATGTTCCTCTCTGTGGCCCATCCGTGAATGAGCGAGTTGGCGATGTACGGAGTCATCTGGATGCGCCTGCTCGCCATGTCTTCGACCCAGAAAGGAGTCTCGGAGACACGGCGGTTCGCAACGTAGCATTCAAGGAGAGCCTGGTAGAGTGTGCTGTCGGGAGGGATGCTGCCTTCTTCGACGACCTTCTCAAAGTGCGCAACCGCGGCGGGGATATCGTGGAGGACGCATCCCTTGGCGTGGATGAGGGCCGCGTGGTGTCCAGACTCGACGGGAAGTCCACTGGCAGCGATCTTCTCGAGGATGCCTTCCGCAGCAGCCATATCCGGCTCGTCGAGAGTGGCGTAGGCCTCAATCAAGAGCTTGTACGTGTGTGCGGTAGGAGCGATACCGCGCGCGAGCAGGCGATTGTAGTAGGCAAGGACTTTGGAGCGATCGCGCTTGGTCGTGATGAAGAACTGGATCAGCGAGTTGTAGGGCGCTGGTCGAGGCTTGTAGTTGGGCATCAACTCCATCTCCTCGAACAACTCCTCGGCGAAGGTCTCGTCGCCCACACGGGTGAGCGCGTTGATCATCGTTCCGTAGGTGACCGAAGTGGGCTTGATCCTGGCAAGGCGCATAGAGCTGAAGAAAGCGAGGCAGTCGTCCACCCTTCGCGCTTTGGCGAGTTTTCCTATAACTGCGTTGTAAAGGAAGGAAGTGGGTAAAACGTTCTCGTTGACAGCCTCCTGGAAGATACTGACAGCCTCGGTGGCCTCATCATAGGTCTGGTGAGTGGCCTTGAGCGAGACGATATAAAGCCCGTAGGTGTTGGCGGACGGCGCAAGGTTGTAGCTCGCCATCTCGTTGTGGAAGGCGCGCGCCTTATCGCGATGTCCGAGGTTCAGCTGCGCAGCGACCATGGCGTCCAAGAGGGAGCCCCAACCGAATCTGGCGATTGGATAGTCGAGGTGTCCGGGAGGACAGTCGGTCTTGGCGTTCCTCATGATCTCGTCGATAAAGTCCTCGTGCATGCCCGTGCGAGCGGCAGTGGTGATGATCTTGGAGAGGGTGGTTAGACGGAGGGTGCGGCCAGTTCGTCGAGTGCTGCGGTACATGCGCCTCAGATCGGCAATCTTGCTGTACTTGGAACGTTCAAGGATGGCATCGATGGCGTCGGAGGTATTAGTATCGGTCTTCGCGAGATAAGGGTCGTAGTTCTTGTCGATAATGCCCTCGTGATCGTTCACCGCCACCAACGTGGGAGAGGCGGAAGCCATCGAGACGGGAGTCGTAGTCCGAAAGAGCTCCTGCTGCACGTATTGCTTCCAGGTTTCCGGCATATCTGGGAAAACGGGGGCGAGAAGAGCAGCACCGCGTTCGAGGATCTCCGCAATCGGTCCCGTGATGGGGAACTGATGGGCAACAGCGAAACTGAACATGGTGCGGAAAGTCGAGCTCTCTTCGGACCAAAGCGGCAGACCGGTCTCGAGGCAATCCTGCATAAGCGAATATTGTAGCTGAATGACGAGCGAAAGCTGAGCGGCGGTCAAGCCCAACAATCTGTGGCGGTCGAAAAGGGCGAGAACACGCCTTGACGCTTCGAGCCCGAGCCCGCCGCAGTGCATCACACTGAAACCGGCGATGTCGAGAGCGATGCTGTGGGTGAGGAGTTTTCTTGACGAAAGGGTCAAGATCACGTGCTCGAATCCCTCGCGGAGAGCGGCTCGCTTGGCGTCGATGTCGAAGACGGAGAGCTGGAGACCCGGATACTCGAGGAAGAAGTTGCTATATTGGTTGAGTACGACGAGAGCCTCGTTAGGATAAGCGGAACGGAAGAGGAGGTCGACGTATGCCAGCATCGCAGAGATATCGGGGCCGGCCGACATGCTGCGATCACATAGATCACGCCAAAGATCGCGAGCGAGATCGACGTGTTGGCCGCGGATGCAGAGCGCGAGACCGGACATCTGGCATTCGGCGGTGATTTGTTGTCTCTGAGTGTTGTTGAATTCCATACTATCGAAGTTGATGGTGTTGTATATTTGTCGGGAGAAGTCAAGTTCGTCCTGATCAGCGATCCGGGTCATCAGGAGGGCAAGCCACTCGCTAGGCGTAAACTGGGTCGCTAGCTGCGAAGTCCACTTCTTAGCGGCGTTTATGTCACCTTGAGCGACAAAACCCTCAATCACAGCCCGTTTGAGCCATTCAATGCGCACCCTCTCCTGGCTGATGTCGGCAACCTTTGAAAGGAAGGTTAGCGCGCCGGCGGTGTCGCCAGCATCCATGTAGGCCTTGATCAGATCAGTGTAAACCTGATATCTCTGGTCCATCATCGTCGGGTCCTGTGCGATTCGCATCTGCAACCAGCAATTATACGTCTCGACGGCAGCGCGGATATCTCCGGTTCGTCCGAAACCTCTGATGAGCGATCTGATCATCTCCGAGGTCGGTGCCACTCCGTGAGCCTCCATGTTCGCGTACACCTTCAACATGTCATCGGCGCGCTTGTACTTGGAGCAAGCGTGGATGAGCGCCTGGTAGACGGAGACGGGGAAAACACGCTCGGTGCGGACTTCGGTGCTATCGTAAAACAAGCCGAGAGCCATATCCATCGCGCCCTCCTTCTTCATGTCCTTCGCCTCCTGCGTCTTCGATTTGAGCGCAACACCGAACCGTTGGGCGTCACGTTCGGCATCGGTGGCTATCTTGAGGGAGCCCAGTGCGCGCGCCGAGAGGAAGTTGATCAGAATCGTGTAAGTGCTCGTCGTCGGTGTCAGCTTCTGCCGCAGCATCGCTGAGTACACGTCGGTCACATGGGCGACATAGCGGGGACGCAGACTGACTATCGAGTCGAGAAGCAGATTGTACGATGTCGTGTTGGGTGTGAATCCCTGGTCCGTCATGTGCCGGAAGAGAATGGTGACCTCCTCCCACCGTCCCTGATCGCGCAGTGACTGCAACTGCGCATTGAGTTCCCTGGTTTCCGGGGTTTCGGGTTCCTGCAGTAGGACATCTGCAAGGGAAGCCGCCTGTGGTTCCTCCTTCACGGCGGTTTCCTCCTCCACGGCGGCCTCGGCATCAACGCAATCCACAACCGCAGATTCCGACACCTTCGAGACGTCAGCGCCGGCTTCGACGCCCGCCTCCTCTTCCTCCGCGACAACCGATCCGAACGAATCCGACCGCGCGCGGGCGGCCAGAGGCTCGGCTATGGGTTCGGGTAGCGCTCCAAGCAGCTGCTTCTGCTGCTGCTGATGCTGGGCCTTGGACCAGAGGATCTTCTTCGAGAAGAGATATTTCCGGTCCTCCTTGTCGTCGGCCGCCGACTGGGCGGCATAGAAGGCGTTCACGCTCTCGCTGCCGGAGCCGTCCTTGGGCGCGGCGCGGCCCGAATGCGCACCGCCGAAGGCATTCTGTATCTTGGCCGGAACATTGTTCTGGCCGAACTTGATCGGGATCGTCGACGAGGCATACGACGATTGGGTGGCGGCTACGACCGACTGTGCGTAACCATTGACGAGGTGCCTCGCGATGCTCTGACGAGCGAGAGTGGTGAATGGTTTGAACACCATTCAGACAGCGAAATCCTGCGAGCCGGCGAGTCGAGTCAGTGTCGTTACGGTACGCTTCACCCTCTTCTCTTCCTACTCCTCATCGACATCTCGATAGCACGAACCTGTTTAGATGGCGACACTGGGTTGTGTACTCATTGGACGGACGACTGCGACGGTCGTCTGTGCAGCGCGTGGGGGAATATTCTCGATGGGTGGTGGGGTATGGGATCGACAACGACACTGAATGGATCTTGCTCACACACGGCTGTCTAGCGAGCGCGTACGTGCGTTGGTAATGGGCGAGGGGAGAGATGAAGGAAGAATCCGAGGGGAGAGATGAAGGAAGAATCGGAGGAGAGAGATTCTATGGAGTTAGGAGCGGGAAGGGAGAAGGAGGAATATGGAGGAGTGAACGGAGTATGTGGACGGAGACGGAGACGGACAGTCAGAACAGTCGGGACAGTCAGAGAAGGCCAGTGTGGGGGGGGTGTGGGTGTGATTAAACAGAGAAATTTTCGGAGCGCGACTGTCGGACGGGCCGGCAGTGCTAAGAAATACGCTTTTCCGAATGCAGCAAGGATGAGCTGCAGCGTGATGGATATCTACATAGCGTACAGAGTACATACTTGCCTGCAGTGCTGCAACCGCCATCGGTGTCACCCGTATTTGCGGGACAAAAGGGAAACTTCTCACGCCCGCCAACTGATTGATGCCGTTGCGTAGCGGCCGAACATCGCGGGCCTCTCAACACGAGCATACTGCACAGCGAGACTTTGGGATGGCCGCGTCGATGAGGCCGTTGCGTTTCTGGCTGCATTCCGATCTGGCTACGGACTCATTCGCGAGCTCTTCTCCTCATTTCGATCGCGATTGGGCGGGCCATCTGCTTCTTCTCCTCGTTCTTCCCCTTCTTCTTCTTCTTCTTGTGTTGTTCTTCTTCCGCTTCTTCGGCCACCAACGGAGAGTGGCCACAGTCCCCCGTGGAAAAGAGTCCAGCCAGCCACCATATGTGTTCGGCCCGTCGGCGAGGGAGGCTGTACTATGTACCTCTCATGTGCTTTGCTGACTTGCTTATTCCTTCCCGTCATCGTCACGGGTCACAGTCGCTCCGCATGCTCGTCCCGGATCTTTTTCTTCTCGAACGCCCAGTCCTGCAGGGTGGGCTTCGATTGCTCCGACACTCCCAACGCTACATACGTCAACCCTTTTTTTTTTTCGCCGCGCTAGCCAGTCGTCGATACCGGGTCGCCCCAGGACGCATCCCTCTGCAGCAAGTCGTGGAGATAGCTACTCTAAATACATAGCCCGTCTCGGCTGTGTCCCCGAGATGGCGGATGGCTCGGGAATCATCGGATTCTCAGGTTTTCCTTTTTCTTCCTCTTTCTTCCTTTCCTTTTTTGCTCGTCTAAATCCTGTGGCCATGGATGTTTCTTTCTTCAAGCAGACCCGAACGCGTGTCTATGTACTGTACACGCACGCACCAACATCGTGAATGTAGACTACGAGGCACACACATGCATGACTAATCACTCCTCACGAATATATCCGTCCGTCCAGTCGCGAGATCCTCTCTGCAGTCGTCCAAAATCTGCGCCCTCTGCTCTAGACGGCCGGCTGATGTTTGCTGTCCCAACAATCCACGGCTGCCCATGTCTTGATTACATATGGATTTTTTTGGGGATTTTTTTTCCCTTCGAACGGCAACCCCCGTCACCCAGCCCATCCTTCCCTCCCTCCCTCTCCCGCATTCCGGCGCAACCTACATACGTACTACCTACATTTGTCTGGATCACCCACCCATCTCATCTCCCGTATGTGGCGGATATACGTACGCGACACTGCGGATGACTCGCGGCGGGGAACGGGTTCCGTGTCGATGAGGAAGGGGTGGAAGTCACGGGTTGGACGACTGCTACCTGCTCCTTCCACCCGGTGCCGCTCCCAACTTAGTGTCTTCCGACCCGTCTGGAATCGGCTTTCAAGTGCCACTGCCGTAGTACGCCGATTCTACATCAAGCCGTCTCCTGTGCTCTTTTTTTCTCGCCCTCGTCTCTTATATCGGACCCGCTACTACCAACCGGGGGAAACAAAGTGCCCGAACGAACCTAGCCGTAAGATGATGCTGTGCGTTATGCAGTGCCCACATGCACCCATGTACGTACTTATGGACGGACGTATATGAGGTATGTTATGTATGCAGGGTCCGCAGCCGAGTGATCGCGCGAGGGAGATGCTTCCAGTTACACGGTGAGGTGGATGTATCAATCGTATTTACGTGGTTAATGCCAACAACCCCACACGTACACACTCTCTCTTTCATGTCCGTCGCGGCATTCCCGGCTCTGTCATCCCTCCCTCCCTCCAACAGCGTGTCGGCATGCGCCTCCCCAGTTCGGGCGCGCTCGAAACCACCTCCACGGTCTTCTCTCTATCGCGGCCCACGCGCTCTCCAACACTGCCGGATGTATATCGACGACCGGATCCGTGCCAGAGATATCTTGAAGGGATTGGCCCAGTCACCGATGGGCAGCGACGCGGGGACCGCGGAGGTCACCGTGGATTTTCACCTGTGCTGGGGACGGTGGCGGTGATGATGGATTCATTGATCGTTGATCACCTGTCCTGGGGACGCTTATGCATTGGCTCGCGTAATCGCAGCAGCAGCAGCAGCACGAGTGCAAAGTTGTGGTGCTGGAAGTGCGTCATGGGATATCACCTTCGAGACTCTGTTACACGAGATGTACATATCCATCAAATTTTACTACTTTATAAGAAACCATCATCACTGCCACTTATAAGACGGGAAACCGAGACGGATAAGAAACGGTTCCAGTTCCGGGACCTCTCCACGAACTATAGGAGTAGCCGGGCGGTTCTGGACTTCCTTAAAACCACGAGTACCGAACCCGGCTGAGGGAAGGCGTCCAGAGCAAGGTGCCGAACTGGAGGCTGGAGGCTGGATGAGACAGGGAGGGCAGCTTTCTTTGCTCTTTTCTTCCGGCTTTCCTTTGTTCTTTTCCCCCCTGTTATTTCCTTGATGCGCTCTGCGTTTTTGGGATAGGCCTGGGCGGAGGGGGTAAGGCCGCGGGGAAGAGACAGACCGGCTCCACACGAAGTCGGCCCTGAAGTACCTCCCTTCGCGGCGACCGTTAGAACCCGCGTGCGGAGTGGCCAACAGTCCGATGAACGTAGGTACTCCAGTGACCAACGTCACTCGCATCTCCCCTCCTAGCCCCACCCCACCAGCCACAGCGCGACAGTTCCAAGTTCTGCTTCACACCTCCAGAGTCTGCCGCTGCTGGTGGTGGTAGCACTCACCGGCAATCACTCGCCGGTTGCTGACTGGCGGGACCTCCCAAAACAGTAACGACTGCCGATATCTGGCCTTCCTTCCTCTAGCGAAATTTTGGCGGTGTGCACTGCATCGCCGTTGTGCCAGGATCGTATGTACGCCACGCGCAAAATTCCACCTATCGTTGACGTCACGGCCAGCGCGTGCATATCGCCGCCAAGAACACGGACACATGCATGGCACTGCCATCCCGCTGCAGCGCTTGAGTTGCACTTGTATGCATGCTCGCCTGCTCACGCCGAAGGCTCAGCTCTGCTATCAACAAGCCCCGCAGCATGTAGCGGCTAGGCCCGCTCCCAGCTAAGGCCGACAAAAGCTGGCTGGACGCTTCCACCAGCTTAAGTCTGGCCATGTGGCCATCGGAACGCCGGATTTGGTAATCGTCCCAGCGACAGCTGTTGGTGGTGTGATTCTGAGGGTGGCTGCGGCATCCTGCAGACCAGGGAGCACTCGCTCAAAAACTGCAGCTGGCGGAAGGGCGCCCAGAGGATACTCTGGGACGGGGTCCCGTCGAAATCGGGGCGAGGACGGACGCCCAAGGCCACCCGCCAGAGCTTCGCGGACGAGTGGTGCTCGCGGGCTGTCATGAGGTTCTTAAGGACTGCGGATGTCTGAAGGCCGGCACTGCCCGCGCGGGTGGGAAGGGTGCGAGGGATTTTCTAGCAATAGGCGTATCGTCACCTTTTGTCAGAAGGAAAGACAAAATAAACCATTTTAATTTATATATACACATATATATCGCCTTACTTATTGATCAAGTAAAGCAAAACGGTATAATCTATATCGTTTTATCAGGAAAGGGAAAGTGAGGCCCTGGACGGCTCTCAGTGTGGTCGGGGGCGTGGGTGCCGGGATCTTTGCTTTCTTCATTTTTTTCCCCTTAGCACATAGGGGTTTAAATTCTCAACTGACCGGTCATTCCCGGGAGAGAGAAAGAGGATGATGCAATTTAGCCATGCTCTATATAGGTTGCATGCTTTGAATGAAGAAACCCCAAAACAAAACTGTGCGGTGATGGATAAACAAAATAAAATAAAATATGTCTGGGTGCTGGGTTGGAGATGGGGCGGTAGCAGATGGGTTTCTCTACAGAAGCATCACGTCACATGTGGTTCGAGGGCTGTTTCTCACTATCGGGAGGAGCAGTTGTGTGGTCATAGACATAGTTATACTGGATAAGCCAGAAATTCTGTGGAAATCATCAAGGAGCACAACTTCTGTGGATATCTAGCGCCCATCTCCACCTTTAGCCCACACCTCGGCGTCGTATCCTTCGGCGAGCTTGACGTAGTCCTCGCCAGCGGTGATCCAGCCCTTGAAGCCACCTTCAAGAGCGACGCTCTTGATGGTCTGGTCGCCCTTCGCGTCGATGTAGTCTTGCAACCACGACGAGGAGCGGGGACCACGGCCGTTGGAGGCGCCTTTCCTCGGCTGTTAGGTGCGGCCGGCGATACATTGGGGCAGGGGACATACTGCAGTAGAAGATGGCCAGGGACACGCCCGCCCCACGCAGAAGATTGTAGATGGCCTCGCGCGTCTGGTAGAGCGAGTGCGCTGGAAGGTTGATGGAGTGTTTGATCGTGCCACCCTGCGGATATGCCAGCATCAATAACTGCGGAAGTGCAGTGGACGGACGAGGAGGGACACACCTCAAAGTCGGTACGACGGACATCGACGAGGATGAAGTCTTTTCCCACCGTCTTCGTTTCGAAGAGCTTGCGGGTCTCCTCTCGGGTGATGAAGTCGGGCTTCGACACCGGCGGTGGGAAGGCCGCGTACCACGGTGCTGGCTTCTGCTCTGTGGTGGACATACTAAAGATGGAAAGTTGGAGGGAAATTGGGATTTTTGGGGGGATGTGGATGTGCGTCTGACGATTCTGGGAGGGACTCGAGCTTTTATGCAAACTGGAAGTAGCCCAGACCACAATCCTGATCTGATAAGAGTTCTGCGCGGCTGGGGTTCGGTTGTGGCCAATGCGCGACAGAGATCTTATCTGACGTACAAAAGCGGTAATGACTTAGCCGCGCCGCGAGTTAGTTAGACTTTGATGTCCGCCAATCAGAGGTGGCCAGTGACAACACTCGCGCATATAGTTAGTTGTCATAAAATAGGGCCCCAAATTATGTCCTTCTCCAGCAGCCCAACAACGGCATACACAGTTTCCCTCCCCCCCCCACAAAAAAAAAACATCCCTCATTGTCACTCCACCGAATATTTTTCTTTTGATATCGATCCCTATCTGCGGAAACAGAAGCAGCGAACAATGGATCCTTCGGTCGAGAAAGAAAAGAACCTCGAGAATGGGAATTGTGAGACTGGATGTTGTTGTCCTCTTGTTTCTTCCCTCCGCAGTCTCGATATTTACCACGAAACCAACAGGTGCTTCCGCTCCCGCGGCATCGTCCTTCAAGCAGCTGTCGTTCCTCGACCGCTTCCTGGCCGTGTGGATTTTTCTCGCCATGGCCATCGGCATCATCCTTGGCTACTTCGTCCCCGAGACCAGTCCGGCGCTGCAGCGCGGAAAGTTTGTCGACGTCTCCATCCCCATCGGTATGTCGATCCCGCCATGGCCTACACACCTCTGGTTACCCTCGGCTAACATGCAGCAGCCGTCGGTCTCCTGATCATGATGTACCCGATCCTCGTCAAAGTGCGCTACGAGATGCTTCCCAAGCTGCTCCGGCTCCGCGAACTGTGGCTGCAGATCCTCTTCTCGGTGATCGCCAACTGGGTCGTCGCGCCGCTGTTCATGCTCGCGCTCTCGTGGGCGTTCCTGCCGGACCGCCCGGAGCTGCGTGAGGGTCTCATCCTCGTCGGCGTCGCCCGCTGCATCGCCATGGTGCTGATCTGGACCGACCTCGCCGGCGGCGACGGCGAGTACTGTGCCATGCTCGTGGCCTTCAACAGCATGCTGCAGATCGTGCTTTTTGCGCCGCTCGCGGTGTTCTTCATCCGCGTCGTCTCGCGCTCGTCGGCGACGATCGAAATCAGCTACGAGGTCGTGGCCAAGTCCGTCGCCGTGTTCCTCGGGATCCCGCTGGGCGCCGCCGTCATCACCCGCTTCGTCGTGCTGTTCGGCATCTTCAAGGGCGACATCGACCGCTGGAACAGGCACTTTGTGCGCTGGATCGCGCCCTGGTCGCTGATCGGGCTGCTGTTCACCATCCTCGTCCTGTTCGCCAGCCAGTCGCGCAACGTCGTCGGCAAGATCACGTCCGTGCTCCGCGTTTGCGCGCCGCTGATCGTCTACTTCCTCATGATCTTTGCCGCCTCCGTCTGGGCGTGCAGGCTGCTCGGCCGCGACGGCAAGCGTGCCCGCTGGGGCTATGCGAAGACGGCCACGCAGAGTCTGACGGCTGCGAGCAACAACTTCGAGCTGGCCATCGCCGTCGCCGTGGCGTGCTACGGCGCCGGAAGCGAGCAGGCGCTCGCCGCCACCGTCGGCCCGCTCGTCGAGGTGCCGGTGCTGCTGGCGCTGGTCGAGGCGCTGAAGTGGCTGAAGACGAAGATGCAGTGGGAGGACGACGAGTAGGATGTGGCCGTAGCGGCGGGTGGTAGTACTGCGCTTGCGTATGTAGATAGAGCGAAGGAGCCCGAGTCTAGAAAATCATCGTTTTTGTCTGCTGGCGTCGCGTGGCCCCGATCGTGAGCAGTGGGCGGCCGCAGCTGTGACATGGCCTCGAGAAACGAGTTCGATCTTGTCTCGAGCTCGGAGGATGCCTGTTGCACCGGGGGCAAGATAAGTTCGAGCGAGCCAGCGTGTGTACCTCCAGCTCGCGCATACATCCGTCACTCGCCACGAGCAGCAGGGTCAGGCTGTATCATTCGACTGCAATATCTCACTCGTTCTGCTTTGTCGTGTGCAGAATCACGCCACATAATCCAAACTGTCCGCATTTTCAGCCTTTTCTCTCCAAGACAATACAACACATCAAGACTTCACCATTATTCTGACGGTTCGTGTCGAACCAGCAGACCGAGTGCGAGCGTGTGAAGCCAGTGCTCGATGTGGCTACAAGCTATGTACTGGCTGCCGTGTACTAGTACATGTGTCATGTCATGTGGGTGTTTTCTCCCTTGTGTACCAGTTAAGGGATGCACGGCTAGATTGCCTAGATTACATATGCACCCGGCTCGCGCAGATGCCACGCCGCCACGGTGATCGGCGTGCAACGTTTGGCCGCCTTGTATGTATATGGAGAGTACATACTTAGATACCTACTCTACATGACTGGTTAGACTGGTTACTCCGCCATCTGTCCAGTGCCTAACGGGAATGCATATCTAGGGTACATACGTGCACGCTGGGTGCGCGACTATATACCTATAGGGCGAGATCTAGACGCCGGAGGTTGCGAGTTCTTTTTTTCCACCTACTCTAGTTTTTTTTTTCCTCCCATGTATGTAACTATACTTATACGGGGGGACAGCGTGCTCCACTGCGACGAAGCATCACCACGGAGCCAGAAGAGAGAGGGGCTGGACACGGTCCATTGCCGACCGGGGCCGTCAACACACAGGGTCCCAACCCCGCTGTGATCCCCGCAAGCGTGGTCTAGCGGAGTTCTCCGCGGCCTTTCTTTCTGCTTTATCTAGCCGGACAGGGCCGCGCATCGGCTTTCTCGCTGCGGTTAGCTGGGCGGCGGGGGAGGAGGGCGGGGGATGAAGCACGGAGCATGGCGATGGCGCGGGGACCGTCTTTCTCGACGGCCAGGTCGGCGTATTGTGTGTATACATAGGTGTAGCTAAATGGACGCGTCGGCGTGGGTTTAGCTTGCGCCGGACCGGGCCCTGCGCCTGGCCTGGCCTGACCGAGATCCGCCGATGCGCTGGTTTCGACGCTCACCGTCGCCGTCAGCGCCCCAGCAGCACCAACCGGTGCGTCTCTCAGTCGCTGCTGTTGATATGTATCGCCGCGGAGTCCGGCAGATACGCACGGCAAGGCGGACGGCAAAAAGAGGATGAAAATGAAAATCTGGAGTAGATATGTATAGATATATCTATACGCGGTGCGGAGTCGCGCCAGCCGCAAGCCCCATCCGCTCACCGCTGCAGAGTCAGCTGTGCAGTGGGTGGACGTCGAGAGATGCATACGTAGATATGCCGCGGTCCACGCCGGGCGCGACACTCTTCTGCTGGCAGCTGCCCACGAGCGATTCTCCACCCGCCAACCGTTCACATGCCACCGCCGGCAGCATCCAGGCGTGCATATCTAGTGTTTATGTAACGATGTAGACATCGAGATGGACGTGCATCGGAACCGTGCACACTGTATGCACGGCAGCGCGGCCCTGGACTCCCATCAGATGTGACGCACGCACGGTCGAGAGATAGGTAGATAGTCTAGATGATAGATATGATATGTGCACGGTGACGACCTAGATACACGGCAGCCGGACAAACGAGGTGTCGGCTCGACACACATACTCTACCTACAGGTCTGCGGCAAGCTCTCTCTCTCTCCGGGGCCGCAGTGCGCAGCTGAGTTTGATGGACACGCACCTGCATATAGATATTCTTACGGGGAAGCATATCGATGTCCCATCCCCTGTCGGCATCGCGATAAGATGCGGATGGCCAGATGGAGGATGGATGGACGGACGGATGGATGGATGGATGGATGGGGCGGGAGGGGTGGGCCGTGTTCCGGCCATGGCTGTGGGTGGCGGTGGACGGTGGCGGACACCTGGTATCTGTCGGCGATACACACACAAGTTGCGGGTTTCCGGTGCGGATGGGGGTGCACGCGGCGTTGGAGGATGCTGTTATCTAGAGTATCTACTGCATCTACATACTTGTCTACATGTTGTTTTATGCTATGTACTGCACTGACCGATGAAGAAAAAGCAAGACAAAAAAAACACAGACGAGCACAGAAAAACACCAAAAAACAACAAAAAAACAACAAACCAAAAAAACACCCCTCAATTCCACGCCACGCATGAAATAAACGACACTGAAATCAAAAACAAAAAAAAACAAAAAAAAAACAAAAAAAACAAAAACAAAAAAACAAAAACTAAAACAAAATAAACGAGACCCCCCCCCAAAAAAAGAAACAAAAAAAAAGTCAAAATCCATCCAGATCGCGATTCACCCTCCCCATCTCCCCTCTCGTGACTGTGATTTTCCCCGTAAGAACAGCTCCTCCCCTCCCTCCCTTGTCCGTCCAGTGCTGACACGGATGCAGACGAAACTTTGTTCCCCCTCCCTTTTTCCGCCCGGGCGACGGGATCACATCGATTCCACGGGTCTGCTGATGATGATGATGATGATCGCGATGTTGCCCGTCGGGTTCGTTTGTAAGTACATA
>Ga0307508_10001234_pt1 | contig 29216 bp, 39 predicted proteins | sample 9_EM_MG_FD_203089 | JGI IMG/M metagenome (GOLD analysis project Ga0307508, IMG submission 203089) | Populus trichocarpa ectomycorrhiza microbial communities from riparian zone in the Pacific Northwest, United States - 9_EM | ecosystem: Host-associated > Plants > Roots > Unclassified | place...
GGTGGTGGTCGCTTCCCTAGCTTTGCTAGCTTAGCGAAGGACAAAGTTATATTTTACTCCCGGTGCTCCCGTAAGCTTCGCTAGCTCCCGTAGCTCCGGTAAGAATTAAATTTTTTGCTGATGTTCCCTAGTTCCCGTAAGGTGGTGGTTGCGTCGATAAGGTTCGCGGTTGCGTTGGTAAGATTGGTGATTGCGTTGGTAAGAATGGTGGTGCGTCCGTTGCTTTGCTAGCTTTTCTAGCTTTTCTAGATTCCCTAGCTTTATTAAGGTGGTGGTAGCATCGGTAAGATGGTGGTTGCATCTGTAGCTTCGCTAGCTTAGCGAAGGACAAAGTTATATTTTACTCCCGGTGCTCCAGTAAGCTTCACTAGCTCCCGTAGCTCCGATAAGAACTAAATTTTTTGCTGATGTGTGGTCCCACTCCACCATCTAACATGACCTCCTTGGCTGTCATCCTTTCGTGGTTTGCAACCAGTCGCACGCCGGAGTTAGTTCTTGGCTGAACCTCATGGCTGACAGTTGTTAACTACGGTTCTTACCTCCCACCTAGACTCTCTCAGACCTGTCTCGCGACAGAAGCCCCACTTATGGTGTACGACCTGTATGCTTCCTTTATCTTGAGTCCAATGTAGTGGCTACAGAGTTCAACCTACCTGGGTTGCCATGACATAATGGTATTAGGTAATTGCCCTAGTATGCCATCCTAGCAAGTGCGTATGCTGAGGGTGCCTTACTCTACCGAACTGTTCCTTGGCCCAAGATTTCGGGGTCCAATGGAGTGATCACATGACCGTGTACCTACCCACCTGTTACACTTAGGGTGTAACACTACTTCCTGCTTCCTCAAGCTTCATCCCAAAGTTTTTTTCCATTGCTTGATTCTTCTTCCTTGAGTGGTCTGAAATCCACTCTGTGATTTGTGCAGGTTTTCATGGTGATGCAGTCCTCCATCCCCTACATCCCTCCAAATACCTGGCATACATTGAGAAAACCCTCTTTCTGGAAAAAACTCAAAAGCCCTTTGAATGGTCAGCTCTCAGCTCCAGGGGTCCGTCCAGGAGCCTACTTAATTGTAGTAACATTGTATCGCGATCCGCGATCCTCTTGTGCTGTCACATAGGTGTGGGAAGCGCACTGCTGGATATAATACTGAGACACCCCCCTTTCCGTTGGTATGAGCAAGAATCCTATCATCTCGAGTGGTGTGTATGCTTTGTTGAGGAAATAGCATCGGTATAAGGGCCGGCTTGGTGAAGTCCTCCATCCACTTCACCCTACTACCGCCCACCGGCCTGCTACCTGGGGCAGGGATGACAGGATTTTTCAACCCTCAGAGAGTTGGGAGTCCCTTGGTGTCTGGATTTTGTCGATCAAACTCCTGGAATTTTTCCAGACCACCTACTGAGAAGTTATTGTATGGCTCCTCCATCCAGTATATCTATTCCGGATAGTCAAGCCACTTGACAAGGTATAGGACATGGCGCCCCTTCTTGGTACTCCCAAGGACCTTGTCAACATCGTATTCCTTGCTTTGTTCGATGTTGTCGGCTTCTCTTAACACCTTGGCTGGGTCTGGCGGGGACTGGTATTCGCTGATTTGGTAGGGTTCCAGCAGCGAGATGTGGAAGACATTATGTATTTTCCATTTTTGGGGAAGTGTGAGTCGAACGATAGGGGGAGAAGACTTTTTCCAGCTCGATGGGACTGTGATTTTTGTGGTCCAACTTCTTCGATAGCCAGTACATTTTGTTATTGCACCTGTTGAGCATCACCAAGTCCCCAACCTGGTATTTTGGGGGCTTGGTTCTCTTGGGGTCTGTATAGTGACGTATCCATTCTTGCACTGCTTCCAGCCTCTTTGTGGATTTTTCGTGCACTGTATGCATCCAGTGGGTATAGAGTTTGTTCGCCAGATTGAGGGGTTCTGAGGCCGTGGGGTTGAAAACAACAGGATGAAATCCATAGTTGGAATAGAACGGAGACATCCCATTGCCTATGGTAACCAAGTTGTTGTCGGCGAACTCAGCCATTGGCAGAAGGGCAGTCCAGTTGTCCTGTTCATGGGAGGCGAACGTCCTGAGGTATGCCTTTATCGTTTGGTTGAGGCGTTCCATTTGTCCGTCAGTTTCAGGATGGAAGGCTGTCGACATTCGGGGCCGGTTACCTGACAGCCGCAGGAATTCCTTCCAGGTTTCTGAAGTAAAATGGGAGTCTATGGTACTTCCAAATTTCCCTGGTGAAGGTGATTGCTAGATCCGCCTGTCAAGATCCTGCCTTGACTACTCCGTGCTGCTCGACAGGTAACGTAGGCTTGGTTCCTTCGGGGCAAGCTTGTAGTCACACTCTGGCATACTCATGTGCCGCTCGTAGTCACACTTCCAGTGTACTAACGTGCCGCTCATAGTCACACTTCCGGCGTACTCACGCGCCGCTCGTAGTCTCGCGGTATCCATCACGCCCGGCATGGTCTCATCACGGTCATCTCAAATGCCTTGCATGGGGTTGTTGTTCTCGCGGTATCCGTCACGCCTGGCGTGGTCTTGTCGCGGTCTTCTCACACGCGTTGTATGGGCTCGTTGTTCTCGCGGTATCCGTCACGTCTGGTGTGGTCTCGTCACGGTCTTCTCACACACCTTGTGTGGGCTCGTTGCTCTTGCAGTATCCGTCACGCCAGGCATGGTCTCGTCGCGGTCTTCTCACACACCTTGTGTGGGTTCGTTGTACTTATCGGGGGTGGTGGTCGTAGCGCCGGTTCACAGGTAGAGAGAGGTAGGTCTGTGGAGAGAGATAATATACGACTTCGATCTATTGTGCTTAACACGACAGGTAGTATGCGCTCCTCCTTGCCGTACCACCCCCATGGGGCTTCCATCTTTCCCTTCTACCGAGAACGTATTCGCACCAAGGAAACAGAATTCCGACGCTATGAAAGACACGCTACAGAAACGTTCGAGCAAGGAAACACTCCGACAGTACAAAGGAAATTCGTCCCAGTCCATCCTTCTTTGACCTTCATCGTTTCATTCGTGTGATTCTTTTTAATTTTCGAAGGCGCTGAAGTCTGGTTCAGGTGAGTCTGAACCTGAGTCTTCGGTGCCTTCTGTTGTAGGTTGGTCCTACACGAAGCGGAGGTGCATGGAGTGGCCCAGGCAGGTTGCACGGAGGAACTTGCGAAGCGGGAGGGCATTTTCTGGTGACGTGATGAATTGTGGGGTGTGGATGTCCCCTGTGATGGCGCGTTGGAGGATTGTTCGCTGCATACTCAGCAGTTGGCATTCCCAGAGGAGGTGGTGTGAGGTGGCGAGGTCCATGCTGCATGGGCAGGGGTCAGCAGTGATGTTGGGGGGTGGGTTGGTTGGTGCTCGGTTGCAGAAAACCCACCAGAGAGCTTGTGTGTCGGCCCATTCCACCTCTTGGAGGTGTTTGGGAAAGGTGAAGGATGGCATGGAGAGGGGAAGCTGAGTCTTCCATCGTTCCATGAACTGTGCTTGCGCTTGCACAAGTAGCCAGATTTTTGTTGTAAGTGCGAAGCGGCACGGAACCGAGCTGCCAGCCCCTTGCTTGGCGAGTGTGTCAGCCCTCTCGTTGCCTCTAATGTTGCAATGAGACAGGCACCAGGTGATTGAGATTTGCCAGCCAAGGGTGCGTAGGTCTTCGATAGAGTTAAGGGCCCGTCGGGCATATTCGTGATTGTGTTTGTTCAAGTTTAGTGTGGCCGTTGCCGCTTGGTTGTCGATGCAGATGAAGACTGTGCCCCGCGGGGCTGAGGTGGTGAGGAGAGTGGAGACTGCTTCTTGGACCATGTGTAGTTTGGCGTCATACACCTTGGCCCGGCTGCCTAGGTGACAGCTGCCCTCGTCCAGTCGGTATTAGTGTTGGTCACTGTAGTGATAGATTGCCCACCCACATCCAGTTGACCCATTGTCGAGTTTGGAGCCATCTGGGTAGATGATTATGGTGTGGTTTTCTTGTGATTCGAGCCATTGTTCGTGGAGTTTTTGAGGTCGGGTTGTTTTGTCTGGGTTCGGAGATGGGGTGATGGGGACCCCTTCCGCTGAGGATATACTTGTCCGGTTTTCCAGTTTGCCCATTACCAGGTGTTTGCTTAGATTGTATAGGCGGTGGAGCCCCGGGAGGCTGGGGGAGGTGTTTGGTGTGGCCCGCGTGGGGCCCAGTGCATGATGGGATGGGAGGAAGTGGAGGCATATGGTGTATCGTAGTGACAGGTAGTCCAGGTATGCTTCCAGGGGTGGTAATTGGGCGAGTGTGAGGAGGTTGGAGGTTCTGGTATTGAGTGGGAGGCCTGTGATCCATCGGGCGATTGAGTTATAAGTGGTGCTGTGGGTAGCTGTTACCATTGGGGTGCCTGTCCACCATGCTGGTGACGCCCAGAACATGGTTGGCAGTGTCACTGTCATTGCCAAATGGTGGGCGATGTGTGCGGGGATGCCACGTGACTGGTGGCGTAGGAAGCCTAGGCTGCCAAGTGTTTTGTTTCCTTTGGCCGTGGCTATTGTGGCATGGTGGAGGAAGCCGAGTGATTCGTCGATGAATACTCCCAGGTATTTAATCTGGTGTGTTGCCATGATGGTGTTGTTTCTGATTCGGAGGGGAGGGTGTGAGGTGAGGCTTTTGTTTTTGTCCTTACTGGTGAGGGGGAGGCAGTACAGGAGTTCCGTTTTTGGGGGGGCAAAGGTGAGTCCCAGGCGGGATCCCCTCTGTAGGTGTTGGTCTGTCCTTTCTTCGAGTAGGGTGTTGGTCTGGACACAGTGGGTGACATTTGGACCATGCAGATGTCGTCTACGTAGGAGGTGTCAGTTGCGTCGGAGGGGTGATGTTGTTTTTCTAGCATTGCATTGCTGTAGATGAGGAAGAGAAGTGGTGAGATGGGGGATCCTTGTGGTAGGCTGCACTCGTATGGTTGGGGTTGCTTGGTGTGTTGATTAAAGCCAAATGCGAGTTTCGGGTCCATGTTGAATGCTGTGACCCAGTTCGTGAGGTAGAGTGGCATCCGCTGTTGCAGCAAGACTTCTCGGAATGTTGCTGGGTGGACCTGGTTAAATGCACCTTCGATGTCGTGGATGAGTACCACCAGTCGTAGTGGGAATTTATTTGATGCTTTCTTCTACCTAATTGCCTTGGCAATCGGGTCGATTGTTCAGAGGAGAGCGTCGACTGCAGAGTTCTCTGCCTGGGCACCCATCTGTGAGGAGTGTGTGGCCCTGCACATTTGTACGGCATGGGCTAGTCATTTCGCGATTATGGTTTCTAGCTGTTTGCCGAAGCATGATAGTAGTGAGATTGGCCAGTACGATTTGGGTTGTGAGTAGTATTTCTTGTCGGGCTTGGGGACGACCACGCAGTTGGCCGTTTTCCATTCTGGGGGGTGGACACGCCAGGTGAGGCAAGCTGTAAAGAGGTTGGGGAGGAGGAGTGGGGCTGCTTCGTTGAAGTGCCGGAGGGTGGTGTAGGAGATGTCGTCTGGTCCTACCGATGTACCGTATTTCAGGTATGCGAAGGCCAGGTGTGTTTCGTGTGTTGTGACTGGTCTTGTGTGGTGGCGCATGTCTCTCGTGTGGGTGAGAAGGTTGGGGGGGAGGTCCGTGGGGCCGTGTTGACTGGGGGGGAAGAGTGCATTCCGTAGGGCTTTGCACTTGTCTCCGAAATTGGATTGTCCCTCGAGCGGGGGGATGGGTTTGTTCTGGGTGCTGTGGCATTGGATTGTTTTCCAGATGGTTCTGGTTGTTGTGTTTTGCAGTCAGTGGACATGGTATGTCGTTTTTACATTGCGTACCATTGTCGTCCATTTCGAGCGTTTGTATTGGCTGTCTTGTCTGTTGGTGTTGGTGGGGGTGAGACGGGCTCTTCTATCTGCCCGTTTGGTGGCTTCTTTTGCCAGTGTGAGGCTGTGATTCCACCAGGGTGCCTCCGCCTTCCTTTGGCGTTTGTACGGGACGGTGGCTTCTGTGGCCTGGTGGATGAGGAGGGTGATGTTGCTGATTGCGCGAAGGGTTGCTTCTGGGCCTTGGAGGTCTGAGAGGTCCATTCGTGTGGCTTGTAGGTAGCTGCCAAAGCTGTTCCAGTCGGCTTTTGCCCAGCATCGGTAGGGTTTAGGTGGTGGGGTGGTATATGGCAATGACAGGGTGAGGGTGAGGGAGCTGTGGTCTGAGGTGGTATCATCGTCGATTGCTAGTGAGAGGGCAGACCTAGTTGCGTCCCCGTGGGTGAGGTATAGGTCGATGGTGGAGGGGTTGCTTCCATTCCTGGGGTGGTGGGTGGGGATTGCTGGTTTGTTTTGGAGGTGGAAGTTGTTGTGTTCAAGCGAGTGTGCGATAGCATGGCTTGTGGGGGAGGTGCGGGCTGTGTGGGGCAGGGGGCCCTGCCACCATGGGTGGTGCCCATTGAGGTCACCCATTATTAGGCAGTTTGCTGGGATGTTGAGCGAGGGGAGGAGGGCTGCCAGCGGTTCTGGTCTTCCAGGTGAGTACAGGTTGAAGATGGTGAAGCTAGTGGTGTGTTGTTCTTGTTGCAGTGTGATGGTGGTGCCTAGGAGGGAGTCCTGGGCTGTGAAGGTGGTGGTGGCACTGAGCCCAGGGAGTTGGCATACGTATGTGGCACATCTGGGCTTCGTAGGTGTTGGGAGGAAGAGGTTGAAGATGGGTAGGAGTGGTGGGTTTCCATGTCTATCGCACCATGGTTCTTGGATAAGGCAGATAAGGTTTTCTGTTTTTCTCGCAAAATCTCGAAGTGTTGAAATCGTAGTCACATGGCCTCTCGCACAGTTCAACAGCTCCATGGACCCGATGGCGTGTGGGGGCATTTTATTCGGTCATTCCCACCATGGGGGCATCTCCCGGGGTGGTCGTGGCCATCGTATTCGTGTTGTTGTTGAAGGATCGGATCTTGATGCGTGTGGTGCAGTTAGGGTCGCTGGCCTTGTGGGGTGCGTCGCAGTTGGCACAGCAGATTGGTGGGTGGGTGCAGGTAGGGCCTCTCTTGCAGGCTGGGATGGTGGGTGGTCTTTCGTTTTGTGGGCGTCCGCACAGACAGCGCAGCGGGACAGATTTTTGCACAGGGCGGCGGGGTGCCTATAGCCCTGGCAGTTCCGACACTGGGTGCTTCTTCCGTATGAGATGTAGTCGTCAAGTTGGCATTCGCGGTTGCAGATGGTGAGGTAGTGTTGTCCAATGTCAGCCTTCTTGGTGCTGCCGCTGAGGGTCATGACTATGGTCAAGGTTGCTTTTTGTTCGCGTCGGTCTGCTGGGGTGAGCCAGCATAGCGTCTGGCACTGGATCAGCTGGGGGTAGTTGGTGGCGATGCTGTCGGAGATATCGGGCAGGGAGAGGTGGATCGGGACTCCATGGAGCAGGAACTGGCTGAAGCGCTTCCCGATTTCGACCTTCTCGCACTTGCCGTAGTAGGAGAGGGCATCAGCAATGATCGTTGTGTAGTCTTCATAGAAGATGATGTTGTTTTGGGTGTTGGTGGTGGTGAAGATGATGGATCCACACATGGTTATCTGGGCGCGGAGGAAGGGGGGGGCGGTTACATCCTGGTTGTTGACCAGGGCTTTGTTGACTCGGTGGAGGGCTGCATCCGCGATGACTTGGCGGGTGATGTAGTCTTGTTCAGCGTGGGTGGTGGCTTCAGCGGGGGATGCGGCTGGAAAGTGGCACATGACCTCTCGCTCGGCTTGGGGGTACATGGTCGGGATAAGCTTGGGTGTGGCAGGCTTCCTTCCTTGGGTTTTCTTCTTCAAGTTCTCCCATCCTTCGACGTTGGTGGCGTGTGTGGCATGTTCGGTCGGTGGGTGTGGTTGGGTGATGGGTGTTTTCGTGGCATCGGCTTATGTGCAGATGCTGTTGCCGTTATTGGTCGGAGGGTTGTTGGCATTGTATTTGTTCTTGGTGGCTCCCTTCCCCTTTCTCTTTCCCTCTTTCTTTGGGTTGGGGCCGATGTTGCTTGGGCTCCCGGTTGGCTTAGCGGTGGCAGCAGGGCCCTGTGCGGCCGAGAGGAGTTGTTGTTGCATTTGGGTGACTCGGGAGCCCAGCGTGGCGATTTGCTTGGTCAGGCTGTTCATAGCGATTTGAAAGGTGGTGTTGTTTTGGACGAAAAGCACGGAGATCTCAGTGCTAATGGTTCTGGCAAATTGGTCTAGCAGGTTGCTGGTGATGATTTCGATGTTGGCATGGAGTGCAGCGTGCTCTGGGCTGAGTGGGGCTGCCATCTGGAGGGCAGTACTGGTGGGCTCCTCCACGTCACCTCCGATCGCCTGCATTGCAGTGACGTGTTCTGTGTGTTGGAAGTCCATGGTGTTGTTGTCGACTTCTTCTCCTCCTTTGTCTTCGGAGTCGTCAGAGTCGGTGTCGTTTTCCTTGCGTGCTCGCTTTGCGGTGGAGGGTGACCGTGAGGCCGCGACCATAGGAGGTTGAAAGTGGTGTTGGGAGGGGTGCTGCTGGGTGCGGGCTGTTGGGGTGCTGTGCGCAGAGATTTCGGTGGTGGCCAGGGTGTTCGGATGGAGAAAGGCGTCAAGGGATCCTTGACCGGGGTTGTTGGTGGACATGAAGCCTTTTAGCGAGGTGGTGATAGTTTGGCGACGCGAGCCAAAATCACGAAAAGCAGGTGGCGACAGGCGGGAAAATTCCCAGGAGGTTTCCGGAGGGGTGCGGCCTCTAGTTAATTAACTATTGACCGACTCCTGAGGTGACTTTCCGGGGTTGTTGAAAACTTAATTGCAAGAGAGGATTTTTGGTGTCATGAAAAGAGTGAAGTTTTTGGGGGGTGTTGTGAGGATAATATGCAACTTTGATCTATTGCGCTTTACACTACAGGTAATATGCGCTCCTCCTCGCCGTACCACCGATTGCGTCGAGAAGAATCTCCAGACTAGCTACCGCACCCTTCCTTTATACTTTTCCTTCCCTCTGTGGAATCACAGCTTGCCTGTAAGACTGACACAGTTCCTCCGTCTAACATCATGACTTGATCGCCGCACTCAAGGAAAACACATGATCGCACTCGGCCACCAGGCGGCCAACACTCTACTCGTGGCAACAGGAGAAAGGACGTGCAAGCAGTAACAGTAAAGGAAAGGAAGACTGACGTACAACTTAATCAAGGGAAAACAATACTCGTATTGAACATGGGAGAAGGATACACAAGCTCAATCAACAGGAGACAACAAATGTAGCGGACAGGAGAAGGACGCGCAAGCACTATCAACAGGAAACGGCAAAGACGCGAAGGACACGTAGGCAACATAGAGGAAACAAAGGAGAGAGGTCTAGATCAGCCAGCGGTCGGGGATATCGCTACCGCAGCGATATGGCGGATATCGGTCGATGCGCCTAAGCGCGGAGGATGACCGCGGCTGCGGCAGCAGAAACGAGGACGAGCCACTGGGTGACTCGGGTGAGAGTGGTACTGGCACCGGCGCCAAGGAGCCTGTCATGCCAGGTTCATGACAGTATGTCCCGTGTCCAGACCAAAGATCCGGCGAGGTCATGTCGGGTCATCAGGGTCCGGCGGCGGATAGGGGTGCGGTAGATGTGGATGGGCCAGCTAGCCTGCTGCCGGGCTTGGAGTTGTTCGTTCATTCGCTGTTGTTTGGTGATGATGGCTCCCAGGGTGTTGGTCATCTGCTGGAGTTGCTGTTGGTCCGCGTCGTGGAACTCGTTCATCCGCTAGGCGAGTGTCCTGTGTATGATGTGATTGCGGAGAGTGTCCCAGGTGGTTGTTTGATGTATCATGGTGACGATTTCTCCCAGGAGGGTGAGTTGTTCATCCTGTAGTGCGGTGGTCATGGTTGCCGCAGCGATGGGATCAGTGACAGGGATGGGGGTGTGCCCCGCTGGAGCAGCCTCCTGGTCTTCCTGTGGTGGCGTAATGTCGGCCAGGGGGTTCCGCGGGGCAGCGGCACTGCAGCGGAGGTGGTGGTTTTCCATGTTGACAAGGAACCGGCATTCAGGGCAGACCCACTTTCCCTTCTGCCAGTCTACACAGGCTTTGCGTGGGTTTAGGTGTTGGTTGCGGATTACCTCCGCTAATTCAAATGGATGGGCATGGGGACAGCTGCAGGGCCAGTGGTTGAGCTGGTGACGGTCGTTTCCTCATTGTGGGTGGTAGTTGTTATCTTTCATCTGGCAGTAGGCACCACAGTAATCGTCGTAGCAGGTGGTCCAGTGTAGGGAGGCATGGTCGTTGGCGTGGGGCTGTCCCACAGTGGACAGTGGGGGTGAGGGTGCTGGTAGAGGGGCATTCCATCCGTCCATGGTGGTGGCATTGGCGGGGTTGCCCCAATTGTTATCGTGTTCGGTTTTGGTGTTGGCTTGCTCGCCGTTGGTGAAGGTCCAGCCTTCGTTGGCATCGCCAGTGGTGATGGTAGACATATTTTTAGTTTGGAGGAGATGGTTTCTCTGGGTATTCCTCGTGGAATTGCTAGACGATGTCGTGCGAGTTTTCGAAGTTGTGGGAAGGATACCAGGTGCAATTGGGGTTGTGGAAGCCGGTCCACTTGACTCAATACTGGATCTGATTCGGTGGCGTCGGGAGTCGCAGACTTTCTTTACTTCCCACTCTTGCTGTTCTTGGATGACTACGGGAGGCAGTGGCAGTTGGTTGTGTCCGGGGATAGGTTCAATGCTAGCTGTGGGTTCGAGGAGGTTAATATGGAAGACTGGGTAGATTTTGACAGTGGCCGGCAGGTCCAACTTATAGGTGCATGAGCCTGCTTTCTCCAGGATGGTATACGGGCCTATTTGCTTGTTGTCCAGCTTGTTCGATGGTCAGGTTGTTCGGATGTGTTTTCGCCGCAGCCAGACTTTGTCGCCTGGGTTCAATACCGGGTCCGGATGTTGTGCTTTGTTGGCCTGCTCCGTTTAAACTATTTGCACTTCTTTGATTTCTGCTCTGAGGTCCTCATGCAGCTTCCTTAATGCCTCAACATATTCTGATACTTCTGGTGTTTTGTTGTTCCTGGTGCCGAGGTCCGGCAGAAATAGTGGGTGGTATCCATAGTTGGTGAAGAAGGGGGTTATTTTTGTGGTTCTGGTTTGGGTGTTGTTGTAGCAGAATTCGGCAATTGGCAGTAGTCTTTCCCAGTCGTCCTGTTGATAGTTGCAGTATGCCCGGAGATACTGCTCCAGGGTGGCATTGGCCCTTTCCGTTTGTCCGTCCGTTTGCATGTGGAAGGCTGTACTGAGGTTGCGTGATATCCCGAGGGATTTCGTCACTCGTTTTCAGAAGTCGGAAGTGAATAGGGACCCTCTGTCTGATATAATGTCACTGGGTAGCCCGTGGGGTCTGATTACTTGCCGGAGAAAGTGATCTGCCAGGTCTTCGGAGTTCATGGTGCTGTAGCATGTGACAAAGTCTCCCATTTTGGTTAGCCGGTCGATTATCACCTACAGCGCGTCTTTCCCATTGCTTATTGGCAGTGCTGTGATGATGTCCATTGATATTGTGTCCCATGGCCAGTGTGGGAGTTCGAGTGGCTTTAGCAGTCCAAATGGCGCGTGTCGGATTGGCTTGATGCGATGGCAGGTGTCACAGTGGTCAACGTATCTTTGGACGTACTTTCATTGTCTCAGCCAGTAGAAATTTCGGCTAATGAGTTCCAGGGTTCTTGCTCGGCCTGGGTGTTCTGCGGCTTGCACGTCATGGTGGTCTCTTAATATGCGAAGTCGCAGGGTGTCATTGTCAGGGATCCATATGAGGCCGTCGTACATTAGCAACCTGCTGTTTTCCTCACATAGCCCTCGCGCGATCTTTCCGTCATAGGTGGTCCCGTTTGCCTTTTTCCTCCGGATTTCTTGGATCTCTTTATCTGCAGCGCTTAGTGTCTGGATTTCGCTCAGGAGCTCTTTGTCTATTTCAAGGCTGATGGTTTCTGTTGTATTGGCTTGGAGTACTTTAGTGTGGTTATCGATTCGGGGTACCTCGAAAGCTTCCTCCGGTAACAGGATTCGGCCATGGTTCTGCTGATGTTTCATATCCCCTTCCCAGGGAGAGTCTCCTGACTCTCTAGACAGGATGTCCAGCTTGCCGGCCAATTTCCCAGGTTGATATTTGATGATGAAGTCATAGTTGGCTAGTCATTCGCCCCACCAGGCTTGCCGTGGGTGAAGGTCCTTCTTCGTTTTCCAATATTCGAGGTTCTTGTGGTGCATGAGAATTGTGATTTTGGGTCCTGTTGTTTTGCAATAAGTATACCATTTCGTAGTGCGTCTACGATCGCTAGTAGTTCCTTGTCGTGAATATCGTAGTTGCGCTCTGGATCCTTGAGCTTTCTTGAGTAGTATGCCACGGGGTGCAAGATCCCTTTTTCGTCGGGTTGTGAGCAGATTGCTCCTATGGGGTAATCTGAGGCGTCTGTTTCGATGGTAACAGGTCTTTCTGGATCGAAGTGTTATAGTATAGGTTCTGTGATCATTGCTTTCTTGAGTATCTCAAATGCCTCTTGTTGTTTATCACTCCATTCCCATCCTTTTTCCTTCCTTGTGAGGGAGGATAGGGGTGTCGTGATTTTGCTGTAGTCTCTGATAAAGCACCGGTAAAAGTTGGCAAAGCCGAGGAAGCTCTGGATTCCTTTGACATTTGTTGGTTCCTTCCATTCTTTGATGGTCCGGATTTTTTCTTCATCCATTCGTAGTCCCTGTGGTGATATGACGTATCCCAAGTATTCTATTTCCGTTGTATGGAATTCGCATTTGGATGCTTTCAGCCTGAGCCCGGTATCCTCAACTCGTCACAAGATTGTCTGGACGTGCCTTCGGTGGTCTTCCAGATGTTGCGAGAAGATAAGGATGTCGTCTAGACATGCCACACATTTATATCAAGGTATTCGCTTAGAATCTCGTTCATCCATCGTTGGAACGACGCCGGTACATTGGTCAACCCAAAAGGCATGACAAAGTACTCATATAGTCCGTACCAGGTTCGGAAGGCTGTTTTCCATTCGTCTCCTGCTGCGATTCGGAGGTTGTAGTAGACATCTAGGATATTGAGTTTGGTGTAGATGGTGGCACTGGATAGTTGATCCAGGGACTCTCTGATTAATGGCAATGGTGTCCAGTCTTTGATTGTGATCTCATTCAGTTGTCGATAATCCACACATAGGCGTAGTCCCCTGCCCTTCTTCTTGACAAAGTGAATTGGCGCCCCAGCCAGAGAGGTGGATGCCCAGATCCATCCCCGCTTCTCATTGACTTCTAGGTATTCCTTGAGAGCCTTCATTTTTTCTTCGTTCAGGGGTCGCAGGGGCTCGTACGGGTGCGTCCTTCCTTCCTCCAGTGGAATCTGGTGGTCGTGAGTATGGTGGGGTGGAAGTGCTGTAGGTTCTTTTTTGGTGAATACTTCGAGGAACTTGTGATATTCCGGCGGAATTGGATTTTCACTGGTCTTGGAGTTTTCCTTGATTTTGTTGATGATGGTCTGGCATACTTCCCATGGGTCCATTTTGCCAATCTCCCAATTTTCCGGTGTTTTCCTGTAGTATTGCTTGGTGGCCTTTTCCTCCGGAACCGTGTTCATGCTTGGTGAGCTAGGTAAGCATTTTTCGGCACAGTGGTCCGAGTGGAATTTGACAGTATGATTTTTCCACCCTATCACCGGGTCATGGAACTTGAGCCATGGAAGTCCTAAGATGATTGGCGCATTTCCGATTGTAATGCAGTGTAGCCGGATGTCTTCCTCGTGGTGATTGATTGTGAGGTGGACTTGGACGTCGTAGGTTACTGGCCCACCGGTGACCTCGGTCCCGTCCACAGTTAGGACCCATCTTGGTGTCGCTTTTTGCTGCATTGGGATTCTGCTTGCTTCGGCGTCAGCCTTGTCGACAAAGTTCTCGGATGCCCCGCTGTCCACTAGGGTGGTGGTGTTGTATTCGTTTCTGTCGGTTCCTATGATTCGTACTTTGATTATGATCTTTTCTTCACGGTCGTACCTGGTTGTTTGTATTCTGTAGGGTGGGTCTGGTTCTGCAATGGGTTTCTCCCTTGGGTGGCTGTTGCCTAGGCCTATTCCCGAGGGCTGTCATTTCCCGCTGGTTCGGGTTCTTTCTCTGCTTCATTGTTTATTGTGTCTTCTTCGTATGTGGCTTCTGCTGCCCGGTATGGCCTCCCCCATGGGACTCGTGCTTTCTTGGGCTAGGGGCATTCCTTCAAAAAGTGCCCCTTTTTCCCGCAATTGTAGCATTCATCCGTTTGTGGTCGTTGGGGAAACCAGTTCGGCGTTCTTGGTGTGAACTTGAATCGCCGGGTGGCGTCTAGGTCCATCGGGTCCCCCGGAGGTACTGACGGCAGTTCTTTCATGTGGACATGGAAGCGCACTTCTGGGCTAGCTGCAGGTCGTCGATTAATGACTCTGAGGTTGCATAGGCGGCTATCCGTTTTGGTGACCGTGGTGGCATAGTCCACCAGAATGGTAGCCAGTACTTCGTTCAGGACCAAGTGCCTTTTTACTTCTGGGTGTAATCCATCTCGAAATCGAGCGATGCATACGTTGTCCGCGTATGGGAGATCTGCTTTGATTCACTGGAATTCCGCCCAATAGGTTGCTGCTCTTTGGTTTCCCTGCTGGATTTTCTGGAATTTCTTGAACGCTATCTCCTCGGCGTCTACTTGGCCGAAAGCATGCCTCATGTTGGTTTTCAGTTCTTCCCATGTCAGGTTGATTCCTCCTTCCTGGTTGAGAAAAGTTTCCACCCAGTTCCATGCCACCCCTCGGAGTAAGGAGGATGCATATCCCGTCTTTTTCTCATCGTCGTCGAATCGGTTCCCCTCTGTCCTGAACTTCAGCTCACACTCAGCCAGGAATGTTTTGAATTTTGCTTTTTCTCCTGCGAACGGTTCGGGGTCCTGGAGCTTTGGGTAACTATTCTGCGGCGGTCTGTCGCGTGCTGCTAAGAGTGTTTGCAGCATCTCCATAGTTAGCAAGTGGGGTCCGCTTCCCTCCGTACCTGATCCTTCCACCATTCTTCTAGGTTGTTCTGGTGACTCGGGTGTCTGTGGTCTTGATTGTGGTTCTGGTGTCACAGGGCTCGGGGCCCACTGGTCGTCGGCGATTTCCCTGAATTCTCGGAGGTTGAGGGGGTCCTCAGAGTCTTCATTATGGGTCTCCACTATGGGTGTTGTCCTGCTACATCAGGTGTCGATTTGGAGATGCAATCTAGTGTCAAGATCCTGCCTTGACTACTCCATGCTGCTTGACAGTTAACGTAGACTCGGTTCCTTCGGGGCAAGCTTGTAGTCACACTTCCGGCGTACTCACGCACCACTCATGGTCACACTTCCAGCGTACTCATGCGCTGCTCGTAGTCACACTTCCGGCATACTCACATGCCGCTCGTAGTCTCACGGTATCCGTTATGCCCGGCGTGGTCTCGTCACAGTCTTCTCACACATCTTGCGTGGGCTCGTTGTTCTTGCGGTATCCGTCACGCCTGGTGTGGTCTCGTCGCGGTCTTCTCACACACCTTGCATGGGCTCGTTGTTTTTGCAGTATCCATCACGCCTGGCGTGGTCTTGTTGCGGTCTTTTCACATACCTTGCATGGGTTCATTGTTCTTATCGGGGGTGGTGGTCGCAGCGCCGGTTCACAGGTAGAGGGAGGTAGGTCTGTGGAGAGAGATAATAGATTGTGTGGAGAAGAATCTCCAGACTAGCTACCACGCCCTTCCTTTATACTTTTCCTTCCCTCTGTGGAATCACAGCTTGCCTGCAAGACTGACACAGTTCCTCCGTCTAACATCATGACTCAATCGCCGCATCCAAGGAAAACACATGATCGCACTCGGCCGCCGCGCGGCCAACACTCTACTCAGGGCAATAGGAGAAAGGATGCGCAAGCAGTAATAGTAAAGGAAAGGAAGACTGACGTACAACTTAATCAAGGGAAAACAATACTCGTATCGAACATGGGAGAAGGATGCGCAAGCTCAATCAACAGGAGACAACAAATGTAGCGGACAGGAGAAGGACATACAAGCACTATCAACAGGAAACGGCAAAGACGAGAAGGACGTGTAGGCAACATAGAGGAAACAAAGGTGAGAGGTCTAGACCGGCCAGCGGTCGGGGATATTGCTACCGGAGCGATATGGCGGAGATCGGTCGATAACTCTAAGCTCGGAGGATGACTGCAGCTGCGGCAGCGGAAATGAAGATGAGCCACAGGGCGACAAGGGTGAGAATGGCACTGGCACCGGTGCCAAGGAGCCTGTCGCGTCAGGTTCATGACACCACTGCAGTTTTCCCATTTTTCCTAAGGGGGAGGAAGTACACCATTTTAGTGAACCGGTCAATGACTACCCATAATTGATTGCAATCTTCCGAGAGGGGCAGCTCCATGATGAAGTCCATTGCTATCAACTACCAGGGGGTGTAGGGGAGTTCCAGTGGAGAGGATAGTCCGTATAGGTGGTGATGGGCTACCTTGTTCTTTTGGCATTCCATGCAACTTCGTACATAGTTGATATTACATTGGTCCATCCAGTGCCACCAAAAGTTTCGGCGGATTAGTTCGATTGTTTTGTCCTGGCTGAAGTGGCTGGCAATCTTCGCATCGTGTTCTGATTCGAGGATTGTTTGGTTGAGGTTACCATCCTCCAGGATCCAAAGCATAGCCTTCTGATAGAGCAGCCCATCCTTGATCTCGAGAACCTCTTCCATCCTCATCTTTCGGCCCCTCTGCTATGCCTCACATCGGCCAGCGGCTACCTCCTCGACCTTTTAGTCATCCAGTGTGTACTCTGTCCACACCACTTCCAGTTCCTTTAATGTCTGTTGGTATTCCCTGTCCCTTTCTCCTGCTTCCTTCACCTGTTCTTCGAATTCCTTTGACCATCTTCTGGCCAGGAGCGATCCTAACAGGTCTGATGAGCAAACAAATGTTACCTCGTATCGGCTGACCGATCCTGTAAAGTAGGTTTTTTGCAGAACTGTCGTGATCGGCTGGTTTTCACTCGCCCCTTTTTCAGGGCGATACTCCCAATACCAGGATAGTGCATCCGGCTTACCATTCTTTGTCCCAGGCCTGTAGTAAATCCGAAAGTCAATGCCTGCGAGCTTACGCCCAGCACGCTTGCGGGCAGTTGAGGACTTTTCTGGTGGTAAAGTATTCGAGGTTCTAGTCATCTGACTACACCTGCACCTAGTATGTTGCTCCCTTGCAATACTGACGCCAATGTTTGAACGCATTGACAATTGTGAGAAGTTCCTTGTCGTGGATTTCGTAGTTGATTTCCGCGGGCTGGAACTTACGTGAGTACAACACCACCAAGTGCAGGCGGTTTCCGTCGTCTCTTTAGGACAGTACTGCCCCAATCGCGAAGTCGGAGGCATCTTTTTTGATGATCACTGGACACTCTGGGTCAAAGAGACCCCGAATTGAGGCTGATGTGAATCGTTCTTTCAATTCCTTGAAGGCTGCCTCTGCTTCATTGGTCCATTTCCAACTCTTACCGTCACCCTTCATGAGTTCCGTTAGTGGCCGGGCAACTCGAGAGTAGTCCTGGATGAATCTCAGGTAGAAGTTAGTCAATCTCAAAAAGGACTGGGTTTCCATCAGTGACGCTGGCGACCTCCATTCCAGCACTGCTTGGACTTTTTCTGGCGACATTTTAATTCCTTCGCGTCCAGTGATGTACCCTAGGAATTCCACCTCCTGGGCCTTCCAGATGCATTTCTCTGGGGAGACTGCTAGCTGATTTTCCTGCACCCTTTTCAAAACTTCCCTTATCCTATTGTCATGTTCCTTCTCGGTTTTTGCGTAGACAAGGATATTGTCCTTGTAAACAAGGAGGCCGAGGTTGATCATGTCGGAAAACACATAATTCATCATGTCCTGGAAAGTCGAGGGCGCGTTCGTGAGCCTGAATGGCATGACTTGGAATTCATACAGCTCATATCGAATCCAGAAAGCTGTCTTCTATTCATCGTCTTCCTGTAGGCAGACTAGGTTGAACCCATTTTTTAGATCCATTTTATTGAACCATTCTGCCCCTTGTACCTGGTCCTGCAATTCCTGCATGAGTGGCAAGGGGTATCTGTTTGGGATAGTGATTCGGTTCAAGGCTTGATAGTCCACGCAAAGCCACAATCTGCATCTGTGTGGTTTTGGGACGAACAGGATTGGGGAGCCAGCTGAAGAGGTTGATCTCCATATCTTGTCCATTCACAGTATCTTCTTCAGCCACTCCAGGAGGGTTTGTAGTTCCATTTCTGAGAGGGAGTAGATCGGCCCCCAAGGGGCTGTTTCTCCCTCCTTAAGATCGATCTTGCTGTTACATCCAGTGTGCTGGTGACACCCCAAGACATGCAATTAGTATGACTAGCTGGACCCAATTGTCATAAGATATGGCTCGGATGGGGTCTGGGTACATTCTTGGAGATGAGACTGATAGCAACGGTGCATTGTCCGGTGGACTAGCCACCAAGACTGACAGAGTCGGCATACCAGCTTCCGGTGAAATAGCTACGGAGACCGATATAATGGAGTATCCTGTGCCAGGACGTTCGCTCTACACTGAATATACTGTATACCGATATACATATCTTGATAGGTTATAAGCTCAGATTGATTGCTTTATCAATCACAACATCTATATCTGAAACCATCCTCTCCTTATTTTTTTTTATAGCCGCATCGCCAAGCTTTCCCGAACAAACTCAATGACGATGTCCTCCACCAACTCCACCAAAAAGCACGACTACCACGTCACCAGCTTGGGATCCTTCGAAGGCTTGAACATCACGAACTACATCGAATGGAGGAGCAACACGAAGACCATGCTCGATATGATGAATGCATGGGAAATCATCACAGGAGAAGAAAAGATGCCAACTGAAACCTCTACAGTCCACTCGACGATAACGAAAAGTGGCGAAACGGATGCCTCCAACCTTCAACGTGCTATCGATTCCTTCAACGAACGAAGAAAGGCAGCTGTCGTCCTCATTCGCTACTCCATTATCACAACAATCCAGAGGCAACTCCTTCGTCTCCAGGACCCAGCCAAGATGTGGACGATGCTGAGCAACCAGTTCAACAATACGTACTCCCAGACACAACACTCTCTCCACATGAGCAACCTCCACACGGTTAGGCCTCACCCATGTGAAAAAATCGGATTCTTCTGTGAACGCCTGTAACAGTATCGCAATCCTGTCGAAGGAACCTAGGAAGAGATCTCTGACAACACTATAATCCATCACCTACTCAACTTCGCAGGAATCCAATTCAGCAAGGCCACTCACGTGCTTCGGAAACAGCTGAACAAAGAGACGCTCACTCTTCAAGAAACCATTGACGAACTCTACGAGTACGAATGGAATGAGCTAACCCACGAGATAATGACCTCAGCAATAACACCTCTAGGGCATTCTTCTACTCTCATGGCAGTGGAAAGAAACTTCTCTGCCAATACTGCTAGAAGAGGGGTTACCATATCTCTGACTGTCGCAAGAAAAAGACACAAGAATCTCAGAAGAAGTCTCCTGGCAATCCCACCCACACTAGGACAATCAGCTGGCAAGAAATGCTCCCAGGACAACATCGAGTGCTGGCATTGCTGCGAAACGGGCCACATGGAGTAGGACTGCACTCAGAAGAAAAGATCCAATGACCTTAAAGCCACTCGGAATTAGAAGCGTTTTGGCAAAAAAGGAAGTGCCATGGTGCCAAATGGTGATAATACCGAACAATCCCTCATTCTCCAGTCGGATCTAGATTGACTAACCGATACTGTCACAGGCTGTACCCTACTCACATCAGACCGAGCTGCACTCACACCTGACTGAACCCTACTCGTACCACCCAACCAAACCCTACTCACATCCGGCCATGAGGTAATACCTGATGACGAGTTCCTCCGCGATGGTGAAATGCTCTCAAAAATGGTTGCCGCCTTGGTACTCGGTGAATGGGAAAACGACCACGGCGCAGTGCGTGAGTATGAGACATGTGAGTACGGAACATGTGAGTACAGGATACGTGAGTACGGGACACGTGAGTATGGTGCAGCGTGTGAGTACGGGACATGTGCACACAGGACGTGTGAGTACACAGGAACGTGTGAGTACATTGCGGCACGTAAGTACCGGACGTGTGAGCATGAGATGCATGAGTTCGTCGCAACACGTCAGTATGGGGCATGTGAGTATACAGGGGCATGTGAGTACGGCTGTGAACCCTACTTACAGAATACCTTCAAGACCGGCCACTTTGCCTTGACTACTGAGAGAGCACCCTCAATATGGATAATAGATTCCAGAGCCTCCCACCACATCTACAATGGCCCTTGGAGCCGGTTTAGGACCTACTCCTAATTATCGCACACCATCGACATAAGGTTGGGAGATGACACCATTGTCCAAGCCACCCATAAGGGCCTCGTTCAAGTCCAGAACTACTGGGTCAAGGCCCTACACCTTTCAACCTTTCGATACTCTCTTCTCTCAGTAGGGGACCTAGACACCCACGGATACAGCACCACATTCGAGAAGGGCAGATGCATCATCAACGATCCCGCCAACCAATGGATGATAATGTTGGGACAAAAGAACGGTATGCTCTACGAGCTAGATGCTGGTCCTTTAGTCCTCAACTCGCATAATACGGCCCTCATCACTTCGAACGGACAGCTAAAACTATCCATCGCCGAATCAAGGATGTTGCATCGACACCTCGGTCACCCTGGAGAAGCAGCAATAAAGTCTATTGTCAAAGGTTATGTTGATGATAGTTGCATCTACAAGGTATGCAAACAGGTAAAGTTCAAACGGAAGATAATCCGCGTTCCAGTCCAGTGCACCACTACACCATTCAAGTTGGTACCTTCAGATCTGTGCGGACCATTCGCTGTATACTTGTCAGGCGGTGTCCAGTACTTTATTGTCTTCATCGATGACTACTCTCATCATGCAGAGATCACTGTCCTCCCTGACAAACGTGCGGAGACCTTCATGGCAACCTTCCAATGATTTCAAGCCAAAGTGGACGGCTGGGGATATGATATCCAGAGGTTTCGCTCTGACAATGGAAGTGGAGAATACAACAACAAAACGTTCTGAAGAATCCTTGCCGTCCAAGGTATTGCATTCGAGCCATGTCCGCCATATACACAACACAAGAACAACATCACGGAAAGGATGATCGGAGTCCTGACCCAGAAGGCCAGGGCTATGATGCTCGATTCGCAAGCCCCAATGCACTTCTGGGTCGAGGCCATCAACATCGCGTACTATCTGCATCGAAGAACCCCGAATCAATCCTTGGATGGAAAGACACCATACGAGGTGTTCAAATGCCATCGCAGCCTATACCGAAGCGGCTACTACGCCAACTCACAGCACATGAGTACGTCGCCAAAAGCCAACTCACAACGTGTGGGTACGGCAATCAGGAACTCACAGAGTGTGGGTACGGCAATCGGCAACTCACAGAGTATAGGTACAGCCCTTAACGGCAACTCACAAGATGTGAGTACGAGGCTGATATCAGCAGAGGACAAATCCACTCAGGATCACCTTTGCCGCTTCGGATGTGTAGTGTAGAAGTACATCCCGAAATCTCAAAGACTGGATGCAAAGATGGGTGCCCATGTAAAGGCTTACATGATGCTCGGATACATTCATGATACCACCAAGATTTGGCGGATATGGGATCCCAACTTTGGCAAAGCTGTCAACTGCTCAAACCTCTGCTTCGATAAGAGCCACACTGCCTATGCGTCCTGCATAGCAGATAACAAGAGAAGTCGTGACCCACTCAGACTGCCAGAAGAGGAACCAGTGATCACCAAGGTGATGGAAGATTCATCTGAAGCTGAAAACCCAGACATGGCTCCTGAGCAGGAGAGAAATCTGGCCGCAGTGCTAGACACACCTGCAGTAACCCCACCGACGAGGTCGGGGATATTGGAAGAGGTACACACACCAGATCCACAAAGTGAGCCTGACGGGGTCATCACTGCTATTCCCTCTCAGCCCCACATGCTGACGAGAAGCCAGTCAAGATGGGCAGCCAGGGCCCGTACAGCCGTGGCTGCTGAGGTCACAACTGATGACAACCCACGATCGTACAGAGAAGCCATGAGCGGCCCTCTTCAGCACTAGTGGAAGGTTGCTATGCAATAGGAGTACGCATCTCTGTTAAAGAACCACACCTTCACTCCAGTAGAGTATGCCTGCAGCAAGCCTATCGGCTGTACATGGGTATACAAGACAAATACAAACCCTGACGGCACCCCGTAATACAAAGCCAGGCTTGTCATCAAAGGCTATGAACAGATGTAGGGTATCGACTTTGATGAAACATACGTTCCAGTCAGTAAGGTGACTACTCTTCGCTATCTAATGTGTCATGCCCCCCAGGAAGACTGGGAGATGGACCAACTCAACGTCGTCACCGTGTTCCTGAACCCAGCAATCAACAAGGAAGTCTACATGCAGCTTGCTGAAGGTATTGAGTGGCTCATTGCTGAGCTACTCTCCTCATCATCCTCCTTGTCACCGGCCGACTCTACTCACAAATCTACTCACAATCCATGCACAGAGGCACATTCAGTGAGTAGGGCTGAGGAGAGGTTCGTCGAGCCGACTCAGATGCTGGATGGCAACTCACAGCGTGTGAGTACGACGCCCGGCAACTCACAGCGCATGAGTATGACACCTGGTGACTCACAGCATAAATACGACGCCCGGCAACTCACAGCATCTGAGTACAATGCCCGGCAACTCATAGTGCATGAGTGCGACGCCTGGTAACTCACAGCGTGTGAGTACGACGACCGCACCGGATCCTATGGCAATGCCAATCTACATGAATGGCTCCCTGAGACTCAACAAGATGCTCTACGGCCTCAAGCAAGTATCTCTCCTATGGCACACTACCATAAATGAGTTACTCCTGTCGATTGGCTGTACACGTGCACATGCAGATGAGAATCTGTACCTCAGCTCCGGTGTCTTTCTCCTTCTCTATGTCGATGACAGCATGATTCTGTACCCACGATTAGCCTATGAGGCTACCGAGGACCTCAAGACGGTACTAAAGAAGGAATACAAGATGACGGACCTTGGAAAAGCCAAGCAGTTCCTAGGTCTGGAAATAGCACATCAGGACTCCAGTGCTATCACCCTTGGACAGTCCAAATATATCCAGACCATCGTCAAACGCTTCAGGATGGAAGATGCAAACCCAGCTCTCACTCCTCTCCATGACAAAATGACTCTCAAAACCGAGCCACAAGGAGAGACAGAAGTAGATGCTGGACACTATCAGAGCATCATCGGTAGCTTGTCATACACAGCCTCAGCAACCCATCCTGATATAGCCTTTGCCGTATCGGCACTCAGTGTCAAGAATCTGGTATGACAGGCTCGGCGTTGCCATGGGCGCCACCCTCACGCTGGTCACCCTGTAGCTGTTCCTCATCTCTGCCGCCGCCGTTATTGTCCTACACGCCTAGGCACCTCATCCCGGTCCCTTCGACAGTGCTCCAGCAGCGCTATCCCTCAAAACCCTGACCTGGTCGCCGGCCGCCCAGGATCCGATTCCTTTTCATCTGTGTCTGCCTTGTGAACTCATCTTGAGCTTATTACTTGCGCCTCTCCTTGTCCTTGTCACGTTTCCAGTTTTGTATGCATTCCTTGTCGCTTCCTCACTGTTTGCGAGTCTACCTTACTATACTTGTGTTTCCCTTTCTCCTTATCAGATTTCCGGTTGTATGCTTTACTTGTTGCTTTCTTACTGTTGCATGTCTGCCTTAGATTAGTCTGTTTTGGGGTGAAGGGGGTGAGAGTTGAGTACGATCGTGTGTTTTTGGGGTACGGTGATTCAGTCATGAAGGGGATATTCTCTGTTGGTCTTGCGAGTGAGACTGTGATGTCCACAGTGGAGGAAAAGGTATAAAGGAAGGGGCGCGGTAGCTAGTCTGGAGATTCTTTTCCACGCAATCTATTATCCTCACAGCACCCCCCAACCCTCCGTGCAGCAACAACAACAACTTCTCCCCACGGCCATCAGAGTCTACCTCTGATGGCCGAGGGCATCTACAACACTTCCTCTGTCGTGCCATCGCGACAGATCCAACTCTTTCTTTCCCTGTCGCACGCATGCGACAGAAAACCTCATTCTTCTCCGTTTTCATTTTGCGTTGACATGAACGGATACCCCACTCAACACCTGTGGGCATGGCTCGAACCCTGAAAAGTCTGCCCGCCCACTTCAACACATCTTGGCTGCAGCCGGACCCCGCTCCTGTCTGCTAAGCTGCCAATCACAACATGGCCGTATGCTATGGCACTGGCATCGGCTTGGTTACCGGATTCCCTGCCATGGCACCCGCTACCTCGCACTTCCTTGGTGGTCGCGTGCTCCAGCGTGCGCTCCCACTCCACCTCACGGTTGTGCGCCATGGCAACGGCATCGGCTTGGTTACCCGATTCCCCGCCATGGCACCCGCTACCTCACAGTTCCTTGGCGGTCATGGGCTTGGTTCCCCGCTACTATCACCTCCACCTCCTCCACCTCAGGGTTGCATGCCACAGCATCGGCATCGGCTTGGTTACCCGATTCCCCACCACGGCACCCGCTACCTCACACTTCTTCAGCGGTCACACGTTCCGGCGTGCGCTCTCACTCAACATCATGGTTGCGTGCCATGGTATCAGCATCGGCTTGGTTACCCGATTCCCTGCCACGGTACCTGCTACCTCACAATTCCTCAGCGGTCGCGGGCTTTGTTCACCTGCTACTACTACCTCCTCAACCTCCTTCACCTCCTCCATCTCATAGTTGCGCACCATGGTATCGGCATCGTCTTGGTAACCCGGTTTCCCGCTACAGCACCCGCTACCTCACATTTCCTTGGCGGTTGCGGGCTTTGTTCACCTACTACTACCACCTCCACCTCCTCCACCTCAAGGCTGCGCGCCACGGCATCGGCATCGGCTTTAGCACCCGGTTCTCTGCTCTGGTACAACCTCACACCTCCTCGGCAGTCGCGTGCTCCGGTGTGTGCTCCTACTCCACATTACGGTTGCACACCATGGTATCGGCATCGGCTTGATTACCCAATTCCCTGCTACGGCACCCGCTACCTCACATTTCCTCGGCGGTCACGGGCTTTGTTCACCCACTACCACCTCCACCTCCTCCACCTCACGGTTGCGCGCCATGGCATTGGCATTGGCTTGGTAACCCGGTTTCCCGTTACGGCACCTACCTGACACTTCCTCGGCGGCTGCGCACTTCGACGTTTGCTGCCACACCTTCTCAGCAGTCTCGCCCTCTGGTGCACACCTGCACCTCCACTCCTCAGTCTCGGCAACTGCGCGCTCCCGCGTCTGCTGCTACATACCTTCACGGTGGGTTCGCGCTCCGGCGTTTGCTGCCACAACTTCTCGGCAGGCTCGCACTCCGGCGTCTGATGCCATTCCATCTCTCCAATGGCCGCCACACTGGTGCAGTTCAAACTTAACGATACCAGGACTGATTTCAATGAATGTCTTACTCTTTTCTCGTTGCTTATGTCGTACAAACTTTGTCTTTTGATTTCCTTGGTACGTTTACTCCTTTTGGCAGACGGGAAAGATGGGAGCCCCACGGGGGTGGTACGGCGAGAAGGAGTGCACAAAACCTGTAGTGTTAAAGCGCATTAGATCGTAATCGAATATTATCTCTCTCCACAGACCTACCTCTCTATCCGTAACTGGTGCTGCGAACACCAAACCCCACAAGAACAACGAGTCCATGCAAAGGCATGTGAGAAGACCCCGACGAGACCACACCGGGCGTAATGGATACCGCGAGAACAACGAGCCCACGCAAAGGTGTGTGAGAAGACCGTGACGAGACCACGCCAGACGTGACGGATACCGCGAGAACAACAAGCCCACGCAAAGGCATATGAGAAGACTGTGATGAGACCACACCAGGCGTGACGGATAGCACGAGAACAACAAGCCCACACAAAGGCGTGTGAGAAGACTGCGATGAGACCATGACGGGCATGACGGATACCACGAGGACAACGAGCCCACGCAAAGGCGTGTGAGGAAATAAGCGATGCCCCAAAGAGTCAAGTCTACATTACCTATCGAGCAGCACGGAGTAGTCAGTGCAGGATCTTGACACTCAGCAACTACAGCAGCAGACCCTTCACATTGTACCTAATAGCTGCCAAACGAGTCCTCCGATATCTCAAAGGAATTGCCGACCTCAAACTAGTGTTCCCTCGCATACCAGTCACTCCATCACTGATACTCGGATTCTCTGACTCCGACTTTGCAGGGGATATCAATGGAAGAAAGTCACAGGGAGGCTATGTTTTTCAAGTCTACAATGGATCAGTCTCATAGAAATCCTACAAGCGGTCAATGGTAGCACTCTCCACCACAGAAGCCGAATACATCGCTTGCTCAGAAGCCGCTCGAGAAGCCCAGTGGCTTGCCAAGCTTCACACGGACGTCGTCGGGAAACTCGAATATCCTCTCCCCATCTACACTGATTGATATCCTCTCCCCATCTACACCGATTCCAATAGTGCATTGAAGATCATCCAGGCAGCTGGATATGGGAAAAGCAGGAACAAGCACATCGATGTGAAGTTCCACCACTGCCGGGACCTTCACGCCACTCGAGAATTGAAATTCTGCTACATTTCTACCAATGACAACTTGGCAGATATCATAATGAAGGTACTGGAACCTGAGAAGCATAGGAGCTTTACAGAGGGTATTGGGCTATGGTGTTAGCAAGGCTGTTGTTCTGGGTCTTTGTCTGTTTACTTGCGTTGAGCTGGCACTCTTTTGTCCTCTAGCAGATCAGCTTTTTTCCACGAAGTTTTGCAACTGCCGAGATTTTAATGCGACCAGTGGGGATTTGTTTTATGAAGTTGACCTTACTGTGTTGCTGCTCTTTGTTGCTTACTTGCTGCTCTGTCTTTGATGGTACGTAGCAAGAGGGTAAGTGTCATGAGATGTGGCTCGGACGGGGTCTGGACACATTCTCGGAGATGAGACTGATAGCATCAGCGTATTGTCTGGTAGACTAGTCACCGAGACCGATAGCATCAGCATACTTGCCTCCGGTGGAATAGCCACAGAGACCAATATAATGAGGCATCCCATGCTGGGACGTTCGCTCTACACTGAATATACTGTGTACCGATATACATATCTTGATACCAATCTGAGGATTGAGGGCGAGTGATATTTCATGAGTGCCAGTCACAGGCTGGGGCACACTCTGAAAGAGAGGAGTATTACCGAACCAACAGCAGCCAGGTGGTAACTCAAGATTACCAATGAGAAAGGGGATGAGTGGCAGCCTCAGGCGAGGACCTGGTCACATCCCTGGGAGGCGTCAAGGTTATCCTCCACAAGACCCATACTAAAAGCTACTAGTTGCTATATACCAGCAAAAATGTCAACTTTTTCTGGGTACAATATAACTCACGAGCAGTCGTGCAGGACCCGCGAGGCAGAATGGGTCCGGTGGGTATAGGAGGGGAGCCAGACCATCTGTCAGTTGTTTGAAGAAGATCGGATCTTAACTTGTCAAGTTACAGAGATATATTCTTCAGTTAACTGCGATTGCTACGGCACTTGTACCGACGTCACCAGGTATTCCTGGAAGCATCTAGACTCATAGATTGCGACCCTGAATACACCTGAGAAGCATATAGCTAGTAAGGGCTGCAGACAGGAGCACAAGGGTGATGACATCTACAAGGGAGTACAAACGAAGATTGTTCGCAAGCACCCAGATCGAAGATCTTCTGGATCCGTACCTATCAATCAGTGCCATGTCCCAATCAACCCTATCTCTCTCTGATGAGGAGAGACGCTGTTGGATAATACCGAGGTATTGTGCTTCCTGAGCCGGCCTTAGAGCAGACAGCCAACAAGTCGGCGTGACATATAAAGTGCGCCAGTTTCCTTCCTAGAGTGACATGAGCAACGATCAGTCGGAAGTTGAGCCTTAACAATATTATATTGTTCTTGGGATCAACTCTCTAGTGATATTTTAAACACAAATCTCTTAGTAAATTTTCCTAACCGTTCCTGTACGAATCCTTTGGAACTACAGTCGCTCCGCTACCATCATACAAGTGTTACATGCTCAAGGGTGATAGACTGTTGGTGACCACCTGGGCGATTGTGCCGTCAGTGAAACACCCAAGTGTTACACTTGCAGCCATATGGCCGGTGTTCTGATAAAGCTTTGGCTACTTCTTTTCCCATGATACTCAGGTATTCCCTCAACTCCTCTGATACTGATTCCAGTGGATCCATTCCGTCCGTACTGACCGTTGAGACATATCCTACCACCCTTGCCCCAGGGTCTAGGCATACCGTCTCATTCCACGACAGGGAAAACTCTGTGGTTTCGTGCTTTGTGCAATACTCAAGACAGTTCGGGCTGCTGAAGCAGAGTTCATCCGAGTCCCAGGCGCCTTGGGAAGGGTGTTTGGTGATCCACCAGAAGGGGAGGAAGATGTCGACTGTGGGTTCTAGTGGAGCAACATCAAAAACTTTACATTAGAAGCACTTTCAGTGTTGCAGGAGGAGAGGCTCCATGTATTCCTCTCCCACTCCTAGTACTTTTTCTCACGAGCAGTTTCGTAAAGGGGCCAATCTTCGACGCCGTACTTGGGGTAAATTAAGTTGCTTGACAAGGGTCCTGCTGATGAGAGGGACTGAGCATCCTGTATCAAGCACAGCATGTACAATGTGTTGAGACATACCCTGATGAATGACCATTTTAATTATTGGTCAGTTGCTGCAGAGTGGTTTCTTTGTGGGTTTTCCAGAAGAGTCCATTTGTTCGTTCAGATTTTTCCGCTTTCGTGATGTCCCACAAATAATTGAGAAGGTCCTAGGATACGGTGTGTCCCAACTCTTCAAAAATCCGAGTTGCTGTCGTACCATGGCAGTGGAGGGGCTGTGGAAGTGATATCACTCATATCATCGTCTTCTGTTTTGATGACGATGGTTTGAACTTTCTTAGGGGTATGATCCTCAGCAGGCTTGTTCCATTTCCATTTCCTTTTCCCTTGGATGGTACCTGCGGCTTTCTCCTTTGGTGTAACACTCGGGTGTTTCACCAACGGCACAATCGCCCAGGTGGTCACCAACAGTCTATCACCCTTGAGCGGGCAACACTTGTATGATGGCAGCGGAGCGACTGTGTAGTCCCGAAGGATTCGTACG
>Ga0307508_10001235_pt1 | contig 29188 bp, 24 predicted proteins | sample 9_EM_MG_FD_203089 | JGI IMG/M metagenome (GOLD analysis project Ga0307508, IMG submission 203089) | Populus trichocarpa ectomycorrhiza microbial communities from riparian zone in the Pacific Northwest, United States - 9_EM | ecosystem: Host-associated > Plants > Roots > Unclassified | place...
TGTTTCGGTGGTCTTTGCGTTAGGGAAACGCCCGGTTACATTCCGAACCCGGAAGCTAAGCCTTTCAGCGCCGATGGTACTGCAGGGGGGACCCTGTGGGAGAGTAGGACGCCGCCGAACAATCTTTGGAAAAGGCCCTGTTGGGAGCTTGAAGCTCCCAACAGGGCCTTTTCGTATATGTCCCCCTCCCCGGTGAGGGCCCCAGGTGGCACTACCGGTAGAGTCATGGGGCATCATCGGCTGATTCCCTCACAGGAGGCCCCCGGGTGGAGGTTCAGGAGACACGCGTCCAGACGGATCGTGTACTCACCATCCCGAACATCCTCAGCACCGCTCGCCTCTTCGGCGTACCGCTTTTCCTGTGGCTGATCCTCCGGCCCGAGTTCGGCGGTCCCAACAGCGACCTCTGGGCCCTGCTGGTGCTGGCGCTCAGCGGGGTGAGCGACTATCTGGACGGCATGCTGGCCCGCCGCTGGAACCAGATCAGCAGCCTTGGCCGCATCCTCGACCCTGCCGCCGACCGGCTCTACATTCTGTCCACGCTCATCGGCCTCACCTGGCGGGACATCCTGCCGTTGTGGCTGCCCGTGCTTCTCCTCGCCCGCGAGGTGGTGCTTGTCGCCATGGTGTGGGTCCTGCGTCGCCATGGCTATCCGCCGCCGCAGGTGAACTTCCTCGGCAAGGCGGCGACCTTCAACCTCATGTACGCCTTCCCCTTGCTCCTTCTGAGTGATGGAAGTGGCCCACTTCACACGACCGCCGCCATTTTCGGATGGGCGTTCGCCGGATGGGGTACAACACTCTATTGGTGGGCAGGAGTCCTCTACGTGGTTCAGGTCCGCCGTCTGGTGAAGGCGGACGCCGCGGCCGACTGAGTTCGCCGTCGTGGGCAGCCCAGGACCGGGTGCCCGTAGCGATTTCGTGGGCCATCGGGCGTGCGCGGTCGGCATGACCGTCGTCTCTTTCGAGGAGGACGCTTCCGACATGAAGGCCGTCGTAATGGCAGGGGGCGAGGGAACTCGTCTGCGCCCGATGACCGCGACCATGCCCAAACCGCTGCTGCCCGTGGCCAACAGGCCGATCATGGAGCATGTGTTGCGGCTGCTCAAGCGGCATGGCCTGTCCGAGACCGTGGTGACCGTGCAGTTCCTCGCGTCTCTGGTCAAGAACTACTTCGGGGACGGCGAAGAGCTCGGCATGGAGCTCACGTACGCCAACGAGGAGAAGCCGCTCGGCACCGCGGGCAGCGTCAAGAACGCGGAAGAGGCGCTCAAGGACGATGCCTTTCTGGTGATCTCGGGTGATGCGCTGACCGATTTCGACCTCACCGAGCTCATCAATTTCCATAAGGAAAAGGGCGCGCTGGTCACGGTGTGCCTGACGCGCGTCCCCAATCCGCTTGAATTCGGCATCACCATCGTCGACGAGGTGGGCCAGGTCGAGCGCTTCCTCGAAAAGCCCACCTGGGGCCAGGTCTTCTCGGACACGGTCAACACCGGCATCTATGTCATGGAGCCCGAAGTCTTCGACTACGTCGAGGCGGATGTGCCCGTCGACTGGTCCGGTGATGTTTTCCCGCAGCTCATGAAGGAGGGCAAGCCCATCTTCGGCTATATCGCCGAGGGCTACTGGGAGGACGTCGGCACGCACGAGAGCTATGTGAAGGCCCAGGCCGACGTGCTGGAGGGAAAGGTCGACGTCGAACTCGACGGTTTCGAGATCTCGCCCGGCGTCTGGGTCGCCGAAGGCGCGGAAGTGCATCCCGAGTCCGTGCTCCGCGGCCCGCTCTACATCGGTGACTACGCGAAGGTCGAAGCCGGAGCCGAGATCCGGGAGCACACGGTCGTCGGCTCCAATGTCGTCGTGAAGACCGGCGCCTTCCTGCACAAGGCCGTCGTCCACGACAACGTCTACGTGGGCCAGCAGTGCAATCTGCGCGGCTGTGTGATCGGCAAGAACACCGACATCATGCGCGCCTCCCGCATCGAGGACGGCGCCGTGATCGGTGACGAGTGTCTGATCGGCGAGGAATCGATCGTCCAGGGCAACGTGCGGGTCTATCCGTTCAAGACCATCGAAGCGGGCGCGTTCGTCAACACCTCGGTCATCTGGGAGTCCCGGGGACAGGCCCATCTCTTCGGGGCCCGGGGCGTGTCCGGGATTCTCAATGTGGAGATCACCCCCGAGCTGGCGGTGCGGCTGGCGGGTGCGTACGCCACGACCCTCAAGAAGGGCTCCACGGTCACCACCGCGCGCGACCACTCCCGTGGCGCCCGCGCCCTGAAGCGGGCCATGATCTCCGCCCTGCAGACCAGCGCCATCGACGTCCGGGACCTGGAGAACGTGCCGCTGCCGGTGGCCCGCCAGCAGACGGCCCGGGGCAGCGCCGGCGGCATCATGATCCGTACGTCCCCCGGCGTTCCCGACTCCGTGGACATCATGTTCTTCGACGAGCGCGGCGCCGACCTGTCCGCGGGCGGCCAGCGCAAGCTGGACCGGGTCTACGCGCGCCAGGAGTACCGTCGGGCGTTCCCCGGCGAGATCGGTGACCTGAGCTTCCCGTCGAGCGTCTTCGACTCGTACACCGGCTCGCTGCTGCGCGCCCAGGACGTCAGCGGGATCGCCGAGTCCGGTCTCAAGGTCGTGGTGGACGCCGCGAACGGCAGCGCCGGGCTCGTCCTCCCCAGCCTGCTGGGACGGCTCGGCGTGGACGCGTTGACGATCAACCCGGGGCTGAACGAATCGCGCCCCACCGAGACCGCCGACGGCCGCCGCTCCGGGCTCGCCCGGCTCGGCGAGATCGTTGCCTCGGCCCGCGCGGCCTTCGGCGTCCGCTTCGACCCCGTCGGCGAGCGGTTCTCCCTCGTCGATGAGCGCGGCCGCATCGTGGAGGACGACCGGGCGCTGCTGGTGATGCTGGACCTGGTGGCCGCGGAGCGGCGCAGCGGGCGGGTGGCGCTGCCGGTGACCACGACCCGTATCGCCGAGCAGGTCGCGGCGTACCACGGCACCCAGGTGGAGTGGACGACGACCGCGGCGGACGATCTGACCCGGGTCGCCCGGTCGGAGACGACGATCTTCGGCGGCGACGGCCGCGGCGGCTTCATCATCCCGGAGTTCAGCAGCGTCTTCGACGGTACGGCCGCCTTCGTCAGGCTCATCGGACTGGTGGCGCGCACCCAGCTGACGCTCAGCCAGATCGACGCGCGGATTCCGCGGGCCCATGTGCAGCGGCGCGACCTGGCCACCCCCTGGGCGGTCAAGGGCCTGGTCATGCGGCATGTGGTGGAGGCCGCCGGAGACCGGTCCGTGGACACCACGGACGGGGTTCGGGTGGTGGAGGCCGACGGTCGCTGGGTGATGGTGCTGCCCGACCCGGCCGAGGCCGTCACCCACCTGTGGGCGGAGGGCCCGGACGACGCGTCCGCGCAGGCGCTGCTCGACGAGTGGGCCGGTGTCGTGGACAGCGCGGGGCGCTGATCACGAGGTCTTCCGGCGGCTCTTGATCCCGTTTGAACACGTTGGGGCGCCGCCTCCCGGCCCCGTATCCGGCACGCCGGTGGGGCCATTGGGAGACGGCGCCGCCGACGTGCGACGATGTGCGGCATGTCGCAGCCGCCCCCCGTTCGGAGCACAACGACGCCGAGCCCGCGCCCGCGCCTCGACGCGTCTATGTCGCTGCTGACCAACGTGATGGACCACAGCCTCGACGACGGCTACGCCGAGGCGGCCGAGCGGCGTGGCGAGACCGGCCGGTCCCGTCTGCCGCGGACCCTGCGCGGCCGGGTGACGATGGCCCTGGGCCTGGTGATGGTGGCGGTCGTGGTCACCATCGGAGCCGCCGAGGCCCGGATATCGGCGCCGACGCTGGCCAAGGAGCGGGGAGAGCTCATCGACCGCATCGAGTCGGGGAACGCGAAGGCGGACGGGCTCGCCAAGAACGTGGACAAGCTCCGCGGCGACGTGGGGGAGAAACAGCGGCAGGCGCTGCAGAAGCACGGGGGAGCCAAGGGCGACCTGGTGGCGCTGCTCTCGGGGGCGACCGCGGTGACCGGTCCCGGCGTCAAGCTGGTGGTCGACGACGCCAAGCAGTCCACGTCGGGAAGCGGCGGCGGCCCCAGGGAGAGCAACGACTTCTCCGACACGGGGCGGGTGCGCGACCACGACATGCAGCGCGTCGTCAACGGCTTGTGGGAGTCGGGCGCGGAGGCCGTCTCGATCAACGGACAGCGGCTGACGGCGCTGTCGGCGATCAGGGCCGCGGGAGACGCCATACTGGTCGACAACAAGCCGCTGGCGCCGCCGTACACGGTGCTCGCGGTGGGGAACGGGCAGCGGCTGAGCACCGCCTTCCAGGACAGTGCCGATGGGCAGTACCTGCACGTGCTGCAGGAGAACTACGACATCCGCACCAGCATTTCCGCCCAGGACACGGTCCGGCTTCCGGCCGCGCCGAGCCTGATCGTACGTAGCGCAGAACCCATAGTCGGCGGCGCCGACAAGGGTGGTACCGAAACAGGGAAGGGCACATCGTGATCGCCGTATTGGGCCTCATTGTGGGAGTCGTGGTCGGGCTTGTGGTCCGACCCGTGGTGCCGACGATGGTCGAGCCCTATCTGCCGATCGCCGTCGTGGCGGCGCTCGACGCCGTGTTCGGTGGCTTCCGGGCGATGCTGGACGGGATCTTCGACGACAAGGTCTTCGTCGTGTCGTTCCTGTCCAATGTGGTGGTGGCCGCGCTGATCGTCTTCCTCGGTGACAAGCTCGGCGTCGGCGCCCAGCTGTCCACCGGGGTCGTGGTGGTCCTCGGAATCCGTATCTTCTCCAACGCTGCCGCGATTCGTCGGCATGTGTTCCGGGCGTGAGGCCGATGACGAGCGACGACACCCCTGAGAAGCCGGGGCGGCGCGAGACGCCGCGTGAGCCGGAGCAGGCCGGGAAGTCTGAGCAGCCTCAGCGGGCTGAGCGGGCCGAGCAGCCTGAGACGCCGCGTGGGCCGGAGCGGCCTGAGCAGGCCCCGCAGTCCGGGAAGCCCGAACAGCTCGGGGGTTCCCGGCAGACCCCGAACCCCGAGCGGTCTGAGCGTCCCGCGACGCCGCGCGAGTCCGAGAGGCCCGAGCAGACCGTGAAGCCCCGGTCGGCCGAGTCGTCCGAGCAGCGGGCCACGGCGGAGAAGCCGACGCGTGACTCCGAGCGACCCGCCGTGTCCGAGCAGCCCGGCGAATCGGCGCGCCGGAGCGGCCCCGAGCGATCTGGCGACTCCGAGCGGCCTGCGACGTCCCGGCAGCAGGGCCCATCAGAGCGGCCTGGCGAATCGGTGCAGCAGGGCGCACCCGGGCGGCCTGGCGCGTCCAAGCGGCCTGGCGGCCCCGAGCGGTCCGCAAAGCCGCAGTCGCAGGGCGCGCCCGGGCAGCCTGGGAAGCCGCGGCAGCAGGGCCCATCCGAGCGATCTGGCGCGTCCGAGGGACCCGGGCAGTCGCGGCAGCAGGGCGCACCCGGGCAGTCCGGCGTGCCTGGGAGGCCGCGGCAGCAGGGGCCATCCGAGCGGCCTGGCGAATCGGCGCAGGAGGGCGCACCCGGGCGGCCCGGTGCGCCCGAGGGAGCCGGGAAGCCTCGGCAGCCGCGCGCACCCGGGCGACCTGGTGCGCCCGGGCAACCTGGGCAGGCGCGTACGCAGGGCGGGCCGGGGCGGTCGTCGTTGCCCAAGCCGCCGGAGAAGCGCGCGGAAGCGGGCGGGAAGCCCGAGCACCCCGAGGCTTCAGAGGGGCGCGAGGCCGCCCCGCTGAAGCCCCCGGCGCCCCAGGCGTCGCGTCCCGGAGCGGGTGGGCCGGGCGGTCCCCGCCCCGCCCTCAGGACCCCGCTGCCGCAGAACGCCCCGCCGCGCGGCCCGGCCCCTCAGGGGCAGCCCCCCAAGGGCGTACCGCCCCGAGGTCAGGCACCCCGGGGTCCGGCACCCCAGGGCCCGCCGCCCCGGGGGCCGGGCGGCGCGGCGCTCCCTTCCGGTTCGGTGCCGAACGGGCGGCGCCCGTCCGAGGGCGCGGCGGGGAGCGGCGCCGGGTTCGCGCCCGGGGGGAAGCCCGGGGGCGCGGAGGAGGAGGCGCTGACCGGTCGGCAGCGTCTGCTGAAGGGCGTATGGCCGCCCCGGGTGACCCGGGCGCAGCTGATCGTCGCCGTGCTGCTGTTCGGGCTGGGCCTCGGCCTGGCCATCCAGGTGCGCTCGACCAACGAGAACAGCGTGCTGCGCGGGGCCCGCCAGGAGGACCTGGTGCGGATTCTGGACGAGCTGGACGCGCGCACCCAGCGGCTGCAGGACGAGAAGCGCCGTCTGGAGAATCAGCGCACCGAGCTGGAGAACAGCTCGGACCAGGCGGAGGAGGCGCGGAAGCAGACGCTCCAGAAGGAACAGCAGCTGGGCGTGCTCGCGGGTACGGTCGCCGCGCAGGGGCCGGGAATCACGATCACCATCAACGATTCCCAGGGCTCCGTGGAGGCCGACATGCTGCTCGACACGGTGCAGGAGCTGCGGGCGGCGGGTGCCGAGGCGATCCAGATCGGCTCCCGGCGGGTGGTCGCCGACTCCTACTTCTCGGACGCGGGCGGCTCGGTCGAGATCGATGGACGCAAAGTGACGCAGCCGTACGTCGTGAAGGTGATCGGCAAGCCGGAGGATCTGGAGCCGGCGCTGAACATTCCGGGCGGAGTGGTGCAGAGTCTGGAGAAGGAGCAGGCCACCGTGTCCGTTCGGCGGGAGAAGAAGATCGTTGTGGACGCCTTGCGGTCAGGGAAGCGCCCTGACTACGCTCGGTCGTCATCACGGTGAGGCGGTTCGATATGAGGGTCTCTTGGCGAGACCATGTGGATGCGGGGGGTCGGCGCACCAGAAGAGTCGCGCGTGATGGAAACTGTCTGGTGGTCACGGACGTTGTGAGGATGTCCGGACCGTCTGCTGGTGTGTGCATCGAGGTTTTGTCCTGCCCCACGGGCGGGTCTGTTTCAGTCAAGGGGAATCGCCCGTGAAGTTGTTCGGGAAGTTGTTCGGGAAGAGTGCACGCCAGGATGGCGGCAGCAGCACCGCTCGCCACCGCGCGGGGCGTGCTGCGGACGAGAGCGGAGGGGGGAGCGAGGAGCGCCCGCTGTTCCGGGATCAGATCGGCGGCCAGGGCGGTGACATTTCGGGCGGCCAGGGCGCGTCTTCTGTTGACCCCTCGCAGGCCGGGCGCATAGGTTTCGAGGACTCATCGGCCTCGCGGAGTGGTGGAGGTCCCGGATTGCCTGTTTGTACGAGGTGCGGGCATCGGAACGCGGAGGACAGCCGGTTCTGCTCCAACTGCGGCGCGCCGCTGCGGGGCCAGGCGCCCTCCGAGCGTGCCTCGGAGACCACCTCGACGATCTCCATCTCCGGCATCGAGGCGTACGACTCCGAGGTGACCGGGCAGAACCCGCTGCCGTCGCTCAGCCCGGAGGCCCAGGCCGCCGTGGAGGCGCTGCCGCTGGGTTCCGCGCTGCTGGTGGTCCGCCGCGGGCCGAACTCGGGCAGTCGCTTCCTGCTGGACAGCGATCTGACCACGGCCGGCCGCCACCCCCAGAGCGACATCTTCCTGGATGACGTGACGGTCTCCCGCCGCCATGTGGAGTTCCGGCGCGGCCAGGACGGCAGCTTCACCGTCGCCGATGTCGGCAGCCTCAACGGGACGTACGTCAACCGGGAGCAGATCGATGCGTCGGTGGTCCTGACCAGCGGCGACGAGGTGCAGATCGGTAAGTACCGGCTGGTCTTCTACCCGAGCCAGCGGGGCGTCGGCATCTGACCCGCCAGGGGAGGTCCGTCCATGCTTCAGACACCGTCGGGCGGTGCCGGTACCGGCACCGCCCCCGCGGGCGCCCCGGGCGGCCGGTCCGGCCGGTCCATGAGTATCGGCACCGTGCTGAATCTGCTGCGGGACGAGTTCCCCGAAGTCACCATCTCCAAGATCCGCTTCTTGGAGGCCGAAGGACTGGTGGAGCCGCGGCGCACGCCGTCGGGCTACCGCAAGTTCAGTCAGGAGGATGTGGAGCGGCTCGCTCTCATCCTCCGCGTGCAGCGTGACCACTACCTGCCACTCAAGGTCATCCGGGAGCACCTGGAGGCCCTGGAGCGGGGTGAGCGGCCGCAGCTTCCTGCCGTTTCGCCGGGAGCGCGGCCGCATGAGCTGCTGGAGCCCGGAGCCGACCAGGGGGCCGCGCTGCCGGAAGGCCCGACGGTGGCCCGGCTGGGCCGGGCCGAGCTGCTGGCATCTGCCCAGGTCAGCGAGGCGGAGCTGGCCGACTGGGAGTCGTACGGCCTGATCGCGCACGACGAGCGCGGCGGCTATGACGTCGAGGCGGTGACGGTCGCCCGGTTGCTGGCCGAGCTGGGCCGTTTCGGTCTGGAGCCACGTCATTTGCGGATCATGAAAGCGGCCGCCGAGCGCGAGGCCGGACTCGTCGAGCAGGTGGTCGGACCGCTGCGGCTGCATCGAAATCCGCAGACCAGAGCGCATGCGGAGGCCAGTGCGCGGGAGCTGGCGACGCTCTCCGTCCGGCTGCACGCGGCCCTGGTGCAGTCGGCGCTGCGCGCGGCCGCGCACTGACCGATCCGGCCCCGACTATCCAAACCGGCCGGGCACGTCCTAGGGTTGCTGTGTGAACGAGCTCGACGTCGTGGGTGTCCGGGTGGAAATGCCCTCCAACCAACCGATCGTGCTCCTGCGTGAAGTGGGAGGCGATCGCTACCTCCCTATCTGGATCGGACCAGGGGAGGCGACCGCGATCGCCTTCGCACAGCAGGGCATGGCTCCGGCACGCCCGCTGACCCACGACCTTTTCAAAGACGTACTCGAAGCGGTCGGCCAGACGCTCACGGAGGTCCGGATCACGGACCTTCGGGAGGGGGTCTTCTACGCCGAGCTGGTCTTCGCCAGCGGTGTGGAGGTCAGTGCGCGGCCGTCCGACGCCATAGCGCTCGCGCTGCGCACCGGGACGCCGATCTACGGCAGCGACGGCGTGCTCGACGACGCCGGTATCGCCATCCCGGACGAGCAGGAGGACGAGGTGGAGAAGTTCCGCGAGTTCCTCGACCAGATCTCGCCCGAGGACTTCGGAAGCAGCAGTCAGTGACGCGGTCTGCCGGTCCTCGCTAGCGCATTCGAGTAGCCTTTCCCGGACGAGGGACACGGGAAACCACTCTCAGGGTGATTATCACTCGGCGTGCCGAGTGTGGCGATCGTTGACGCACCCCGGGTGACTGCCTACCTTCGAGAAGGCAGGTCGAGGACGGAGGTCGGCGTGAGAAGCACCGGCGACGGCACGGCAGCCGGCGGTCCGTATACGCTCCAGGGGAGCGCACCGGCCGATCCGGCACTGAAGGCTCGGGTCGCGGCACAGCCCATGGCACCACGCGAGCCCGCCGCGGGGGGTACGGCGGCGGGGGGCACGGAGACGGTCGGCTACCGCGGACCCACCGCGTGCGCGGCCGCGGGCATCACCTACCGCCAGCTGGACTACTGGGCGCGCACCGGCCTGGTGGAGCCCAGCGTCCGGCCCGCGTACGGGTCGGGCAGCCAGCGGTTGTACAGCTTCCGGGACGTGGTCGTCCTGAAGATCGTCAAGCGGCTGCTGGACACCGGTGTGTCCCTGCAGAACATCCGGGCGGCCGTGCAGCACCTGCGCACCCGGGGTCTGGACGATCTGGCCCAGATGACGCTGATGAGCGACGGCGCGACGGTGTACGAGTGCACCTCGCCGGACGAGGTCGTGGACCTCCTCCAGGGCGGCCAGGGCGTCTTCGGGATCGCCGTGGGCGTGGTGTGGCGGGACGTGGAGAGCGCGCTGTCCCAGCTGCACGGGGAGCGGGTGGACACCGGCGAGACCCTGGTCGGTCACAACCCCGCCGACGAACTCGCCCGGCGCCGCAACCGGGCGGGCTGAGAGCGCCCCCTTCCGCCGGTCGTCGGTGCCGATTGTCAGTGGCATGCGGCAGCATCGGACATGTGAGGGGTGCGCCGACGATTCTCCATCTGGACATGGATGCCTTCTACGCCTCGGCGGAGCAGGCATCCAAGCCCAGCTTGCGCGGAAAGCCAGTGATCGTGGGGGGTCTCGGGCCGCGCGGGGTCGTGTCCACGGCGTCGTACGAGGCGCGGGTGTTCGGGGTGCACTCGGCCATGGCGATGGCCCAGGCCCGCAGGCTCTGTCCGAACGCGGCCTACCTCACCCCCCGCTTCTCCCTCTACCGCCGGGTCAGCGACCAGGTCATGGGGCTGCTGCGGACGCTGTCCCCGCTGGTGGAGCCGCTCAGCCTGGACGAGGCGTTCGTGGACCTGGAGGCGGGCGGCACCGAGGCCCGGGCGGAGGCGGCGCGGGCCGTGGGGGAGCGGCTGCGGGCCGACATCCGCGCCGTGACCGGGCTGACCGGCTCGGTGGGCCTGGCCGGTTCCAAGTTGCTCGCCAAGATCGCCTCCGAGCAGGCCAAGCCGGACGGGATGGCGGTCATCCCGCCCGGCACCGAGCGGGAGCTGCTCGACCCGATGCCGGTGCGCACCCTGCCGGGCGTCGGCCCGGCCACAGCGGAGGCGCTGCGCCGGGCGGGTATCCATACCGTCGCCGAGACGCGGGAGGCGGGCGAGGCGGAGCTGGTCCGGCTGCTGGGCCGGGCCCACGGGACGTCGCTGTACCTGATGGCCAGCGGGCGGGACGAGCGGCCGGTGGTCGCCGAGCGGGACGCCAAGTCCATCTCGGTGGAGGACACGTTCGACGTCGACCTGACCGACCGCACCCGGGTGCAGCTGGAGGTGGCGCGGCTGGCCGACCGCTGTGTGCGGCGGCTGCGCGAGGCGGGCCGTTCCGGGCGCACGGTCGTGATCAAGGTGCGGCGGTACGACTTCTCGACGCTGACCCGTTCGGAGACCCTGCGCGGGCCCACCGACGACCCCGGCGTGGTCAAGGAGGCCGCGGCGCGGCTGATCGACGGGGTGGACACGACGGCGGGAGTGCGGCTGCTGGGGGTGGGCGTGACGGGGCTCGCGGACTACACGCAGGAGGATCTCTTCGCCCAGGCGGCCCAGGCGGCCCAGGCGGCCCAGGCGGCCCAGGCCGCCCACGAGGCCCTGGAGGACCCGGGGAGGGCCCCGGGCTCCGAGGCGCCGGAGCCGCAGAGCCCGGGGCTCCCAGGGGCCACTGAGGACGCCGGGAGGCCGCGCGTCTGGCTGCCGGGAACCGATGTGCGGCACACCGAATACGGGGCGGGCTGGGTGCAGGGCAGCGGGGTGGGGCGGGTGACCATACGGTTCGAGGAGCCCTGGTCGCGCCCCGGCCGGGTGCGGACGTTCGCCGTGGACGACCCGGACCTGGAACCAGGCGAGCCCCTCCCGCTGGTGCGACCCCCCGAGAACGGCGAGGCCGAGACGGAACAGCCGGACACCGGCCAGGATGCGGCCGCAGGGCCGGACAAGGGCATTCCAGGGCGGGACGCGGGCGCGGGGCCGGAATGCGGCGACGCGGGCAAGGACCGTGGCGCGAGGGCGGGGCAGGGCGGCGGCGCCGGGCCGGAGACGGGCGCGGGGCGGGGCAGCGGTGACGAGGGCAAGGGCCGTGGCGCGGGGCAGGACGCGAGCGGGGGGCCGGGCAGTGGCGGCGTGGGGTGGCAGACAGGCGCGGGGCGGAAACGCGGTGGCGAGGACGAGGACCGTGGTGCGAGGCACGAGGCGAGCGCGGGGACGGGCGGCGGTGCCAGGCGGGAGTCGAGTGCGGGGCGGAACCGTGATGGCGAGGGCAAGGACTGTGGCGCGGGGCGGGGCGCGGGCGCGGGGCGGGACCGTGATGGCGAGGACAAGGACCGAGGCGTGGGGCCGGGCAGTGGCGGCGCCGGGCCGGAGACGGGCGCGGGGCGGGACCGCGGTGGCGAGGGCGAGCGCCGTGGCGCGGGGCAGGACGCGAGTGCGAGGGCGGACAGTGGCGACGCGGCGCAGGCCCCCGAGCGTGGGGCGGGACGCCGGGATGGGTGGGGTCAGCCGGTTACGTCCAGGCCGTAGTGGTGGTACAGCTGCAGCTCCTGCTCCGGGGAGAGGTGGCGGCCGACGCCGAGGTCCGGGGCGTCCTTGATCAGCGCCCGGTCGTACGGCACCCGCAGCGCGTCGCCGACGACCTCGCTGGGTTCGAGCGGTACGAAGACATCCCGGCTGAACAGGCCGGTGCGTACCGCCGCCCACTCGGGCTCGCCGGTCGCGTCGTCGAGGTAGACCTCGTCCACGGTGCCGATCTTGGTGCCCTCGCGGTCGAATGCCTTGCGGCCGATCAGGGTCCGCGGGTCGATGTCCGTCTGCACGCTCTCTCCCACAGGTGGCGGTGATCCATTGATACCTACCAAAAGCCACATCCCCGTACGCGGCCACTCGAGCACCCGGCGCCCAACCCCTCCCGGTGGTAGACGCGCTGGTACGCTGGCTGTGGCTGCAGACCCCGTGCGGGAGAGTCCTTCGACAATGATGTCGGAGGCGCCGAAGGAGCAAATCCTCCCCGGAATCTCTCAGGCACACGTACCGCGCGGGTGAGGTCACTCTGGAAAGCAGGGTGGGCCACGGGGAGCACAGCTCCGGAACCCCTCCTCACCGACGGTGAAAGCCGGTCAGGCCATACGCGGACCGGTGAAGCTCTCAGGTTGAGATGACAGAGGGGGAGGCCGTCCGGGCACCCGCACCGCGGTGCCCCTCGCCGGTCGTGCAGACCAGGAGGCCCCCGCAGATGACCACCCACCGCATCTCGCTCGCCGATCTGGAGCGCGGTACTCCATTCGAGCAGCGCCATATCGGCCCCGACGCCGGAGCGCAGGCCAAGATGCTCGCCCAGGTCGGCTTCGGCTCCCTCGACGAGCTGACCGCCGCCGCCGTACCCGAGGTCATAAAGAGCGCCGAGGCGCTGCGGTTGCCGCCGGCCCGCAGCGAGGCCGAGGTCCTGGCCGAGCTGCGCGCGCTCGCCGACCGCAACCAGGTGCTGCCGTCCATGATCGGCCTCGGCTACTACGGCACCTTCACCCCGCCGGTGATCCTGCGCAACGTCCTGGAGAACCCCGCCTGGTACACCGCCTACACCCCCTACCAGCCGGAGATCTCCCAGGGCCGGCTGGAGGCGCTGCTCAACTTCCAGACCGTCGTCGCCGACCTGACCGGCCTGGACACCGCCGGTTCCTCGCTGCTGGACGAGGCCACGGCCGCCGCCGAGGCCATGGCGTTGTCGCGGCGCGTCGGCAAGGTCAAGGAGGGCGTCTTCCTGGTCGACGCCGACTGTCTGCCGCAGACCATCGCGGTCATCGAGACCCGCGCCGAGCCGACCGGCGTCGAGGTCGTGGTCGCCGACCTGACCGACGGCATCCCGGACGAGATCGCCGAGCGCGGTGTCTTCGGCGTGCTGCTCCAGTACCCGGGCGCCTCCGGCGCGGTCCGCGACCCGCGCCCGGTCATCGAGCGGGCCCATGAGCTGGGCGCGATCGTCACCGTCTCCGCCGACCTCCTCGCGCTCACCCTGCTCACCTCGCCCGGTGAGCTGGGCGCGGACATCGCGGTCGGCAGCACTCAGCGGTTCGGCGTGCCCATGGGCTTCGGCGGCCCGCACGCCGGGTTCATGTCCGTGCGCGCCGCCCACGCCCGCAGCCTGCCCGGCCGCCTCGTCGGGGTCTCGGTGGACGCCGACGGCGACAAGGCGTACCGGCTCGCGCTGCAGACCCGCGAGCAGCACATCCGCCGCGAGAAGGCCACCAGCAACATCTGCACCGCGCAGGTCCTGCTCGCCGTGATGGCCGGAATGTACGCGGTCTACCACGGTCCGGACGGGCTCGCGGGCATCGCGCGCCGCACCCACCGCTACGCCGCCGTCCTCGCCGAGGGGCTGCGGGCGGGCGGTGTCGAGCTGGTGAACGGCGCCTACTTCGACACCCTCACCGCGCACGTCCCCGGCAAGGCCGCCGATGTCGTCGCCGCCGCCCGGGAGGCCGGGGTCAACCTGCGGCTGACCGACGCGGACCACGTGGGTATCGCGTGCGACGAGACCACCGGCCGCGCCCAGCTGGCCGCCGTGTGGTCCGCCTTCGGCGTCGACGGCGGGGACGGCTCCGGCGTCGACGAGCTGGACGCCGCGGCGGCCGACGCGCTGCCCGAGGGGCTGCTGCGCTCGGACACGTACCTGACCCATCCGGTCTTCCACCAGTACCGCTCCGAGACCGCGATGCTGCGCTACCTGCGGCGGCTGGCCGACCGGGACTACGCCCTGGACCGGGGCATGATCCCGCTCGGCTCCTGCACCATGAAGCTCAACGCGACCACCGAGATGGAGCCGGTCACCTGGCCGGAGTTCGGCGCGCTGCACCCCTTCGCGCCGGTCGAGCAGGCCCACGGCTATCTGACGCTGATCCGCGAGCTGGAGGAGCGGCTGGCCGACGTCACCGGCTACGACAAGGTCTCTCTCCAGCCGAACGCCGGATCGCAGGGCGAGCTGTCCGGGCTGCTGGCGGTGCGGGCGTACCACCGGGCCAACGGTGAGCCGCAGCGCACGGTGTGCCTGATTCCGTCCTCCGCGCACGGCACCAACGCGGCCAGCGCCGTGATGGCGGGCATGAAGGTCGTCGTCGTCAAGACCGGCGAGGACGGCGAGGTGGACGCCGCCGACCTGCGCGCCAAGATCGAGCAGTACGCCGACCAGCTGGCCGTCCTCATGGTCACCTACCCGTCCACCCACGGCGTGTTCGAGGAGCACATCACCGAGATCTGCGCGGCCGTGCACGACGTGGGCGGCCAGGTGTACGTGGACGGCGCCAACCTCAACGCGCTGGTCGGGCTGGCCGAGCCCGGCCGGTTCGGCGGCGACGTCTCCCACCTCAACCTGCACAAGACGTTCTGCATCCCGCACGGCGGCGGCGGCCCGGGCGTCGGCCCGGTCGCGGTGCGCGCGCACCTCGCGCCGTACCTGCCCAACCACCCGCTGCAGCCCGCCGCGGGCCCGGCCACCGGCGTCGGCCCGGTCTCGGCGGCGCCGTGGGGCTCGGCGGGCATCCTGCCCATCTCGTGGGCGTACATCCGGCTGATGGGCGCCGAGGGGCTGCGCCACGCGACCCAGGCCGCGGTGCTCGGCGCCAACTACATCGCCAAGCGGCTGGAGCCGCACTACCAGGTGCTCTACACCGGGCCCGGCGGGCTGGTGGCGCATGAGTGCGTGGTGGATCTGCGGCCGCTGACCAAGGCGACCGGGGTCACGGTCGACGATGTGGCCAAGCGCCTGATCGACTACGGTTTCCACGCGCCGACGATGTCGTTCCCGGTCGCCGGGACGCTGATGATCGAGCCGACGGAGAGCGAGGACCTGGCGGAACTGGACCGGTTCTGCGAGGCGATGATCGCGATCCGTGCGGAGATCGACAAGGTCGGCTCGGGGGAGTGGACCAAGGGCGACAACCCGCTGCGGAACGCGCCGCACACGGCCGCGACGCTGAGCCGGGCGTGGGACCACCCGTACAGCAGGGAAGAGGCGGTCTACCCGGCCGGGGTCTCGGCCGCCGACAAGTACTGGCCGCCGGTGCGGCGGGTCGACGGGGCGTTCGGGGACCGGAACCTCGTCTGCTCGTGCCCGCCGATGGAGTCGTACGACAGCTGAACGCAACGAGTCGTATGACAGCTGAACACAACGATGGGGCCGGTGCGGCGGGTGCTCGCCGGGCCGGCCCCTGGTTATGCCATTCGCCGCTGAGGTTGGTCAGCCTAGGCGGCGGTCACGACGTGCTCGGTGGCGAGCGGTCGGCACGGGGCGATGATGCGCCCGTCCGGCAGCAGCTCACCGGTGTCCTCGAAATGCAGGACACCGTTGCACAGCAGGCTCCAGCCCTGCTCCGGATGGTGCGCCACGAGATGGGCGGCCTCCCGGTCGGCGGATTCGGCTGACGGGCACGGTGGTTGATGCTGGCACATGGCGAGGTTCTTTCGCTGCGTTGAGGTGTCGTATGTCCTGCTGCTCGCTGCGGCGTTCATGTGGGCCGCCCCCCGTTGTGTGTCGGTCGGATGCTCCCAGTGTTGTCCTGTGGCACGGAATCCGCAGGGATTTCGCGGCACCGGTCCTGCTAGATAATGACGCATCACCCGACCGGACGGTTCACCGTGGCGGGACTGTTACCCGGCCGCAGCGCGGCGCCCCGTGGCCCGCCGGGCCACAGGGCGCGCCGTCCGTCGCGGAACGGGCAGGTCAGGCGGGAGAGCCCAGCAGCGGAGCGGGGGTCAGCCGATGGGTGAGGACGGGCAGCAGATCGGCCGCGGGGTGCGGGCGGTGGGCCGCGATGCCCGGCGGGGCCGGGGCCAGCGGCACCAGGAGGTCCCCGGCGCCGAGGCCGCCCTCGGCGGCGTCCGCGGCGGGGTCGCCGTGCAGCCACAGCGCGACCATGTACAGCTCGGGGATGGACAGCAGCCGCGGCTGGTACGCGGTGGGCAGTGACTCGGCCTGGCGCAGGGCGAGTTCGGCCGAGGCCACGTAGGGCCCCTCGGAGAAGTGCGAGAAGGCCCAGCCGTCGGCGGTGAGCATGGCCTCGGCGGCGGCCACCGTACGGTCGCCGTCGCGGAGCACGAAACGCCAGCCGGTGAGCCTGACCCGCGGCGGGCCGGCGGGTGTGGTGATGCCGTCCATGACGTGGACGGGAAGCGGGAGTTCGGGTTCGAAGGGGCCGGGAAGGGAGCTGAGTGCCGGGGTACGGACCTCACGGACGGCGGTGGGGGAACCAAGGGCCGTGAGGACGCTGCGCAGGGCGGGCGCGGGGGCCGGGGGCACGAGCAGCGGCATGGTGGGTCGCCTCTCACTTCGGAGACACGGTGGAGCGATAGCGGGCGAGGGTATGGACGCGCGCTGTCGGTGTACGTAGCTCGGTACGCGGGTCAGAGGGGGCCGGGACGAACTGTCCGGGCGTTATCTCTCCGCCTCGTAAAGCGAGTTTATACGACTCATGTTCCGGGCGGGTTTCGGGTAGCTGTCCCCGATATTGCGCACAAGGTGTTTTCCGGTCCGTGTGAGCGCGAGGATTTCCCCCGATTCGGTGTCGGATGCACGGATATGACCTGGCGGTTTACGGCCGCCGCGGTAGGCTGGATCTCACCGCTCCATTTTCATGACGCATTGTGCCGCTCTTGGGAGCGTACCGGCTGGGCGGGCCGCGCGGGGCGTTATCGATCACATTGGCGGGCATCATCGAGCGTGGTGTGCTCGCTGCGGGCGCCGATGATCCACTCGAGGAGGTAGCTCCGATGGGGGAGAAGGTCGTAGCCGGTGAGTTCGATCCGTCGGGTCGGCAGCGGCAGCGCGGACGGTTGCGGCAGTGCCTCGACGCGCTGTCCCGGCTCCTGGCCGACAAGCGATTCGACCGCCCGAAGAATCTCATGGGGCTGGAGATCGAGCTGAATCTCGCAGGCGCCGACGGGCTGCCGAGGATGATGAACAGCGAGGTTCTGGAGCGCATCGCGAGCGACGATTTCCAGACCGAACTCGGACAGTGCAATCTTGAAGTGAACATCGTGCCGCACCGTTTGCACGGCAGGGTTCTCGACCAGCTCTCGGAAGAGCTGCGAACGGGGCTGTCATATGCCGACCGCAAGGCGCGCGAGGTGTCCTCCGAGATCGTGATGATCGGAATTCTTCCGACCCTGGCCGCCCGGGATCTCGGCTCCGCCAACCTGTCCTATGACGACCGCTACAAACTTCTCAACGAACAGATGCTGGCCGCCCGCGGCGAGGATTTCCTCATCGATATCGAGGGCCGGGAGCGCATCAGCTACGCGAGCGCCACCATCGCCCCCGAGGCCGCCTGCACCTCCGTCCAACTGCATCTCCAGGTCACCCCCGGACGCTTCGCCGCCGTGTGGAACGCGGCGCAGGCCGTGGCCGCCGTGCAGATCGCCATCGGCGCCAACTCCCCCTTCGTCTTCGGCCGTGAGGTGTGGCGCGAATCCCGCCCGCCGCTGTTCCTGCAGGCCACCGACGTGCGCGCACCGGAATATGTGACGCAGGGGGTGCGGCCGCGCACCTGGTTCGGCGAGCGCTGGATCACCGACGCCTACCAGCTCTTCGAGGAGAACCTGCGCTTCTTCCCGCCGCTGCTGTCCACCGGCGCCGACGAGGAGCCGCTGCGCGTCCTGGACGAGGGCGGGGTGCCCGACCTCCAGGAGCTGGTGCTGCACAACGGCACGATCTACCGCTGGAACCGGCCCGTCTACCAAGTCGTGGACGGCGTGCCGCATCTGCGGGTGGAGAACCGGGTGCTGCCCGCGGGGCCCACCATCACCGACGTCATCGCCAACGCCGCCTTCTACTACGGGCTGGTCAGGGCGCTCGCCGAGGAACCCCGCCCGGTGTGGACCCGGCTGCCGTTCAGCGCCGCCGCGGCCAACTTCGACGCCGCGTGCCGCCATGGCATCGACACGGTTCTGCAGTGGCCGAAGCCCGGCCGTTCCTCGGCCCTGGCCCGTACCCCCGCCGTACGGCTGGTCCTCGACGAGCTGCTGCCGCTGGCCGCCGCCGGACTGGACGCCTGGGGCGTCGAGCCCGCCGACCGCGACCGCTACCTCGGGGTGATCGAGCAGCGCTGCGCCCTGCGGGTCAACGGCGCGTCCTGGCAGGCCGAGACCTACCACCGGGCGCGGGACAGCGGGCTGGGGCGGGACGCCGCGCTCGCCGCCATGACCCGCCGCTACTGCGCCCTGATGCGGACCGACGCACCCGTACACACCTGGCCCGCCGACCTGTCCGCCTGACGCCGGACATCAGACACCGGACATCACCCCGCGCCCGCTTCTCCGGCGGCGACGATCGCCTTGAGCATGGCCGCGTTGATCTGCGCGGGGTCGTTCACCCGCTGTGCCGATCCGCCGGTCGCGCGGGCGATCTCCTGGCAGGCGTCCTGGTCGGCGTCCGGGCCGATCGCGATGGCGATGAGCGGCACCGGGCGGTCCGGGTCGACCAGCCGCTTCAGCTCCTTCACCAGCGCGGTGCGCGAGATGCCGTCCGGGTCCTGGTTGGCGCCGTCGGTGAGGATCACGACCGCGTTGAACTTGCCCGGTACGAAGGTGTCCTGGGCCTGCCGGTAGGCGGCCAGGGTGGTGTCGTACAGCCCGGTCGAACCCTCGGGGAGCGGCTTGAGGGCGTCGAAGGCGGCCGACAGCACGTCGCGTTGGCCGGTTCCGTCCGGGGTACGGGTCCCGAGCCGGCGGGTCGCGACCAGTTCCCGGTAGTCCCGGTCGCCGTCCAGCCCGGTCGAGAACTCCCATAGCCCGATCTCGTCCCGGGAGTTGAACCGCTTCATGGCCTGCCGCAGCGATGCCTTGGTGACGTCCATCAGGCTCTGTCCGCCACGGCCCGGCACCGGGTCGCTCATCGAGTCCGAGGCGTCGACGACCGTGTTCAGCCGGGCGCTCTGCACGGTGATGGTCCACATGCCCAGGGCCGCCTCCACGTCCCGGGCGGACGGCCCGGGGGACGGCGTCACCGCGTACGGCTGCGGGGTGCGGCCGCCCGCGGCCTGCGCCACGTCCTCGCCGACCTTGCCGTCCGCCGTCCGGAAGCCGTCCTTCCGCAGGGCCCGGCGGCCGCGCGGGTCGGTGAGCAGCGTCATGAAGCGGGTGGCGGCGCGCGCCCGTACGGTGGTCAGCTCGCGGTCGTTGAGCACCGTGTACGGATAGTCCAGCTCGGCCGTGCCGTCCTTCGGGTAGAACAGGTCGAGGCGGGACGCCTCGTCGGCCTCCGCGTTGTGCGCGAAGGCGGCCTGCTCGGACAGGACCACCGCCTGGTCGCGCCGGGGCAGCGACTTCCGCAGGGCGGTATCGGTCGTGGCGGCCCGCTGGGACAGTAGTTTGGCGTTGGCGGCGGCGCGCGTATCGGTCGCGGCCTTTCCGTCGCCCGCGCCCGCCTTCGCGATGGACCCGTTGATCCGGGCGAGGGCCAGCAGCCCGGTGGCGCTGCGTGCCGGATCGGCGGTGCCCAGCCGCAGGCTGTCGCCGCCGCTTCCCGCCTCGGCCAGCTGCGCCCAGTCGTACGTCTTCTCCGGCCAGCCCAGCCGTTCGGCCGCCGTGGGCGTGGCGGCGACCGTGACCGGGGAGGAGGCGATCCCGCCGAGGGTGTCCAGGGGCGCGGCGCTGACCGGGGAGGTGGCCGCGCGCTCGACCCAGACGCTGGAGTCCGGCACCCACACCTGGAACCCCGGGGTGCGGTCGGCGTCGCCGAGCGCTTTGGCGACCTCGTGCGCCGGGCGGCTGGTGACCTTCACGTCCAGACAGCGGCCATCGGACCGGATGCCCGACTTCCGGGCGTGGTCGGCCACGGTGCGTAAGCCCGGGGTGATGTCCGGGGACGCGGCCACGGTGAGCCGCACCGCGTTGCTGCGGCAGGACTCGGCGGACGGCAGCAGCCCGCCGCGTAAGACCACGACGGCACCGGTCGCGACGGCGAGCACCAGCGCTGTGGAGATCGCCACGGTCCGGCGTCGGGAGGACGCGCCGGGTCTGGACCCCGTATTGTCCGGTGCGGAGTGATCGATACGGCCAGAGCGATCCGTGTGGCCCGTGTGACCGGTGTGGTCGGCGCCGTCCATGGCGTCGAATATGCCGGAGTAGTCGGGGCCGTCGGATTCGTCGGGCTGGCTGTGGCGTCCCATGGCGATCTTTCTCTCCTGGAAGATGACGCTGTCAGGAGGGTCGGCGCGCCAGCGGATGGCGCCCGGCCCAGCCTGCTCGCGCGCGATCTCGGATGTGTTTTCGAGACCTTAGCGGGGCGGGCGCGCCGATGTGGTACGAAGAGCGGAAGTGGAGGCAGGAGTGCGGTCAGAGGCACGCGGGGCGGAACTGCCCCCGATCGAGGGCGACCTGCCGCGACGAATCCTGCGCAACGAGACGCTGCTCGTGCTGGCCCTGTCGCTCGGCGCGAGCGCCCTGTCCGCGCTGATCAGCTTTATCGGCTCGGTGACCAAGCCCGGCGGGCTCAAGGACCAGGCGGCCACCCTCAACGCTTCCCAGGCGCCCGGCCGCCCCTGGCTGGACCTCGCCTGGCAGCTGTTCGGGATCGCGACCGCGCTGGTGCCGGTCGCGCTCGTGGCCCATCTGCTGCTGCGGGAGGGCGCCGGGCTGCGCGCGATCGGCTTCGACCGCACCCGGCCGCGCTCCGACCTGGCGTGGGGCGCCGCGGTGGCGGCGGGCATCGGCGGCACCGGGCTGCTGCTCTACCTGGGCGCGCGGGCGGCGGGCGGCAACCTGACGGTGGTGCCCGAGGCGCTGCCCGACGTGTGGTGGAAGCTGCCCGTGCTCATCGTCTCCGCCGTGCAGAACTCCGTGCTGGAGGAGGTGATCGTGGTCGGCTATCTGCTGCGCAGGCTCGGGCAGTTGGGCTGGACCCCGATGGCCGCGCTGCTGGCCAGCTCGGTGCTGCGCGGTTCGTACCACCTGTATCAGGGGATCGGCGGTTTCTTCGGCAACATGGCGATGGGCGTCGTCTTCGTCCTGCTCTACCGCAGGTGGGGGCGGGTCGGGCCGCTGGTCGCCGCGCACGCGCTGATCGACATCGTGGCGTTCGTCGGCTACTCCCTGCTGGCGGGCAAGGTGGGCTGGCTGCCCACCGCCTGACCCGCGCCGCTCCCCGGCGGGCCGTCCGGACCGCCGAAGGCCGTTCGGACTGCCGCGGGCGGTTCGGGCCGCCACGGGCCGCGTTCAGACCAGCAGCTCCCCGTCGATGACGGTGACGGCCCGGCCGGTCAGCAGCGTACGGTCGCCGCGCAGCGCGGTGCGGACCAGCCCGGTGCGGGCGGAGGCCTGGAGTCCGGTCAGCTCGTCGCGGCCGAGCCGGGCGGACCAGAAGGGTCCGAGCGCGGTGTGCGCGCTGCCGGTCACCGGGTCCTCGTCGATGCCGACACCCGGCGCGAAGACGCGTGAGACGAAGTCGTAGCCGCGGGACGGGTCCTCGGGGAGCGCGGTCGCGATGACGGCCCGCTTGACGAGCCGCCCGAGCGCGGCGAAGTCGGGGGTGAGGGCCCGTACGGACTTCTCGTCGGCCAGCTCCACCAGCAGATCGCCGACCTGGGGGCCGGTGTCCCTGGCGGACAGGACCGTGGCGCCGAGCGCGTCGGTCACCTCGGCCGGGGCCGCGACCTCGGTCAGCGGGGCGGTCGGGAAGTCCAGGGTGATCGTGCCGCCGGAGCCGCCGGTCGCGAGCAGCACCCCGCTGAGCGTGGCGAACCGTACGGTGCCGGTCGCGGCGCCCGTCGTACCCAGCACATGGGCGGTGGCCAGCGTGGCGTGGCCGCACATCGCGACCTCGGTGGCCGGGGTGAACCAGCGCAGCGCCCAGTCGGCCCCGGCCCTCTCGGGGAGCGGGTGGGCGAAGGCGGTCTCGGAGAGGTTGACCTCGGCGGCGACCTCCTGGAGCCAGGTGTCGTCCGGGAAGGCATCGTCGTCCAGGAGGACGACTCCCGCCGGGTTTCCGGCGAAGGGGCGGTCGGTGAAGGCGTCGACGATTCGCATGCGCATGGCCCGACCGTAGGCGGCGGGCGGGGCGCCGACCAGGGCCCATCCCCGAATGGTGGACCTGCCGCGTCGGCGATTCCACGGCTGCTCCCCGGGCCCGTGCCGGGAACCCTCTTCGATCGGGCATTGCTATCCGATCGGTTCCGATATATCGTTGAGCCATCGTGATGGATCGACGATGAAAGGAGCGTCACGATGAGACACCACCGTGGACATGAACACCGCGGACCCGGTCGGCGCGACCGGGGTGAGTTCGAGGAGCGGCGTGCGGCCTTCGGGCCGTTCGGGCCCGGGCCCGGCGGCTTCGGCGGACCCCCCTTCGGAGGGCCTCCGTTCGGCGGCCGGGGCGGCGGCGGACGCCGTGGCCGGGCGCGGCGCGGCGATGTGCGCGCCTCGATCCTGGCGCTGCTCAAGGACCGTCCGATGCACGGCTACGAGATGATCCAGGAGATCGCCGAGCGCAGCGGGGGAGCGTGGAAGCCGAGCCCCGGTTCGGTCTATCCGACGCTGCAACTCCTCGAGGACGAGGGGATGATCAGCAGCGAGAGCGACGGCGGCAAGAAGCTGTACGCGCTCACCGAGGCCGGGCGCACCGAGGCCGAGGCGGGGCCGCAGGCTCCGTGGGAAGAGGCCGGGCGCGGCATCGACTGGGAGGCCATGCAGGAGGTCCGACAGGCCGGATTCGGGCTGATGGAGGCGTTCGCGCAGGTCTGGAAGACGGGCAGTCCCGAGCAGCGGCAGAAGGCGCTCTCCGTCATCAACGAGTCGCGCAAGAGGCTGTATCTGATCCTGGCCGAGGACGACGAGGGGGACACGGCCGCCCCGTGAGGCCGCCGTCGGCGCGCACCGTGGCCGCGCCGCCCGGAGCGTTCCCCGCGGGCGCACCGTCAGCCCGTGGGTTCCGGGCGGAGTGCCGTCGCAGCCGCGGCAGGCGGCGCGCCCGGGGCGGGTGGTCCAGCAGCCGGTCGACGTGTTCCCGGCGCAGCCCGTGCGCGGGGTCGACCGGCAGCAGCAGCCGGTCGCGGCGCAGCCGGGACCGGCTCACCAGCCGCTCCGGCATCACATCGTCCACCCACGCGAACGGGCGGCCCGCGGCGTACCGCAGGATCGGTGCCCACTTGCGGCCCGTGAAGAGGTCGAGGACCGGCAGCTTCGGATCGTCCGGCCGCGCCTCGTAGCCGGTGAACTCCACGACCGGGAGCCGGGGCAGTTCGAGGAGTGGCGCGATATGACGGTTGGCCTCGTGCTCCCAGGTCGTGGCCCAGACAAGTTCGTAGGTGGACGACAGCTCGCGCAGCCAGTCGGCGTGGGTGACGGAGAGCAGCACGGTGAAGTCGAGTATGTCGTGGGCGGTGAACCCGTCGGTCGGCAGAACCGGGTTGAGGACACCGTCGATGTCCAGGAAGAGCAGCGGCCGGGCGGTCATCGGACTCCTTGGCGGCACTGTGTGTGGCGGAAAGACGTGGTTGTGAGTGGGGGACGGCCCCCGGGGCGGCGGCGGTTGCGCGCCGCGGGAGTTTCGAGGGGTTTCGGAGTCGGGAAGAAGGCCGGGTTCTCTCCTCCCCGAGGATGATTTCCGGTCATCCATGCCCAACTACGGTGGGATGCTTACATGCTTCCCGACGAGGATGCTTCGGCCTCAAGGGACTGATGGGGTGAGAGCGTGCGAAGTCCTACCCTTTCCACTTCCGTCGACCAGGCCGGTGCCGGGTTCGAGGACCGGCTCGGCGAGCGGCTGGCCGCCGTGGTCGCCGGGGCCCGTCGGCGCGCCGTACGCGACGGGGACAACCAGCTCGACACGGCCCATCTGCTGCACACCGTGGTGGAGAACGACCCGCGGGTGTGGGGCGCGTTCGCCGGTGGCCCGCCCCAAGTGGCGCGGCTGCTCGGCTATCTGGTGCAGCGCACCATCGGCTACGGGCTCCGGTGGAGCGGCACCGTCGAGGCCTCCGCGACCGGCGCCGGTGACGGGCTGTCCGGCTGGTCTCCGGCGGCCGCGGCCGCGATGGCGGCGGCGGTCGGGCGCGCCGCGGCGCGGGGCGTGCCCCTCGCCGAGGGTCCCGACCTCCTCGCCGCGCTGACCTACGACCGGGAGTGCCGGGCCGCGGAGGTGCTGCGGCGGGCGGGGGTGGATGTGGATCTGCTGGTCACGGCGCTGGACGGTGAACCGTGCCAGTTGCAAACGGGGTGACGGTCCTGACATCGGGCTGACATGATGGCCCGATGCACAGCACGCGAGGCCGGGGCCATGATCAGGGAAAGCGTGTCGGTCTGGGGCTCGCCCTGGTCTCGGCGCTCGCGTTCGGCGGCTCGGGCGTCGCCGCCAAGCCGCTGATCGAGGCGGGGCTCGAACCGTTGCAGGTCACCTGGTTGCGGGTGGCGGGCGCGGCGCTCGTCATGCTGCCCCTGGTCTGGCGCCACCGGCGGCTGCCGCTGCGGCGCCCCGGACTGCTGCTGGGGTTCGGCCTGCTGGCCGTGGCGGGCGTCCAGGCCTGTTACTTCGCCGCGCTCTCGCGCATCCCGGTCGGGGTCGCGCTCCTCGTCGAGTACCTCGCGCCCGCGCTGGTGCTGGGGTGGGTCCGGTTCGTCCAGCGGCGGCCGGTGAGCCGGTCGGCGGCGGTCGGCGTCGTCCTGGCCGTGGGCGGGCTCGCGTGTGTGGTGGAGGTGTGGTCCGGGCTGAGCTTCGACGCGCTGGGGCTGCTGCTCGCCCTCGGCGCCGCCTGCTGCCAGGTCGGCTACTTCGTCCTGTCCGACCACGGCAGCGAGGGGCAGGACGCGGCCGATCCGATCGGAGTCATCGCCTACGGACTGCTGATCGGCGCCGCGACGCTGACGGTCGTCGCCCGGCCGTGGGAGACCGACTGGCCGGTGCTCGCGGGGCAGGCCGACCTCGCGGGCGCGCGGGTGCCCGCGGTGCTGCTGCTGTGCTGGATCGTGCTGGTCGCCACGGTGATCGCGTATCTGACCGGCGTCCTCTCGGTGCGTCGGCTGTCGCCGCAGGTGGCCGGGGTGGTGGCCTGTCTGGAGGCGGTCGTCGCGACGGTGCTGGCCTGGGTGCTGCTGGACGAACACCTGGGCATGGTCCAGGTTGTCGGCGGCGTGCTGGTGCTGGGCGGGGCGCTGATCGCGCAGACGTCGGCGCCGAAGGCGGCGGGGGCGGAGCCGGTGGCGGCGGGGGCGCCCCCCGCCGCGCCCGCGCCCGCCGCGTCCGAGTGGGGGCACCGCCGGGCGGCGGCGGACGACGAATCACCGGAGGACCGCCCCGCCGACCCGGCCCCGTAACGCGGCCGGTTGACGCGGCCGGGGACCCGGCCCCGTAGCCCGGCCGGTCGACGCCGCCGGGGCCCGGCCCCCCGTAACGCGGCCGGGGGCCCGGACCGTGGCGCGGCGCGGCGCGGGCAGTACAGCTAGCCCAGCGACGCGAGATAGCCGGGTACGGGCGTGTCCGGCGCCAGGTCGTCCGCGGGGACGGGCGCGCCGTAGCTCCGGGCGACCGGGATCACGCCGCTCCAGTACGGGAGCGATATGTCCTCCGGCTCGTCGCTCGGGCCGCCGGTGCGGATCTTGGCGGAAACCTCGTCGAGGTCGAGGCGGAGCACGGCGGTGGCGGCCAGCTCCTTCGCGTTCGCGCGGCGGGAGTCGGCGGCCCGGCCCGGCACCACATGGTCCACCACCGCGTCGAGCGCCGCCGCGCGCTCGGCCTCGTCCCGCACCGGGCGGGCGGTGCCGTGCACCACCACCGAGCGGTAGTTGAGCGAGTGGTGGAACGCCGAGCGCGCGAGCACCAGGCCGTCGAGGTGGGTGACCGTCAGGCACACCGGCATCCCCGGGTCCTCGGCGCCCGCCATCCGCAGGGGGCGCGAGCCGGTCGAGCCGTGGACGTAGAGGCGGGTCCCGGACCGGGCGTAGAGGGTCGGCAGGACGACCGGGGCGCCGTCGCGCAGGAAGCCCAGGTGGCAGACGTATCCCTCGTCGAGGATCGCGTGCACCACGTCCCGGTCGTACGAGGCGCGTTCCCGGGCGCGGGTCGGGGTCGTGCGGTCGGTCGCGGCGTAGCCGGTGTCGCCCGGCTCGGTGGTCGCACTCATTTGCGCACTCCCATTGCATTAGTGCAAACTATGTTTTGTGCTAGGAGAATATCTGATCGAAGGGTGTGGCGCAGCCGAGATCGCGGCGAGTGTGGAGCGGGCGGTCGGCGCCGGGGCCCTGTCGCCCGGCCAATCGCTGCCGCCGCAGCGGGAGTTGGCCACGCGGCTGGGCGTCAATCCGAATACCGTCGCGGCCGCGTATCGCGTCCTGCGGGAACGCGGAGTGATCGAGACGGCGGGCCGCCGGGGGACCCGGGTGCGGGCGCGCCCCGCGAGTACGCCGCGCGAATGGCTCCGGGTCGAGGCCCCGGGGGCGCGTGACCTCGCGACCGGCAACCCCGACCCCGCCCTGCTGCCGCCGCTCGGCCCGGCTCTCGCGGAGGCCGCGGCGCGCGCCGCCGAGAATCCCACGCTGTACGGTGCGCCGGGGGTCGCCCCCGGTATCGGCGAGTCGGCGCGTACCGCCTTCGACGCGGACGGCGTGCCGGACGGGCCCGTCGCCGTCACCTCCGGCTCGCTGGACGCCATCGAGCGCGTCCTCGCCGCCCATCTGCGGCCCGGCGACGCGGTCGCCGTCGAGGACCCCGGCTGGGGCAGTCTGCTCGACCTGATCCCGGCGCTCGGGCTGCGCACCGTTCCCGTTGGGCTCGACGACGAAGGGCCGCTGCCGGAGGAGGTGGAGCGGGCGCTGCGCCAGGGGGCGCGGGCGCTCGTCGTCACCGACCGGGCGCAGAACCCGACGGGCGCGGTGGTGAGCGCGGCGCGCGCCGGTGAGCTGCGCGCCGTCCTCGCCGGTCACCCCGGTGTGCTGCTCATCGAGGACGACCACGGCCACGGCATCGTGGACCTGCCCCTCCATCCGCTCGCGGGCGTTACGGACCACTGGGTCCTGGTCCGCTCCACCGCCAAGGCGTACGGCCCCGATCTGCGCCTCGCGGTGCTCACCGGCGACGCCGTCACCCTGGACCGCCTGCGCGGACGGCAGCGCCTCGGCCCCGGCTGGGTCAGCCATCTGCTGCAGGACGCCGTGACGCAGCTGTGGCGCACCGGCGCGGTGGACGCGGCGGCGGTCGCGGCGGCGTACGACGCACGTCGCGACGCCCTGGTGGAAGCCCTGCGGGAGCGGGGAGTCGCCGCCCACGGGCGAAGCGGGATGAACGTCTGGGTCCCGGTGCCGGATGAGACGGGCGCGGTGGCCCGTCTCCTGTCCGCGGGCTGGGCGGTCGCCCCGGGCGCCCGGTTCCGGGTGGCCTCGGGGCCGGGCCTGCGGCTGACGGTCTCTCCGCTGCGCGCCGATGAGGTGGCCGGGCTCGCCGACGCGGTGGCCTCGGCGGTGGCGAGCCCGGCCCCGGCGGGACGGGTGGACTGAGGCCGGTGCCCGTAGGTGGACCGAGGCCGGTGCTCGCAGGAGGTCTAACGGCGCTGGGTGAGGGCCGCGCCGATGAGGATGATCGCGGCGCCCACGGGCGTGTTCCAGGTGAGGTGTTCGCCGAGGATCAGCACGCCCGCCGCGGTGGCGATCACCGGGACGAAGTACGTCACCATCATCGCCGTCGTCGGGCCGGCCTCCGCCACCAGGCCGTACTGGATCAGGAAGGCCACCCCCGTGCCCAGGGCGCCGAGCGCCAGCACCGACAGCAGGGGGAGGAGGGGGTAGGAGCCCGGGGCCGGGGCGGCGAGCGGGGCTGCGACCGCGAGCTGGACCGTGCCGAGCAGCAACTGGCCGGAGGACATGGCCAGATGGGAGTTCCCGGTGTCCGCGAGGGTGCGTCGGACGTACGCCCAGCCGACCGCGTAGCTGAGCGAGGCGGTGAGCGCGAACGCCGTGCCCACCGGGTCCTGGCCGGAGAAGCCCTGCCACGCGCCCAGCACGATCAGGACGCCCGCGAAGCCGAGGCCCAGGCCCGCGACGCGCTGCCGGGTCGGGCGGTCGTCGGAGACGACGGCCACCGCGACGACCATGCCCCACAGGGGCGAGGCGGCGTTGCAGATACCGGCCAGGGTGGAGGGGATGGTCGTCTCGGCGTAGGCGAAGAGCGAGAACGGAAGCGCGTTGAGGAAGAAGGCGGCCACGGCCAGATGGCCCCACACCCGGGCCCCGCGCGGCAGCCGCTCCCGCCTCGCCACCAGGACGGCCAGGAGGACGGCCGTGCCGAACAGCATCCGCCCGAGCGTGACGTACAGCGGCGCGAACGCCTCGGTGCCCACCTTGATGAACAGGAAACTGAAACCCCAGACCAGGGTGAGGACGCCGAAGCGTATCCGCCAGTCGAACAGCCGTCGTGAGCGGGCGGCGGGTTCCGGGGGCTGCTCGGTGGCGGGGGTGGACGCCGCGGTGGTCGCTGAGGTCATGACGCCCAGCTTGCTGGCTGCAACTTCTTAGAACAAGCGAGAATTCATGCGCATTATCGCGTAGCATCGCTTACATGAATCTCGATCGCCTGCGCACCCTGTACGCCGTGGCCCGGCACGGTTCCGTGAGCGGTGCGGCCGAAGGACTGCACGTCACCACCTCGGCCGTCTCCCAGCAGCTCTCGAAGCTGGAGCGGGAGACCGGGCAGC
>Ga0307508_10001236_pt1 | contig 29176 bp, 38 predicted proteins | sample 9_EM_MG_FD_203089 | JGI IMG/M metagenome (GOLD analysis project Ga0307508, IMG submission 203089) | Populus trichocarpa ectomycorrhiza microbial communities from riparian zone in the Pacific Northwest, United States - 9_EM | ecosystem: Host-associated > Plants > Roots > Unclassified | place...
TGGAGGGTCAATGTGTGTGGGCCGGACTGGGTGAATTTTTTCTTTGACATATTGCATGACTATCCTTTGATAGTGAAATCCTTCCTGAACCATCCGCAGCGACCACCGGACACGATTCCCTCCCAAAACGATCTCGGCATTACCGGCGAAAGATATTCTAAGGAGCAAGAGTTCTACTTTTACTCTCTCTCCTCCTGCGATGTACCTTCTTGCTATAGGTACCCCACAGGGCGTATCGCGAACGGCCGTTACCATACTACGCGCGGCCAACGCTTACGATCGACGGAATAGCTTACCGTTATGATCGGATCTCCCATTCCCCGCAAGGCTGTCCCTGCGACCATCCTGATGTTCGTCATTGTGCGCCAGCTTGCAACCAGCGAGCGCTGACGTGCCGGACACCACAATTTCGTCAGCATCCTACCACATTCTTACCGAACGGCAAGCCGATAATGGAGAAGGAAGCGTGGTAGCCCGTTAGAGGAATTCAGGGCAGAAGGCAGCCAACCAACCTTTGCCCCAAGGAAAAAATATGGACTTGCCACGAAAACGTGTGGTAACTCATTTCTCTTGGTTTATTCACGCCCGCATGGAGCCTATCTAGGCTATGGCGGCGCACTTCTCACCCAGGTTCCTGCCCGTCGCCCGCGTGAGGCGGCACGTTGCAAGCTCCCTTTTGCCCTCCGCCCAGGCCTGTCCGAAGATATGGTGCGCACCAATGAAATCACGAAGGAGGGGGATTCTGAACAAAGAGAGGTCAGATGGAAGTCATGATCAGGAACCAGGGAAAGAAGAAAAGTAAACGTAGCCCCCCCCCCCCCCTCCCTCCCTCCCCGGTGGACCGTGGACGCCATGAAAGAGGGCGTCGGAAGGAAAAGTGGTCCCCCCCCCGGGCATCCAGTTCCTCCACCTCCACCCTCCTCTCTTCTTCCCGCTCCTGGCACGTCTTCCTCGACCAGATCCAGCCTTCCCGCAGACGTGGTGGAGAGGAAGTCTAGGACCGACTGGCTGTACCTACCATTGGCAAGGGGGGGTCCCGGATCCCACCGACTCTTCTTCCTCTCACTTTCCTTAAGCACCTCTGCCCACAGGATAATCTGCTGGGCTTCCATTTGGGGCACACCTTGAAGAGGTGATCCCGAGTCTGCGTCTGGCACTGACACCACCAGCACTGGGCCCTGGGCGCTGGGCCGGGTTTCATCCACTGAAGGCTCTGCCCGGAACAGTGACCTGCCTTCATCCGGTAGAACCTCGATGCAACCTTCTTGGAACTCCCAGCCACCGAGCCGTCGGGCCTCTTAGTTTTCGGCATCCTGTACTTCTTCTTAGAGGCCCGGCCTTCAGCGCATTGCTCGGCTTCCGCCAAGCGCCCCCATAGGTAGTCACAGTCGTAGCAAATGACTGTTCTTCTTCGGAAACTAGATATGCTCAATGGTATGAATCTCTGAATTGAAATATGGAAGAAAAAAAAGTGAAAGTCGATGCCGGTGGCGCCTTGCCTCCTCTCTAGCCGTCACGTATAGCTCGGGGTTTTTCTTCTTGCCGCCCCTCGGAATAACACCAGAAGTGTAAATTTCTCCATGAAATAATTCCGGTTGGGTTGGAACAGGGAAACATATCTACATAGTTGGTCCCCTTGCCTCCATGACAACCGAAGTTCATCCATTCTGCTAGATAAACGTGGGCTTTGACAAAGAGGCCTCAAATGTCACAAGCACCTAGGTTGCATACCTACTTGCACTTACGCCGGGCGTGTACTCAAAAAAAATGAAATCCCGGTTGTGGAAGGCGGCAGTCGCGGAAATGCATATGTATTGGATCTTTGATTTCGTGCCGGCTTCTAAACAGGATGTGATGGTGCTACATGGGTCAGGCGAGCATATTTGTTAGTATTTTGGCATTTCAGAGTGTCGCCTCGCAACGTGTGGTGTGTTCGGGGTTGGATATGTTGCACGCCCCCCTCTCTCCAACGAACGGTCGAATATCCTTGCTCTGGTAGAAAATCAACCAGTACTGCTAGAGGTATGCCGTGGGTAGCACTGCTCGAGTTTCCGGAATTCTCCAGCACAACCACCAGAGCTCGTGGACGATAGCTAAGCTAGTAGGGTGATAACCAGATGGTATTCGGCGGACATCCTGCAGCAAAGACCCACCCCCAGCTCATTGACATTTGTTCCCTTCTCCCCCATCTTCCCGCCTCTGGTGCACCCAGTAATCCGATTTCCCCGCATTGTCCTGTCAGGCCCTTCTCCTCCAGGTCGCATTCCTTTGCCGCGTCCGATTGTAATGTCATTCCCCGATTCCAGAATCCGCCCTACCACTCCGGAATGCAACGCCGACCGGCTGCTAGTTCTCGTGACCACGCCTACACATACATGGGTTCATTTGTCGTCTAACAAGTTTGGACTGCAATTGCGAACAGCGTCCCTGTTTTGGCGAAATGCCAAATCCCGTATAAGTCGGAAAGTCACGGAAGGGTTCGAGATATAAACTTGGCTTTCTCCACTTTCACGCCGCAAACTCATCTCTGGACCCACAGGTATCAGCATTGGATTGGAGATAACTTCGAACGACGGCTGACACAATCGCAAAAAATCTTCCCGACATCCCCTCTCCACGATGCAGCTCCTCAAAAAATTTCTCCTCTCCAGCCTCTTCGTCCACTCCCTCTCCGCCCTTGCCATATCAGAGCCGGACGCAACCGCCGTCACCGAAGTACAAGACTTGAACCCTCTCCCACTGAAGCGCAGTCCCTCGGCCATGCCCGGGGGCGGATCGGACGTCAGTCCCCCGGGAGAGAACACAGACGACACCGCCTTCCTCCCCAGTGTTTCGAAAGCCCACCGTGGCGACGGGAAAGGCCCCATCAAAACGCACATCTTCTCCGCCAGCTACCGGATGACCGCGAACGACGGCGACACCGAGTCGAGGTTTATGTCGGGCCTCCGGCTGTACGGGGGTCTGGAGTGTGAGACCAGCGACGCCAGCCCGCGCGTGAAGAACATCAGGATAGCAATGAAGAAGCTCAGAAATCAGAGAGGGCTAGCCAGCGACTGCGCACAGTGGAATGGGCTCGGGTCGAAGTGCACATCACACAAGAAGTTCCGAGACGCTGATATTGGAACATGTGGAGCACACCTGATGGTGCTCAAATGTCGGGATCTCGCGTGGGCGGCTGAGGAGATCATCTACTATTGCTCGGAGAATAGAAATGGCGGCATCCGCGCTGGCGGACAGTGGGACATAAGCGCAGGGCTGTTGAGGGTGATCGTCCATTAGGGTGGGGAGGTTTCGCGTACTAGCTGGTTAGGCGCAGCCGGTAGTTGCTGCCTTTCATTGCGTATCAAGATTCGCCGGCTGGAAGGAATCAACAAATTGCAGTTGGGTACGAGGCAAAGACAGTTGTGGGTGTTGTGTCTGCTTTCTTACGTTATGAGGGAACCGGAGTGGGCCTCCAATAGTGACCACAGTTGATTTAGTCGCTGTCGATAGTTATTGGTTATTGGTGACGTTCGTTATATCTTCTCTCCTTACTCTAGTTACTTGAACTTGTTTTCCAATCCTAATCCGAACTCACACACCATTTCGACTTGTCAGCAGAACGGACACAATCCACTCTGGTGCTACCCGGGCAGTAGGGTATCTGGGCTTTTCACTCTCCAGACTGGACGAAATAGTCTTTTGAAACCCCCGCCCAGGCCTCTATTAGACTAGCGTCCAGACGCCCTGGCCTGTCCAGCCTGAACAGGTTGGGGGCCATCTGCATCGGCTCTATCGGCTTCGTTAGCCCTGTGCGACCGGAGGAGCAGCCCGTGGCAACTCATGGGCAGTGGTTCTCGTCGATCTTATCAGGGTCAGCCTTGCTCTCCTCTTCGCAGGCTTCACTGTCTGTGTGCGTGCTGCTCATGGTGCCGTCCTCCACCCGGTACTCCTCCCCCAAGATCTCTTTCCGTGTTCCTCCCTGCCGCAAACGGTGCTGCTCCGCGGGCCTTTGAGAAAGTGGACTCAAGCCTAGTCGGAGCGTTACTCGGAAAAGCCTCCAACACCTCGGCGCCAGGCGGTGACCGCATCTCGGCAGGCATCGTCAAAGTCTTCTGGCAGTGGGACCAAGAAAGGTTCACCCAATTGGTGCGGTCCTGCATTCGGCTGGGGCACCACCCCAAGCTCTGGAAGACGGCGAAGGGGGTGGTCATCCCAAAGCCTGGGAAGCCGGACTACTCGAAAGTCAGGGCGTATCGGGTGATCTCGCTCTTGGACGTGGTCAGCAAGCTGGTGGAGAGGACCGCGGCACATCTCATTGCCGACCATCTCGAGCGCAAGCGGGGCCTCCACGACGGGCAGTTCGGCTGCCGCAAGCGCCGGTCCTGCGTCGACGCCGTGGCAGTCCTGATGAACCGCACACAGCTGGCATGGAAGGAGAAACGGGTGGCGGGTGGCCTATTCATGGATGTCAAGTCAGCATTCAATAACGTCAGCAGGGCGCACCTGGGCGGGCGGATGGAGGCCCTGGGCGTAGAGCCTGACCTGATTCGGTGGACAGGCAGCTTTATGTCGGACCGCCAGGTCAAGCTGATCCTTGACGGCAAGGCGGGGGATGCGAGGCCGGTGGACACGGGCATCCCACAGGGCTCTCCGGCAGCACCGATCCTCTTTGTCACATACCTGTCAGGGATCTTCGACGAGGTAGAGGCGGCAGTCCCAGGCGTCCATGGGTTGTCATTTGTCGACGACATCAGCTGGTGGGCAGAGGGGAAGGACGACAAGGAGGTCGCAGCCAAGCTCTCTGAGGCAGCAACAGCCGCGGCCGGATGGGCAGCCAGGAACGGCGTCGCCTTCGACCAGGGCAAAACCGAAGCGGCAATCTTCCACAAAAAGAGGGCCGCTTCTAAGGCGACAGTGGAGGTAGGGGGCAGCAAGGTCCCATTCAACAAGGAGGCGACGAGATGGCTAGGGGTGTGGTTGGACTCCCAGCTGACCCTGAAAGAGCACCATGCTGTCCGGATGAAGAGGGGCAGAAAGGCGATGACGCGGCTGCACAGGCTCACTGGGCAGATGGGCCTCTCACCAACCAACTGCAGGAAGGTCATGACGGCGTGCGTCCAGTCGGCCGCCATGTTCGGGGCGGAACTATGGTGGAAGGGTGACCTCGCGGAAGGCACCATCGGCCGGGCGAAGGGAACTCCAGCTGCTGGTCAACCAGGAGGTACGTACGACAACGGGCTGCTTCCGGACAACCAACCTGGGAGCCTTATCATTGGAGTCGGGCCTCGGAGCAGCAACAGCGCAGCTGGAGAACAGACAGCGGCGGTTCGGACTACGGCTACTGAGCCTGCCGGAAGGGGATCAGGCAAGGGAAGTGGTAGGAGCCCCCTGCGGAATCGGACGGCGGCTCAAGAAGAGAGGACAGTGCTGCTCGAGGAACCGGAAACTCTCGATGCAGAGCTACTGCAGGAGGAGGAAGCCGAGGCGAAAGCGGCGGCAGAGGGGACCCGACCAGGCCTCACCATGTTCACGGACGGTCACGACTGGACGACGGGGCGACCGGGTATTCGGTGGTATGGGAAACGGGCCAAACCTGGGCGGGGGTCAAAGTTCACATGGGCAACAACCAAGAAGCCTATGACGCTGAGTGCGCTGCGCTCGCCCGCGCCCTGGAGCTGGCATCGCAAAGGAACACGACCCCGGAACGAGTCACCATCTTCTCGGATGCACAGGCAGCCATCAGGCGGATGGCATCGGACGAGCCCGGCCCTGGGCAACAGTATGCCCTCCAGGCACCGGAGCATATCGCCAAGCTACGCCAGACTAGGCCGGGGATCGTCATCGAGGTGCGGTGGTGCCCGGCGCACAAAGGAGTCGCCGGCAATGAGAAGACCGATGAGTGGGCAAAGATAGGGGCAGGGAAACCAGGCACCCGCGGGGTGGAGTGGCCGAGCTTCCCAGTACGAACGGAGGTGCGGGGGCGCCCCTGCCACGGTCCCTCGCCAACCTCAGGCGGGAGATCTCAGAGAAGAAGTGGGCGGAGGCACGCCAGTGGGCTGGGGGCCGAACCTCCAAAAAGAAGTACCGCATGCCGAACAGCCAAAAGCCTGATGGCGCGGTGGCCAACAGCTCCAAGAGGATCGCCTCGCGGTTCTACCAGCTGAAGACGGGGCACTGCCTAACGGGGCAGTACCTCAACTGGACAAAGAGCCGACCCACCCCGCAATGCTGGTGGTGTCGGTACCGAACGCAGACCCGGGACCACCTCTTCAAGGAGTGCCCCGAGTGGAAGCCGCAGCAGAAGATCCTGTGGGCGGAAGTGAAGAAGGAGACTGGAAAAGGGAAGGATCGGTGGAAGGTGCGGGACCTACTGGCCGACGGGAGGTGCAGCCAGGCGGTGCTGGACTTCCTCTCGACCACGGACGTGGGCAGGCGGGTGCCGGGGGTGGAGAAGGATGACGCCGTGAGCGCGGTGTCTGAGCTGGAGGTGCGGGAGTGGCTGGAAGAGCAGGGGGCGGGGGCCGAGGAGCAGGACGCCGGGGGGAACTATCGCTGTTCCTACCCACGCCCGACTTCATGGCGGCGGCAGGCGAGGAGTAGGGGGACGGGGTGCGCTTTTCCTTTGGTTCTTTCCTTTGTCATTTTCCTTGGGCGCGTCTACTCTTCATTGGGACAGGCCTGGGCGGAGGGCAAAAGGGGTGCTTGCAACGAGCCGCCACTGCGCGGACTGCGGACAGGAAACGGACTGTACATATTCTCGCCATGATCTCCATAGGTCGCATGCGAGTAATGAATAAACAAAAAAAAAAACGGTGCTGCTCCCCGGTACCCAGTAAATGGCCACCCTATTGTACCGGACGACAGTACCATTTGTGGCGCGTAGGAATATAGAAAGAGACTCTAGGGGAGGAGTACAAGGCCGTCCCAGATGACGGTACCATGGGCAGCACGCACACAAACGGTGAAGAGTCTGAGAAGGAGGAGTACAAGGCTGACCCTGATACGATCGACGAGAACCTCTACCCATGAGTTGCCACGGGCTACTCCTCCAGTCGCACAGGGCTAACGAAACCAATAGAGCCGATACAGATGGCCCCCAATCTGTCCAGGCTGAAGAGGCTCGCCAACGGAACCCCTCTGATCCCACCCGAAGGAAACCCCAATTTGGCCGAGATGACGATGCAGTTCTGCGACGTTCCTAGCCACTGTATCAGCAAGGTGCACCACGCCTACGGCTGGTTTCTCCAGGAGATCGCTCGTCAGTTCGAGCTCGGCAAGGTCGCCTTTGGCACACCGCTATTCGCCCACAAGAATTAGACCAACAGCTAACAGATGTCCGCAGCCTCATCAAGGCGCTGGCCAACGCGCGGGAGTCGTCCAGATATTGTGATCGTTCGTTGTGTGATCGCCAGCGGTGGAATTCGGGCGATTCAGGAACAAGGAGAAGGAAGAGGAGCCACCTGGACCAACCGGCGGGGCGGAAGTCAGACATCATTTAAAAGGAGAAGGACGACCAGACCTGCGGGTGGAAACCAGGGCGGACGTCAATCCCTTCGCGGTAATCGGAGTGTTCCTAATAGCGATAGCCGGATCTGCGGGATGGAATCGTCCGGTCGCGGAAATCCGAGTGTTTATAACAGCGGCGAGGGATGACCAGGAGTGTGGACAAAGCGACAGAGGGGGAGTGAAGCAGCATACAAGCAAGTTGCGGTAGAAGATAGGAAAGAGACTGTTGAATGGTTATGGCCGTAGGTGTGCGTAGATGGGATTCTTCACGCCGTGGTGGAGGCTCGGGTGGGGACAATTTCAGTTGCTGTGTTGTAGGTTGTATTCACTATGGAGTCTCGCGCTGCTCGCTCGCCACTATTACTGCCATATTTGGCGCCCAGACTGCACTAGTTGCTGACTCCCAGCGCCGTGCGTCCAGTGCCGTGCGTCCAGCGCCGAGAAGCTTTTCCAACAACGACGACGAGGCGTGTGGACGGAGCGACAGGACGGAGGCCACTGCCGGGGCACTCTGAAGTGCTCTAGTTGAACCCAAAGCCCACAAACTGGTAGAACAGCGAGGGCCGTCAATATACGTGCACCTTGCCGTTGGATTGCTTTGAAGAGGCGAGTTTGATACGAACTGATCCAACAAAGGAGCAGGCAGCATTCGGAAGCGCTATAAGGACATCAACCGCACATAATAACCCAATCAACACTCTGATTACACATATGTAATCAGTGAGTATACCATCCGTATATCCCTCCGGTTTCGTTCCGTCAATTGGGAAGGAGAGCGGTTGTTCGTTGTGTCCCCCGTTTCGACAAGAGGTAACTTGCGGCAGAGATTTGGTGGTTGCAATTCGCCCTTTCTAGGGAATTGGTGGCTACCGCCTCTGCTCCCTTTAATTATCTGATGAACTTCATATAGTTATCACGTGTACTAGCGCATGGTAACTACTAGTCTTTAGCACTCGGCTAACTAGGCTAATCAAATTCACCGGAGAACATGTTAAACATCTATGCACAGTATAATTATCCTGGCCACCGGACGACTTATGCCTTCTTTGTTATTGCTGGCCCGGTTTCCTGCGGTTTCTGCAGTCTACGAGGGCTTTTTGCTTGGTTTTTGTCTCGCGATAGGACGACCTTGATACCTGTCATACCCGCACCCAACTATGATCCATTAAACGCTCGCCGTCGCCGCCAGTATTACCGTCTTCAACCCTCCATCCGTCTCCATTTTCCGTAAACACAGACTGCATTACTCATTCCTTTGTCTTCCACTTTGTCCCGCAGCTCGTGGCAAGGCGCAGAAGCGGGCCCGGCCACCGGGCTCCATCTACACAGAGAGCCCATCTGCGTTACTCATAATCCAGAACAGCCTGCATCTGCGCAGCAGCGCACACATGGGCGTCACAGCTGCAGGGGATACCTGTCAAATGGCACCTACATCAATTCTGCACTTCAACGAGCAATATTCTGTCAACCACCGCCACCACTTCCATTCATCCAATCCAATTCAACACTGCCAAAAACGCCGACAGAACACCGCCTCCTCAATATCGTCTTCGTCCTCTGATCAGCCACTGGAGAAACCTTGAGTCTTCAAGCAAGCTCCCTTGCCCGCCAAAGTAACGAGGCTGAGCTATGAGCAACGCCTCCATCGCCCGAGTCCTCCTCCAGCTCGGCGGCACCCCTCTGAAGTGGCGTAATGGTCTGCCGGCCAACATATCCGCCGAACGCGAGGGGACTTTGCTAGCCGGTGCGGCGAATCCCGGTTTCAAGGCGGTTGGGGAGGGATCACCCGTTGATATCTATCCCGTGTCCGGCAAAATGGTGGAAAGTGTGCATTGTGCATTAGTGCCTCGCTTAATGATTAAAAAATTCGAGTGCTATCTATGTACATATGTACATATGTAGATATCAAAATCATGCAGATCCCTCAGCGCCCGGCTGGCTATATGCCTTTACCCAGCATTCTCTTCCCTCAGGCCCACACGACGCAGCCGCAAACTGACATACAGTACACTCGTACTGCATCAACTTTGCCGGGCCACAATTACTCTTTTCGAAGTCAAATCTATGTGCATAAAATGCATCTTCGCTTCTTCATTGTAACTACATAGCTTGTGGCTCCCTAGTGTTGCTCCAAGCTGCGCGCGTCACACGCGCTCACCCCAAATCCTTAGTCCTAGCATGGAATACAACACAGCCCGTCTTCTTTACATACGTGCGGCGCACTCGCTGGTTCCTCGGTGCCTTGCCGCCCATGAGCTCTTTAGCAAGAACACAACGGAAGCTGGCAGCCGAGGAAGCCTGACGAAAGGGAGCGGTAGCCGGTTTGCAGGCAGCATCGATGGCCTCAAGGAAAGCTTCGTCGCGAGCTAATTGTACAAGAAATATGCAAGTTGACTAGAGAGATGTCGAGAGGAAAGAAAAATCGGCACAACCAGTTCCGTTCGTATCTTCTGAGTGGCAATGAACCCTTCGGCATGTTGACGAACGCTCGGGACCAATACCCAGTCGGTCCGTTGCGGTACCTTTGCAGCACTCATGAATCACGACCAGATAGTTGGACCTAGGAAACGCTTCAGCCTGGTGATAGTCAATGGCTTCCATTCTCGTTGGTCTCGAAGCTCGGGCGGTATCCCATTTTGTTTTGACTCGACGTACAGATTGTTAGCTATAGCAATCGTTGGGGGCCTCGTCGCCCCAGTAGAGCGAGAACATGGCCAGCGGCGGCGGCTGTCCCTTTTGGAACTCGGGGGGTCACCGGCATGCTCTGGTTTCCAGGGTAAATGTCTCGGCAGGTGCTGTTGCTCCGACCCCTTATCTAGGCTTCTTACGTTGCAGCTCGCAAGCACTGCCGAGAAACCTTATTCTACTACAGGTCTGGCGCGAGACGCTAATGCACAATACTTACATTTTCCACCAAATTGTCAGACAAGGGGATAGTTGCAGTTAGGTCGGCTGCAGGGGGCCACAGCTCTGGTGAAATGGCCAGGCAGCAGATGACGCTGCAGGTGGGGGCGGCGCCTGTGACAAGAGGTGTTGGTTTCGCTACCTCTGCGTCTAGAGGGAGACTGGTATGTCGGGTTACTTGACCGTGGGGCGTGTAACAGTGACAGTGCACTTTCACCTTGAAGTAGTAGAAGGTAAGCAGGAGACGAGAGAAGGAGGGAGGGAGGAATCAGAACTGATCGGAGAACTCGGTGCTCGCGAATTTAAGAAAATGACATGCCGCTTATGCCACTGTGGGCTGATGTGGATGTGTGTTGTGGGTAAGAGAAAGAGCAGTGGAGGGGGTGGGTGGAGGGGGTGAAGTTTGGGAAGGGAGGGGCTGCAGCCGCTTTCGGGAGGTTAGGGGAATGATGGCTGCCTCTGGAGAAAGGTTACACTTCGGCACGGAATCAACACTCATCCGGAACGACGCCACCCGCTCAAGAGGATACCAAACGAATATACCACCAATGGATGAGCAGCTCAGGCGACGACTTATCAGTTCTCGCCTCGTCAGCGGCACCGGATGCTTCAGAAGTCAGCAACTCGTGTGTTGATGCAATACGAATGATCTATCGCGCCCTTCCGTCCCGCCCCCCAACTAGTAGGTCAAAAACTGGACTAGACTGCGTGAGTATATTGGATCACTCGTCCGAAGGCGGTTACAATGGTAGTCATCTTATGTTCAAGGTTCGTACGTTATCATATAAAATGTTACATCGGCAGAGATTGTGCCATGGAGTCCGAACTGCATGTAACCAAGCTGTCACTACGCGCCTCCATCCAGTCTTCACACTTCCACCGATAGTCAGCAGCTACACATGCATATATCGGGGCAAAACTCATGAATCGAGTGATAAGTTGTGAAGAGAGGTGGTTGACTGCACCCACTACGTAGACATGTGCTCACCAGACAGAACGAACGCCTCATCGCAGCCCTCTTAGCCTCTCCAATACCCACACGATACATCCATTCCGCGCACATCCAACTCGAGTACCGGTTGGCGGTTGCATTGAGGCGAATGACTGTTGGCTGGCACAGGGATGCACTTCTTCTCAGACGATTCCCTGTCTCGAGCACGGGGAGGGGAGAGGCAGGGTGGGTTCTAGTGGCTGAAGGAAATACACATTGGGTAGATACGTGGGTTGAGGAAGTCGTGGGCTTCGCCAGAGACCGCACCAAACAGCAATACAGAACCGAAAAAAATCGAACTGGATCGTAAATGACGGAGACAAAAAGAAAGTATCTAGGAAGAACACAATCCCTAGTGCAAACAGTAAACGCCCGATTACCTCCTTCTCGTGTGAGCCTATCGTCCGGTTTGTCCCCAGTCCGGCCATCCTCCCTGTCCCTCCCAATTGACTCCCGTGACATCGGCGGCCTCCCACCCGAGCTCTCCCAGGCCCGCCAGCTCGACTCCCAACTCGCCCTGGTCCCGGAGTAACCAGCCGTCGGCGCTCTGCCATGGTGTCTGCGGGGTGGCCATGTTCGCAGCGACGTTGTCGACCGCGCTCTGGGAACTCGCCGCCGTATAGTTGCTCATACCAGGTGGGAAGGAGGTATACGCCACGTTCGACACGCGCTGCTGCGCCGCCGCAGAGACGGGCGAGAACTCCGGGATGACGATGTCCGACCGCGGCGAAGTCGAGAGGTCCGAGTATGCCGGAGAGCCCGTGGACGAGTTGGCACTCTTTTCCTGGAGCCCCCATCGTTTCGCTTCCGAACGCGCGCTTGCCAGGATCACCGCTGCTTCCTCGGGCACCTCGAGGCGCCAGCGGCGGACGAGAATGTCGATTATCACGAGGGATCGACGCGCGACGAGCCAGCATTCGCCCATTTCCTCGAGGCCATGAACACCTTGGAGTATATCTCGCGCCGCCGTCTTCTGCGGGAGGTTGAGGAGGTGAATGGTGCACGCCGAATGGATGAAGTAGCCGGCCACGTTGCAGATCTGTTTTAGCTTGTAGCGATGTTTATAGAAGCGCAAGAATTTGGAGATATTCGTCGCAGCATGGAGGCACGCTTTCCGAGGATCGAGGTGCGAGAGCGGAGTGGAGGAGGTCTGAGAGGAGAACTTGAGGAACGGTCGGAACAAGTGAATGTAGAGGGTTTGGTGAAACATGTGCATCAGCAGTGCGCTTGGAAGGCTGCCGCCTCGAGCCTCGAGCTCTGACGGAAGCTTCTTACGCCAATCTTCGAGACGGGAAAATAGCTCGCCAAGTTTCTTGAATTCGGCCGAGATGGATGATTTGGAGAGGGATTTGGCCATTGGGGACGCGCAGGAGGGAGTAGGATTGTAGAAGCACAGAAGTATGTCGTTCGAGATCTCGCAGAGGTGGGAGATCTGCAACGAGATGGCTCGGATTCGGGACGGTTGCGCGTTATCGATGACGCCCTCATCCGTGTACGGCACCCAGTTGTCCGAGTCTTCCGACGGGAAGACGTCAGGCTTGGGGACGGTCACCATCGCTGATGGCAGCTGTGGCATGCGGCCCATGTAGTTGCTCCAACATCTTTCTCTCAGTCAGCGGCAGATAAAGCAGATGGACACGGATGCGATGTACTTGTCAAAGAGAAAGCACCCCCAAAATGTGATTCTCCTGGCATCCGTCTCTTCGTCGGTCATGGAATCTGTCTCTTTCAACGAAACCGGATCCAGATGTAGACCAAGGTCCATTGCCATCCTGAAACTCATACCGGAATAGACCCAGCCCTTCGCCTCCCTGCCGCATCCAGCCTCACGAACCGACATCAGAGCGAGCGCTTGCACGGTCGTGAGCCGGGGGTTTTCATGTTCGTCGTTCTCGAGGATGAGTCTCTTCGCCTCCTTGAAGAAATGGTCGCCGGCTGTAGCCGAGTCGTCCGGATTTGCGCGTGCCGAAGGCCATGTTGTGAAATGGCAACCGAGAGCGAGCATGATGTTGACGAGTAGCGGTGTGCAATAGACGATACGGCGCGGGTCGTATGGCTCTTGGCCGCGAAAGAACTCCTTGTAGAAAAGGTCCTTCGAAAGCGTGGTGAAAAACGGATAGTGGTATGCAAAATAGAGAGTCTGTCCGAGGTGAGGGGAAGTCAATGATAATCACACGGATGGACTGCTCACGATCAGATGTAAAATCAAGTCCTTATCCTGTGTTACCGTCGTCCACGAAAGGATAGGAATGTCTTGCCGTTGACTCTGGATAGCTGAATTCCCGTCCTCCTCTTCGTCCTCGGTATTCTGGGAAGACGGCAGCAACATCAAGTTCGACGTCGCGCCGATAAACCGCACCTGGCCCTCCTCCAGTCGCAGCGCTCCCATTTTCCCACTCAACTCCGCTTCGAGGGATGCAGGTATGCCGTCTCCATCGCCTTCCCAGATACTGCCCTGGCTATCCGGCGAATCCCCGTCGACGGCTCCCTTCGGACTGGTTGGAGCCCAACTTTCTGATAGCTGTTTCTGTTCCTCGGCGATTCGTTCCGCTAGCTCCTCGAGGGAATCGCACGACCGTATCTCCTTGACCAGACCGTAGACCCTCTCTTCCGGGTACTATTCCACGTCAACTGTCCTGCACTGCAGCGCTACATGTCGCCTGGACGCGGCGAACAAAAAGAGAGAGAGCGACGAACATTCAAGATTGCCTCTATCAGGGTCTGGAGGGTTCCGTTCTGTGTCTTCAAGCTGTCGATATCCTTCTTGTAGACGCCCTTCCTGCGATGGTCCGAGTTGAGGTCGTAGACGCATTCGGTGTGGTAGACGGAGGCGCACGCGGCGCACGACGGCGTGTTGCCGTCGCATTTCGATTTCCGCCGTCGACACGCAATGCACGCACTGCTCACACAGCGTCGCTTCGTCGGTCGGGATGCATCCGAGAGCTTGTCGCGCCCGGACTTGGCGAAGCGCGCTTGTTTCGACGGTGTGGGCGATGGCGAGGTCGAGGGCGCCGGCGGGTGGTTGGTCGCCTGCATCGCCGGCCAGCGCGCGAGAGGGCGTAGGGGAAAGACGTGCGGGTTGCAGTTAGGAGACGGTGGTTTTCGCGCGTAGAAAAGGGCCAACTGCAGTGGTACGAGATGTCGTCGCTATGCGAGGGCGAAGGGCAGTGGTGATAGACAGGCCGTGGGGGCGTGGGTTCGGTTGCCTGCGTGTGGTACAAGTGCAGTCGCAGATAATCTTGCTATCTCTGGGGCTTGGACGGAATTGGGAACGGATGATAACGGGAAGAGCAATTGCTGGAGTTGTCCAGTATGGCGGGGTGTGCGTGGGCGAAGTGTGGTAATCTCCCATCCTCCTTCCTTCATCTTGGACCGATGGAGTGAAGGAAACGTGGGGTAACCTAGCGGCTGGGCGTGGGGTGAACCTGCTAGGATTAAGTTTCCTGTGATGTCTTGATAAACTCGCTTGGTCAATGGTCCTGCGTGCGAGAAAGGTGACAGGAGTCAACGGACTTGCGGACTGCGGACTTTCGAAAAAACACGTGAAGGGGATCCCGAAGCACGCGAGCAGTACGCGACGACGGGCAGGAACTCTTGGCCTCTTCATGGTCCATGGTTCGCATCTCTGAAGACCAAAACTAATAGCTAATAAGCTTGAAGAAGGGCACCTGCTCAAGCACTGCAAGAAATGGAAGACGCAGCAGAAGACTCTGTGGGCGGAAGTCCGAAAGGGAACGGGAAGAGGCAAGGACCGCTTCACGGTCCGGGACCTGCTGGCAGATGAGCGGTGCACCAGAGCAGTCCTAGACTTCCTGCGCACCACAAAGGTGGGAAGTTGGGTGAGACCGCACGCAGCACCACCGAAGCCGGGTGTGGAGGAAGAAGATGTAGTGCAGGAAGAAGCCGGGGAAGCGGAGGCGGACAGGCGGGCGTGAATCGCATGCGAAGTCTTTCCTTGGTCTGTTGGGTCACTATCGTTTCTGTGGGGGGTTCCTTCGTTCTGTCTTTCTTTCTTTCTTTCTTTCTTTCTCTCAGGGACAGGCCGGGCGGGGGCAGGGGGAATTGCCGCGAGCCGCCTGCGGGCTGCTCGAGGTCGCAGCAGACGGCGAACAGGAGAGGACTGTACATAATACCGTCATGATCCAATAGGGTCGCACACGATTAATGAATCATCATCATCAGCTTGAAGAAGGTCCATGCGCATAGCTTCACGACGTCGCTCGTAGCCGTACATAGTTAGGGGCACACAGCGGTTGCACGCCACGCCACTTAGGTACGTAGAAGTCTCATCTATTTCAATTTTGAGTTCCATAATTAAACGAAGAGCAAAGGCACTGTGTTCCAGGGAATTAATTAGTTTCGCGAGCATGAACAAACTCTACTCGCAGTGAATGTCGTTGCCGTTCCCTCGGAGATCCTGTACTTTGAACCACCGATGGAACCTAATGTGCCTTTCCGAAGGACTCGCCAATACTCCACATCGATGTAGTAACACATTGGCTGAGTTCAGAATCGCAGCTGGCGATTGCATAAGCTCAACGGTCGGGCGTTTGCGGCGAGGAAGAAGATTCTCATATCTCCTATGTGCGCCCTTTCGTCTGGACAGATACCAGTTCAGAGTAGTCCCTGGTATAGGAATTTGGAAGTCCATCTTCTGGATCCCAGTTGTGTCATGTATTTACACGTACGGAGGAAAGTACGGCAAAGAAGCCATGCAGTCAAATTGCCCAACACAGCCGTCTTGCACTTCTCAGCGACAAACAAAGAGGAGAGAAACGGAAAATATAGGTAGTCTTGTCAAATGGAACGAGAAGGAAATAATTAGAGGAGCCTTAAGTAGGATTGAGTAAAACCACGTTGGGAGTCATATCGCGGGGCCATAACTGCGTGTTGTGATCTCGCAGCACCCGTCCACTCCGTCCTTCCATCCTCTACCACTCACGCCGAAGGTTGCTGTCTCATCGCCCCGCTTCGACTGCCCCCCCCCTCCGGCCCCCACTGTACGTCCTGTCGCTCAATACGCAGAACGAAACCGAGAGAATGGTCGAACTCATAGAGTAGTGAAAGTTACGGAGGAAAAAACTGTCATCGGTTGAAACGTGAGGGCAATGCATGGCCTTCGTTTTCTTCCGGGACTAAACCGGTTATCTGCCTCTGGCCATTGTTGTGCATCGTTCTCGGTTGCCTTGGTGCTGGCTGGTTTCTCAGTGCGGGTTCTTGGTGAGGCTGCGGGGACAGGCCAAGCCGGGAGACGAGGTTGCGTCCACCCTTCTTTATTTGCCTCCAGCTTGGGTGCCATCCAGGAGAAGGATGTCGAAGCGGCTTCGCCACCTGCTGTGTTGTACGGCCGACTCTGTTGTCGGCCCCAACACCGGCCACCTCCCTGAGGGAAAGCCTCACCGCGCCCCCGCTGCCCAGCGGCGCTGCACCACGACGCGGCTCGTGCCCGTCTCTTTCAGTTACGTTCGTGGTGGCGCTCCTGCGGACTAGAAGCTTCGCTACTATCATGTGGCCACGGAAAGTCGCAATGTCCAGTGGCGTCCATCCATCTTTAGTGATTGCATGCATGTTAGCTCCAATGTCGAGGAAGCTTCTCACTGCAGCCACACAGCCACACCAAGCTGCGCTGTGGAGTGGCGTCCACTCGGCTTTATTCCGCGCTTCCACGTTGGCTCCACTAGAGATGAGGACGTTCAATGGGTCCCCCCAATCCGGTTTTTTCAATCTGGGTTTTCCGTCTTTTTCCACTGCCTCCAGGTTGCCTTCCTCCTCGATATGGAGAGTTGATGCGGCCACTGGACGACTCCGAGCTGGGAGGTGGAATGGCGGCCGTTCTGGTTTGCTACCTGTTCCCAAGTGGGCTTCGTCTTGGATGAGGAATCCCAACTCCCTCTCACAGATAGTTGGATCTACGAGCTGAAGTGAGGTCGAATTGATTGTGTCTGAGTTGGCTTCCACGTTTATGCGGTATCTCGGTGTGGCCTTCCGGCCATACATAGCTGTGATATGGAGTGGCGTCCATCCATCTTTGTCCGCAGCGTCCAGGTTAGCCCCCATCTTATGGAGAAGAGCCGTCGTCGTTATATGGCCATACAAAGCTGCGATATGGAGCGGCGTCCACCGACCTCTGCCGGCTGCCTCCAGGTTCGCTCCCCTCTGGACTAGGATCTTCAAGGTGGCGTCTTGGCCGCACCTGGCTGCGATGTGCATCGGCGTCCACCCGTCTTGGTTGGTTGTCTCCATATTCGCTCCCTTCGTGATGAGGAGCGTCGATGTGGTCTCATAGCCATACCCAGCTGCGATATGTAGTGGCGTCCAACCGTCGTTAGTTATCGCCTCCTTGTTGGCTCCCATTTCGATGAGGAGTTGTAACATGGTATCTTGGCCGCACCGAGCTGCACAATGAAGCGGCGTGTACCCATTTTTGCCGGCCGCCTCAATATTGGCTCCCCCCATTACGAGAATTTTCGATATGGCTGTGTTTTCGTACCAAGTGGCGGTATGGAGAGGTGTCCACCCATCCTTATCAGCTGCCCGCACGTTGGCTCCCTTCTGTACAAGGAGCCTCGCTCCAAATCTATTGCTGTTCCGAGCTGCGACATGAAGTGGCGTCCGCCCCTCGTGGGTAGTCGCCTCGATATCGGCTCCTCTGTCGATCAAGAAGGGGAGTATGGCGTCGCTGTGGCACAGAACTGCAAGATGAAGTGGTGTTGACCCATCCCGAGAGGGTTCCTCTATGTTGGCTCCCATTTCGACGAGGATTTTCAATATGGCCTCCTGGTTTCCTTGGGCTGCGCTGTGGAGTAGCGTTTCGGAGTCCTGTTTCGCCCAAAAATTGGCCCCATTCTTGATGAGGAGCCTCACCACCGGAAGATGGCCGTATCGAATCGCATGGAGAAGAGGTGTGCCATGCCGCCGGTGTTCCACCCCAAGTTTGGCTCCGTAGGCGATGAGAAGACTTGCTATCTCCTCCTGGCCATTCCGAGCTGCGAGATGAAGCGCCGTCGACCCATCCTGGATGGTTACCTCCGTTTTGGCTCCGTTCTCGAGGAGAATTCTCGATACGGCCTCATGATTGTTTACAATCGCACGGAGAAGTGGGGTTCCAAGGAAGGAGTGTTTCGCCTCAATGTTAGCTCCCTTGGCGACGAGAATTCTGCATGTGGCCTCGTGGCCATACCGAGCTGCGAGATGAAGCGCCGTTGAATCGTCACTCCTAGCCGACTCAAGATTTGCTCCGTTCGTCATGAGAAGTTTCATGATAGCCTTGCGGTCGTATTGGGCTGCAAAATGAAGCGGTGTTGACCCATCGCTGGCAGGGGCAGCCGCATTAGCTCCGTTCCCGATGAAAAGCTTTGATATGGCCTCCCGATCACACACAACTGCGACATGCAATGGTGTCCATCCGTCTTTATCACCTGCATCCACATTTGCTCCTTTCTCAATGAGCAATTGCCCCGCGGCCACGTTGCCAAGTTGGGCCGCAACATGCAGCGGGGTCCACCCCGCTTTGCTCGTTGCCATAACGTTGGCGCCTTGTTCAATAAGAAGTTTAGGTATAGCCCTTTGGCTGCCAGCTGCGATATGAAGCGGAGTCCACCCATCTGTGGTGACAGCCAGTACGTTGGCCCCTTTTTCGAGGAGAAATCGCGACAGCGTTTCCTGGCCATCAACGGCGATATGAAGCGGCGTCCAACCTTCCTTGTCACTTGCCTCCAAATTGGCTCCCATTTCAACAAGCAACTTCGCCGTGACCTCCTGGCCACGCAGCTTTGCGATAGGAAGTGGTCTCCCTATTCACATGTTAGTCAACTACCAGATTGGCTCCTGTCTAGCGGTGGGATTGGGTGCACTTGCATTGGTTTGTACCCACCGGAAGCCCCTCATCGTTGACGCTCATCGATGCGCGCGTAAAGAATTTGATGACGTTGGCGCCAAATGACACTGACCAAGTGCCTTGTGGACGTACCTTCGTGATGTCTTCGCCACCGATCGCAACATGAAGTGGTGTCCATCCCTGAATGCCGACTGCCCCCATGTTGGCGTTCTTTGCGATGAGCAGCTTAGCCGTAGCCACGTGGCCGTGTTGAGCTGCAAGATGAAGTGGTGTCAATAGGTCCTTGTCCGTTGCCCCCATACTGGCCCCCTTCGCGATAAGTAGCTCGACCGTCGCATCGTAATCTCCCATGGCAGCGCGATGCAACGGTGTCCGCTGGTCGTTGGCTCCACTGGCCTCCATGTTGGCTTTCCAGGTGATGAGCAGGTTCAACATCTTATTGCCCCTTTTGATGCCGAAACGATCAAGGGAGTTTCGCCGTTCTTAAGGCAGTCGACGCTAGTGCCTGCTAGAAGTAAAGCCTCAGCTGCCCGGCATTTTTTCATCCTCACCGCGACATGGAGCACCCTGTTCCTGAAATGCTCTCCGGCAGTCGGGTTACATGGGAGCCCTCGGTTTGAAGGAATGTCTCCCAAGTGGGATCTCATCCATTCACTCAACAGATGTCTGATAGGATGTTCTGCCACCGTATCGATAAGCGTCGAAACTAGATCCGAAACTGCAGTATGATGGAGACAAAATCGCATGTGGAATGCGAGATTTTGCAGTGCATAACTAAGCAGTGGGCTGGCCTGCAGACACTGAACAATAACCTCGAACTCTCTAGGCTTCCAGTCCGAGTAATCGCTGGTGGTCTTTAGCCGAGTCGTCGAGAAACAGAGCAATAGATATCGGAGACATGTTAGAGAAATAGCGAGGTGCGTCTGGTTCTCGTTCATTCTGAACTTGGACTTCTCGGCGTATCCATCAGGCCGGAGAAAGAATTCGCGAACTGTCTGATGCATGACTTGTACAATGCTCATCTCGTCATTTTCTGCAGACTTCATTAGCCCATATAATCAGAAAAGTCGGTGCTCCAACAGCACCTTCGGAACGCTTGATCTCCAATAGATTGCCTCCACAGTGCATAATTCGCTTGTCGAGATCCCTGATCAAGGCACGCTCGAATGCCTCGACTGAAGCAACGTAGCGAACTTCCGGAGATTCTGGCATAGCTAGAGCGTGGGCGACTTCCGCAACCGTGGGCGAGCGGGCGGCAAAAAGAACAAACTGGAACAACCGTATCCCAACCTTGATGTCGCGAGCTTCGCCTGCATCCAGCTGCTTGAGGATAAGCATGTAAAACTCCTCCAGTTGTCTCGGCAAGGCTTCCAGAGCGCTGAAAATTTCGTCGCTGGAGAAACCGGTTTCCGCATACTTTGATAGAACCTCCTTAACAAGGTTCACCCAAAGGAACACTCCCTCGGCATGCTTGACTATGTGATCAGTAGACGCGCGAAGGATATCGCCGGTGAACTTAATGGGTGGGTTCGTCAAGAAGGAAACCGCATATCGCTCAATATCAGCCTTATTCTCGTCTTGGAGCCTAATGATGTCGGATGGTTGAATTCTGCATTCAAGCTCCCCGATCGGTCTGCTGGCGATAAAAACCTTCACGACACAGCGGTTGCTATTCGAGCACAAGTTCAACAGCAGGTCGAGAATGTCGCGTCTGTCTTCGTTGCTCGACTCATCCACCGCATCGACAATAAAGTAGAGCCATTCCGCGTCAGGATGATCGGCGAAGCTCGCCAGGATTTTCTTCAAGGACTCGTAAGGCCATTCTGGATCCTGATCGTTTTGCAAAGATGCTTTGTGCTTTCGGTACTCTGGTTGGAAGTGGAAGAAGAACGACTCTTTTTGGTGGAGGACATCGAAGAGGAGCGATCGGATCATGTTGCAGTGACTCCTTTGAAGGACGCCCTCTCTGTTGCTGTAGAAGAAGTCGGCGACGATACCGGCATTGGGCGTAAGGAGTTTTTTCCGGAAGTACTTGGCGACGGTACTTTTTCCGCTGCCTGGTTTCCCTTGGACATAAAGAATGCCGGATCGTTCTGACGCTGCCCACGCCTGGTATTTCTCGTGACTGCGGAGCCATGCGCAGGATCCTCTATGCTCCTCGGAGATCTTGTTATAGCGTGCGTTGTGGAATTTGAGAAAATTCAGACACTCTGGACGCGCGCGGCGACGGTATTCGTCAGCCTACAAATCGATTTTTAAGTGGAAGAGGGGGCAGTCGAACCTAGTCTCTCTTTATCATATTGAATGCAGTTCACGTCGTTTCCGGGTAGCTCCTCCTGCAAACCACCCGTGAGAAGGGCCTTGACTACCGGAATCCTCTCTTGTAAGCGTGCAATGAACCGGAAGATTGCTCTGCTGAACTCGGCGCTTTGCTGTGGGTCTGATCTGGATAATCCGTCGACGATAACGGCCATTTGTTGCCCTTTGCCGGTTGACGTAACACCGAGAGTAGATTCCAATGCTTTCCAATAATCATCCTCTATTTCCCTTCGCAGGTCTGCATCCGCGGGCGAGTAACAGTCAGAGCCAGCAGCAAGGAGCTTCTGTACGATTTCTTCTGTGGAATCTCCCTGGTTAAATCCCGATGGCACTTGCACGCGGCTTTCTCTACCGAGAATGCCGAAAAGAAGTACACGGGAAAACTCCAAGATGGCTAGTTTCTGCTGCTGTTTCGATAACGACATCAGGATCTGAAGGAGGAGTGCTCGAACACAATAGGTAGCAGTTGGATGAGGCCGGGGAACAGAAGTGCAATAGAAATATAGCACAGAGGTGTATGGTTTCAGCTTCCATACGTCGACAAGGTGGGCCGAGACTCGCGCCATCGGGAATTGCGGTGGCCCAGACAACCACAGTATCCGAGAACGAGCTGCCGATTCCCACTGCACGAATTCCATGTCCCGGAAGATCCAATAATATTCCGGCCCCCGATCCTCTAGTGGTACTATAGATTCCTGATCAACTGCCAACCAAGTACTCATAAACACATCAGGTTCCATGGTATCGATTTCGGTCATGATCGCCTTCTGAGTCAAAGCCGTAGCTACGGGCGAGCACGTCAGCACGCCCATTCACAATGACAGGTAGGGATCACATACCGATCCAATCCTCCAAGTGTGTCACCACTGTCTGATATGTCGTGTCTGTTTTGGCGTCAAACTTCACCATATCGGTGTGATTTGCATCAATGGGAAGCCGAGTCTCGCATCCAGTTGGAAGGAATAACTGGGCAGACGACTTGTGCACCATGTGCACTTTCGGTCCACTTCTCTCGATCTTCCCCGATTCGTGCTTTGACGGGTCAGCTGTCATTGGTTCGAAGTCAAGAGCCGGACTACATACCTCCTCAGCTGTCGATGTATCATGGGTCTCATAGAAACTGACGACTTTCGGTTTAAAGACTTTCCAAACACACAACAGATCTTCTTTTTGGTTGTTCAGGAAGTACGAGCCCTCTTTCAATAGTCGCAGCAAGTTTGCTTTCTCTCCATCCGACCTGCCTTCCAAGATCTCTTGCAGGCCGCCCGCTTCCAGTCCTCCGTGAGGGGTCCCGAAGAAAAAGATACCATGTGTGGAATCAAGAATGACTCTATGATCACGATTTCGCAAAGCGTTGATCAATGTCTACGGCAGATCGGTTAGTGATACATCCGTACCGAGGACATATCAGCCTACCTGCAGGATCAAGATGCCTCCCAAGCTGTGCCCTAGAAAGATGAGCGGCCGATTCTGGAACACCGATTAGTCTCCGCACTCGGCGCAGATGTTGGTCCGAAGTGCATACCTTCGCCGCGCTCGTCCTGCTATTCTCCAACTGCTGAATGAAGTCACGTGTATAGTCTAGCAATCCTGCATGGCTTGTATCATGTGTGAAGAGCCTGCTATCGTAACCATAGGTCATGATCCTGATATGCGCCACGTCCTGGGGTAAGAAGTCCGTAAGCCACATCTGTCGGGTCTCACGGCTCCTCCACGACCCAAACGCATGGCCACCAAGACCGGTCACGGCGACAACACTGTATAAGGCCCCATATCAGCACCCCAACAACGCGAAAACGGTGCTGTAGGGGAACGCACTCTGCGAGGATCTCTCCCTTGGGCTTATTGAGGGGTGTCAGATTGTAGAAGTGGTCGTCGATTCCTACAGTTACGCCGGTGATTTTCGCGTAGTTGAATTTGTTCGGCCGGAGGCGCGCAAAGTATTCGGTGCACATGTCGAGGTTGAGAAGGGCGGTCTGTGTGGGGCCGCAACATGCGGGGTAAAGCGAAAGCCGGTGATCCCGCGGGAATGACGGATCAAGGGATCGAAGACCCTCGAGAAGCTGGTCGTAAGTCCAGTACGCTGGTACGCCACTGATCCGGAAGCATTTCTGCGCACTGTTTCCTTGCTCAGGCCCTGGAGTGCAGTCAGAAGTCGGAGGTTGCAGAGTCGTCAGGCAACCAGTCGGCGTAGTGACTTCGGGCAACGGCAACCTGGCCAAGGGCGGAAGATAGTCCTCCATGACGCGACCCCTGGGGCGTCTTCACGTGTAGTTCTGTCGAGGCAAAGTAGGCAATATTGCAATAGTTAGGCTCAGAGGGGTTCGGAGGCGGAAATATCACAACTGGAGTATTTGGTGCGGAAAAGGTCGACTCGTTCAGCAGAAGCGAGGATGCAAAATCCTTGGGGTTGACAGATCAGCCGCATGTCTCAGGATTTAGCCATGCAGTTCGCCGACGTGATAGGTACATACGTTACGTAGACCCGTTCCTCCGAAGCACTGAATCCGAAGTGGTTTTCGCAACCTGACCGCTGAATCGCCGGCCTAGACACGAGTGTGTAGAGTACTTATAGTAGGTACATACATACATAGGTTCTGTTGCCGCTGGTCAACAGCAGCTCCACTTGGATATTTATCACCACAGCAACGGAACATGAGCATGGGAGCCAAGTTTATATTGTACAGGGATAAAATGGTGGCGAAGGTCACATTTTCTTGTACAAACTAAACCCGTCAACACAAGCAACTCTACTTGAATTACATCAGCGATTTCCGTCAGCAGAAACGAATCAGGAAACACCTTTGGAAAGGACACATGAGCGTCAGGCTCTCCCACGCCTCAGGCTGTTCCCATACCAATCAGTCGGGTTGTTGCCTCAGCCACATCCAGCTGCGCCTCATTGTGCGACAGACGCATCCTTGCAATAACACATAATATCACTCGAGCCTCATGAGCCGTAAAAATTGATTTCCTCGACAAAGATCTGGACAGTGGGACAAAGGGTGGGGCTGGATAGGGCTGAGGCGTCGAAGTGGAACTCCGGAAGCGGAATGGAAGAAGTCGCCTTTTAATTGGGCTTTTCTTTTGTAATTTTTTTGGCGCTCTATCTTTCTCGAGCGGACAGGGCGGGGGCGAAAAGACAGTGAACAGAAACGGAGTGTGTGTATCGCCATTTATGGTCTAGCTAGGTCGCGCGCGATCGATGACAAAACAAATAAACAAAAAAGCTGTACAAAAGCCACCAGGCCCCGTGCCGGACCAACCATGTTCACAGATGACTTGCGTATAGTGACAGACACAGCTGAATGCGCAGTACCCGAGAGAACCAAGGATAGAAGGGGGACAAGATCTACATGGTACCCAAGTGGAGGGTGGGGGAAGCAGGGCGCCGCATCGGGCCGCCCTGGACTCCGGCCTGGACTGCGGACACGGAAATGGTTATGTAATCAGCCATGATCTAAATCTAAATATCCTGCTTGCATGCGCGGATACGGCCCACTGTTTGAATTTGGCTCCAGTCCAATATCTCCCGTGGGTCGTTCGGATCTCAAGGGCTTTAACATTTCCTGCAAAAAAAACAAGGTGCAGGTCTCGTTGAACCATGATTCGGTGGTCAAGGGCGGTGGGCTTGGTGGTGATGTTGGCTTCGTGCCGGCTCGGGAGCCATCTCCCCATCTCGTCAAGGAGCTGCCCGGAAAATTTCAGGCACAACATGTACCACGGATATGGGCGTGTCGTCAGGACAACCAGTTCGCCATTTTCGAGTGCAGCTCACTCTGCGGCTGCGGTCCAACCTTCTAGAGCCGGGTCGTACAGCATAGACGCAAAGCCAGGCTGAAAATCTTCACGAAGGAGAACAAGGGATGGGGTGAGCAAATACAGTCGCTGGTTTATCCCCATACTACTATTTGATGCTGACCGAGCTTAGGCCTTCGCTCGCCAGATTTCATCGAGAAGGGCAATTTCGTGGAGCTTTAGGCGGCTGGGAGCGTCAAAAGAGCGGGTGTCTTGTTGGTCCATGATGCGGTGGCCAAAGGCGGTGGGTTTGATGGCGATGCTGGCTTCGTGCCGACTCATCAACCACGCATGGCCTTTCACCATTGAGATCTCGTGGCAGGTAAAGAGCCGACTATTTTCACCGTCGATAAACGAAACACTGTAGGAGCACCGCTTAATCTTGCATCGTCTTGCATTGTGTACAACTCACTAATCGAGATGAAGTTTATAGACGTCAAGAACTCGGCCACGATAGCATTTTTGGATATTGTGTGGAAGCGCGACCAAAAGCTGCATGGCAGTTGTTGCTGTTGGAATATATGGATCGATAAACGTGAAGATTGTATTACAGTATTATGCGGGCACAAGATCTCTCTATATACAGGAAGGCCGTCAGGACAAAGGACGGAAGACTGTCCCTCTGAGCCGGTGCTCGGGGACTCAGTCATGTCCGGACGCCTCCTCATCTCTGGACGCCTCCTCATCTCCGGACGCCTCCTCATCTCTGGACGCCTCCTCATCTCCGGACGCCTCCTTATTCTGACACTTCCCCTCGTACGGAAGATGCAAAGGAACACAGGAGAGAATGAGAGAAACAGAATCCTCGGATGCCTTGTTAAAACTCGTAACCGTGTAAAAAACCCTTCGAGGGAGAAACCACGGACATAGGAGAAAGAGTGCATCCTCCAAAGAAAGAACAGGAAGATGAGAGAAAAACTATTTCAACCGCTTAACGCGTGGTCTGTCAGCCACTTCCCCTGAGTCCCGGCTTACAAGCCCAAGCCTGTGAGCGTGCTTCCAGTGAGTGTCTCGAGGGAGGTTCTTCGTCATGATGTCAGCGAGCATGTCGGATGTCGGAAGGTATGTGGTTTTGATGGCGTTTCGTTCGCAGGCGTCACAGACGAAGTGGAAGCGGACACTGATGTGCTTGGTGTGCTCATGAAACTTCGGGTTCTTTGCAAGTTGGATTGCACCTTGGTTATCGACAAAGATTTGCTGGGGCTCGGTAGCCTTAGAGTCATTGTCTGAGCATAAGCAGTGGGGGCATTGCTCAGCATGCTTGTACAGGATCTTGCCATATAATATGTGAGCGTATAAGGAGTGGACCCATATGGCTTCTTTTGCGGCGTCGGAAGCACCTATGTATTCGGCTTCCACCGTTGAGAAGGCGACAAGCAGCTGCTTACGAGCACGCCAGGTAATAGCGCCTCCGGCAAGCATGAATACATAGCCAGATGTTGATTTTCGGTCATCGGGATCTCCGGCGAAATCTGAGTCGGTGTAGCCGATGGGCATGGTGGCTTCGGAGTCTGATGCATTGTACTGGATAGCGAGGTTGGCCGTGTTTCGCAGATATCGTAGCGTGTAGGTGGCTGCTGACAAGTGCTCAGTAGTCGGGGTGGAGGAAAATTTGCTGAGCATGGAGACGGTGAATGCGAGGTCCGGCCGAGTGCATAGCATTAGCCACATCAGACTGCCAACAATTGACTGATACTGTTGTTTACCATCTGAGTCAAGAGTCCTTGCTGTGCCGTTTGTCGGATTTGACTCTGGATCTAATCTTTGGAGCTTGCTTCCAGTAGGCTGTGGTGTCCAGTGGCCATTACAGTCGGAAAAACCATTTGTCGCAAGCAGCTTCCGGACAGCGCACTGTTGGTGAATATGCAGTATCCGTCGTGATTGGTCACGCTCAATCTCTATACCGAGGAAGCAGCGAACTGGACTGAGGTCGGTCATCTTGTACTTGGTGTGGAGGAGGTGTTTGATTGTGGTGACTCGGTTGGCCGATGGAGAGAAGAGCAGCATGTCATCAATGTACAGCAGCAGAATTATTGGTACGTCGTTTTGAGCCGATTGCTTGGAGTTCCAGATGGCCAGTGGGGGATCGGTTCAATCGGTTAAGGTGGTGCTTGCCGAGTGGTAGACGTTCGGATCATACTCGTATTATTGGAGACCGAGAGATCTGAGAAAGTGGTCAATATGCTCATACCAGAGACGGGGGGCCTGTTTAAGTCCATAAAGTGACTTTCTCAGCTTGCAGACTTGAGGTTTGTCCACCTCAATACCCTGCGGCAGAGCCATATAGACGTTACCGTCAACTTTGGGATTCAAGAAGGCAGTGACAACATCCATTTGTTCGATTTCCCAGTCGTGGACAGCAGCGAGGGCTAGCATCATACGTAGGCTTTGCAACTTTGCTACCGGAGCGAAAGTTTCATCGAAGTCGACCCCCGCCTACTGTTCAAAACCTCGGATAACAAGCCTGGCCTTATACCAAATGCCGCCTCCTGGTAACTCCTTGGTCTTGAAGACCCACTTGGAGCTAATGGGCGTGATGCCGGCTGGAACGTCTTCCAGCCCGACGTAGTCCCAGGTTGAGTTTTCAGCTAAAGATCTGAGTTCCTCATCAACCGCATCAGACCATTTCTGATCAAACCTCGGGTGCGCAATGGCTTCCCGGTAGGACACCGGATCTGCAGAATCCATTGGTTCCTCTTCCACCCAAATCCGGTGGGCGACCGCTCTAGGTCTCTTCCGAAGATCATACCGGCCAGTGTTTCCTTCCAAATTGAGTCCGCTTGAGGCGTCGAGTCTGAGTCCGACCGCCGAGGCATCGAGTCCAAGTCTGCCCGAGGAATTGAGTTTGCTCGAGGAATTGAGTTTGCTCGAGGCGCCGAGTCTGAGTCCGACCGCCGAGGCGTCGAGTCCGAGTCCGCCCGAGGAATTGAGTTCGCTCGAGGCGCCGAGTCCGAGTCCGACCGCCGAGGCGTCGAGTCCGAGTCCACCCGAGGAATTAAATTCGCTCGAGGAATTGAGTTCGCTCGAGGTGCCGAGTCCGAGTCCGACCGCCGAGGCGTCGAGGCTGAGTCCGCCCGAGGAATTGAGTTCGCTCAAGGCACCGAGTCCGAGTCCGACCGCCGAGACATTGAGTCCGAGTCTGCCCGAGGAATTGAGTTCGCTCGAGGAATTGAGTTCGCTCAAGGCGCCGAGTCCGAGTCCGACCGCCGAGGCATCGAGTCCGAGTCCGCTCGATTCTAAGAAGGTGACGTTTGATGCCTGGATTACCTGCCTCCGGTGAGGATCCCAGAAGTGCCAGATAGTAGTACTGTCATGGACATAGCCGAGCATAAATAGAGGGTGAGCACGTGTGCCGAACTTGCTGCAGTGGGAGGCTGGGAGTGATTTGAAAGCTTTGCATCCAAAACGTCATAGATGGCCAACTTCCGGTTTTCTTCCAAAGAGCTTTTCATAAGGAGTCATGCCATTGTTGGATGAGGTCGGGCTCCGAGCGTGCAAGTAGTTCGCTGTAGACATGGCTTCTGCCTACATGCTTGGTGGGAGAGTACAGTCCAGTAGCATTGCACGAGCCTTTGCATTGTGGGTCTGAATCATCCTTTCGGAGACCCCATTTTTATGCTGCGTGTATGGTGGTGACGGCTCGAAGGTAATACCGTATTCTGTAAGGATTGATCGAAATGCTTCGTTGTCGTATTCTCCTTTGCCATTGTCACACCGGAACCGAGTGATGCGATGCTTTAGTTGTAGCTCGACAAGATTTTTGAAGTCTCTGAATACTGTGCACACTTCCGATGATGACTTCGAGCGTAGGAAGCATACCCAGGTGTAGCGGCTGAAGT
>Ga0307508_10001237_pt1 | contig 29175 bp, 31 predicted proteins | sample 9_EM_MG_FD_203089 | JGI IMG/M metagenome (GOLD analysis project Ga0307508, IMG submission 203089) | Populus trichocarpa ectomycorrhiza microbial communities from riparian zone in the Pacific Northwest, United States - 9_EM | ecosystem: Host-associated > Plants > Roots > Unclassified | place...
CTGCGTGTCTGCCTCGCTCTACTCTGTGTTATGTTTATTGCTTACCTTGTTGCTTCCCTACTGTTGTGTGTGTCTGCCTTGCTGGTTGCGGAAGGACAAAGGACCGAGTAGGATCGTGTGTTTCCTTCGGTGCGGTCATGACGGGAAAACTCTGTGTCAGTCTTGCGGGCGAGGCTGTGATTCCACAGTGGAGGAAACGGTATAAAGGAAGGGCGCGGTAGCTAGTCTGGAGATTCTTTCTCCACGCAATCTATTATCTCTCTCCACAGACCTACCTCTCTATCCCCGTGACCGGCACTGCGACCACCACTCCCCGAGAACAACGGGCCCACGCAAGGTGTGTGAGAAGAGCCGCGAAGAGACCACGCCGGGCGTGACGGATACCGCGAGAACAACGAGCCCACGCAAGGCGTGTGAGAACAACGAACCCACGCAAGGCGTGTGAGAAGAGCCGCGAAGAGACCACGCCGGGCGTGACGGATACCGCTAGAACAACGAGCCCACGCAAGGCGTGTGAGAACAACGAACCCACGCAAGGCGTGTGAGAAGAGCCGCGAAGAAACCACGCCTGGCATGACAGATACCGCGAGAACAACGAGCCCACGCAAGGCATGTGAGAACAACGAGTCCACAAAGAGCGTGTAAGTACGCCGGAAGTGTGAGTACGCCGGAAGTGTGAGTAGGACTGCCCGCGCCACAAACCCCAGCCTACGTTGCCTGTCGAGCCCCACGGAGAAGTCGAGTCAGGATCTTGACAATATTCCACCACCTGCACACTTTGAAGGCGATCTTCCAAGCGTTAGACCAAAGCACATAGTTGGATTGGCCTAAGAGCTTGGGGAGGTTGTCGAACTTCAGCGATGTCGATGCCGTGAGCTTTTCGGTCAACATTTGTGGATGGATTATGGTGGGTTTCGTGGAGGGGACAGCGATAATTATGGAATTAGGGGTGCAGGTCCGGGATCATAACCTAAAGTCTAGGCAACTGCGGAAGGGGGGTCATATGAACTGGAAGGTTCGATGCGGAGGTTGACATCTAGCGAGAGTAAGGTAAAATACTCGTATTTGACACACAGAAGAAAGAAATGAGTGTAAGGAAATGCTAGGCTTATATACTTGTTGCCGGAGATGCTTGTCACCGGAGAGAGAATAGCACATAACAAAAGAGAGAGTAACGTATAAATGCATTGTACAAAGGAGAGAATTACGTGACCGATCGAGCGCCGGAAGGAGGTGTGTTGCAATGAGCGCTGGAGGTAGGGTGCCGGAAGCAAGTGTGTTGCAGTGAGCGCCGGAGAGAGGTGCGGAAGTAGATGTGCCAGAGTTTTGTTTCTTTCCGTAGTGGCATATTCGGGTCAAGTGGTGTGGCGGCAGGTCAGGAGTCAGACATTCCAAATCGTAGTAGCATCTTTTCAATCTCCGGCAACGAGCATCTCCAGTGACCTAATGTACGTACCGACCGAAGATAACCTTGCTGACCTGTTCACCAAAACCCTTCCCAAACCTCGACATCATGAACTTGCAGAAAAGATACGCTCGCTGCAACACACTTGCTTCCGGCACCCTACCTCCAGCGCTCATTGCAACTGTTACACCCTAAGTGTAACAAGGAGGAGTAGGTCATGTGTTCTCGGGAAAAACATAGTCACGCCGGAACTCGGCAGACTCCGCAAAAACAGTTCGTTGGAAGCCAGTATCCAAAGGTAACCTCGGCTGCGGAAAATTAGGCTCCGTGCCGACCCCGCCGGGTAGACCAAGTAAACTACCGACCTCCGTAGCTGCTGCATCCGGAGCTGATGACGACAGCGTATGCAGGTCGCACGCCATAAGCGGGGCTCATGATAAGCGGGGCTGAGAGAGTCTAGATGGGAGTCTAGGTGTGGGGTCAGAGATCTCTCGTACGAGAAGACTGATTCCGTCTGCCGGGCGAAAAAGTCAGGTGGCCTGTAACGAAGAAGGAATCGAGAACATGCTCTCGTATTCCGAAGGATCTACACTGCGCGGACGCCGATCGCTCGCCCCACCTTGATGTCATTACCAATCAGGACCAATTAGCTCTCAAAGTCTTATCTGGCTCCGGCTGAAAGACAAAGCAAGAGGCATTCCATGAGGTTCCAGTGTGGAGGCGATGAGCAGACACTCCAAAGAAAAGAAATATCCTGAGAAACCATGTGATCAAGAGGCCGACGATACAAAAACGAGCACCTCCGGCGTCCAGACCGACGATCATCAGCGAACATCACCCGACCGAACACAACCAACCAATGAACCTAAGATTATTCCCGTGTGAACCCCTCACCCGACTCCCCAAATCTCTACGAGACCTGACTTCACCCGTCTTCTCACACGCTGCTGTTGCATCCTACAACCCCGGTGTCACAGCAATACACCTCCTTCCGGCGCTCGATCGGTCACGCAATTCTCTCCTTTGAATAATGTGATTATGCGTTATTCTCTCCTTTCGTTATGCGCTATTCTCTCCTTTGTTAAAGTCTAGGCAACTGCGGAAGGGGGGTCGTATGAACTGGAAGGTTCGATGCGGAGGTTGACCCGTAGCGATAGTAAGGTAAAATACTCGTATTTGACACTCAGCAGAAAGAAATGAGTGTAAGGAAATGCTAGACTTATATACTTGTTGCCTGAGATGCTCGTCGCCGGAGAGAGAATAGCACATAACAAAAGAGAGAGTAACGCATAAATGCATCGTACAAAGGAGAAAATTACGTGACCGATCGCGCGCCGGAAGGAGGTGTGTTCCAATGAGCGCTGGAGGTAGGCTGCCTGAAGCAAGTGTGTTGCAGCGAGCGCCAGAGAGAGGTACGGAAGTAGGTGTGCCAGTGTTTTGTTTCAACACTTCCCCTCACTGGCACAGCATATCTTTTCTGCAAGTTCGTGATGTCGAGGTTTGGGTAGGGTTTTGGTGAACAGGTCGGCAAGGTTATCTTCGGTCGGTACGTACATTAGGTCGAAGGTGCCAGCTTCAAGTAGCTCGCATACATGATGGTAGTGGGTATCGATATGTTTCGATTGATTGTTGATCCCATGATTCTTGGCCAGTTCTAACGCTACTTGGATGTCACCGAGAAGATAGTCTACTTCGTGGTTGTCGGTTGCGATGGTCAATAAGGTGTGTTGCCGAAGTTGTTGCAGACCGTGCTGCAGCCATACAAGGTGTCGACTGGCTAAGGACATAGCCATGTATTCGGCTTCTGTTGTTGATACCACTACTGACTTCTGTTTCTTAGAGTGCCAGCTAACAGCAGCTTCCCCTAGCTTGGTAAGGTATCCTGAGAAAGATCTTCGTTCGTCGAGGTTGCTAGTGTAGGAGGCGTTGCTGTAGCACAGAAGGCGTAGGGTTGTATCTTCTGCCTTTTTGGGGTAGTGGAGATTCCAGTCGGCTGTGCCTCGTAGGTATCGCAATACTCATTTCACGGCTTGTAGTTGTTCTTCGTTTGGTCTGGAGGAAAATTGTGATAGGAGCGTAACGGTGTGGGCGAGATCTGGTCGAGTTCCAGTAACAGCGTACATAAGGGATCCGATGATACTTTGGTAAATGCTGATATCCTCGATTTCTGTGCCTGGTTCCGCTTTCCGTAGTGGCATATTCGGGTCAGGTGGTGTGGTGACAGGTCGGGAGTCAGACATTCCAAATCGTAGTAGGATCTTTTCAATGTAGCCGTGCTGGGATATACTAATTCCAGTCTCAGTGTAGGTGAGTTCGAGTCCTAGTATGTATTTTGCATCGCCGAGGTCTTTGCAGTCAAATCCTCAGTTGAGTTGCTGCTTGATTTCTTTGATGAAGGGGGAACTAGGGACACCGATAATTGTGATATCGTCCACATATACTGAAATGAAGGTTGATTCAGACTTGTGGATAAACACACAGGGGTCGAAGTGAAATATAACGAATCCAATTTCTCGACGTAGGGCAGAAACGCATGTGTACCCCTCGCAAGCGGATTGTTTGAGTCCGTAAAATACATTTGTGCAGCCAGGCAACTTTTCTGGCTGTCCTATAACCTTCAGGTAGGCGCATATAGATTTCTTCTTTGAAGACACTGTAGAGGAATGCTGATTTCACGTCCATTTGTTGAGGGATCCAGCTATAATAGGAAGCGATTGCAATAAGTAGCCGAAAGGAGTCATATCGTGCTACCGGTACGTATGTCTCATCTTAATCGGTTCCGTACTGTTGTGAAAAGCCTTTTGCCACTACTCGTGCCTTGTACCGTTCCACTGAGCCATATGCTTTTTGCTTTACTTTGAAAACCCATTTGCTGTCGACAGTCTTTCTTCCTTGTGGTAATTCCACCTCTTCCCAAGTACCATTCTTCTTCAAACTTTCCATCTCTTCATCCATTGCCTTTGTCCATAATTCTGCATCCACACTCTTCATCGCTTGCATATATGTAGTCGGTTCATGGGGAAGGTATGTCACTTGTCGTGCATATCGTTGTGGTAGTTTCCGAATACGGTTGCTTCGTCGTAAAGTGATATTGGGTTGTTCTTCAATGAATCCTCCTGGCATTGTTGATGATGATGGAGGTGATTCAGTTTGGTTTTCCAGTGATGGTGATTGCTCATGAATTAGTCGTTGAAGATCCATATCTACAATTTTGTTGGTAGCTAGAGTAGGTGAAGAATGGAGAGGGGATAGAGCTTCCGATATTTGGGGAGAAGGGTGTTGGTTGTCAGCAGGGTGTGTTTTTCGAAGTGATAAGTCAAAACTGACGGTCTTTTCTGGGATTGGTGGGAATTTGATGTCTCTGCTTTCTCGTACTTGATTTGGTGTAGACGGTATCCATACACGATAAATTTGGTTGCTTTTTGTGTATCCAACGAATTTTCCTTCAACTGATCTTGCAAAAAGCTTGCTTCCCAAAGGCCGGATTTCTTGCGGGATATGCACATAGTATGGTCGTCCGAATGGTTGAAGGTGTTTTATTGATGGTTTCCTTCCATATAATGCCTCCTAAGATGTTATCTTGTTTGGCAATCGGGAGTGGGGTAACCGGTTTCTGGTGTATACTGCGGTTGCTGCTGCTTCTGCCCATAGGAATTTAGAGCTGATATCAATCATCATTGTTCTTATTATGGTTATGATTATTCGGTTATATTGTTCGGCAACACCATTGGACTAGTGTGCGTAGGGAGGTGTGAGTTCACATACGATTCCATTGGTTTTGTAGTAGTCTTGGAGTTCATCATTTAGCGTACTTTTCTCCACCGTTATCGTGTCGGAAGCATTTTATCGTTGTTTCGTACTGGTTTTCAATCTGGCGCACAAAGGCCTTGATAGCTTCAGTGGTATCTGATTTCTTGGTGGGAAACACGATTGCTGAATAGCGGGTATAGTCATCGATGAAAGTGATATAATAGTTGCGTTTACCGATCGAGGTAACCGAGAATTTTCCGGACAGATCAGTGTGGATCAGTTCAACGCATTTAGTGGCTTCGTTATATCCAGTACTCTCTGTCGGTTTGTGATGAGTACTTTTTGATAGTAAGCAGGCAGGGCAGTGGAAGTTCTTGGGTGGTTTCGGGAGTAAATGTGAGTCGGTGTATAGGTTGCTTGTTTCTGTCAATGTGGAGGGGTGACCAAGTGCTTGGTGCCAGTCTTCGTACGATGAAAAACGCGCAATATTTTCAACCAACTGTATAACATGACTTCTCAAAACTTCTTTTGCCCATAGAACATCCTTTCCTTCCTTATCTTGCAATTTTACATCCTCATCCCTACCGATCATACTGAAGCCCTTTCTCGACACTGATTTCCAACTGAACAGGTTTTGTCTGAGGCATGGTACCATCAGAACATCGTGTAGTATGACGGGTCCCATTCTATCGTGGTTGTTGGGTACGCAGCATCTTAAATTACCACGGTGGGGTTGAAGAGGGTGGGGGTTCAAGAGATCGGGCTTCCCAGCTAATGGGGCTGTGCGGCGATACTCAGAGATTGATTGTGAGGCTGTTTCTAACTTGATTGATGGCGGGAGAGGAAAGGTCGTGGCAGAAAGCGGGGGTGGGGGGTCGGTAACAAGTGGCAGTTAATTCCATTGTGCTTCAGTACTACAGACTATATGCACTCCTCCACGCCGTACCACCCCCATGGGGCTCCCATCTTTCCCATCCGCCAGACGCACCAACTTGTTGCGTGAAGAAGAAACATGCAAGACAGACAACAGCTGTTACACCTGAAAATATCTCGAGTACGTAGCTAGGCTAGAGAGGGGTACGTAAGGATGACGGAACGCACTCAGAGAGTCTAGGAGGGAGATAAGGACCGGAGATGAGCTTACGGCCGAGGCGGACCTAAGACACGTATCTCCGGAGATGAGGGGAAGATTGCAAATGACGAAGATGCTTGGGCTATGACCCCTCCCCCGAAAGGAGGGGATGCCACGTTGTCTGCTGATGGCGTACGGACCACCGGACTTGGGCTATGACCTATCCCCGGAAAGGAGGGGATGCCACGTCGCCTGCTAATGGTGCACGGAAGAGAGTCCGGTAGGGAAAGCACCCCGCCCGCTTGCATGAAACCTCATCTCCCCTTATCTACACCCTGCCAGGACCAATGAGTCACCCACGAGGTCCATGCACCTCGGGGGAATCCAAATCCGAGTCACCACCTCTCATGCCAGCGTCACTCAGATATAAGACTGAGGTTTTCCGTCCCGACGGAAGGAAAAACCAGCACGAACATCCTCACCAACACTACCACTGAACCCACACACAAGATCTAAGATTATTCCGCAGTGAATTATCGAAAGTAGCCTGACTACCTTCGCTGCCCTTCAACACTCCGGTTACGATACAACCCCAGTGTCACACTATAATCTTGATCTCAAAATCACCCTACTTTCATGACTTACTTCGACGACACCTACTTCGAAGACCACCTTTATTTACTCGAACTATCCACCTTCTTGGAGCCGAAGTCTCAATTCTCTCTAGACCACACCTTTCAGTCAATCGACGAAGAAATCTTGAAGCACGAGCAGTGGGAAGAATTCTTCGACGGACCCAAGCCGATCTACGAAACAATCAAGTGCGCCCCATACCATTGGTATACCCAGCAGTGGTGGAACTGTGCGCTGCTATCCCAACCGGGCAACTTTGACGAGGACGAACTCTTCGCCCTATTCGATTACCACTTCGACTACGACTCAACCATCCACAGCGGAGACTTCCTTGACCTATACTCAGCAATGACGACCTCTTCAGACTTCAACATGCTCCGGCTCGAGGCCCCCTGCGATCTGCTCCAAATCACTGACGGAACACCAAGACCAGAACAGGCGGTGGAAATAGCCAACCCCGCAGTCTGGGTTAGGTCCCTGGTGCGCCAGCAACAGCAGGCCAAGAGCGACTTACAATGGCTTACTGAGCTGTGCGGCGATGCCTACGATAGAACCGACCAATGGACGTGGGAGATCGAACAGGCCGATCAGACTTTGGCGGAAGGCACGAGGTACGTATATGACCGAGTCAACGCTAACGAGGAAATAGCAGAGGAATGGATACGCAGCGAGCTGTCGAGCACTGCAAACGCGTACCAATCCCTCGCCAGAAACATCTTGCAAGCCATCATCGAGCACACCAATGAGGCCAATGAGCGACAAATGTGTCAGGCCACTCAGCTGGCTCGGGTAAACGATGCCCTGTCCTTCCTGGCGGAAGCTAACACAGCCCGAAATCAACATCTGGCCAACTTTCAGGGAAATGTGGAACTGTGGGCAGCTGCACATCAGAACCGGGTGTCCACCCTGGAAAACCAACTCCGGGAGGCAAGAGCAGAGATTCAACGCATCGTGACCAGAATCCCGCTACCTGCAACACCACCAGTACCGGCAGGACCACCCGCATGGAGAAGCCCCGCCCGCCAGGCCAGCACCAGCTCCCCATCGGCCCACTTGCAACCAGCATTGGGAAGCCTGCTACGCCTAAACCCGGGCCTGATGTTCCGACTACAGTGACCCCCGGCGGTACCCACAATGCCAGAAATGAGGCAGCGACTGGAGCAACTCAGACACCACGTGTCCCCAAGGCCACCAGCACCCAAGACTGTGGCAGGACAAGGGGGAGCTCCCCCCTTAACACCCCCCGGATCATTCGTGGGACCTCCTTCGGGCCTGCCGTCCGAACCACCCTGACCGCCCTTCCAGGACCCCTGCTCTCCTTCGCCACCTAAGAATCAGGTGCCCACAATCACCACGCAGGACCTCATATGCCTAGTGGCAGAAGGAGTGGAACGGGCTCGCCAAGACCGACCGGTACGACCCGAGCAGGTCAATATCGCCTGATTAAAAATGAAGAACCCGGAAGGTTTCGACGGGAAAAGTTCGATCGCCTTCAATCAAGGGTGGGAAGCAGTCACCATGTTCCTTGGGTTCTACCCGGAAACGGGGGATCAACAGAAAATTGCCTGGGTAGGAACAATACTTTCGGATACGGCTCTAGTGTGGCACCTACAACGCTTCTGTGAGTTAAAGGGGAACGACACCTGGGTCAACTACACGGCAGCCATTCAAGCAGAGTATCGCAACGAGAGGGAAGCAGCCGATGCCCAACTCAAACTAGGGCAACTAAAATACCGAGGATCGATCCGCACTTACCTCACGGAGTTTCGAGCCCTGAACAACTTCGCGAAGGCAACGGGGGAAGGCCTACGAGAAAAAATCGACCTGGCGAAACCAGATAGCATCCTAGACATGCGATTCAACCAGAACCCCGACGAGCCCATGGATGATGAAGGATTCATGAACGCCACTTACTGAGCGGGAATCCAGGTAGAAAAGAAAATGGCACTCAAAGCAGCCCGGGAAGCTTCGAAAGGAGGGTCCGCCTCAAAAGCGGAACGAAAGAAGGACGATAAACGAAAAGATCAAAGGAAAAAGGATAACCTGGGCAAAAAGGAACCGGATCAACGCTCCGAGAGAACCCGGGAATGGTGGGGAGGAAAGATCCACTGGGCCTCAAAGGAGGAAGCCCTGCAGTGAGAGGTGTTCCGCAAGGAGAACAAGAAGCGTACTTCCGAAACCGCGACGATTGCTGGCGATGCGGACGACCCGGGCACAAAACATTCGAATGCTTCTTGTTCAACACGTTGCAAGGAACCGCGCTACCAAAAGCCACTTGGAAGGCTGGAGGGGCCTCGGAAGGGAAGAGAAAATGGGACGAAGAAGTAGAGGAGCACCCGGCAGCCAAGCAGCAAAAAGTGGCAGCGGTTGAAACCATGGATACCGACGCTGTTGCCCCGCTGTGGGAAGACTCCAAATCGGATTTTTAAGAGGTCAGGAACAGCCGCAGCCTAAGACCTCAACGATAATATGCGAACTATCCAAGAAACGACGGAACGAGGAACTAAGTGCTGGAACCCCGTCAAAAAAACCAAGGACAGTCCCCAGCGGCACACGCCCAATTATCACTATGATACTACACATGGGTGAAAAGAAACACCAGATCCAGGTACTACTGGATACTGGTTGCTCGGTGGCGCTCCTCAATCAGCAGACCGTGGAGAAGCTCGGGATTAAGAAGAAAGCACACCGGTGACCTCACAGCATAGAGAATTACACCGGAGAAAACATCAAAGGGGCAGGGCAATTTTATACAGAACCAATGCTCCTCCAACACCGAAAACATTACTCCAGGGAGAGATTCGAAATCTCACCAATGGAACCAGAAATCGACGCCTTCCTCCCTTTCGATTGGATAACAGCGCACCCCCCTCAGGGAGCCTGGACGAATGAAGAAATTCGGTTTAGGAGCGTGGAATGCATGGGAAAATGCACCAGGTACGAAGCAAGCCCATACTCACTAACCTGGGACGAGTCGGTCGCAACCGATCCCGATGCCCGAATTATCGGGTACATAGCGATGGCAGCAGAAGAAGACCCGCTAAAAGCCGTCCCAATGGAATTCCGCCAGTATGTTGGAATCATGGGGAGAGAAGCGGCAGACGACCTTCCGGAACACCGCCCCTACGACTGCAAAATCAACCTCAAGGAAGGAGAAACAGCACCTTGGGGACCCATCTACCCGCTATCAGAGGTGGAACTCCAAACACTCTGAGAGTGGCTGAAGGAAATGGAGCGAACAGGGAAAATCCGGCGCTCGACATCACCTGCTGTTTCACCGATACTCTTCGTGCCGAAACCCCACGGAAGAGGGCTACGCCTATGCATCGATTACCGAGCGCTCAACAAAATAACAATCCCAAACCGATACCCACTGCCACTCATGCAGGAACTACAGGACCGCGTCCAGGGGGCGCAATGGTTCACCAAGCTGGACTTAAAGAATGGATTCCACCTCATTCGAGTCAGAGAAGGAGACAAATGGAAAACGGCATTCAGAACCCGGTACGGGCTGTCCGAGTTCCAAGTGATGCCATTTGGCCTGACCAATGCCCCGTCCACCTTCCAAGACATGATGAATCATGTTTTCTCAGACCTACTGGATGTCGGAGTTTTAGCATATATGGACGACATACTAGTCTACGCCAAAACCGAGAAAGAACACGACTGCTTGGTCAAGGAGGTCCTGGAAAGACTCCAGACCAACAGATTAGTGGTCTCACCGGAGAAATGCATCTGGAAAACCCAGGAAGTAGAATTCCTGGGATACGTCATCGGAAGAAACGGGATAGCGATGTCTCGAGAAAAGGTGGAAGCAGTATTGAATTGGGAAGAGCCCAGGTCGGTGAGCGAAATCCAGTCCTTCCTGGGATTTGCCAACATCTACAGAGGCTTCATCGAAGACTACTCGAAGATTGCGCGACCCCTAACAGAACTAACAAAGAAAACGGAAAAATGGTCATGGAACCCCGAGGCAGGAAAAGCCTTTAAAGAGCTGAAGCGTTGGTTCACGACAGCACCCATCCTCGCCCATTTCGACGCCCAGTGACCGGTCGTGATCGAAACCGACACCTTGGACTTCACATTGGGAGCCGTCCTATCACAAAGAGACGACGAAAACCGGCTGCATCCGGTGACGTTCCACTCAAGAAAGTTCCAGCCCGCGGAAATTAATTACGAAATCCACGACAAGGAACTCTTAGCAGTGGTAGACGCCTTCAAACATTGGAGACATTACTGAGAGGGAGCAACGACCCAGGTCCAGGTATATTTGGACCACCAAAATCTGGAATACTTTACGACAACTAAAGTATTAAACCGATGACAAGCGAGGTGGGTGCAGGAGCTGGCCAGCATCGATTTCAGAATCTATTACCGACCAGGCACTCAAAACGGGAAGCCAGACGCGTTGTCAAGGCGTATGGAGTACCGCCCTGAAAAGGGGGGGGTAGAAAACCAGCCGATAACGACGGTTTTGAGAAAAAACCACTTCGAAGAACAACTAGGACACTCCTTCATTTGCTTATCGGCCAGGATAACGACGCTCCCCGCAAGAAGATGGGCAGAAGAATTCTTAGCAGACGTCAGAAAAGAAGGAAAGAAGGACGAAGCCTACGAACAGGCAAAGAAACAGGAAGCGAAGGCGGATGAACTGCCGCCAAAGAACCGAAAGGGCAAGGAACTAGGAAACGAAAATGGGGTGCTATACCGAAAGAACCTGCTCTGCGTTCCGAAAGGACTGGTACAAAGGATCCTGGAGTCAGAGCACGACACAAAGGTGGCAGGACAAATGGGGCAGGACAAAACCATCGAACTAATCCGACCAAACTTCTGGTGGCCAAAGATGAACGAACGAATCATCGACTTTGTCAGAAGCTGCCCCGAGTACCAACAGAACAAGGCGTCCCGGCACCAACCCTATGGGCTGTCCTTCCCGCTAGAACTGCCTTACGCCCAATGGCAATCCATAGCAATGGACTTCATCACGGAACTCCCAATCTTTGACGACTGCGACCAACTATGGGTAGTCATCGATCGATTCACCAAGATGGCGCATTTCCTTCCTTTGAGGAAGGAAGGAAAGATGGCGGCGAACCTAGCTGTCACCTTTGCCCGAGAAGTATGGAAGTATCACGGCCTCCCCACTGATATTTTGTCAGACCGCGACTGCAGGTTTACCTCGGAAACCTGGAAGGAGTTCGTACGGCTCTTGGGAATTCGTCCTCGAATGTCAACAGTGTTCCATCCACAAACCAACGGCCAAACGGAACGGCTCAATTAGACGATCAAAGCCTACCTCCGAGCATTCGTCAGCAAGGAACAAGACAACTGGGTACGCCTACTACCAATAGCCGAGTTCGTCTACGACAACTCGACCACAACGGGAAATGGTATGTCTCTGTTCTACGCCAACTTTGGCTTCCACCCAGCAGCCGTGAACCCTGGGTCAACGGAACCCCTCAACCCGGCAAGCCAGGCCTACGCCCACTGGATGCACACCGTGCACAACGAGTCCCGGAAAGGGCTGGAAGAGGCACAGGAGCGAATGCGCCGGTACACTGATCCGACGCGAAGAGAACCCCCGGCATACCAAATAGGAGACTTGGTAATGCTTAATGGCCACAACATCAAAACAGGCCACCCATCGAGGAAACTGGACCATAAGAATCATGGTCCCTTCCAGATCGAGAAAATCGTTTCCCCGCTAGCTGTCCGCCTCACGCTGCCCCGGAAATGGAAGATCCACAACGTCTTCCACGTCTCGCTGCTCAAACCCTACCGAACCAGCGAACACCGAGCACCACCGGACCCTTCAAAGGTACTACGGGAGGCCGACGACATCGAACAGTCGCAGGAATACGACGTCGAAGAAGTTATGTCCTCGGTCGAGCACAGCCGGGGAAATAACAAACGAATCCTCTACCTTGTCAAATGGCTCAACTATCCAGAATGCAAGGATTGGACCGAAGAACCATTCGACAACTTTTCAGTAGGCGGCTTGGAGAAACTCCAAGAGTTTCATCGACGAAATCCAGACGTGCCAAGGAACTACTGGCTCACCGAGGGCTAAAAACCAGTTCCACTGAGGACCTGGCAGTAGTGGGTTGAAGGGGTGGAGTACTTCAGCACCAAAAGTATTCCAACCAACAAAAAGACCCGCTTCTTGGGCAACCACGAGAAAACCGCTGACCGAGCGTCCGACGGAAAAACTGAAACCACCCAATGAACTTGACATGCTCCTGTACGGTCATATTCTCCTTACCCGGAAAAAGAACCAGTGACGAAGCAAGCACGATGGTCACGCGATCCCCGAATAAGGCGCGGTTACTCCTTCCTACACTGTAGAGCCCTAGATCAGGCCCAGTCACTTTTAGGATACCGGACTAGCCACGAAGGATACCATGCCTCTGCCGCTCCTCTACAAACCTCGTCGACCCCAGAACTTGAGTACTGGAAGCAGTCATAGCGAATGCGTGACATGATCAAAGTTCATCAGAGACAGTACGAGTACGCACCGGCCTACTCAGAGGGTCCAGTCATTCCGACGGATTACAGAGTTATGCCCTGATCCAGTGACTGGGAGGGCTGTAGGGGAGGAGGACTACAGTCGTGGTAAGTGGCAACACAAGTCACGGTAATCACATTCCAAAAGCTACCCCACAAAGAGAACCCACATCCAGAAATAGACGGGCTACCTAGATAGAAAGAAAAGTATTAGCGCTTGGGATGAGGCTAAGGGAGAGGGGAGGTAGTGTTACACCTGAAAATATCTCGAGTACGTAGCTAGGCTAGAAAGGGGTACATAAGGATGATGGAACGCACTCAGAGAGTCTAGGAGGGAGATAAGGACCGGAGATGAGCTTACGGCCGAGGCAGACCTAAGATACGTATCTCCGGAGATGAGGGGAAGATTGCAAACGACGAAGATGCTTGGGCTATGACCCCTCCCCTGAAAGGAGGCGATGCCACGTCGCCTGCTGATGGTGCATGGACCGCCGGACTTGGGCTATGACCCCTCCCCGGAAAGGAGGGGATGCCACGTCGCCTGCTGATGGGGTATAGAAGAGAGTCCGGTAGGGAAAGCGCCCTGCCCGCTTGCATGAAACCTCATCTCCCCTTATCTACACCCTGCCAGGACCAATGAGTCGCCCACAAGGTCCATGCACCTCGGGGGAATCCAAATCCGAGTCACCACCTCTCACGCCGGCGTCACTCAGATATAAGACTGAGGTTTTCCGCCCCGACGGAAGGAAAAACCAGCACGAACATCTTTACCAACACTACCACCGAACCCACACACAAGATCTAAGATTATTCTGCTGTGAATTATCGAAAGTAGCCTGATTACCTTCGCTGCCCTTCAACACTCCGGTTACGATACAACCCCAGTGTCACAACAGCGCACTCTTATATACAATGAGCGCGATCCTCCACATCCAGATCCTTCTCCACACCGCACAACCATAACCAGCGGAACCTTTCCTTGCCATGCACCTAGAACCATTCCTCGCCGTGCAACCAGAACCTTGCCATGCAACCAGAACCTTCCCTCGCCGTACACCTAGAACCTTTCCTTGCCACACAACCAGAACCTCTCCTCGCCGCGCACCTAGAACCTTTCCTCACCGCGCAACCAGAACCTTGCTGCGCAACCAGAATCTTCCCTCACCATGCATCTAGAACCTTTCCTCACCGCGCAACCAGAACCTTTCCTTGCCGCGCAACCAGAACCTTTCCTCGCCGCGCAATCAGAACCTTTCCGCGCTGCACAACCCAGATTGTTCCAGACTCTAGTTGTTCGGAATAGGTGGTGACGGCGGCGGCGTGCCGTTACACTGTTGGAGGGAGAGCGTAGGTTTCGGAGGAGGAGTTGATTTGCATGCGTTGATTTCGGAAGAAGTGTTTCTTTGCGGTTTAGAGTGACAAGGGGTCCTCGTCTTAGAGAAAATGGGGATAGATGATGGGGGTAATGGCAGCGAAGCGGCAAAAACGAGGGATTGGTGGACAAAAGGGGTTAGCGTGGATGGGAGGATGAGTTAGTCATCCTGAGGTGTTCTTTAGCTCGTCTCCGAGGGGTTTTGCTCCTTATCCTGTACATGCCACACACCTGCAGGGTCACAACCTATTTCTTCTCCACACCACCCATTTCTTCGTTCCATCCGTGACCCATCTCCTTATTGCTCACCTCCCTTAGGGTTTAGTCTTCAGCAGCTTGCAATGTACCACCTTTTGAGGGGCAATGAGAAGCATGATCTATTCTAGGACGAGGAGCGGCGGCCTCCTAGAGAGGATCCGCCGTGCTAGCGCTAGCGCGTGACTGCTCTATCTGAAGCCCTAAGGGCATGTCCGTGCCAAGCCCCCACACTCCACTGAACCCACCCGCAGTCGCCATACACTGCGCTAGGGGTAGCGTGCGCTGCGCCACCAACCCTAGACAGTGCGCCACGTGTGGCACCTGCGGCGCCCGGAATCCTCCTCCTACAACCACTTCCCTCTCAATAAAACAAGCCCCCTCTCCAAAACAACCGAATAAAAACAGAGAAAAATAAAAATGAAAAGAAACACAACGTAAGTCAGAACCAAGCAACAAGCAAATGCGCCGAAAGGACATAACAACCAAACCCGTCTGTCCGCCAACCCGTCTCTCCGCCAACCGTCTCTGTCAGTCCTGTTCCATCCATCTGTAATTCGCAATCTGTTTGCGGCGTGGTATCCACACAGTAGCTCGTTGCTGCTACCTCTGAGGTTCGCAAGCGGTTCCCACGTAGCTTCCATGTAGCCGACCGATTTGACGAGATATTCGAGGTCCCGAACCGTTGTGCCACGGTGCTCACGGATCGACTCGACTTCGTATTCGACGGTGGCAGTGGAGCGCAAGGGAGGTGGCGGCGGATGCTCACATGTTCTGTCGACTTTGGACAGTTTGAGTTGGCCAACATTGAAGACCGGATGTAAACGCCAATGTGCTGGAATATCGAGGACACAGGTGTTCTTGCCGGCCATCCTCAGGATCGTAAATGGTCCGGCGTACGGATGTTGAAATTTTCGTGAGTTGGCACTATCGTTTGCGGTTGGGTTGACGTTGACGTAGCCGACTGGCAAGAGGTGGGTGTCGAGGAATACAGAGTCACCTATACGGAATGGGTGTGGTTGGCGATGCTTGTTTGCTTCCATTACCATTGACAGCTGGGTTTCCTCCATTCACTCGCGTAGCATCCGTAAGATCTTGACGAGTCATTCTGCGTATTCCGTTCCCGGTCCCGATACTGGTGTCTGTAGTCGCGGTGCCAAGAAATCTAGTGGAAGTCTCGGAATGTATCCAATATCCGCCTCGAATGGCGACATTCCAATGGCCTTCTGTTTTGCCGCGTTGTAAGTGAATTCCGCTAACGGTAACAGGCGGCTCCACTGTTCCGGGGACTTCAGCTGTGCGATGTACGCCTTTAAAAACGTCTCCAGAGTGGCATTCGCCTTTTCCGCCTGTCCATCTGACTGCGGATGGTATGCCGTGGACATTCGAAGCTTGATTCCGAGTTGCGAACACAATGACTGCCAGAATGTAGATGTAAACCGGGTGTCTCGATCGGATACGATTGATACCGGCAGCCCCCGTGACCAGACGTAACCCTTAATGAATGCGGGTACGAACTTTTCCGCTGTGAGCTCAGCTTCTTTAACGGGGATCCACCGTGCTCACTTTGTCAAGGGATCGATGATTGGTGTGACTGCATCGTATCCTGCCTCGGACGTAGGAAGTTTGGTGACAAAATCGATATTCACGTGTTCCGCGCGTTCGAGTGGGATTGGCAGTGCCTGTAGAAGTCCATACGGCCTGGCATTCTTATGCTTGATGCGGTGGCAGAAATCGCATCCGGTAATCCATTCTGCGATTGAGTCCGTCATCTTTGGCCAGTGGTATCATGATCCAACCGCTGCTGCTGTCTTTGCAGTACCCATGTGTCCAGCTTCAAGGATTGTGTCATGTGCTTCACGGATCACATCTGATCTCAAGGACTTGGGAATGCACAACTTTCCTCCTGAAGGCGTATGGAACAAGAGGCCTTCCTCGAGTGTGTAGGCTTTCGCTCGTTCCTTGATGCGCTGCCTCTGTTTCGTGTCCGTGTTTTTTTTGTTGTCCTTTTCTGATGGCTCGCTCAGGTAGTGTACCACTCGACTGAAAATGGCGTCCTCCTTGTAGCCATTCCGGACATCGTCAAGCCATTCCAATGATGCCGAAATGCACAGCTCGACAATGTTGACAGGATCTGAAACGCCACTGAGAGCTACGGCTTGCTCTGTCTGACTCGTATACACGATTCAGCTGGGAGTGTCTGCCACGCCGAGCGTGGCTCTTGGCTCTGCTTGCTTCGTATACGCGATTCGGCTGGGAGTGTCTGCCACGCCGAGTGTGGCTCTTGGCTATTCTTGCTTCGTATACGCGATTCGGCTTAGTGCATCTGCCACAACGTTTGCTGCGCCCGGAAAATACTTGACCTCGTAATCATGCTGCTGATGCTTGTCAAGGTGTCGCCATTGGCGGCTCGTTAGTTTATTCTGCCCCAAGATGTGCTGTAACGCTGCGTGGTCTGTGTAAATAGTGGTACGCTTCCGACCATGGACTTAGCAAGCCCAGTGCTCCAGGTTAGCACTGATTGCCAACAGCTCTCGGTCGTAAGCGGGATATCTCGTTTCTACAGTGTGTAATTTCCATGAAAAGTACCCTAGTTGTCACAGCGCAGGTCCTGGCGCACGATTTGGGTTTCGGCGCAGGTCACGCCACTTGATTTGGGTTTGGTTGTTTGATTTCGTTGTTGATGCCGGCACCTCGTGCGGGATGTCTCGATCTCGGAAAGAGTTTCGTCACCTCGCTCCGGATGTCTCGATCTTGGAAAGGGTGTCGGTTACGGTCCCCGGTTGCATAAGAGAAGGTTGTATGAGTTGCGTGGTTATGAGCACATATGTGAGTATGAGTACATATGTGAGTTGCGCGGGTATGAGTAGGAGGACGTATGGGAGTTGCGAGAACTGTGTATATAAGGAGGGCTGTCTCCCGTGTTTTGTCTTCTTCTTCTCTTCATGCAACCTGTTGTATTCTATTCGGAATATCAATCTCGCCTCCGTTTCCTCCTTTTCTTCCATTTCCTCTGATTCCTTCGTTTCGTCGACGCTCGTCTAGCGCCGCCCGTCTCTGTCCGATACGTCCGTCCAATGCTGTCTGTCTCTCTGTTTGACATGTCCGTCTGATGCTGCCTATCTCGCTGTTTGACACATCCGTCTGACGCTGTCCGTCTCCCTGTCCGACACGTCCGTCTGACGCTGTCCGTCTTTATCGACACGTCCGTTTGACGCTGTCTGTTCCTGTTCCCATTGCCGTTGGAAACGTCCATTGACGTTCCCGTCCCCGTTCCCGTTCCCGTTCCCATTCCCGTTCCTGTTCCCGTTCCCGTTTCCACCCCGCTTTCACTCCCGCTCTCGCGGCGTCACTTGAACTCACTCGAGTACCTTGGAGAACCGCCGCCGTTAGACTAGGTTGCATCTTTTATTCTAACCTACTCGTAATGAGTTCGGAACCCATGGACACGAACGCTTCCGGCCCCACCCTCGAACAGTGGTTCACCCAGCTGCAGGCCCAGGTGGTGGCCATGGCTACAGCTCAGGGTGATGCCAACGCTGCCCAGAAGGGGTTTCCTGATACGCCAATTTTTGATGGCAGTAAGGCCAAAGAATTGCGCCCCTGGATTATCCAGCTGCGCAACAAGCTGGCCGCACAACCCCATCACTACCCCGACGACCAAGCGTGCCTCCGATATACGGTCAACCACCTCTCGGGGGCCGCCCTCTGCCTGATTCCCAGCTATGTATCTGAGAATACTGGACGAATCTGGCTCGAATCCCTGAACGCACTCCTTGACCTCCTCCGCCAGGCGTTCGATGACCCCAACAGAACCCACACTGCCAACCGTGAGATTTGAAAACTCAAGCAAAAGAGCGGCACTTTTGCCGCCTATTTCACCGTGTTTGGTCAGATCATGGGAGACCTAAACTGGAACGAAGAGGCCCAGAGAGAACAATTGTACGAAGGCCTCTCGGATGAAATAAAAGATGCCTTGGTCACCTCCCGTCCCCAATCCGATAGTCTCGGTCATTTGATCCCGATCTGTAGGGAGTTGGACAACTGGATTCGCGCTCGTGCTGCGGAACGGGTCCAGCCTGGCCGTACCCAGCAACTGCCCCGCTCCGGGCCATCCTCAGCCAGCACCCCCACCCTGGCTCCAGCGAATCCGATGGGCACCAACAGCGGACAGTATGGCGTGGCGTCTATGGATTTATCGGCCATGCAGAAGACTGCTGAGAAAAATCGTATCAGACAAGAACGCGTGGCCCGGGGCGAATGTCTGTATTGCGGAACTGTTGGTCACTTCCTCCGCGAATGCCCCGAACACGCTGCCTCTCAGAACCGTGGTCTGGCTATGGCAGCCACCGTCAATACGACTGCCAAACCTGACGCTGCCGTTCCGAACGAGCAGTCGGAAAACTAGCTGTCCCATGCCAACCGGTTGGCGCCGGTATGGGACGTTCCCCATTGGTTTCGTCGTATCCCCATTTGGAATTGCCTGCTGTAGTTGGTCGAGAGGTGGAAGAATGTGAATTAGAAGGAGAGCATCTTTTTGTTGCAGCTACTTTCCCGTAATGGTGACCATTCTATCCAAACTCCTGCAATGATTGACACAGGCGTAACGGGCTTTGCATTTATCGACGAAAACTTTGTATGCCAACACAAAATTCCCCGCTATAGACTAAACCCTCCCCAAGATCTCGAAGTAATCGATGGACGACCCATCGAATCCGGCCAAATCACCCATCTCACCAAGATTTCCTGTCAAACACAGGATCATACCGAAATGTTACCCGCTTTCATCACCAAGTTAGGACACTTCTCGCTGGTTCTTGGGATTCCTTGGCTCCGAAGACATGCCGTCATTACCGATTTTGTCAGTAATTCGGTCCGATTTCAGTGCCCCAACCACTGAAATCCACCCTTGGCACCTTGAGTTGCATTACAGACAATAGGCGTGGCGCCGAAGATGACAAACATGGCAACAGAAACGCCAAAAGGAACTACAACACCACGCCTGGGCGTGGCACCGAAGCCACTGGACATGGCATCGAACCTCAAATCTAAGTCTCCTACGATTTGTGTAATCTCTTCAGCTTCCTTGAAGAAACTAATCCGACGAAAGGAATCGGTTCAAATCTTTGTTATGAGCTTGTACGACATCAACAAAGCTCTTGAAATGCCGACACCGAACCCGCAAGACGCTGAGCAGGCAGAGCCTCCAGACTATAAGCGATTGAAATCCCTAATCCCTCCCGAATATCACTCGTTCCTTTCCCTGTTCTGCGAATCCATTGCAAATAAGTTACCTCCACACCGCCCCTACGACCATCGCATTCCCTTGAAAGAGGGATTCGAACTGCCCTTTGGACTGCTATATTCCCTTGCCCGTCACGAGTTGGAAGCCTGCAAGAAATGGATCGAGGAAAATTTGGATAAGGGATTCATCCGGGCCTCTTCATCCCCGGCCGGAGCCCCGATCCTGTTTGTCAAGAAGGGTGATGGATCGTTGCGATTGGTGGTGGATTACCAAGGCATCAACGAAGGAACCGTCAAAAATCGTTACTCCCTTCCGCTGATTCGGGAAACACTGATGCGAATATCGAAGGCTCGCTTTTTCACGAAATTGGATGATCGTGGAGCGTACAATCTCATTCGATTGGCAGAAGGAGAAGAATGGAAAACCGCCTTCCGAAACCGTTACAGCCTATTCGAATCATTGGTAATGCCGTTTGGCCTGACCAACGGGCCAGCAGATTTCCAACGATTCATCAATGAAACCTTGGCTCCTTTCCTCAATCACTTTACGTCAGCCTACCTCGATGATATATTGATTTATTCGGATACGATGGATGAACATACTCGGCATGTCCACCGAGTATTGGAACGACTGACCGATGCCTGCCTCCACCTCAAACCGGAAAAATGCGAATTCCACAAAACGGAAGTTAAGTATCTGGGACTAATCATTGGTGTGGATGGCATCAAGATGGATCCATCCAAGGTTGAAACAGTGAAGGCGTGGCCCCCTCCCGAAAATCTACGAGATGTACAAGTGTTCTTGGGATTTGCAAATTTCTACCGCCGATTTATCAAAGGATACTCAAAGGTAGTTGAGCCACTGACACAGCTGACAAGAAAAGGCCAGCCGTTCAAGTGGGAGACAAAGCAACAGTAATCGTTCGATGGACTGAAAACCTCCTTTACAACGGCACCCATTCTGCGTTGGTTTGATCACTACCGCGACATTGTGGTGGAAACTGACACCTCTGACTTCATCTCCGCCGCAGTCTTGTCACAATACGACGACAAGGGAACCCTACACCCTGTCGACTTCTTTTCAAAGAAACATTCCCCCGCTGAGTGCAACTATGAAATTTATGACAAGGAACTGATGGCAATTTTCCGGGCGTTTGAGGAGTGGCGCGCAGAGTTGCAATCAGTGGAAAACCCGATATCGGTCTTAACGGATCACAAGAACTTGGAATATTTCATGACGACCAAACTGCTCAACCGCCGGCAAGCGAGATGGGCGCAGTTTCTCTCCCAATTCAACTTCAAAATCGTCTACCAACCGGGGAAAGCGGGAGCCAAACCGGACTCCTTGACTTGAAGATCCAGAGATCTTCCTAAGGAGGGGGATAAACGACTGACCGAAAACTTCCATGCCATCATAAAACCACACCAAATCCTACGACTCGAAGCCGGACTCAGACGCGGACTCAGACTCGAGGAATGCGGTGCCGGACTCGGACTCGAGGAACGCGGCACTGGACTCGGACTCGAGGAACACGACGCCGGACTCGGACTTTAGGAACGCGGCACCGGACTCGCACACGGACACGAGGAACGCGGCACCGGACTAACATACGGACACGAGGAACGCGGCGCCGGACTCGAAGGACTCGAGGAATGCGGCGCCTGACTCGGACTGGGACTCGTTAACGTCAAGATCACCGAACTATTCTCTGAAGCCTACAACTGGGATCCGTTTCCTATGAAGGTACTGGCTATGCTAGAGAAGAAGGTCCGCTATTGTAAGGATATTACTCTAGCGGAGTGCTCCCGGAGCCCAACGGGCAGATTACTTGTCAAGATCCTGCCTTGACTACTCCATGCTGCTCGACAGGTAATGTAGGCTCGGTTCTTCGGGGCAAGCTCGTGATCACACTTCCAACGTACTCATGCGCCGCTCGTAGTCACACTTCCGGCGTACTCACGCGCCGCTCGTAGTGACACTTCCGGCGTACTCACGTGCCGCTCGTAGTCACACTTTCGGCGTACTCACGCGCCGCTCGTAGTCACACTTCCGGCGTACTCACACGCCGCTCGTAGTCTCGAGGTATCCATCACGCCCGGCGTGGTCTCGTCGCGGTCCTCTCACACGCCTTGCGTGGGCTCATTGTTCTCGCGGTATCCGTCACGCCTGGCGTGGTCTCGTCGCGATCTTCTCACACGCCTTTGCGTGGGCTCGTTGTTCTTATTGGGGTGGTGGTCGCAGCGCCAGTTCATGGGTAGAGAGAGGTAGGTCTGTGGAGAGAGATAATATTCGATTTCAATCTATCGCGCTTTAACACTACAGGTTTTGTGCGCTCCTCCTCGCCGTACCGCCCCCGTGGGATTTCCATCTTTCCCGACCGCCGAAGAAGTATACGCACCAAGGAAAGGAACAAACAGGACAGGAATCAAGGATCGCAACGCATAACACAGAATAGGAAAACCAGGAAACGCTCTGACAGTACAAAAGGAAACCAATCGCCTCTGTCCTTCCTCCCATTCGTCGTGTCAGTCATGATATCACATATGGTTCGAAAGTGCCGAAGTCCGGCTCAGGGGAGTCTGGGTCGCTAACGTCGGTGCAGTCTGGTGTGTTGTGGTTTCCGTCGAACCGGGTAAGCGCGAAGTGGCCCAGGCCTGTTGCTCGTAGGAAGTGGCGCAGCGTGTTTGTGTTTTCAGGTGCAGTGATGAATTCCAGGGACTGAATGTCTCCTGTGGTGGCTTTGCGGAGGAGTACCCGCTGTGGCATCAGCAGCGGGCAGTCTCGTAGTAGGTGGTGAGAGGAGGTAAGGTCCGTGCCACAGGGGCATGGGTCTGCTGTGATGTTGGGGGGTGGGTTGGATGGTGATCGGTTGCAGAAGACTCTCCATATTGCTCGTATATCGGCCCAGTTCGCTCCATGGAGGTGGCTGGGAAACCTTAATCAGGGCTTTGAGAGTGGTAGTTCTGTTTTCCACCGACGGAGGAGCTCTGCTCGTGCTTGAGCCAGTAGCCATGTCTTGGTGGTGAGTGCAAACCTGCAGGGAACGGCCGAGGTGGCTCCCTGTTTGGCGACTGTGTCGGCTCATTCGTTCCCCTTGATGTTGCAGTGGCAGGGGCACCAGGTGGTGGAGATCTCCCAGCCCAGTAGGCTGAGGTCGCTAATCACTTCCAGGGCTCGGCAGGCATATTCGTGGTTGTGTTTGTTGAATTGTAGTGTTTCGAGTATTGCCCGGTTGTCCACGCAGATAATTGCTGTGGCTCGTGGTGCAGTGGTAGTGAGGAGGGATGTGACTGCTTCTTGGATTGCGTGGAGTTCGGCGTCGTACACCTCGGCCTGGTTGCCTAGGTGGCAGCTGCCTTCCCCCAGCCGGTAGAGTTGTTGGTCACCGCAGTGGAAGGTTGCCCAACCACACCCGACAGACCCATTCTCAAGTTTGGAGCTGTCAGTGTAAATGACGACGGTGTGGTTTGGTAGCGTGTGGAGCCATTCTTCATGGAGCTGTTGGGGTGTTGTTGTTTTATCTGGGTTTGGGGAGGGGAGTACATTGGTTCCGTCCGCTGTCGAGGTGGTAGTGCGGTTCTCCAGTTTGCCTTGTACTAGGTGCTTGCTGAGTGCATAAAGGCGGTGGAGTCCTGGGAGGTTGCGGTGGGTTTCTGATAGGGCTTGTGACAGGCCCAGAGCGTGGTGTTGGGGGAGGAAGTGAAGTCGGATGGCGTATCGCAGGGATAGGTAGTCCAGGTACGCCTCCATTGGCGGGAGTTGTGATAGTGTGATGAGGTTCGTCGTTCTGGTGTTGAGGGGGAGTCCTGTAATCCATCGGGCGACTGAGTTGTAGGTGGTGCGTAAGATTGCAGTGATCATCAGGGTGCCCATCCACCATGCTGGTGATGCCCAGAACATTGTGGGGAGGATTGCCGTCATTGCCAGGTGGTGGGCGACATGCGCGGGGATGCCCCGTGAGCGGTGTCGCAGAAAGTTGAGGCTGCCGAGGGCCCGGTTGCCCTTGGCCGCTACCATGGTGGCATGGTGTAGGAAGCTGAGTGATTCATCGATGTGCACTCCTAGGTACTTGATTTGTCGTGAGGCCACGATGGTGTTGTTGTTGATTCTGAGGGGGGGGTGTGTGCTAAGGCTCCTGTTCTTATCTTTGCTGGTGAGAGGGAGGCAGTAGAGCAGTTCGGTCTTGGGTGGTGCGAAGGTTAGTCCAAGGTGGACTCCCCTGCTGAGGTGTTCTTCAGTCCTTTCTTCAAGGAGTGTGTTGGCTCTGGTGATTGTCGTCGACATTTGGACCATGCATACGTCGTCTACGTAGGAAGTGTCGATTGCATCGTGGGATTGATGGCTCCTCTCCAGCATGGCATTGCTGTAGATAAGGAACAGGGCTGGGGAAACTGGGGATCCCTGGGACAGCCTGCACCTGTATGGTTGGGGCTGTTCTGATTGTTGGTCGAAGCCGAAGGCGATTTTCCGGTCAGTGTTGAAGGCAGTGACCCACTCCGTCAGGTACTGGGGCATGCGTCGTTGTTGCATAACCTCCCGGAGTGTTGCTGGGTGGACTTGGTTGAAGGCGCCCTCGATGTCGTGGGTGAGGACGGCCGGTCGTAGTGGGGTTTTGTTTGCTGTTTTCTTCTGGCTGATTGCCCTAGCAATGGGGGTGATTGTTCTGAGTAGGGCGTCGATTGCTGAGTTTTCTGCCTGGGCCCCCATCTGTGAGGGGTGTGTGGCCCCACAGGTGAGGGCGGCCTGGGAGAGCCGCTTGGCGACGATGGATTCGAGGAGTTTTCCGAAACATGATTGGAGGGAGATGGGGCGGTAGGACTTGGGGTCGGAGTATGTCTTCTTGCCGGGTTTGGGAATGACCACGCAGTTTGCTGTTTTCCATTCTGGTGGGTGGGTGCCCCAGGTGAGGCAGGCTGTGAACAGGTGCGGGAGGAGGTGAGGGGCCGCCGTATTGAAGTGGCGTAGGGTAGTGTATGAGATGTCATCTGGGCCAACTGAGGTTCCATATTTCAGGTGTACGATTGCCAGATGTGTCTCTTGTATCGTAACTGGCTTTGTGTGTTGGCGGATGTCCTTTGCGGAGGTGAGGAGGCCAGGGGGAAGTCGTGTTCGCGGGGTTGCGTTGACTGGGGGAAAGAGCGCATTGCGTAGCGCATCGCATTTGCCCCTGAAGGTTGTTTGCCCGTTAAGGGGGGGAATTGGTTTGTGGTGTGTGTTGTGATGGTGGATCGTTTTCCAGATGGTCTTGGATGATGCGGCTTGGAGCTGTTGGATTCGGTACGCTGTTTTAGCGTTGCGTACCATCGTCGACCATTTGTGCTGTTTGTGTTGTCTGTCTTTCCGGTTGGTGTCGTTGGGTTCTTGGCGGGCTCGTCTCTCTGCTCGTTTGACTGCTCTTTTTGCCAATGTCAAGTTCTGGTTCCACCATGGTGCTTCCAGCCTCCGTGGATCTTTCATGGGGACGGCATGGTTGGTTGCTTCGTGGATGAGTTGGGTAATGTTGGTGACGGCACGGAGGGTATCCTCGGCTCCTTGGAGGTTTGAGAGGTCCATCTGGGCGGCCTGTATGTGTGAGGCGAAGCTTTCCCAGTCGGCCTTGCACCAGCAGCGCTGGGCCTTCTGTGGTGCTGCGTTTGAGGGTAGGGAGAGGGTGGCGGTGAGGGAGCTGTGGTCCGAGGTGGTGTCGTGATCGATTGCCAGGGTCAGAACCAGCTGTGTCGTCCTGCCCCTGGAGAGGCATAGGTCAATGGTGGAGGGTTGCCCCCCGTTTCGGGGGTGGTGGGTGGGTTTGGCTATTTCATTGTGGAGGTGGAAGTTGTTTTCCGTGAGCCAGTTGGCGATGGTGTGGCTGGCCGGGGAGGTGCGTGCTGATGGGGGCAGTGGGCCCTGCCACCACGTGTGGTGGGCATTGAGGTCCCCCATCAGAAGGCAGTCTGTCGGTAGGTCGATGGTGGGGAGAATGGCTGCTACTGGGTCCGGTCGTCCAGGGGAGTATAGGTTGTATAGGGTGAATGTGGTGGTTTGTTGTTGTTGGAGGGATGTGATGGTGGTGCCCAGGAAGGAATCTTGGGCCGCGAAGGTGGTGGTGGCACTGAGCCCAGGCACGCGGCGAACATATGTCGCACATCTGGGCCGTGTTGGTGTTGGGGTGAACATATCGAAGTTTGGCATAGTGGGAGGGTTTCCATGTCTATCGCACCATGGCTCTTGGAGGAGGCAGATAAGGTTTTCGGGTTTTCTTGCGAACTCTTGCAATGCTGAAATCGTAGTCGCTTGGCCTCTCGCACAGTTCAGCAGCTGTACGGACCCGACGTTGTGGAAGGGCATTTTATTCGGTCATTCCCGCCATGGGGGCGTCTCCCGGGGTGGTCATGGCCATCGTATTCGTGTTGTTGTTGTAGGATCGGATCTTAATACGTGTGGGGCAGTTGGGGTCACAGGCCTTGTGGGGTGCGTCGCAGTTGGCACAGCAGATTGGTGGGTGGGTGCAGGTGGGGCCTGTCTTGCAGGCTGGAATGGTGCATGGGTGGTCTTTCGCTTCGTGGGCATCCGCACAGACCGCGCAGCGCAACGGGTTTTTGCACAGGGCGGCGGGGTGTCCGTAGCCCTGGCAGTTGCGGCACTGGGTGCTTCTTCCGTATGAGATGTAATCGTCAAGTTGGCATTTGCGGTTGCAGATGGTGAGCTATTGTCGTCCAATGTCAGCCTTCTTGGTGCTGCCGCTGAGGGTCATGACTATCGTCGAGGTTGCTTTCTGTTCGCGTCGGTCTGCCGGGGTGAGCCAGCGTGGCGTCTGGCACTGGATCAGCTGGGGGTAGTTGGTGGCGATGCTGTCAGAGATGTCGGGCAGTGGGAGATGGGTCGGGACTCCGTGTGTAGGAGGAGGATTCTGGGCGTCATGGACGCCACGCCTAGAGTGGCTAGCATGGCCACTAGCATGGCTTCTAGAGTTTGTGGGACTTAGCAGATGTCTGCCCTAAGGGCTTCTGTAGATAGACAGTCACACACTAGCGCTAGCACACGGACACTTGTATAAGTGTCTGGTGCTACCCTCTTTAGAATGGACATGTTTCTCGCGACCCCTCTACTGGTAGCAACACTTTATTTTCTCTGCCCCGCACGACCAGCGGCGAGCATTCTTTATTTTCCCTGCCCCGCATGACCAGCGGCGAGCATTCTTTATTGCACTGTGTGACAAGCGGCGAGCAGAAGGAGGGCGCAGAAACATCAAGATCCCGAGAGGACCACGAGAAAATCGAGAAAACAAGGAAACCGAGTGACGAGACACGGGACAGCCCAGCGAACGGACTCTCACGTGAAAAGTAGCTGCGGGAGGGCACGGCGAGTGGTAAGCGCGGGGGCCAGCGTTTTGGGGCCCATACGTTATGTCTCACCAAGCTGTTTCCAGTCACATACAGTACACTGACCTTCAAGAAAAAGATACTCACACGCCGTATTCACACGCCGTATTCACACACTGTATTCACACGCCTTATTCACATGCCATACACACACGCCATACACACACGCCATCCAGCAGTCTCAACTACCCGTTCACTGGGCTGAGCTACTGCCTATATAACCCATTCATCGGGCAGAAGCGCTGAGCATTTCCAAAGCGCGGCGAGCATTTTCAAGATCCCGAGAGGACAACGAGAAAAACGATAAAAACGAGGAAACCGAGCGACGAGACACGGGACGGCCCAGCGAACGGACTCTCGCGTGAAAAGTGGCTGCGGGAGGGCGCGGCGAGCGATACTCACACGCCGTATTCACATGCCGTCCAGAAGTCTCAACTACCCGTTCACCGGGCTGAGCTACTGCCTATATAACCCGTTCATCGGGCAGAAGCGCTGAGCATTTACAAGCGCGGCGAGCATTTCCAAAGCGCAGCGAGCATTTCCAAAGCACGGCGGGCATTTCCCAAGCACGGCGAGCATTTCCAAAAGCACGGCGAGCATTTCCCAAGCGCGGCGAGCATTTCCAAAGCGCGGCGGGCATTTCCAAAGCACGGCGAGCATTTCCAAAGCGCGGCGGACATTTCCCAAGCGCGGCGAGCATTTCCAAAGCACAGCGAGCATTTCCAAAGCACGGCGAGCATTTCCCAAGCGCGGCGAGCATTTCCAAAGTGCGGCGGGCATTTCCAAAGCACGGCGAGCATTTCCAAAGTGCGGCGAGCATTTCCAAAGCACGGCAAGCAGTTCCAAAGCACGGCGAGCATTTCCCAAGCGTGGCGAGCATTTCCAAAGCACGGCGGGCATTTCCAAAGCACGGCGAGCATTTCCAAAGCACGGCGAGCATTTCCAAAGCACGGCGAGCATTTCCAAAGCACAGCGAGCATTTCCCAAGCGCGGCGAGCATTTCCAAAGCGCGGTGGGCATTTCCAAAGCACGGCGAGCATTTCCAAAGCACGGCGGACATTTACGAAGCGCGGCGAGCATTTCCAAAAGCGTGGCGAGCCAAGCAGGGCATGCCAAAACGGCGAGCAATGTCAAACACCCCGAAATTCTGGCCAGGGCCAGGCGAGCTACTCGAGTGGATTGGTGAGGCAAACCTCTCACGCGACGAAAACTCGGTAGTTATAGCTGTTTCAGCTGAAGCGGTCCTGAATGCCTATGCTCAGTGGTACGAGAGTCACCGGGAAGCCTCTGTGGAGATGGCAGTCTGGAAGCGGCGCTGCGATCACCTCTTGGTCATCAGCGAACAAGCCACAAAACTACAGGCTGGGACCTTGAGCCAAAAACCGATCGTTCAAAAATTAAACTGCATGAGCCAAAGAGATTTGATGGTTCCCAGGACATGGAGGTTGTCGCTCAATATCTTGAAGATGTTCAGCACTTCGTTCGACAGGGTGGAGCAGTCTGTCAAGGTGCATCCGAAGACAACCAGAAGATCGACACCTTCTGGCGTTTTCTCACAGGCAAGGTGTTCCACTGGTT
>Ga0307508_10001238_pt1 | contig 29164 bp, 21 predicted proteins | sample 9_EM_MG_FD_203089 | JGI IMG/M metagenome (GOLD analysis project Ga0307508, IMG submission 203089) | Populus trichocarpa ectomycorrhiza microbial communities from riparian zone in the Pacific Northwest, United States - 9_EM | ecosystem: Host-associated > Plants > Roots > Unclassified | place...
CCCCAATTTGTCCCCCCCCCCCCCCCCCCCCCCTTTGGCTCCATCCTGTCCCCCTTGCTAACGCCGCGCAGTCGCACCGACCCTCCCACTTGCTCGTCGTCAACCGACATCCTGACGTGGCGCACGCTCCTGACGAGTGCGCTGACGCAGTTCCTGGGGATCACCGGCTCTGCGATCCAGATCGACATACTGCATCTCGCGGGCGACGAGGCGTGGCTGCGCGTGCCGCGGTGCAGCGCGAAACGCTTTCAGGCCGCCGTCGGCGGATTCATCGGCGCGAGCGACGGGAGAAGCGTCGGGTTCCGCACGAAGGCTTCCGGGGAGTTCTTGATGGGCGTTGTGAGTAAGCGCGCGGAGGAGGAGATGTGGGGGTAAGTAAGGCGCCAAACGCAGGTATGTGCTGTAATAATAGTGGTGTCTTTTCCCGCGCTGCGCGGGGTTTAAGGTGGCAAGGTATATTGATTCCCACGATGCGGATGGCTGGCTGGAGCGTTGCGGGCTTAGTTTCTACCGGCCGGTGGCTGATAACGGGTGCTCGTAGACCGGAGAAGATCGCAGTCCCGAATGGGGGCCTGGTAGCTTCAACGATTCACCATTGACCGCCTGACTAGAATGACTTTCTCGGACGGTCGGCTCGTGGCGTCCGGTCCTTTGGTAGTAGATGTACAGACATACAGTGAATGTGTGGCTGAGAACATCTAACTTGCAGCTGCGTGATGTACTAGGCATCATTTAGCAGCTCGCCAGTTGTAAAGATTTCACGGAAGTAGATTAGGCGGTGGCTACGCGGCTATTGATGGTCTCGGACACTGCCGCGAGTGATAACTAGTCTTGACTGGATCACTGCAAGCGCATGCGCACCGGGGGCATCATCGTGCTCCGACAGTATCATTACATATCTTTCGTACAGCAAAAACAAAGCACAAAACTCCAGCGACAAACCCAATACCTCTACTTCTGAGAATCCAACATATAGATATTTCCCCATCACATCAAGCACCGCCCACGGCTGGTCCATGCATCATCACCTCCGCTTCGCTGCTCTCTGGGTACCCTTCGTTGGCTCTCCATCGGGTCCAAAAATGCAATCCACCAGCTCCCCCGCTCTAACCGCCAGAACCGAGAGGAGGCTATCACTCAACTGCTCCCACCCATTGTCAGCCCTGACCTCGCCTCGCCGTTCCGGGGGAAGAGGGGGGTGAACTTACACCGTGAGTCTGCTCACAGCATCCCTGCAGGTACACGTTCGCATCTTCTGCCACAGCGCCGTCCCTGAATATCACCCGATACTCGCGGTCGACGCTACAGTGTCCGCCTTTCATGAGTGCCTTGACCGGTTTGAGTATGGTCAGATGCGCCTCTCGCTCGTAGCCGGTTCCGAAGACCACCGCGTCGTAGGCGTCGGACGAGCCGCTCAGCTCGCCGGTGACGGTATCTCTGAGCACGAGGAAGATCTTGTCCGAGTCCCGTGAGGCATTGATACTCACGACTTCACGGAGCGGGTGGATCTGGTGCAACCACTTCCGCTCGTCGGGCTCGTGGATGCGTTGAGAATACTGGTGAGTGTACAGCTCCTCTATCAGGGCGGGTCTGACGACCGAGTAATTCGTGGCTTTATCCTCCTCAATCGCCTTCTTGCGAGCGTCGGGTGCCATCGAGAACACCGTATCCACTCGGTCGGGATCGAAGATCTCGTTGACGAAGGGGGAGTCATCGCTCGGTTTCAAAGCGTGCGCGCGGATGAAGAGTGAGGCGTGTGCCGCTGGATAGCGCGTGTGCAGGTCGCGGAAGATCTCGGCTGCGGATTGTCCGGCCCCGACGACAGCGATGTGGTAGGGCTCGCTGGGGGAGGGGAGGAGGGAGGGGATGATGGTGGAATAGTGGGCCGAGTGGAGGATACGCCGGTTCATCAAGAAGGGAACCATGTAGGGGGGAAATTTGGGACGTCCGCCGACGGCGATGACGGCATTACGCGTACGGAAGGTGTGCGCCAGGCCGGTAGTGAGGTTAGTAGTCAGAATAGACCATGCTCGCACAGGCCCTGAAGAGGACGCGGGGGAGATGGAGAGAACGTTGGTGCTGTAACGAACGCAGTCGCTGAAGTGGGAGGCCACCCACGACATATAATCGTTGTATTCCTCGCGCAGCGGGAGGGAGGTGCCCAAGTTCGTAAAGCTCACCAGACGCTTCATCCGGTGGAGATAGTTGAGGAACGTAAACTCCGACCGGGGATTTCGGAGAGTCGCGAGGTCCTTCATGAACGAGATCTGCATCCGGGTGCCCGGGAGGAGCATCCCACTGTGCCATGCGAACGATGGCTGCCGCTCGAGGAAGAGCACCCGTGCTGGAAGCTCGCGGTCGTGGAGGGCCACTGCGATCGCCAGAGAAGCCGGGCCAAAGCCGACGCATATCAGGTCGTACTCGTCCTCGGCGTCGCCGTTCGGCACTCCTCCGTTCGCGACTTCAGGAAAAGTTCGGCCGTTACTGCCATGATGCGTGGTGTTTGGAACTGTCATGTCGGCGGGATGGTAGTGAGATGGGTAGCTTTCTTCAGCTCTGCGGAAGGAAAAGAAAATACAGCCTCCCCACTCGCACTCCGTATTAAAAGAGGATATCCACGTTGGTTCTGTTCAGGACGGTCCTCGGGGAAACCCCGCAACAACTTGCTTATGATAAAGTGTCATCATGTGTCAAACTCGGCTTTTGAGTCCGTGCTCACGATGCTAATCCGGCTGGGGAGACCAATCAAAGGTCAGCCATTTATAAGTAAAGCAAGAATCGCAATACTAACCCACAGACGGAGGGGGCATTCGGCAGCAGTGACGCATCCAGTTGTCTGGAAGGGCGTTAGCGAGAGGCAATCGTCTTCTGGTTTGGGGGAAATAGGGCTTCGCAAACCTACATGGAAGACGTGGAGGTTGGGAGGAGGCTGGTGAGGAGAGAAGATGCGCTTTGTCTCGCTTTCTTGGTTGTGGTTGTCGTATGTATGTACATACATCACACGACGTTGGGGTATACTCCCAAACGGTTGCAGGGGACCGGGGGGCTGTGTGGGCAGCCATGTTCCCATCTAACGTCCGCCTTGTTGGCTACATATTTTTGTGGGCGGGACCTTGGTTGAGGCTTGACTCTCCTTGGGACAAGAAGCGCATTATGTAAGCAAAGCAACCCGTTTGGGGGCCCTTTGTAAATCAAACAGAGACACCACCAGACACGCATCGACTTTGAAGCTTCGCGATGTTGACAGTGCCCAGTTGCTGGAGTCGAAGCCGTATGTAGACTGAATACTGTGATCTCAGCTCCTGCATAATTTACCTAGTCAACATTCATAACTGCACATTACGTATGTATGGGGCCAAGCGCAAGCGTCGACCAACATGTACATATCAGATATAACCCTTCCGACGACGACCAGTTATCGAACTTCCTCGAATCCTTCAATCCCATCGCAGCGATTGGCAAACATTCCCTCAACAGCCGTCGTCGTCGTTGTCCAATCACACAACCATCGTCGGGTAGATGCACAACATACCGCCAATCAACACAAATAAAAAGAAACAAAGCAGCTCAGACCTGAGGTTCGGGCAGGAGGATGTGTAATGGAAGCACTGTGATTGGCCTGCTCGCCATCTCGCTGCGACAGAACGTGGGGAAACCGCTAGTGACCGAATGTTGGAACCGTTTCTTTGGAAAAGTGCATCGTACATATGTACCTACTTAGGTAAGTACTTGCTCTGGGTAGCGCTCAGCCATGTGGGGAGGCAACATAAATGGGCATGTTTTTTTAATTTTTATTTATTTATCCATTATTCGCATGCGACCTATGTAGCCAAATCATAGCGAAAACAAACAGTCTGTTTCCCGTCCGCAGTCCGCGCGAAGACGGCTCGTTGCAAGCTCTCCTTTGCCCTCCACCCAGGCCTGTCCCGAGAGTGATAGAGCGCACCAAGGAAACTACAGAGAAAACGGCAAAGGGAAAGACAAAAGAAATCCGCCCCCAGTATCCTTACTCCTCTCCCGCAGAGACCATGAAGGAGGGCGTGGGAAGGAACAGTGGCTGTCCCTCCCTCGGCGCCCACCTTTTCGGCCTCTTCCTTATGCGGCCTCTCCCGGGGTTTACACTCGGACACCTCACTCGGTGCGTCTTCCTCAGCCGGGGCTAGGGCCCGCCTCCCCACGTCTGTGACGGAGAGCAAGTCCAGAAACACCTGGCTGCACCTCGAGGCTCGCATCGGCGAGGAGGTCCCGGATCTTGAACTGGTCCTTGCTTCTCCCTGTCTCCCTTCGCACCTCTGCCCACAGGATTTTCTGCTGGCGTTTCTAGTGCGGGCAGTACCTAATGGGATATTCCCGCGCCTGGGTCCTCTACGGGCGCCACCAGCATTTGGCTGTGGGTTGGCTCCCCGTCCACTTCAGGCACTGGACGGTTAGACAGTGACCCGTCTTTAGCTGGTAGAAACTCGAGACAAGTCCCTTGGAGCTGCCCGCCACTCGGCTGCTGCTTGGTCGGCAGTTTGTATATACTTCCTGCCAGTCACCCGGCCTGTAGCCCAGCGTTTGGCTTCAACCACTTCTTTTCTGAAATCTTTCGTTTGAGATGCGCAAGGGACCTGGGTAGCCGGCATCTGCCGTGTGCTATACCGATCTAAGAACTGCATATCCCACGAGCACCAGGCTCCTCCGCCGCAAGCTTGGCCCGTTCGTCAGCTTTCTCATTTCCTGGCACACCCTTGTGCGCGGGACACCACCGAATCTCAATGATGTCCGGTCTGTGTGGCTTTCCGCAGTGTCGCGATGTGCTTCCTGGCCTACAGCATATATCTGGCCGGGGCCAGGGTCCTCTGAGGCCATACGCCTTATAGTGACCTGGGCATCCGTGAAAGATCGTGACCCTCTCTGGGATTATCTGTCGCCTTGCAACAGTTTCCGGCGCTCTGGCAAGTGCAGCACACTCCGCATCATAGGCCTCCTGGCTATTCCACACGACCGAATATCCAGCTGCGCCACTGTCGAACCGTGACCCATCCGTAAATATGGTGAGCCCAGGTCGTGTCACCGCCTTGGCTCCAGACTCGTCCTCTTGTAGCATGTCAGCATCCCTGGTCTCCGGCTCCTCCAGCAGGAATGTGCTCTCTGTCCTGCCTGAGCTGTCGAGAACGTGCTCCAGCCGTTGTCCGATGCTCGGGGTGGCACCTATAACCTCTCTAGCCTGGTCACTCTGTGGCAGGCTGAGCAGCTGCAGTCCGAACCGTCTCTGTCTGTTTTCCAGCTGGGCGACCACTGGTTTGAGCCCGGACTCCATCATCAGCGCCCTGAGATTGGGTGTCCGGAAGCAGCCAGTAAGTGCCCTGGCTTCCTGGCGAACCAGCAGCCGTAATTCGTCGGCCTGTCTGATGGTCCCCCCGGGTCTGATCGCCTTTCCACCAGAGTTCTGAGCCGAACATAGCGACTGACTGGACGCAAGCCGTCAAGACCTTCCGGGCAATCAACCGGCGAGAGGCCCATTTGCCCTGTAAGCCAGCGGAGCCGGTTCTTGGCATTCCTTCCCTTCTTCAGCCTGATGGCGTGGCGCTCTTTTAGAGTGAGGTGGGAGTCCAGCCAGACTCCGAGCCAGCTGTCGCTTCCTTGTTGAAGGTGGTGCATTCTTGTCGGCAACCTTGATAGTTGCTACCGGCACAGTTCTCTTGTGAAAGAGTGCCGCCTCAGTCTTCCCATGGTTGAATGCAACACCACTGCTGGCTGTTCATTCAAGAGACACCACTGCTGCTTCCGACAACCCGGTTGCTACTGCACGCTCGCCTCTGTCCTCCGCCACCATGCAACACCGCCGACAAAGGAGAGACCTTTAACGCCAGGCACGTTTCTCTCCACTTCGTCGAAGATGCCTGATAGGCAGGTGATAAAGAGGACTGGTACGTACCGCGGGCGAGCCCTGGGGATACCGGTATCCAATGGGTTTGCTTGACCCATTTCGCCAGCACGAGCTTAACCTGTCGCTCCGACATAAGGTAGTGGCTCAGCGGATGAGGCTAGGTCCGGTTCCAGCTCGAGTGCCTCCGTATGTACGTCCGCCCAAGTGCGCCTTACTGACATTATTGAATGCTGACTTGACATCCATGAATAACGCCCCCGCAACCTTCTTTGCTGCCCACGTCTGCTGGGTATGATTCGATTCATAAGAACCGTCGACACAAGACCGCCGCTTGCGGCAGCCGAACTGGCCGTCATGTAGATCATGACCCTTGCTTCACTCCAGATGGTCGGCGACTAGATAGGTGAGCTGCAGCGCTCAACCAGCTTGCTGATCACATTTAAGAGCGAGATGACACGGAGGCACGGATTTTGGAAGGCTTGGACGTGGGGTTGATCATGGGGAGGCAAGTGATTGTCTCGCGGATTCGGTATCCGTACCGGTAAAATCTATGCTGAGAAGAAAGGAGAAGATGGCCGTACTTTTCACAGACGAAAGCGGATCGAAAACCACAGCCTTTCGGAGAAGACGGCCGCAACGCGTGAACTTGGCGTGCTTATCAGACGACTCTTTGTCTAATCGGATCAATCGTGCATCATTAGCGACTAGACTAACTAGACCCCTGCACATCTCTGGGAAGCACTGGTTCTTTTCTACTCATCTGATCCCGTGGTTCCTTCTCCGGCTCGAACTAGAGTACCAGCCAGGACCTCACCACACGCCATACGCGCCTGAAGAATTTGATCACTTCAGAGATCTGGCAGTGGTGCTTTCCGCTCTGCGCTCCGAATCCATAGTTCTGCACGTATAAAAGGAGGGGGCTCCTTCCACTTGCGTAAGTCGATGCATGTTACTCTAAACCCGCTAGACCCTTCTTACAAATTGCACCCGTGATATGTATGTAGCTGCACAATCATGCGACGAGATATCGACTTAACCTAAAAAGCAATAGTTAGTACGGACGTAGGCATTTGCTTTTTCAGCGTTGCTCTTGCTCGCTCTTCAAGATGGTAGATCAGCAGCACAGATACCGTAATGTACCTTGTCACAAACACCACAGTTTGACGGCTCCTGTTTCTTCTTCTACGTTCCCGCTGCCTGCGAAATTTTGAAAGGTCCACGTTGAGAACGTGTGTGTACAAGGCGTCCCATTCTAAGCTTTGTTGGCTTCTACTTCGTACTGGCTTTTTCGACCTCGACTGTTCGTATACATCGATATCAAGACCTGCCTTCGCTTTCGTTTGAGCAGCACAGCGATCTCTTGGAACGATTCGCGATCCTCATATTCACAAATCTGACCCTTCGGAACAATCTACTCGTACGATATCGAATATCCCGTCCACAGTCGCCATGGTGGACTCCGATAACCTCGATCCAACGCCGTGGCGCTACACCGCATTTCCCAACCTCTACCATACCGTAGATTACATGCGTCGAACCGGGCTCTTGGAGTGCAGCTTTGAACTGCCAGCATCCGTCGTCGTAACCAGGGAGACCGTGTTACTTTCCTGGGGCATTTTACTGCGTGGATACACGCGGTCAGATAATGTTGTGTTCGGACTCAACGACGGCGGTTTGGTGCGGGTAGATTTCGAGAACGATAGAATAGAACACCACGACGGCCGGGAAAACGCTAAGGGCGGAAGTCAGAAACTCACGGAGATACGCTTCGCCGCGGACAAGGTACGCCTGTCGTGTTATCGGGTGAAGCGATGGTTTACTGATGCCGTGAAGAAACCGCGAAGACCCACCCAACTTTCCCTACAGGTGGATATTGAAGGCACAAAGGCCTCCGTAACAGCAAGCGAGGAGGTGATCCCTCGAAACCACCTCTGGAGCATCGTGGGCCAGTTTTGCCACATAGTAGCCTCCGCCCCAACGGCACCCAATCAACGAGTACCGCCGTTCCCATTAGAGCCCATTCAGGTTCGATATGCGGAATCTTGTAGTCCCTCCCCAGACGGCTGTGCATCGCTGTCGGTCTTAAATCCTGGTCCCGTCCAGCTTCCCGGGCCCAGTTTACTGCACGAGCTGCTGCGGCGCGAGCATTGTGCTCCCGAAGGAGGCAACGCGATCGAGTTTCTGAACGCGGATGGGACGACGACAGAGTTGTCGTATGGGCGGCTTCATTCTCTGTCGGATAGACTCGCCCGGACGATAGCCGGTGCCCTCGAACTATCATCTGGGCGGAAGACTGTGCCGGTATTACTGCAGCAATCTCCAGAGCTCTATGTAGCTCTCCTCGCGATATTGAAAGCTGGCGCGGCCTTCGTGCCACTGCATCTTGATGCGCCCGAAGAAAGGATACGGTTCGTGGTCGGCGACGTTGAGGCCGGCGCGATCATCACAAATGCCGATTTGGGTGGAGTTTTTGATGCGCCGAAGATGCCCGAGGTTATTATCGTGGACGATAGCACGCTGCAGTCTTCCGACGGAGAAAACGCTCCGGTTGTCTCACTGCTGCCGATATCTCCCACAGACGCGGCGTATATCATGTACACTTCCGGCTCCACCGGCAAACCTAAAGGCGTCACCATATCCCACCTCGCTGCTTCGCAAAGCTTTCTCGCACATGACCGCCACATCCCATCCTTTCAGCGCTTCCTTCAGTTCGCCGCGCCGACCTTCGATGTCTCAGTATTCGACACATTTTTCCCCCTGTTTCGTGGCTGCACGCTGGTCGGCTGCGATCGCGCCCGCCTACTCGCCGATCTCCCGGCTGCCATAAACCGTCTCTCCGTCGATGCAGCAGAACTCACCCCCACCGTCGCCGGTGGCCTGCTCATCAATCGCGCTGCGGTCCCCGGCCTGAATGCCCTCTTGACCATCGGAGAGATGCTCACACGTCCTGTGATATCCTCATTCGGCGGTGGACTGTTGCACGGAATGTACGGGCCCACCGAAGCCGCAATACATTGTACCATTGCAGTTGACTTCGTCGCAGACGCGAAAGTCAGCGATATCGGTGTGCCATTGGACACCGTTTCTGCGTTTGTCTTGGCTGCTGAGAGGGACGACGTCGAAATATTGCCGGTGGGATGGATGGGTGAGCTAGCGGTTGGAGGATGGCAGCTTGCTGACGGGTATCTTAACCGCCCGGATCTTACAAAGGCAGCGTTTGTGGACTCTCCCGAATGGGGTAGACTCTACCGGACTGGCGATCGCGCTAGAATTCTGCCATCTGGAAGGATTGAATGTTTAGGTCGGATCTCAGAGGGACAGGTCAAACTTCGTGGCCAACGGGTGGAGCTGGGAGAGGTCGAGGAAGCAGTGTTAAAGTCGCCGGGAGTGCACATGGCTGTTGCGTCGGTTGTGGATGGAAGTTTGGTGGTATATGTGTCTGCGCCTCCCGAGAACGCAGATAAACAAGAAATCAGGCAGGTATGCCGCCAGTGGCTACCAGGCTTTATGATTCCTTCCGATTTGGTCATCTACGAACACTTGCCGAGGCTGCCGAGTGGGAAGGTGGACCGAAAATTGCTGGATAAAGAGTTCTCTGAGCGAGGGCCCGGGGATCCGAAAGACGAAGGGAGCGATGCCTTGAGCGGGCCGGAAAGAGTTGTTGCTCGCACCGTCGAGGAGCTACTCGGACGACGCCCTCGACGAGAAGATAGTCTAGTGTCTCTGGGCCTCGATTCGATGCAAGCAATCCGTCTCGCCTCGCGTCTCCGGGTTTCCGGTCTCCAGGTGGAAGTAGTGGACATTGTGAAGCTGGATACAATCGCGGGTATCGTCTCTAAAACTGCTCCTCTTAGTGGCATGAACTCTGCAGCTCACCGCGAGCGCTACAACGCCGTCCGTGAAGCTGGTCTCAGCGGGATACCCATTCCTCTGCGAGACGACGTCGAGGATATAATACCGTGCACGCTGCTACAGGAGTCGATGATCGCAGAGACAGCAAGGAACGCAAGCGCATACTGCAATTGGATACTCCTCGAGCTGCCATTTGGAACGCCATCGGTTGTGATCGAGGCGGCATTTAGGGCTGTGGTCGAACGCCATGAAATCCTACGGACGGGATTTGTTGGGATCGATGGTGGATTCGCTCAAGTGATCTGGAAAACGGCCCGGGAGGGACAGTTCGGATTGGTGGATTCCATACAGTCGAACTGGGAAGTATCGCTTAGCGGTATGATGGAACCGCCATTTTCGGGTACTTTACTGATCGCCAGGAATGGAGATAAAAGACTGGGCATTCGGGTTCATCATGCGCTGTACGATGGGTGGTCTTGGGATCACATCATGTCTGATTTCCAACGTCTTCTGACGGGCCAGGAACCAGCACCAGGCCACATTTCGCAGTACCGAAATGTCGTCGACTGGGAATTATCCCGTTCTAAGGAATCTATCCAGTCGGCGAGACAATTTTGGAAGTCTAAACTCGAAGGCGCTGGCGAGACCAGATTGCCTAGCTTCCACAGCCACACCTCCGTCCAACTTGGTGTCTCAGTTCAAGGGCTGAACTCCACAGTGTCTCACTCGAAACTCGAGGAGTCGGCCCGAAGCATCGGGGTCTCGGCGCAAGCCTTCGTCCAGGCTGCCTGGTCCTGTATTCTGAGCTCTTACGTCGGTAACGAAGACGTCGTTTTCGGTACCGTAACGTCGGGCAGGACCATTCCCGTCGATGGGATTGAGGCCATTATCGGGCCGACCATACTTACACTCCCTGTTAGAGTCAATGCTACGCTCTCAACGGATATACGTACAATACTACGGGAGGTCCAAAAGTTCAATATGGATGTGATGGAGCATCCAGAATTGGGCTTACGGGAAGTGCGGAAGGTGTGTGGATCTGATGGGTGGTTTGATTCTTTGATTGCTTGGCAGCAGAATGCGGTTGAGAAGGAGGGATGTGGATTGAAGACGATTGAGAGTAGGGATAAGCTTGAGGTAAGCTGAGCGGTCTTCCTGAGTCTGGAAACAACTGCTTAATGACCCTATCTAGTTTTCGCTGTTGATTGAGGTTGAGCCTATCGGCAACAATGTTCTCTTTCGGGCCACATACAATGAGGGGATCCTTCCAGCTGAGCAGGTTTCAATCATGCTACAACAGATGGACTGCTTCATCCGCGGCATGATTATGGACCCGGACCAACCGCTGAAGGCTCTCATTGCGGGCCTACCGCTCAAGGAGCAGGTTCTCTCCCTTGCTAATCCTTATCCTTCCGTGACTCCGCAGCCCTCAGCACGGACGCTCAGCACGATCTTTGAAGAATCCGTTATAAATCATTCCTCGGCCCTCGCCCTCGAGATGGCATCCGATATCCTTGACGGTGTAGCGACAACAGAGACACTGACCTACTCCGAACTCAACTCGGCTGCAAATAGACTTGCGCGAGAATTGGTTCTTCGGGGAACCCTGCCGGATGAACTTGTGGCGGTCTGTATGGAGAAATCTATCAACTGCTATGTCTCGATCCTGGCAACGGTGAAAGCTGGGGCTGGGTACCTTCCGTTGACGCCGGAGACTCCAGTGGAGCGTGTAAGGCAGATTTTAAGCAAAGCGGAAACGAAAATTTTTCTGGCGACAAGGAATGTCATCGAGAGAATTGGACCGATGGAGGGATTGGATATGGTTGATGCCGACAGTGTTGACTTGTCAGTCCACAGTTCCGAAAACTTGGGAATCGAGGTATCCTCAAAAACCCTTGCATATGCAGTCTTCACCTCCGGCAGCACTGGAGCACCTAAGGGAGTGCTAGTGGAACACGAACAAGCTGTTGGCAACCTCGACGTTCTCGCAGAAATCTATCCCACAGCAGTCGGCAAGCGAATGCTTCAATTCTGCAATATCGCCTTCGACGTTTCCGTGTTCGAGATCTTCTTCGCTTGGCATAGGGGGATGGTTCTCTGCTCGGCGACCAAAGACGTGTTGCTCCGTGATATGGAGGCCGCCGTGAATGCACTGCAAGTTACCCATCTTTCTATGACGCCCACCGTCGCCGCCCTCCTAAAACCGGATAACGTCCCGAATGTTGAGTTTTTGGTTACATCTGGCGAAGCGGTGACGAAAAAAGTATTCCACGATTGGGCCGGTCGCGGCCTCTATCAAGGCTACGGCCCCAGCGAAACAACGAACATCTGCACCGTCAACCCACGGGTCCAGAGGACCCACGGCATCTCCAGCATTGGCCCTCCGTTCGCCAATACCTCCGCCTTCGTCGTTGCCGCGGACCATGAAGAAATTCTGTTGCTCCCCCGCGGGGCGGTGGGCGAGCTTGTATTCGGCGGCGAACAGGTGTGTCGTGGCTATCTCAAGATGGAGGAGCTCACGACAACGAAATTTGTTACCCACCCTGAGTTTGGGAGGGTTTACAGAAGCGGTGATATGGGACGGCTGCTACCGGGTGACGAGATTGTATTTGTGGCCAGAAAGGATGATCAAGTTAAAATACGCGGGAACAGGATCGAGCTGGGGGAGATCAATTCTGTGCTGCTTAGGGATCGGGAGATGATACGGGATGCAGTTACCTTGGCGATCGGGAAGGAAAGGGGGGCAAGACTGGTGGCGTTCGTTGTTCCGAATGAACGTAAGAAGGCCGAGTTTGAGGTTGTGGCAGGAGGCGATGTTAAAGACACCATCACGACACTCTTTCAACGACTCGAGGCGTTTGTTCCCGCGTACATGGTCCCCATCGCCATCGTATCGGTGTCGACAATCCCTATGACGGTCCAAGGGAAGACGGATAAGAGGCTACTTGAGCAGACGTTTTTGGAGCTGGACGGGGCGCTGCTGGATGAATTTTCAGCTGGTGGCGGTGGTGCCACAGGTGATTGGACCGAAGCCGAACGCGCTGTTGCAGAAATCGTTGCTCAGGTCTCTCACGCGGACATCAACACCGTCGGCCGGAATACTTCGATATTCACTCTCGGACTGGACTCGATCTCTGCGATTACCTTGTCCAGAAAACTCCAGAGTGCGAAGTTTGGACGACTAGATGTTACCCAGATCATGAAGAACCACACTGTTTCTGCGTTGGCAAATCTTCTAGGACACGAACAAGGAAAGCACCAAAGTCTCAGCGATGAACACTCAGGCGCTGTGGCACTGAAGAAGTTCTCCACCTCTGTGCGAGAAGAGGTGTTGGGCCAGCTGCCCTATTCCGCAGACCAAATTGTCAAAATCCTACCTTGCACTCCATTACAGGAAGCAACACTGAGTACCCAGAAGGACGCAGATCCACGAGATCACTACAACCACACCATTCTCAGCCTTTACGTGGAGCCACGGAGATTAGAGAAGGCATGGAATATTGTGGCTAAAGCACACGAGATACTGAGAACTTGTTTTGCGCTCACGAGTCATCATAAACACGCATTCGCGCAGATTGTGGTAAGAGGGCATTCAGTTCCATGGCTCGAGCGCACATATTCCTCAGAAGACGAAATTTCGGACGCCATCGAAGCCCATCTATCTGTCGTTGGAGAGCCGCAAGATTTCACAAGGCCGCCCTACATGTTTGGTGTGTTCATATCGCCTGCTAAATCTACGCTGGTCATGTCATTCCACCACTCCCTCTACGACGGTTTCGCGATGGAGCTGTTACTAGATGACGTTCAACGCGCCTATGCCGGGACAGAACTGCCGTTGAGAACACCCTTCGACTCATACTTGGAATACATGGAGACCGTCGATCTCAGCCACGCAGACAAATTCTGGAAGGAACAGCTCTCTGGTCTGCTGCCAAGTTCGTTTCCAGACCTGACTGGCGCGACCAATTCTGTGCGAAAACAACTCGACGGGATGGCGTCGCGGCGGATCTCATGCTCCCGGGATCTGTCGACGATCAGTGATACCTGTAGAAGCCTGTCAGTCTCTCTGTTGTCCTTGGGTCAGAGCACATGGGCACGCTTGCTCGCCGCATACACCGGCGACTCGGACATATGCTTCGGCAATGTCGTCAGCGGCCGAACGATCCCCGTGGATGGCGTGGAATCGATTGTCGCACCATGCTTCAATACGGTGCCAGTGAGAGTGCGAGTTTCTGAGAGCGCTACTACGAGAGAAGTCATGATGGAGCTGCAGGATAGGAATGCGGACGTTATGACGTTCCAACTGACGCCGTTGAGGAGAATCATGAATGCCCTGGCCACGGAGGGGGGGCGACTTTTCGATACACTTTTCATCATGCAGCGGGGACGGGAGAGCATAAGGGAGATGTGGCAGGTGGAAGATGAGAAAGGAAAGATGGATTTTTCCGTCGTGGTCGAGTTGGCACCAAGTCCGAACAGGAACAAGCTGGAGATCACCATGCACTTCCGTCGGTATGTTTCGAATCCTCTGTTTGACGAGACGGCGGTACTGACGTTCCGAAGCGATACGATACTTGACGAACATATCAGCGTCCTCTTACGGCAGTTTGACCATACACTGGTGTCCACTCTAGATAATGCGGAGGGCCAGGCACTAGACTTTTCATTCCTTCCTGCTGACCTTGTGTCACAAGCAAACCCTCGGCCAAGTCCCCTCAAATCAGCAGGAGATGGTCTGCTCCACTCGGAATTTGAGCGCAACGCCAAAGAGCAGCCAGGCCGCATTGCATTGCAATATTTAGCAGATGATGGTTCCCTCACCAGCCTCACGTTCGGACAACTCAACGATCGGGCAAACTTTGTTGCGAACCACATTATTTCGCTTGGTGTTTCCCGAGAGGAAGCAATTCCGCTGTGTATTCCCAAATCTCCTTTGTTCTACATCTGTGTTCTGGCTGTGCTGAAGGCGGGCTGTTCGTTCACCCCTATTGACCTTAGTTTGCCCTTGAAAAGGCGAGAGTTCATGGTTACAGAGCTGCAGGCTAGAATCGTCGTCGGCGTAGCCAACGATCTCGTGGGTGTCCAGGCCGTCGATGTTGAACAGCTACTTTCCAGCTATGATACTTTTACCAGCACAGCTAATCCGGTAATACCGGATCTAACACCTCGTTCCCTTGCCTACCGAATTTACACCTCCGGTTCAACAGGCTTGCCAAAAGCCGTCTCAATCGAGCACCGTAATGCAGTCCAGACCTTGCTCGCCTCAAAGGTTCTCATCCGCTGGGAGCCCTCATCACGGCTCCTCCAGTTTGCCGCCACCACCTTCGATATGTGTTACTACGACATTTTCATGGCATGGAGCTACGGGTTTACGTTGTGCTCTGCTGCAGCTAAGTACCTCCTTGGTGAGTTGGGCGCAACAGTACGGCAGCTGCAAATAACGATGCTGGATTTGACGCCAACGGTGGCGTGTACGCTCTCCGCTCGGGATATCCCTGGTGTAGAGTTTCTCTACTGCATCGGCGAGGCTATGCCCCAGAAACTGGCGGATACGTGGGAAGGCCAATGCGTCAATTCGTATGGCCCTACTGAGGCGGCGATGTGCTGTACTATCACTCCAGTGGCGCGTGACATCAAGGCAAGCAATATTGGACGGCCGTTCGAGACGACAACGTTTGTAGTCTTACACCCCAACGGAACGGGAATGGCCCCACTTTTCGGCAGCGGCGAACTCTGTGTCGGCGGTTCCCAGGTCGCCAGAGAATACCACAACAATCCCACGCTCACAAGCACTCGTTTCATTGATTTCCATGGCGCGGTGCTCTACCGCACCGGCGATATCGTCCGCCAGCTTGCGGACGGCACCTTCGAGTTCATCGGTCGCGCGGACGACCAAATCAAGATTCGCGGACTCCGAGTGGAGCTTGAGGAGATTAACGCCGTCTTGAGCCGTCACGAGAATGTGAAGGATGTAGCTACGCTCGTGCTAAGGCATGGTGTGGAGGGGAAGGAGCAATTGGTAGCGTTTCTTGCGGTGAATGGGAGGCAGCAGCACAGTTGCGCCCCGCCAGTGGTTCAGACGGCCTACGAAGGTCTGGTCATGGGAGTTCGGATATACGCAAAAACTATGCTCCCTCGCTACATGATCCCCACCGTCATCCTGGTAGTTGATCACATCCCCCTCTCTGCTGCGGGAAAGACCAACAAGCGAGCACTTGAGGAGCTATTCCGTGGGAAAGACGTTACTGCGTTTTCTCACTCGCACAAACGGGGGAATGAAACCTGGTCGGAGAAGGATTTGAAGATCCGGGAGGTGTTTGCCCAGATTTCGAGGGTGCCAGAGGAACACATTAGCAGGGCGACAACGATATATGAAATTGGCTTGGACAGCATCAGTACCGCGCAAGTTGCGAGGAGACTCGGGAGGGTAGGGTTGAAGGTGGGAGTGTTGGATATCTTGGAGGTTTGGTTTCTTAAGAGTCTCCAGGAGGGTTTTGTGCTGACGTAAATCCAACAGAGACCTTCGATCGAGTTGCTCTCCGACGTCGTCTTGGAGAAAACCGAAGAAACCGAAACCGGTGGGAAATCCAGCCTCGTTCATGTTTTCCAGAACAAATTCCTGCCCATTATCGTAGCCGAGCGAAGCCTCGGCACCGCCTCTATTTCCGGTGTCTTCCCATGTACAGCAGTGCAGGAGGGCATGATCTCGCAATTCTTGCAATCGCATGGAAAGCTATACTTCAACCATACGTTGATGAGGCTCCCCGTCGACTGCGATGAAGAAAGGCTCATGGCTGCCTGGAACTCGGTTTTCGCGGCTTGCGACATTCTCCGTTCTGGATTTGTGGGTGTTGATGACGACCTCCACACATTTGCCACCATCACGTACCAGCGGGGGTGCATCGAATTGCCGTGGAGTAACTTTGAGAGTGTGGTTGATTTGCACGACTTCGTCGAGAAGCAGAAATGGGTTGCTGCGGAAACAGCCATGAAGAAGCTCCATCTTCCGCCCTGGCAATTGGTGTTCTTCAAGAGAGCCTCGGACGAGGGTTACCTCCTTTTCTCGGGGCACCATGCGCTTTACGATGCCAGCTCCCTCCAGATTATTTTCGGGAATGTATCGGCGGCCTACAACGGCACTAAAACGTCTGAGAGCCTACATTTCCTTCCCGCCCTAGAATCTATACTCTCGCACTCCCTCGATTCACAGACCGTCGAGAGGGATCGTGCCTTCTGGCAGAAAGAATTAGAGGGGAGTAATATTACTCGTCTTCCAAACCTGTGCCCCCTTCGGAACTTGGATACAGGCTATCATGTTAAAGAGCTTTCTTCTTCCTGGAAACTATCCTCCCTCGAGGCCGCCTGTCAAACCCTCGGTATATCGCTTCACTCCGCCGGCCAAGCAGCATGGGCACGAGTGCTTTCCGCCTACACTGGTGAAGCCGCACCCACCCTCGGCCTGGTTCTCTCTGGCCGCACCGGCCTGTCTGCCAGTGGCATGGTCTTTCCCTGCTTAGTCACACTCCCGTCAGTTTGCAACCTGCAAGACAGGAGCAACCATCAACTGGCGCGCGAGATCCAGGCGTCCAATGCCCGTGCTCTGAAGCATCAGCATACGCCGCTCAAATCGCTACAACGATGGCTTGAGCACCCTAATGAGAGTTTCTTCGACTCTATATTCGTATACCAAAAAACCGAAGGAGACGAAAATGAGTTGCCGTGGGAAATCATCGCCGAGGAAGCAGCGGTGGATTATACCTTTTCCCTGGAGATCGTGCCGAAGCTGAAGGAAGATCACTTGCTGGTGCGGACGACTGCACGGGATTCGCATATTCCGGCGCAACAAACAGATTTGCTGATAAGGCAGTTCGAGGAGGCATTACTGGATATTCTCAAGAACCCTCAAGGCAGCTCGATGGATCTTTCAAGCATGCCGACCGAGCTGCTTTCCATCACCCCCGCCAAGGTAGCGGAAATCCCTGGGGAAGTGTCACTCCTCCATGACTTTGTCCAACGCGGCGCATCCAAACATCCTAATAGTCCTGCACTGGAGTTCACAACATCCATCAGCGACTCCTCCATCACAAAGCAGACATGGACATACAGCGAACTCGACTGTCAGGGGAACAGAATCGCCAACTTCATTATTTCCATGGGCATAAATGCAGGATCAATCGTCGGAATCTGCTTCGACAAACACCCCGCGGCGTCGTTCGCAATCCTGGGAATTCTGAAAGCGGGCTGTGCGTATGTTGCCATAGACCCTACTGCTCCGATAGATCGGAAGGCGTTCATAGTGAAAGACTCGAACGCAGCGGCTGTGTTCACTCTAGACATGTACCGCTCCGAACTTCAAAACGCCCTGGAGGTTCCAGTTATCTCCGCAGATGGCGATTCCTGCATCACTACGATATCTTCTGTCGCTCCCTTAATCCCTAGACTCACAGGAGAGAGCTTATGCTACTGCCTCTACACCTCTGGCACAACCGGCCTTCCCAAGGGCTGTCTACTTACACACACAAACGCGGTGCAAGCCATGTACGCCTTCCAGCGTCTCTTTGCACCACGCTGGGACAGCAGTTCACGGTGGCTACAGTTCGCAAGTTTTCATTTCGACGTGAGTGTACTGGAGCAGTTTTGGAGCTGGAGCGTGGGAATATGCGTTGTGGCGGCGCCGAGGGATGTTATCTTCCAGGATCTACCGGGGACGATAAAGAGGCTGCGCATCACGCATTTGGATCTGACCCCCAGCCTTGCGGGACTGCTCACGCCGGAAGACTGTCCGGACCTTTGTAGAGGCGTGTTCATCACTGGCGGCGAGGCTTTAAAGCAGGATATTTTGGATGTATGGGGCGAGACCGGAGTGATTTACAATGGGTATCTATCTTCCTACCTCCCTGTGAATGCTGCAAGGGATCCTGACGGATTCGATTCAGGTACGGCCCCACGGAGGTAACCATCGGGATGACGATGTGTCCGCGCGTCCCGGCGAACGGCAAGCCGTCTAACATCGGCCCGCAATTCGATAATGTCGGCACATATGTTCTCCAGCCAGGAACATCGACTCCCGTACCCCGCGGTGGCATCGGTGAGCTGTGTGCATCCGGCAAACTTGTCGGCCGCGGCTACCTCAACCGCCAGGAACTCACAGCGAAAGCCTTCCCGACGTTCAACGGCGAGAAAATATACCGTACCGGAGATTTGGTGCGGATCCTGTATGACGGCACCTTCGATTTCCAAGGGAGGAAGGATGACCAGGTGAAGCTGAGGGGGCAGAGATTGGAGATTGGGGAGATCAATGAGGTCATCAAGAAGGCGCATAAATCGGTAGAGGCCGTTATGACGCTCGTGCTGAAGCACCCAAAGCAGCAGAAGGATCAGCTGGTTTCGTTCTTTGTTGTGCGGGGAGAAGCTCCCGGGGCGACGAAGCCAAAGATCTGCTGCGATAGAGACAGTGCGGCTTTGATCCCGAAGCTGGTGGACGCCTGCAAGAGGAAGCTGTCTACGTACATGGTGCCCACTCACTTCCTGCCAGTGTCGCATATGCCACTGTCTATCAACAACAAGGTAGACAACAAAATCCTCAAAGCGTTGTATCAAGACACCACGCTCGATGCGCTGCAGCAGCTTTCCAGAAGGGATGAAGACGGTGACAGCGCATGGACAGGCTCCGAGCAACGGTTACGCACAGTGCTTGTTGAGATGACGAAGCTGAAAGCCTCAGAGATCAAGCGCTCATCCACCATCTTTGAACTAGGATTAGACTCCGTCTCTGTTGTGGGACTCGCTCGACGTCTAAAGAAGAAGGGATTTGCAACTGCCACACCGTCGCTTATAATGCAGAATCCATCAGTCTCCCAGATCGCCAGTGCACTATCCCAGGCGGGCAACCCCGGGACGGAAGGGGAATCTGCTCGATTCGAGGCAGCTAAACAACGGATTGTTGCGTTCGCGAATAAGAATTCGTTTGGTATCACTGAGCGCCTGAGGTTACAGCCGGAGGGTATCGAGCGTATCATGCCCTGCACACCGCTCCAAGAGGGAATGATTGCGAGGTTTTTGGACTCGGAGGCGCCGCTCTACTATAACTCGTTTCCCATGGTTCTGGGCGCACGAGCCGATTTGGAGAAGCTCCATGAAGCATGGAGGACCGTTGTCGCGGCTACTGATATTTTACGGACCTGCTTCTGCGAGACACCTGGCGGGTACGCCCAGATTGTCCTCAAGCAGTCGCCGCTCAACTGGGAAGAAACCAGCATCAAGACGGAAGATTTCCAGGACGCAGCGAGCAGCGGTCTCGTGAAGTGCGTAGCACAGAACAGGAATCTCTACTCGCCTCCGTTCACGATCCAGTGTATCCGCACTCCCACAAAACGTGTCCTCTCCCTCAATATCTTCCATGCTCTCTACGATGGAAACAGTCTTCCGCTAATCCTGAGGGATGTCGAGAGCGCATATCACGGAGCTTTCCATCCAAGACCGTCACAATTCACAGACGTGGTCGCACATATTCTGAGTACTGATCTCGAACTTGCCCGAGAGTTCTGGAAGGAGCATGTCAAACCCTCGAAGCCACTAGAAATTGATCAACTCCGCGCCAAAGCGGGCAGCCAGGCATCAGCTGACCACGTGGAACAACTGATACTGGATCTTAGCATCGACGGACTAGACAAGCTCTGTGGGCGGCTTCAATGCACACACCAATCAATCTTCCAGGCCGCGTGGGCCTCTGCGTTGTCTCCCTACTGCGGCCCTACCGTCTCCCTTGGTCTCGTGGTATCAGGCCGTAGCCTCCCGCTCGACAACATCGAGCGCACTATCGGGCCTACGTTCAATACTATCCCAGCGTCTTTTGACGTCGCGGACGCGGCTACGTGGAAAGCCCTCATAGGGGCCATTCACAGTTTCAATTCGGCATCGATACCCTACCATCACACGCCGTTGAGGCTAATACAGAAGTGGATGAAGAGGACTGGGGAACCACTGTTTGAGACGCTCTTTGTGTTCCAGAAGGATACCGAGGGCGTGGAGGAGGGCGGAGGGCTGTGGAAACTGGTTCCTGGGAAGACGATGGCGGATGTAAGTACCCCTTCCTCAGGATCGGGGGGTTTAGATTGGGCTAATTGTGGATAGTACCCACTCGCCCTAGAGGTTGTACAGTGTGCCAGGGGGAAGGTTACGTTGACAATCGTTGCCAAAGTAGAATTTTCTCGGGAGAAGGTGGTGGAGCTTCTGCGGAACGTTGCCGGGAATCTCCGGGACATAGTTGCGGACCCTGAACGGAAGCCACTGTCGCCTGCTCTCCGATCGAATGAACCGCAAGAGGAAGATCATGTCGGTCGCGCTCATCCGGCCGCCAGGGAACAGAGCTTCGACTGGACCCCGCAGGCAAAGAGCATGCGCAAAACCATAGCCGAGCTAGCAGAAGTCGCCGAGTCCGAGGTCTCCGCCGATGTGTCCATCCTAGAGCTCGGTCTCGACAGTATTGAAGCCATCAAGCTGTCCTCGCGACTGCGCCAGGGTGGAATTGAGATCTCGGTTAGCAGCATCATGCGCAACACAACAATCAGGAAGTTGCTCAAGGCTCTCGACACTACTACTCCAGCCATTCCTTCCGCGAAGACGAATACGCTTGCAGAGTTTGAGCACGCGATGAGGCAGAATATGCCACATCTCAGCGCCAGTTCCACCGTGTACCCTGTGACACCGCTACAGGAAGCAATGATCGCCGAGACGCTGGCTTCAGGATATACTCGCTACTTCAATCATGATGTTCTGAAGCTCGAAGAATGGGTTGATATCGACCGCCTCAGGGCTGCCTGGTCAGCCGTAACCAAGAACAACGACATCCTGCGCGTGTTCTTCGTATCCACGGAAGGCATAGACGTTCGCCAAGCCTACGGCCAGATTGTCCGCGCATACACAGACTTCTCCTGTCACTGGGAGGTGCTTCAGGTGCCGACCGAAGACGCCGTAGAAGATGCAATCGAGTCTACTATGGAACGAGTGACAGATAATGCTGACTTACAGACCGAACCGCCGGTCTATGTCACGGTGTTGAAAGCGCCGAAATCTACGCATATAGTGCTCTCGCTGTCGCACGCACTGTATGACGGCTGGTCCATTGGGCTCCTCCACGACGATGTGAGACGGGCGTACTTCCATGCAAATACCTCTCGGCCTTCCCCGCGATTGATGATCGAGAAGATCGTTGACACAGATATCGAGGAGTCCAGGCGGTTCTGGAGCCAAAAGCTGAACGGAGTGGTTCCCTCTCGTCTGCCGGCCTCGGCGTTCTCGCCAACCGCACAAACGGAACGAGCAGAATTGGTCTCCGCCATTTCATTCGCCGAGGTTCGCGCCTTCTCCAAGGCAATCGGAGCCACTCTACAAACGCTCGGCCAGACGTGTTGGGCGCTCGTGCTAGCCTACTGCCTCGGAGAAACGGATGTGGTGTTTGGAAGCGTGCTCTCCGGCCGAGACTTTGACGGTGCAGACGAGGTCATATTTCCGGCTATGAACACGACGCCTGTACGCGCGATCCTTCACGGCTCGTATAACGAGTTGCTGGCATACATGCAAGAGAATGGAGCGGAGACTCTTCGGCATCAACATACCCCGCTAAGGGAGATTCAACGGTTGGTTAGCGGTGGGAGCGCGAGGCTGTTCGATACTATCTTTTTGTGCCAGCGGTCACAGGAGTCCGGGGATGGGGAAGGGATCCTGTACAGATCTGTTGGAGGGTCATCCGACGTCGAATACAGCATCGCAGTGGAAATGGAGCGCGGCGGCGACACCATCACGTGGCGCAGTGCTTGCAAATCCACGTCTGACGAGGGAAGCCGTCTCCTTGAGCTGCTAGACTCCTTGCTCGCGCACATGGTTCGAAATCCGGAACATCCTGCGATAACCTATGCCGAGAACGGCTTGGTCTTTGGGAACCTCCCGGTTGTGCCGCGACGGTCGCAGCCGGTGCTGAACGGAATGAGGGTGGACTTGGATGACGTCGCTGATGCCTTGAAGGCTGTTTCGTCAGAGGTGGAAGACTGTGCTGCCATTGTGGCTGTCGATGCGGGGAGGGATGTCTTGGTGGCTTTTGTGCGTGGTGACGTTGCCAATGCGGTTCCGAAGGCGATAGCGGCGGCGAATCAGGCATTGCCGTACTGGAGTGTTCCCTCATACGTCGTAGCCATCGACAACATACCGTTCGCTGGACCCAAGGTCGACAGAGAAGAGTTGCTAGCCAGGTTCGAGTGTCTTCCAGATAGACAACAGTACCGAGTCGAGCAACAGCAGACCGGCGAGTGGTCTCTCCTGGAACGCAAAATCCGGGCTGTCCTTTCGAAGGTATCTGGTCTCCCTGAGGATGAGATACAACGCGCGCAGACAATCTTCCATCTCGGCCTTGACTCGATCAGCGCTATCCGGCTGGCGTCGGACCTGCACAAGGAGAACATCCACCTGAAGGTCGCCGATATCCTCCGGGAAGCAACCATCCAGCGCATGGCAGCTTTCTCTCTCGAGACGGAGGCCAACGGAGTGGCTGCCGCACCATCAATCGACCATACGGCTGTCCTCCAAAAGTCTCTAGCCGGACTAGACATGTCCAAGTGTCTTTCCGGAATCCCACCGGAGCAGATCGGCGCGGTCTTTCCCGTCGCAGCTGGGCAGCTTTACATGTTGGAGGCATGGAAGAGTTCCAACCGGACCCTCTTCATGCCAACATTCACCTTCAAGTGTGCACGGATAGAGCTCTCGCGGACGCTGCACGCATGGGAGGCGCTAGTGCAACAGGAGGCGGTGCTCCGCACGATATTCCGCACCACCGGGAACGAGAAAATGCCGTTCGTCCAGATCGTCCTCAAGACACCTCCACCGCAGTGTGACTGGTCGGAGTCATCGCAGCCGCTGGATCCCACGTTCCTGCGCTTCACCAAAGCCCGCGAGCAGGAGAAAGTCCCCGACATGAACCTGCCGCCGGTGAGACTGTGCGTGCACAACACGCCCACTGAGACGGCCCTGTTCCTGACGATCCACCATGCGCTCTACGACGGAGTCAGTCTCCCGCTACTCCTCGCGCGGCTGGGCTCGCTGCTAGAACGGCACCCCGGGAAATCGCGCGTGCAGCCGCCGGATCCCGAGGGTCCCAAGTTCGTGGAGTACCTGGCCCTCGCCCAGAGTCAGAACACCGACAAACAGCGCGAGTTCTGGAGCGAGTATCTCGCCGACGCGAAGTCGACGCTGGTGCGGAAGCAACCCACGACGCGGACAACCGCCCGCTCGTCCGAATACCGCCCAGGCGCGATCGCCAGCGCCTCCGACTTGGAGCTCCGCTGCCGCACGTGGGGCGTCTCCCTCCACGCCGTGTTCATCGCTGCGTTCGCACGGGCCGTGTCTCGACGCTTGGGCGCGGCCGACGAGATCACAATCGGGATCTACCTCTCGAACCGGAATCTGCCCATCCCCGGGCTCTCGGACATGGCCTCGCCGACGCTCAACATCGCCCCCCTCCGGGTCCTCGCGCCCGGGGCGTCAAGCCTCCTCGACCTGGCGAGGGGCGTGCAGCGGGACCTCGTCGCCATCGGCAACGCCCAGAACGCGGTCGTGGATCTGAAGCAGATACAGAGGTGGACGGGCGTCAGGGTGGACGCGTTCTTTAATTTTGTGAAAACGCACGGTCACACGCGGAGAGGCGGCAGTCGCGGCGGAGTCGTGCTCGAGGAGCTGGAGGTCGGCGAGGAAGTGGGAAGCGAGGTGCAGGCTCCGAGGCGCGCGGGAGACACGGTCGGGATGTACCGCGGACTCATGCCCGGGCTTCTGAGGAGATTCCTGCCCGCGGCGGTGCTGAGGGTGCTGGGGTACCTGCTGTGGTTCTTGGGACTGCGCCCCGGGACGGGCAGGCGCACGACGAGCAGGGCGCCGGCCGACATCAAGGTACGTCGCGGCCTGCATTCCACGCTCCCAGGCCCGCTGGATGCTGACGAGCAGAAGACGAATCTCGACTTTGAAGTGGCGGTCCGCAACGGCCGCGTCGACGTTGGTGCGTTCGCGTCCGCGGCGGACGTGTGCGATGGCCTGGTGGAGGAGGTGGTGGAGGCGGTGCAGGGGTGTAGTGGGGCCACCTGAGCGGCTGGTAGATATGTGGTTTGCATCTGGTTTTGTTTGTTTTAGCATCTGTTTTATGTTTTTGTATACTTGCATAGCGCTAGCTCTGGGAACACACAAGCACGAGATGTCACTCGCGTGATGAATCAGCGGATTGCTTTGCACATGGGTCGATTACGATCCGCGCACCAGACGCAAGAGGCAAAACAGCCCGTAGAATAAACGCGTCTGTTCGGCAGAATATCATTGTTATTATTTTCTCTCTTTTGAGAGGAATACAGCACGGCTTCTTCCTCGCCGAGCGCACTCATGCGAGTGAGCACTGTGTTCTGCGGGGGGGCTGGGCGAGCGGAGACAGCCGTGCTAACTACCAAGCTAGATATGCAGAGTATGCATAGAGTGGATGTACATATATACATCATAGATGATATATAGATAGTCTGCCCGTGTTCTTACCGCATCGGCTGCCGGCCACGCTGGGAGGGGGGACAGAACCGATGCTGTGATCCCTGCTGGGCCTGGCTGGCTGGCTGGCGGGAACAGGCTGTCGGGACCGGCTTCCACGAGCAGCCAGCCTCCCGGTTTTGTCGAGCGCGTTGGGACAGACCCGACGGCCGCCTATCCTTTTCTGCTGAGCTTGCGCATACACACACGGCTAACTACCGTGCATCGCCGCCCGGCCGCGCTCGTGTGCGTCTGCACCTGTCGGGCGCAGTCCACATTCCGGCTCCTCCTGTAGCTATGCAGCAGCACACAACACGGAGACGGTCGGCAAGCGGGGATGGACAGAGGCGACAGAGCATGTCTCCACCTGCCGACGGGAATCGTTTCCTCGGATGGCCAAAAACGACAGAGCATGTCTCCACCTGCCGACGGGAATCGTTTCCTCGGATGGATGGATGGATGGATGGAGGATGATGGAACGCGCGACGCACGCACGCATGCGTGGGATTGTTTTCTGCGTGTTTCGTTTGCACGGCGAGGAGCCGGAGCGAGAGACGGTCACGCGGACGCATCATCCCCGCCGTGCAGCGGTCCAAGCCGATACGATATGATAGGTCACCGCCGCTATTACGCGATGTCGCGACAGACTCTGACTAGAGTATCTAGCCCAATGCGCTCAGCAACATGCTCGGCTGCGGACGGGAGGGGGGAACAGCGGACTGGGTTTTCCAGCGCCATGGTACCGGGGGGGGGGACGGACGGAGGAGGGGACGGCTCGCTGCGCCATTTTGCAGCCCTGCGCGGGGGAGTGCTTGGCGGCGCGGCGGGGGAAGCGCCGCGCCACTCTGCATCGCACACAGCTACATACTCCTGACGGGGGAGCAGAGAGCGGTGCGGACGGCGCTGTCGTCGGCGCGAGATTCCGCAATCGGCAGCGACGCGGACTCGTCGCATTGGTTCTCCGGAGCCAGCGGGACGGGGAGGTGGCGCACGTGCTGGGCGTGCTCGGAGCGACCTGCAGTGGGGGACGCAGGTGCGGTTGCGGTTGCTCGCCGTGTTGGAGAGCGTCGTCGTCGTTCAGGGAGGGTGGCGACGGAGCCGGACCGGACCGGGCTGCTGGGACGCTGAGAACGAGAGGAAGAAAGAAAGAAAGAAGAAAGAAGAAAAGAAGAAAAGAAAGAAGAAGGAAAAGAACCCGCAGGGAGCTCATGCACATGCACGCGGCTCGATCGGGCAGGACGCAGCGAGTCGGGACAGCGGGCGACTGCGACTGGACTCGCTTCGGCTGTTGGGTCGCGCTGGGCTGGGCGTCACCGCGGCGCCTCCGAGAAAGACCTTTTGGATATGATGTAGATATACTATACACCATGCACGTATGTACCATGGACACGACCGACAGGGCACAAGTTTCACCGCACGGTTCGCTATCACTGCATTCTTTGTTGTTGCAAAGTGCGGGCATTGGGTTAGAGTACGCAGGTAGATACTAGGGAGAGAATCAATTGGGTCGCCGCCAGTAAAGGAAGGAAAAAATAAGGCAAAAACTACAGCGGAGCATCTCGGCCCTGTTGCGGCACGGCGACATCGTGTCTGGGATCAAGGTGAAATAAAAATAAAATAGAAAAACGGCAGGCTGCGCTTCCAAGCGAATACACACAAAAAGGGACATGAAGAGCCAATTCACGTTGAACGACTAGTCAATGGGTTAGATTGACTGGTCAGTCAATGGGTTAGATTGACTGGTCACAGACCCTGAATGACAGCGTCAACCACCTCAAATGCCTAGTCGGACAACAACTCACCTGGGAAAGCGGCAATGGCCACTGCGCGCGGTGACATGGCCCCGTGGGTCAGACTTGTGCCCTGTCGATGGCAGTTACTCACGGCACACAAAGGCTAGTCAACCCCTGTTTTCCATCCATGGTACATAGAGTAGGCACATCTGCAGATATACATATAAACAATTTTCTCGGCTTTTCCGGTAGCGATTGTCGGGGACGCCGCGGTGGAGCATTGGATAGCGAGCGGCAGCCGTGGAGAAGTTGCAATTGGGATTCCGGCGTCGGCGCTGTTCGTCGTCGTCGCCGTCGCCGTCGCCGTCGGGGAGTGTCGCTTCGGAGGCGGGGAGCGCATATCGCGCGTGGCCCTCGCTGCGCTGCATGCGTGCGCCCAGCGAGCGGAGGAAAAGAAACAAGAAAAAACAAAAAAAAAACACCGTCCGAGTCTCGCTGCTGCGGTGCCCTGACCCAGGTCCTCGGTTTGGGCTGATCCTGATCTGCATTCGACCCGTCGACCTCCTCGCTCCGCTCTCTTCCGATGGCGCGTTTGCATCGACGCTCACTTCGCTTTCCCTTTCGCTGGGATCCACACAGCTGCTCATCATCCACACACGGGGTGCGTGCGTGCGTCTTCCCCAGCGCTGTCGGCCCGCGCCCGATTGCCCGTTGCTCCTCTATTTACATAGACACTCTCCGCCGCCCCCGCTCGACTCCTCCTCCCCGTCCTCACTGGGCTCCCCCACCGACTCTCGCTCCGCACTCTCCGCACATATCCGCCGACGTGCTCACTTCGGACGCTGGCCCCGTGCTGCCTCGTCCCTGACTAACCAGCTACTGGTGATCTGCGGCGTCCGCTTCCTCCCTCTTCCTCCCTCTCCTCTCTCGTCTTCAGCCCGCTCGTCCTCCATCGCGGGAACAGCTGCGGTCTCTCCCCGCCTGTCATCTGCTCGTCCGGACGTGCGGGTGGCTTCTTTCGCTGGTCTGCCCGCGTCGACTCGTCGTGGAGAGCTGAAGATCTCCCTCACTGGAGAGGAAGACGGGAAGAACAAGAAGATCCTTCTTCGAGCATTCTGTGGCCTCCTTCTCTCCGTCTCCGTCTCCGTCTCCGTCTCGGGCTCTCCGTGCACATCTCGCTGTCCCCGACTGCGTGCTTGCTGTCGTGCTCGGTAATCTTCGTCCCTGTTGCCTGCTGAGATGGCCGAAACCGAAACCGCTGCCGACGCCGCCGTGCGATTCGAAGATGCGGCTGAGGAGGTGAGCCCCCGTGTGGCATCGGGGACGCCGAATGCCCTTGGCCGTCGTTTCGACCGCTGACCCCCCCGTGATCGCTGTGGCAGTACGACTGGAAATGCACCCAGAACGAAGACTCTGACGACGACGACGACAGCTGCTCGTTGTTCAGCGTCGAGACCTCTTCGTCGGTGTCCTCGATCGCCCGCTCGTCGATCACCGACCACTACCGCTTCGAAAACAACCGGCGGTACCAGTCGTTCCGCGAGGACTGGCCGTTGCCGAACGATGAAGTATACCCCCACCCCCTTCCCCAAGAACCCGTTTCCGACGCAGTGGGCTGACTGGCATGTCGGGGCGCAGCAAGAGCAGGATCGCATGCAGATACTCGATCAGATGCTGTCCCTACGGTTCGCGCAACGACCGCCGTGGCCCATCCTGCGCAGGGTGAGATGCTGATTCCTGCGCCAGACTGAACCAACAGTTGCACCTGGCCCCCGTGACGCAGCCCAAGAGGATCCTGGATGTTGGCACTGGAACAGGTCGGCTACCTCTCTCTTCCGTCAGCCGAACGAATGCCGAACTGACATGTCGTGCCAGGTGTGTGGGCGATCGACATGGCAGGGTGAGCGACATTCCCTCCCTCTCCGCACTCACGAGAGCCCCGGCCTTCTGGCTCTGGACATGATCCCGGAGGATGATGGTGTGTGCTAACGTATTCCTCCATGCAGCAAGTTTCCAAACGCTCGGGTATGTTCCTCTGTCTACTTTTCTCCAGAAACTCCACAACAGTCGGGGGGGGGGGGGGGGGGGGGCGTAGCCCCCCGCCCCCCCCACAACAAGAAGGTGTTGTTGAAAAAAAAAAAACCCGAGGACGACAAGA